>WBZL01000705.1_pt2 | contig 11637 bp, 7 predicted proteins | sample 5204291 | NCBI WGS metagenome assembly WBZL01 (sample SAMN12344345, study PRJNA552823) | activated sludge metagenome | biome: Activated sludge suspended growth; feature: Nitrification reactor; material: Wastewater; isolation source: activated sludge from nitrification reactor of wastewater treatment...
AAGGCCGGATTCGTGCAGATGCTCCATCACCAGATGCGCCTCGCGGAAGGTCGTGCCGCCGGGGACGGTGGTGCCGACGGCGGGCGCGATGCCGGGGTCGAGGAAATCGACATCGAGCGAGACGTGGAGAAAGCCGTTCTCGGCCCGCACCCGGTCAAGGAATTCGCGCAAGGGGGCGACGATGCCACGCTCGTCGAGCACGCGCATGTCGCAGATCACCATGTCGGTGGCGAGAAGCCCCGCGTGTTCGGCGGGGTCGACGGAGCGGATGCCGAAGAGGCAGATGCGTTCGGCCGGCACCGGGGCGGGGAAGGGGGGGAAGGCGTCGAATCCGGTCTGTCCGGCGATGTAGGCGACGGGCGTGCCGTGGAGATTGCCGGACTGCGTGGTCAGCGGCGTATGGTAGTCCGAATGGGCGTCGAGCCAGAGGACGAAGAGCGGCCGGCCAGCCCCGGCCGCATGGGCGGCCACGCCCGCGACCGAACCGAGCGAGAGCGAGTGGTCGCCGCCGAGGAAGATCGGCAGGCCGTCCCGCATCGCGGCGCGGCCAGCGGCGGCGAGCGCCTCGGTCCAGGCGACGGTCTCGGCCAGGTGGTGGACGGCGGGGTTGGGGCAGACGACGGGGCGCAGCGCGGCGGGCGAGACGTCGCCCCGGTCCTCGACGCGCTGCCCGAGGCTTTCGAGGCTTCCGGCAAGGCCCGCCACACGGTAGGCGGCCGGCCCCATCAGGCAGCCCTCGCGGCGCTGGCCGGAGTCGATCGGTGCGCCGATCAGGATGCAGGTCTTGGTCATCAAGTTTCGCCCTCCGGGATTCGCCTGTGCACTGTTCCAGCGGATTGCGTCGGAGAGAAGCGCTCTTATTATCGGAACGCATGGGGTATTTGACAGAGTGACGGGAAAGATGAGCGAACTGGACGAAACCGATCAGGCAATGATCGCCGCGCTCAGGCGCGACGGACGCGCCTCGTTCTCCGACCTCGCGGGGCAGCTGGGACTTGCCCGGGCGACCGTCACGGCGCGGATGGAACGGCTGATGGCGCGGGGGGAAATCCAGGGCTTCACCGTGGTGACCCGCGGTGACCTGACCGCCATGCCGGTCAGGGGCCTGATGATGATTGCGATCGAGGGGCGCGGGACGGAACGGATCATGGCGCGGCTATCCGGCCTGCCCGAGGTGACGGCGGTGCATTCGACGAACGGCCGCTGGGATCTCATCGCCGAGATCGGCACCCGGACGCTGGAGGAACTGGATGGGGTGCTGATGAAGGTGCGCGGCTTCGACGGTGTCTCGGCGAGCGAGACGAGCCTCCTCCTCTCCACCCGCCGGGCGGGTCGGCGCTAGATATCAGTCGTCCCCGGCCGGTTCGAGGCGGGTGATGCCCGTGGCCGCCGCGCGGGCGAGGGCCGGGTCGAGCGACATCGGCACGTATTCGCCCCGCCGCCAGAGCGCGCTGAGGTCGTCGTAGTGCCGGCTGAGGAGGTGCCCCGACTGGCCGGTGGAGATGATGAAGACCGAGCTGTCGGGGTCGGCGAAGTCGTAGACGCCGCGATACCCGGCGCCGTTCACGTTCAGATAGGGTTCCGGCCCCGAGCCCGCGGTCAGCCCGCGGTCGAGCGTGTGGTCGCCGCCGCTCGTCGACTGGCGGATGTTCACGATCCACTTCAGCAGCGGCATCCGCCCAAGTACGGGATGGTCCTGGGTCGCCTGGTGCGCATCGCCCCAGCGCCAGCTTTCGACGTTCGGACCGTAGCGTTCCGAAAGCTCCAAGAGCGCGTCGTCGAGCGCCATGCGGGCGATGTCGGTGCAGGTCTCGGTCGCGGCCGACTGCATGATGTCGCACCAGCGCGCGGCGCCGTCGATGTCACGGAAGACCCGTTCGAGGAACAGGGGTTCCGCGCGGCTGAAACTGTCGGCCAGAGGGCCGAGTTCGTCGCGGATCAGCCGGTTTTGCAGCGCCCGGACCCAGGCCGCGTAGATCAGGGGCTCGGGCAGGTGCTCGTTCATGTCGCCGTCCCATTCGGCCAGCACCTCGAGCGCGCGCTGGCGCAGCCGCTCGGGCGTGCCGGCGGGCGCGGCTTCGCCGGTGAACCAGAGATCGGCAGCGATCAGCGGCAGGACGGTGCGGGCGGCGGGAGAGACGGTGTCGAGCTGGGCCGCGATGAAGCTCTCGCGCGTGTGGACCTCGCGTTCCTGCATCAGCCGCGTCCAGCGCTGAACCCTTTGCGTGTCGCCCCAGGTGAAACTCACATGCCGCGGAAAGGCGCGGTCCACCGTCTTGTTGTTGGTATTCCCGACGATTCCCCCGGGCGGATTCACGAACCTCGGGTTCTCGGCATAGGAAAGCCGGCCCCGCCAGCGGTTCTCGGCCCGCCAGCCCAGTGCGGGAAGCCTTCCCTGGCCGAGCGTCGCGGGGGCGCGGTCGGGGATGGCGCCGAAGGTGGACATGGCGATGCCCGACTGGTCGGCCATGATGACGTTCTGTGCCGGCGCGACGAACCCCTCGCCCGCGGCGATCCCCTCGGCGATGCTGCCGGCCTGCATCAGCCGGATCGCCGAGGTCATCGAGGCATCGGCAGGGTCGAGACCGGTCCAGCTCAGCGCCGCCACGTGGCCGGGCGGCGTGACCGAGCCGACGTCGTAGACGTCCTCGGGCAGGACCGGGCCGTTGTCGGTCCAGCGCAGCGTCACCGTGATCGGCTGGGCATCCCTGACCTCGATGATCGAGGCCCGCGTCGTGAAGGGCTTCCAGCCGTCGGGCGTACGATAGCGGCTGGGGTCGGCGGGATTCACTTCCTCGATCCTCAGGTCCTGGTCGTCCACCCAGGCGGCGCTGATGCCCCAGCCGAAGCGGGCGTTGCGCCCGGCGAGCACGGCCGGGATGCCGGGGATGGTCGCGCCGATCACACCGCCGGAGACGAGTTCCAGCCGGGCGAGATACCAGAGCGAGGGGGCGGAGAAGTCGAGATGCGGGTCATTGGCGAGAAGCGATCCGCCGGCGGCGGACCGCGAGGGCGCCGCTGCCCAGGCGTTCGAGGCCCCGGCACGCGCGGCTGCCGGCAGGGGCCAGAACGGCGTCTCGGGCCGTGTCAGGGCCGCGTAGGACCGCTTGACCCCCGGGACCAGGGCGGCATAGGGCGGCAACGCAGCAACCCCCTGACCCGGCGCGTCCGGCATCAGGTCACGCGGCCAGGTGTCCGACAGGACGGAGAGCCGGGCCCGCAGCACTTCCGTCTCGGCCTGGCCCGCGGACCTGAGCGCCATGAGCTTCAGGATCGCGATGGAATCGGCCGGCTGCCAGTAGGATATTTCGCTGCCGAAGACGAAGAACTCCGGTGCGCCTCGACCGCGCGACTGGGCATTGACGACCTCGATCCAGGCATTGACGCCCTTGGCATAGGCTTCGAGCGCCGTTCGCGTCGGGCCATCCTGCGCCGCCACCGACAGGGTGGCGAGCCGGTAGAGGTCGAGCGTCCGCATCAGTTCGTCGGTCTTCACCGTCTCCAGCCCGAAGACCTCCGAAAGACGCCCCTGAACCGTGCGGCGGAGCATGACCATCTGCCAGAGCCGGTCCTGCGCATGGGCGAACCCGAGTGCGTAGTAGACATCGGCATCGGTCTGCCCGAAGACATGGGGCACGTCGGCGGTATCGCGGACGATCTCGACCGGGGCACCAATCCCTGCGGCGACATATGTCGCATTGTAGTCCGGCAAGGACCCGGCGGCGAAGTAGTAGACGAGACCGAGGCCGGCGGCCGCAAGCCCGACGAGCAGGGAGAAGATCCTCAGAAGCCAGCGAAACGCCGTTACCATCGAAAGGGTCCGAGACTGCCGACCGGTGCGCCCCCCATGCCGGCACCGGTCCCACGGAACCGGTTGACGGCACGGGCAGGGCGGTTAACTAGGGCAGATCGGCGCGGGCTGCAACGACCTTGGGAGGGGTGCATGGCAAAGGTGGCGTTTCTGGGCCTCGGAGTGATGGGTTTCCCCATGGCGGGCCATCTCGCGGCGAAGGGGCACGAGGTCACGGTCTTCAACCGGACGGGCGCGAAGGCTGAGGCCTGGGTCAAGGCACATGGCGGCCGCAGCGCCGCCTCGCCACGCGAAGCGGCGCTCGGCGCCGCGTTCGTCCTGGCCTGCGTCGGCAACGACGATGACCTGCGCGCCGTCTGCACCGGCCCCGAAGGCGCGTTCGGCGGCATGTCCGCGGGCGCGGTCTTCGTCGACCACACCACCGTCTCGGCCTCGGTCACGCGGGAGCTTGCCGCCGCGGCCTCCGCCGCCGGCATCGGCTTCGTCGACGCGCCCGTCTCCGGCGGCCAGGCGGGGGCGGAGAACGGCGTCCTCTCGGTCATGTGCGGCGGCGCCGAAGCCGACTACGCCCGCGCCGAGCCGGTGATCGCGGCCTATGCCCGCATCTGCCGCCGCCTCGGCCCCTCGGGCGCGGGCCAGCTTGCCAAGATGGTGAACCAGATCTGCATCGCGGGCCTCGTCCAGGGCCTCTCGGAAGGGCTCCACTTCGCCGAGAAGGCCGGGCTCGACATCGAGGCGGTGGTCGAGGTCATCAGCCAGGGCGCGGCCGGGTCCTGGCAGATGGCGAACCGTCACAAGACCATGAAGGACGGCAAGTTCGACCACGGCTTCGCCGTCGACTGGATGCGCAAGGACCTCGGCATCTGCCTCATGACCGCAGACGAGAACGGCGCGAGCCTCCCGGTGACCGCGCTCGTCGACCAGTTCTACAAGGACGTCCAGAAGATGGGCGGCGGCCGCTGGGACACGTCGAGCCTGTTTGCGCGTTTGCGCAAGCTCGGCTGAGAGCGGCCTTCACCGGTCGCATGGTTCTTCGTGGACGCGGGAGGCTGATGCCCTCCGCGCGGGTCGTCCCGGGCCGCGCCCGGGACGAGACCCGGGATCAGGGGATGATCCGGGTGTACTTCGTGCCCTCGAGCGTCGCCCCGGCGATGAGTCCGGACTGGCCGAAGACCAGCGCGATGACCGGCGCGAGCGTCGTCACCGTGTCCGCGGCCAGCGATCCGCCCTGGTCCGGAAGCGCGTATTTCGCGTCGGCCCCGACCGCCCAGCCATCGGCCGCCCGGAATTTCGCCAGCGCCGGCTGGGTCATGAAGAAGAGCGCATGGGCGTACTGCTGAGCGCCGATCTGAAGCCCCCAGCTTGCCTGCGTGGCGGAATAGTAGTCCACCGTGACGTCGTTGATCCTGAGCGCCCCGCGCCCGTAGGCGCCGCCGAAGAAGAATCCGGCCTCGGTCATCAGCGGCATGTAGAGCACGCCGACGGACTTGTTCATCAGGTCCACCGTGCCCGGATAGCGCGAGGTCAGGAAATCGCGCGTGGCGTCCACCCGCGCATCGAGTCGTGCCGCCCCGTTGCTGCCAAGGCCGTTGCCGCAGGCGGCAAGCCCGGCCATGGCGCCTCCGGAAACGATCAAACTGCGGCGGGAAAGTCCGTTCATGTTTCTGCTCCGCTCTCGAATGGGTTCATCCGGCCTCGCCGGGCCGGTTGCCACCATCTATAGGGCAGAACCCGCTTGCTGTCATTAAGTGTTGTATCCCGCCGGGACGTCGTGCACGGCTCAGCGGGCAAGGATCCGCGCAACATCCGGCGCGAAATAGGTCAGGACGCCGTCGCAGCCCGCCCGCCGGAAGGCCATCAGGCTTTCGAGGATCACCTCGTCCTTCACCCAGCCGTTCAGGACCGCGCCCTTCAGCATCGCGTATTCGCCCGAGACCTGGTAGGCATAGGTCGGCACGCCGAAGGCCGCCTTCACGCGCGCGCAGACGTCGAGATAGGGCATCCCCGGCTTGACCATCACCATGTCCGCGCCCTCGGAAAGATCGCGCGCGACGAGCCGGAGCGCCTCGTCGGAATTGCCGGGGTTCATCTGGTAGGTCTTCTTGTCGCCCTTCAGCGCGCCGGACGCCCCCACGGCATCGCGGAAGGGCCCGTAGAAGGCCGAGGCGTATTTCGCCGCATAGGAAAGGATCGCCACGTCCTTGTGCCCCGCCGCCTCGAGGCCCGCGCGCATCGCACCGATGCGCCCGTCCATCATGTCCGAGGGCCCGAGGATGTCCGCGCCCGCCTCGGCCTGGGCCAGCGCCATCCTGACCAGCGCCTCCACCGTCTCGTCGTTCAGGATCACCCCGTCCCGCACGATCCCGTCGTGCCCGAGCGCGTTGTAGGGGTCGAGCGCCACGTCGGTCATCACCGCCACCTCGGGCACCGCCGCCTTGATGGCGCGCACCGCACGGTTGGAAAGGTTATCGGGGTTCCAGGCTTCCTCGCAGGTCTCGGTCTTCAGCGCGGGGTCGGTATAGGGGAAGAGACAGATCGCCGGAATGCCGAGCGTCGCCGCCTCTTCCGCCGCTCGCGCCACGCCATCCACGGTCCGCCGCACCACGCCCGGCATGGAGGGAACCTCCACGTCCGCGCCCGGCACGTCCGTGACGAAGACCGGCCAGATCAGGTCCTTCACGCTCAGCCGGTGCTCCTGCGCGAGATCGCGCAGTGCGGCCGTCCGGCGCAGGCGGCGGAAGCGGAGACCGGGGAAGGGGGCTTGGTTCGGGGTCATGGCGCGCCTCCGGTTTCGGGTTTGGCAACGGGTTGCACGGATCGGTGCGCATCTCAAGGGTGGAAACCGCCGCAGGGCACCGCTAGCATCGCGGCAACACGCCCTGCCGAGGGGCGTTTCAGGGGGCAGGACTTGGACTGGACGAAACTGATCTTCGACCTGATCGACCTCAGGTCCTTCTCAAACCTGTGGTACTGGATCGCGCTTGCCGTCACCTGGTCCTCCGCCTCGCACTGGGTGCTCGGCATTCCCTATGACATGGTGCTGCGCGCCCGCCGTGCCGGCGGACAGGCCGAGGCCGACCTGGAGGACATCGCGCGCATCAACGTGTCGCGCATCCTCTACATCGTCCGCGAGGCCGGGGTGATCCTGCTCGCCATGCTCGCCTTCGCGCTGACCACGCTCGCGCTTCTCGGCTTTGTCTACAAGGTCGAGTTCGCGCAGGCCGTGTTTCTCATCGCTGCGCCGCTGACGGTCGTGGGACTGATGAGCGTGGCGACGGCGCGCCGGATCGCCGAGGAGGGTGATCGGGGCGAGGCGCTGCGGCGCCGGCTCGCGCTGCACCGCGTCGGCGTGCAGGTCATCGGCATGATCTCGACCTTCGTCACCGCCTTCTGGGGGATGCTGCAGAACTTCAACATCTCCATCCTGCCCGGTTGACACCGGCGCGGGGAAGGCTACGTCAGCCGCCATGACCACGCCCGCCCACATCACCCTCTCCGGCGCGCCCGAAGGCTTCGACGCCCGCCTGATCGCCCGCGAGCTTGCCAGGGGCGCGCCAGTCGTCCACGTCGCCCGCGACGACAAGCGGATGGAGGCAATGCGGGCGGCGCTGGCCTTCTTCGCGCCCGACGCGCTCGTGCTGACCTTCCCGGCCTGGGACTGCCTGCCCTATGACCGGGTCTCGCCGGCGGCCGACGTCTCGGCCACGCGGATGGCGACGCTCGCCGCGCTCGCCCATGGCCTGCCGCGGCCCTTCGTCCTGCTGACCACCCTCAACGCCGCGACCCAGCGGCTTCCCGAGCGCGCGGTGCTCAGGGAGGCTGCCTTCAGCGCGCGCGTCGGCCAGAGGCTGAACGAGGGCGCCTTGCGGGCCTTCCTTGTCCGCATGGGCTTCACCCAGAGCCCGACGGTGACCGAGCCCGGCGACTACGCCGTGCGCGGCGGCATCATCGACATCTATCCACCGGGGGAAGGCGGTCCGGTCCGGCTCGACCTCTTCGGCGACGTGCTCGACGGCGCGCGGCGCTTCGATCCGGCGACGCAGCGGACCACGGAGAAGCTGGCGAAGGTCGAACTCGCCCCCGTTTCCGAGGTCATTCTCGACGAGGCCGCGATCACCCGCTTCCGCCAGACCTACCGGATCGAATTCGGCGCGGCGGGGACCGACGACCCGCTTTACGAGGCCGTGAGCGCCGGCCGCAAGCACGCCGGGATGGAGCACTGGCTGCCGTTCTTCCATGACCGGCTGGAGACGCTCTTCGACTACCTGCCCGGCGCCGCGGTGATGCTCGACGACCAGCTCACCCCGGCGCGGCTGTCGCGCTGGGAGGGGATCGAGGACCAGTACGACGCCCGGTCCGAGGCGATGGCGCGGAAGGACCGGCTCGACACCGTCTACAAGCCCTGTCCGCCGGGGCTGCTCTACCTCGACGACGGAGGCTGGGACGCGGCCCTCGCGGGGCACCGGGTGATCCAGCTCGTCGCGCTGCCGCAGGCGACGGGGCCGGGCGTTCTCGATGCGGGCGGGCGGATAGGGCGCAACTTCGCGCCCGAGCGACAACTTGAGAATGTCAACCTTTTCAGCGCTCTGGTCGATCATGTGAACGCCCGGCGCGCGGATGGCCAGGTGGTCATCGCCTCATACTCGGACGGCGCGCGGGAGCGGCTCAAGGGACTTCTGGAGGACGAGGAGCTTCTCGGTTCGAAGCCCGTCCGCGACATCCGCGAGGTGCCAGAGGGCCGGGGCGGCGTCTTCCTCGCCGTCTGGGCGCTGGAGCATGGCTTCACGGGTGGGGACCTTACCGTCATCTCCGAACAGGACGTGCTCGGCGAAAGGCTCATCCGCGGTGCGAAGAAGCGCAGGAAGGCCGACAACTTCCTGACCGAGGCGCAGTCGCTTTCGCCCGGCGACCTCGTGGTGCATGTCGATCACGGGGTCGGCCGCTACACGGGGCTGGAGACGATCACCGCGCTCGGCGCGCCGCACGACTGCGTTGCGCTGGAATATGCCGGCGGCGACCGGCTTTACCTGCCGGTCGAGAACATCGAACTCCTGAGCCGTTATGGCCATGAGGAGGGGCTTCTCGACAAGCTCGGCGGCGGCGCCTGGCAGGCCAGGAAGGCGCGGCTGAAGGAACGCATCCGCATGATGGCCGAACGGCTCATGCGCGTTGCGGCCGAACGGCTTCTGCGGAAGGCGCCGGTTCTCGAAGCCGCGCACCACGAATACGACGCCTTCGCTGCCCGCTTCCCCTATCAGGAGACCGACGACCAGCTGTCGGCCATCGAAGAGGTGGTGGAGGACCTTGCCGAGGGGCAGCCGATGGACCGGCTCATCGTCGGCGACGTGGGCTTCGGCAAGACCGAGGTCGCCATGCGCGCGGCTTTCGTCGCCGCCGAGGCGGGGGTGCAGGTGGCGGTGATCGCCCCCACCACGCTGCTCGCCCGCCAGCATTTCAAGACCTTCGGCGACCGTTTCCGCGGCACCGCGATCACCGTGCGCCCCCTGTCGCGCTTCGTCTCGGCCCGCGACGCGCAGGCGACGCGCGAGGGTCTGGCCGACGGGTCGGTGGACATCGTAATCGGCACCCATGCAGTGCTCTCGAAGCAGGTGAAGTTTCGTAACCTCGGCCTCCTGATCATTGACGAGGAACAACATTTCGGAGTTGGCCACAAGGAGCGGCTGAAGGAGATGCGGTCGGAGATCCACGTCCTGACCCTCACCGCCACGCCGATCCCCCGGACGCTGCAGCTGTCGCTCACCGGTGTCCGTGACCTTTCGATCATCGGCACGCCGCCGGTGGACCGGCTGGCGATCCGGACCTATGTCTCGGAGTTCGACAGCGTCAGCATCCGCGAGGCGCTTCTGCGGGAGCGTTACCGGGGCGGGCAGAGCTTCTATGTCGTGCCGCGCATCAAGGACCTGCCGGAGATCGAGGACTTCCTCAAGACCCATGTTCCGGAGGTGAGCTATGTCGTCGCCCATGGCCAGATGGCGGCGGGCGACCTCGACGACCGGATGAACGCCTTCTACGACGGCAAGTATGACGTGCTTCTGGCCACGTCGATTGTTGAAAGCGGCCTCGATATTCCGACCGCCAATACGATGATTGTCCACAGGGCTGACATGTTCGGTCTCGCCCAGCTCTACCAGATCCGGGGACGGGTGGGGCGCGCGAAGCTGCGCGCCTACTGCTACCTGACGACGAAGCCCCGCGCGCCGCTGACGCCCGCCGCGCAGAAGCGGCTCAGGCTCCTCGGCTCGCTCGACAGCCTCGGCGCGGGCTTCTCGCTGGCCAGCCAGGACCTCGACCTGAGGGGCGCGGGCAATATCCTGGGCGAGGAACAATCCGGCCATATCAACGAGGTGGGCTACGAACTTTACCAGCAGATGCTGGAGGAGACGATCGCCCGGATCAAGGCCGGCGACATCGAGGCGCCGACCGGCGAGGATGGCCAGTGGTCGCCGCAGATCAACCTCGGTGTGCCGGTGATGATCCCCGAGGATTATGTGCCCGACCTGGATGTGCGACTCGGTCTTTACCGGCGGCTCTCAACGCTGACGACGAAGGTCGATCTCGAAGGTTTCGCCGCCGAACTCATCGACCGTTTCGGTCCGGTGCCGAAGGAGGTCAACACGCTCCTCCTCGTCATGCGCATCAAGGCGATGTGCCGGCGGGCGCACATCGGCCGCCTTGATGCCGGGCCGAAGGGTGCGACAGTGCAGTTCCACGCCGACAAGTTTCCCAATCCCAAGGGGTTGGTGGAGTTTCTTCAGGCGCAGAACGGGCTTGCGAAGATCAGGGACAACAAGGTCGTCATCCAGCGCGACTGGACCCGTGACAGCGAGAAGATCAAGGGCGCCTTTGCCATCGCCAGAGAACTCGCGGAAAAGGTCGCCTAGCCCTCGCGCCGGGGCAGGGCCAGCATCAGCGGCACGGCGAGCGCCGAACAGATGAAGACCCCGACCATCAGCGGCAAGGGTGTGCCGTCGAAGGCAAGCCCGATGGGGGCTGCCACGAGCACCGAAAGCACGGTGGCAAGCGCCGTTACGACCGAGGCCGCCGTGCCCGCGATATGTCCCATGGGTTCGAGAGCGAGCGCGTTGAGGTTGCCGATGGTCAGACCGGCCATGAAGAAGACTGTCACCGTCCAGTAGAAATAAAGCCAGAAGGCCGCCCACTCGGGCACGAGGTTCGCGCCGAAGAGCAGGACCATGACGGCCGAATTGACCGTCTGCGCGGCGAAGGTGCCGGTCGCCATCGCCCGCATCCCGAGCCGCACCACCAGCCGCGCGTTGAGCACGCTCGCGAAGCCGGAGAGGAGCGCGATGACCGCGAACCAGCGCGGGAAGCTCTCGGCCAGCCCGAAATGCCGGTCGAAGACCTGCTGGGTCGAGGAAAGCGTGGCGAAGAGAGAGGCGAAGGCGAGCGTCATCACGAGGATGACCATGACCACGAGCCGGTGGGTCAGGATCTCGCGCACGGCTGCGGCGAGCGTGGCGAAGCGCAGCGGCCGGCGCGCCCGCACGGGAAGGGTCTCGGCCTGACGGAGCCAGAACCATGCCGTCGAGAGAACGGCGAAGACGATGAAGGCCGGAAAGATGCCGCGCCAGCCGAAGCCCGCAATGATGAAGGAGCCGATGAGCGGTGCCACCGCCGGGACGAGCACGAAGACCATCATCGTGATCGACACGATCCGCGCCATCTGCCGGCCGGCATAGAGGTCGCGCACCAGCGCCATCGCCGCGACGCGCGGCCCCGCCACGCCCAATCCCTGCAGGAGACGCGCCGCCAGCACCAGCCAGAGCGACGGCGCCACCCAGGCG
>WBZL01004691.1_pt1 | contig 11636 bp, 16 predicted proteins | sample 5204291 | NCBI WGS metagenome assembly WBZL01 (sample SAMN12344345, study PRJNA552823) | activated sludge metagenome | biome: Activated sludge suspended growth; feature: Nitrification reactor; material: Wastewater; isolation source: activated sludge from nitrification reactor of wastewater...
GGTCGGTGACGAAGCCCTCCGGCGAGTTGAGCAGCCGCCCGAGGAACTGCTGGTTGAGGTGCCCCTGTTGCATGCGGTCGGCCTGCTCGGGGAAGTGCGACAGGTCGGCGAGGATCGCCGTCAGGTTGGGGAGGTCCTCGGTGCTCATCCCGATCTCGTCGATCGCGCACACGGCGGCGATGCCGTTGGCAGCAGCGAACGCAAGGCCGTCGGCCTGGCCGCGGTCGCCCATCAAGCCGTGGCCGAAGACGATCGCGGGAACCGGCTGGGCCGGCGCGGCCGGCACCAGGCAGTGGAACGGCACGGGCAGCACGGGCTGCTCCGCGTTGGGCTGGGGCAGGCCGTCGGCGTCGAGCGCGAAGCGGTTGCCCGGCGAGCCGTCACCGGTGAGGTAGTTGGGCACGTCGAACGTGCCGTCGACGGTGCGCACACCGCCGCTCTCGACGCTCGCCGAGACTCTGAACTCGGGTGCCCCGTCACCCATCTCCGCGTAGGCCTCCTCGCGCATGTGCAGCAAGCGGCCGCTGAGGCTCTCCTGGCTGGCGACGGTGAACTCCCAGGCGAGGTAGAGCAGTTCGGGGTCGATGCCGTGCTCGTCGAGTGCCTCCAGCATCTCGCGCAGGGTGCGCGCCCGCTCGAGCGGTTCGGGGTCTTGGTCGAGCGCGGCCTGGAACGCAGGGGTGCGTTCGATCGCGTTGCCGTGGGTGTCGACGAGATTGCGCATCGCGACGATGAAGTGGTGGCCCTCGGGCAGGCTGCTCGCCGGGTGCACGATGAGCACCTGATCGCCCTCGGGGGCCTGTGCATCGAGTTCGGCCCAGTAGGGAACGGGTTCGCCCGTGTCGGTGTCGAGGACGACGATGGGGGAGTCGTCCGCGAGCGAGGCGCCGATGTCGGTGCTGGGGGCGATGCCCGAGGCTTCCACGTCGAGCCCGGGTACGAAGGCGAGGATCGACGAGCCGGGGGAGAAGCCGTCGGCCCGGTTCTGGTCGGTCACGTCGATGGGCACGCCGTCGGCGTTCAACGGGGTGCTGTCGGCCACGATGGCGAGGCGGCGACCGGTGGGCGTGGATGGGTCGGCGATGGTGAACGCGTCGTTCGGCCAGGGCAACAGGCAGGCCCGCTCGTCGAGCGGATCGCACACCAGCGGCCCGGTGAGATACACATCGAGCGGGGAGATCGTCTCCGACGGGGGAGTGCCGCTGGTGCCGCCGTCGCCGCTGCAGGCGACGGCTGTGAGCGCGAGGGCGGGAACGAGCACGAGGCGCGCGAGAGGGGTGGCCATCCCTCCACGCTGCCACACCGGTGGGTCCGCCACGTGTGCATCCCCAGCCGCTACGCTCGTACGCGTGTTCGCTCCGCACACGTCCACAGATCCGCCCGCACAGGCGGCCGGCGACGGCACGGTCGTGCTCGGCATCGACCCCGGCCTCACCCGCTGCGGGTACGCCGTGCTGCGGGCGCAGGGGCACCACACCACGCCGCTGGCGCTCGGGGTGATCCGCACCCCCTCCACCGACCCGCTGCCGCAGCGCTTGGCCGAACTGCAGCGCGAGCTGCAGTCGCTGCTGCGCGAGTTCCGGCCTGCTGGCGTGGCCGTCGAGCAGGTGTTCTTCCAGACCAACGTGCGCACGGCCATGAGCGTCGGCCAGGCCAGCGGTCTGGCCCTCGCCGAGGCTGCCGCGTTCGGGTGCGACGTCATGCAGTTCACGCCCAACCAGGTGAAGGATTCTGTGGCGGGTTGGGGTGGTGCCGACAAGGCGCAGGTGCAGAAGATGGTGCAGGCCCGCCTCGGTCTCTCGGCCCCACCCAAGCCCGCCGACGCGGCCGACGCGGCCGCGCTCGCGCTGTGCTACCTGGCGGCGGCGCCCATGCGTCGGCGCCTCGCTGGGGCGGTCACCCGATGATCGGTTCGCTGCGCGGCGTGGTGCTCGAACGCACCGAGGAGTCCACCGCCCTCGTCGAGGTCGGCGGGGTGGGGTATCTCGTGTCGGTCACCCCGCGCACCCTGGCCGAGCTCGAACCCGGTTCACCCGTGTTCCTGCACGTGCACCACCACATCCGCGAAGACGCGCAGACACTGTTCGGCTTCCTTCACCGCGACGAGCGCACCACGTTCCAGGCGCTCATCGCCACCCACGGCATCGGCCCGGCGCTGGCCCTGGCGATCCTCGGCACCCACTCGCCGTCGGCGCTCGTCGACATCATCGCCGGGGGCGACATCGGTGCGCTCACGCTGGTACCCGGCGTGGGCAAGAAGACCGCCGAGCGCCTGCTCGTCGAACTGCGCAACAAGCTGTCGCTGCCCATGCTCGACCCGCTGCCCACCGGTGCGTCCGGTGCGGGTGGTGGCAGGGGTTCGGTGGTGGGCGATGTCCGCGAGGCGCTCGCTGGCCTGGGCTACGGCCCCGAGGAGATCCGCGATGTGTTGCGCGAGGTGCCGGCCCACGCGGATGCTGCCACCGTGCTGCGCGATGCTCTGAAGATGTTGGGGGCCAAGCGTGCGTGACGAATTCCTCGATCCGGCACCGGTGGGTTCCCAGGAGGAACTCGACGAGGTCGGTCTGCGTCCACGGCGGCTCAGCGAGTTCGTCGGCCAGCGCGAGCTGAAAGAGCACCTCGCGATCGTGCTCGAAGCGGCCAAACGTCGCGGCCAGGCCGCCGACCATCTGTTGCTCGCCGGCCCACCCGGCTTCGGCAAGACGAGCATGGCCGGCATCGTCGCCGCCGAGATGGGCGTGCACCTCCACGTCACGTCCGGCCCGGCCCTCGAACGGGCGGGCGATCTCGCCGCGATCCTCACCAAGCTGGAAGAGGGCGACGTCCTGTTCATCGACGAGATCCATCGCCTCTCGCGGGCGGTGGAGGAGATCCTCTATCCGGCGATGGAGGATTTCATGCTCGACATCGTCGTGGGTAAGGGGCCCTCCGCGAGCAGCATCCGGCTCACCCTGCCGCGCTTCACCCTCGTGGGCGCCACCACCCGCACGGGCATGATCACCGGCCCGCTGCGCGATCGCTTCGGTCTGGTGGCCCGGCTCGACTACTACGCCGACGACGAGTTGGAAGCGATCGTGCGGCGCACCGCCGGCATCCTCCGCGTGGAGATCTCGGCCGAGGGGGCGTGGGAGATCGCCCGCCGCTCGCGAGGCACCCCGCGTATTGCCAACCGGCTGTTGCGCCGTGTGCGCGACTTCGCCGAGGTGCGCGGCGACGGCACGATCGGCGAGGCCACTGCCCGCGAGGGGCTGAAGGTGTTCGGGGTCGACGAGCGCGGGTTCGACAAGGTCGACAGGGCCATCCTGAACGCGATCTGCCAGCAGTTCGCCGGTGGGCCGGTGGGGCTCAGCACGGTGGCGATCAGCGTCGGCGAACAGCCCGAGACGGTGGAAGACATGTACGAGCCGTTCCTCATCCAGCAGGGCATGATCGCCCGCACGCCTCGGGGGCGGGTGGCGATGCCGGCCGCCTACGGCCACCTCGGCCTGTCGGTGCCCACCGCTGAGCGGCCACCGGGCCTGTTCGACTGACTGGGCCATCTCGCGGCCTGCGGCAGTAGCCTCGTCAGCGCATGAGCGATGCCACCGAACCCCGCCCCGACGATGTGCGCGACGAGCTCCCCGAGGATCTCGACGCGCACGGCAGCCTGGCGGAGTACGAGTTCCCCGACAACAGCCGCCGTCGTCGCCCGGGCGTGCTCTACCTCGTGGTGGCGCTCGGCTGCATCGCCCTGTGGGCCACCCAGCGTGATTCATCGTCGCTGGTGAACGACGGGTTCCTGTGGGCAGCGGTGTTGCTCGGCGTGTTCGGGCTGTTCTCCATCTCGTCCGGCTGGCGGATGCATGTCGATGAGCAGCAGGCCCTGGTGGCTGCACAAGGTGCGGTGGGGTTCGCCGTCGGCCACGCGTCGGCCCAGCAGGTGTGGCATGGGCTGCGCAGCCGGCCCACCTGGCGGGTGCTCATCTATTCCGCGGAAGAGCCGCCGCGTCGGCGCGGGCTGGTGCTCGTCGATGCGGTCGACGGGCACGTGGTCCAGCATCTGGTGCAGGACAATCCGATCGAGGAGTGGGACGTCTGAACGCCCACGCACGCGGACCCCAGGTTCCCGACCGGTAATCTGGCTGACAATGTTCGACGGAAAGTTCCGCGCCCCGGTCGACAAGGCCGTCAAACCGCTGGGCAATGGCCTGCGGCGCACCGGCCTCACCCCCGACCACCTGACGGTGCTCGGGCTGCTCGTCGCCATCGGTGCCGCCGTCGCCATCGGCTTCGGCGAGTTGCGCCTCGGGTTGTTGCTGGTGGTGCTCGCGGCGCTGCCCGACCTGCTCGACGGCGCCCTGGCCAAGGCGTCAGGCACCTCCAGCCAGCGTGGCGCGTTCTTCGACTCCACGATCGACCGCTTCGCCGATGCCCTGCTGTTCGGTGGCGTCGCATGGCACTTCGCGCTGACGGAAGACCCGCGCCTGTCGGTGCTGCCCTTCGCGGTGATGGCGCTCAGTTCGGTGATCAGCTACATGCGCGCCAAGGCCGAGTCGTTGGGGCTCGATGCCAAGGGCGGCCTGATGGAGCGCGCCGAGCGGATCATCGCGCTGTGCATCGGCCTGCTCTTCCCGCGAATCCTGGTGCCGATCCTGTGGGTGATGCTCGCGCTGACGGCGATCACAGCGGTGCAGCGGTTCGTGAAGGTGTGGCGTCAGGCAGCGGTCGCCCAGGTGACGGCCGAACGCCTCGAGCTGCGTCGCAGCCGCCGGCAGAACCGCCGCGTGGTGCGCATCGAGCGTCGGCGCACACGGATCGCCCGCACCACCGGTCGGGTCACCATCCGCCGTGACTGAACCGGGCGCGGCCAAGTCCTTCAGCGCACGGCGCCGGCTCACCGACGCGGCGACGGTGGGTTCGTACCGTTTCGGCGCGCTCGCCGCCAAGCTGATGCCCGGGCCGGTGGCATCCATCACCGCAGCGGGGGTGGGCTTCACGGCCAGCTTCTCCAGCCCGGCCAAGCGGGCGATGATCGAGCGTCACCTGAAGCGGGTGAACCCCAAACTGCGCGGTGCTTCGCTGCGTGTCGCCGCGCAGCAGGCGTTCGACAGCTACGCCAAGTACTACGTGGAGAGCTTCCGCCTGCCGTCGCTGAGCGCCAAGACGGTGGCCCGTTCGTTCACGCTCGACGGCTTCGACCAGGTCACCGACGCCCTCGCGGCCGGCAACGGCGTGATCCTCGCGCTGCCCCACCTCGGTGGGTGGGAGTGGGCGGGGCGCTGGCTCGCCGACCAGGGCATCAAGCTGACGGTGGTGGTGGAGATGCTCGATCCGCCCGAGCTGTTCGAGTGGTTCGCCGATCTGCGCAGGGAGTTGGGGATGAACGTCGTCCCCACCGGCCCCAATGCGGGCAGCGAGGTGATGGCCGCGCTGCGACGCAACGAGGTGGTGTGCCTGCTGTGCGACCGCGACATCGACCGCTCTGGCGTGGAGGTGGAGTTCTTCGGTGAGCGCACCACCCTGCCGCCCGGCCCGGCCATGCTGGGCCTGCGGATGGGTGCGCCGGTGCTGCCGGTGGCGGTGTACTTCACCGACGAGTACAACGGCCACCACGCCTTGGTGCGCCCGCCGCTCTCGCTGGCCCGTCGTGGCGGCCTGCGTGAGGATGTCGCCCGCGTCACACAGAACCTGGCCCACGAACTCGAGTTCCTCATCCGCAGGGCGCCCGAGCAGTGGCACATGTTCCAGCCGAACTGGCCCAGCGACCCCGGCTACTGACGAAGCCGCAGGTCAGGGGCGTGATTCACTCGCCCACGGCATCGGTGTAACACACCGCTGACACAACGGGACCGACGCCCGTCTCGAGCGCACGCCTCGTCACGTCCTCCGTGTCGGGCCACAGGTGGGCGTAGGTGTCGAGTGTCGTGGTGGCCGACGCGTGCCCCAGGTGGCGCTGTACGGCCTTCACGCTGGCCCCCTGGTGAATCATGACGCTGGCCGCGTAGTGGCGCAGGTCGTGGGGCGTTCGGTCCACGATGAGCGCCGCCCGCTTTGCCTTCAGCTCGCGGGCGTTCACCTTGACGGCCGCGCGTCGCCAGATGTGGCCGAGCGCGCTCCGTCTGATCGGGTCGCCCTTGCTGTCGGTGAAGATCAGCCCGAAGGGGCCGGGGGAGTGGCGTTCGCGGTGCGCGGCGAGCGCAGTCAGCACCGAGTCAGGGACCGGGATCGTGCGGACGCTCGACGTGGTTTTGACCGGGGCGAGTACCGCGGCGACCTTCGGCATGGTCGCCAACTGCCGATCCACGCGGATCGTGCGCCGGAGGAAGTCCACGCGGTCATAGGTGAGGCCCACCGCCTCGCCTGGACGGAGGCCTGTACCGGCCATGAGCACCACCAGGGCGCCGTATCGCTCACCCACGGCCTCGACCATCACCCGCACCTGCTCGGGCGTCATAGGCGTGACCTCTGCGCCCTCGGGCCGGGGGAGTCTGATCTTGCGCGTGCATGGTGACGAAGCGATGAGCCGATCATCGACCGCGGCGTTGAAGATCGCCGCCAGCTTGCCGTACACCACCGCCACGGTGCTGGGCGCCAGCGCGAGGCCCGAAACCCACGCCTGAACCTCGCTCGTGCGAATGCCAGCGATGGGCCGATGCCCAAAGGTCGGCTCGATGTGCTTGCGGAGGATCATCTCCACGCTCGCCGCCGTGCTGTCGCGGTGCGGCTGCGCATCGGCCCACCGACGCGCCACGTCCCCGAACGTCGTGCGCCCGGCCGACTGGTCGACGTACTGCCCGGCGAGCTTGCGGTGCTCGGTGGACGTGATGAACTGCTCCGCGTCGATCTTTCGGTCGAAGGTCTGCGTTCGGCTGGCACCGTCAGGTGTGCGGTAGCGGACGCGGTAGCGGGCACCCCGAGGGGCCTTCGTGCCCGCTGGCAGGCGTTCCCACACCTCGCGCCCATCCGGCCGGCGCACCCTCGTGATCGTGTCGATGCTGCTCACTTGGTGGCTCCTTCGGTGCCTCTTGCCTGGCCTTGCGTGGTGGGTGGGAGTAGTCCGGCCGCTCTAGCACGAGCGACCCGCTTCGCCGCTGCGGAACGCGAGAGCGTGAAAGCCTCCGCAACAGCCGCAGTCGGGTTCACGCGCTCGTGCCATGCGGCGCGATAGACCCGTGCCACTTCCTCAAGTGCCTCGTCCGTTGGGAGTGGTGCTCCGTCCGGTCCCGTGATCCGTCTCTGCTGGCCCGCCCTGAAAGCGGCGCTCTCTGTCTGGTGGCCGAGCTCATCAAGGAGGCTGGCGATGCTGTGCCGACGTTCCTCGATGACACTCATCGTCAGGGCGCGTAGCACCTCGACTCGCAAGGGGTGAACGCCCTCTTCCAAGCGCACCGGGCGGCCTCTGCGCTCCCTCTTGTCCGTGAAGCCGAACGAGCGCAGCGCAACTCCGACGCACTCCTGTCGTCCGTCGATCACTGACCAGAAGGTGTCAACGACCCAGTGCTTTCCGTTGGGGTCGACCCACTCCGACGATGACGACGAGATCCCTACAACGGCCGGTGGCTTTCCCATGGTGCCAGTCTAGACGGTATGGGTAAGACCTGGCAACTCCTTCCTATTCTCGGTACGTTGGGGAATGCAATGGCAACCCCTTCCCCGAAAGGACGGCCGAACATGCCGAGGCAACTCGTTCCGCTGCTCGACGTTCCGACTCATCGCCCTTGGGCCACCGTTCGGTGGCTGCGCCGGTTGGTCTACGAACACCGCATTCCGTTCCACAAGGTCGGTGGCAAGGTGCTGGTCGACCTGGCCGACCTCGACGACTTCGCTGAACTGGGCCGAGTCGGTCAGCGCGGCGATGCCGCATGATGCCCCGAAAAGCGGAACAGCCCCCGGGAGCGGGCGGACGCTCACCGGAGGCCATTCACGAAGTGTCATCGCTGGGCAGCGACAACCAGAAGAGTAATCCATCGGCTCACGAAATGCACTCGTGCCCGGTGGCCTGCTCGGTGCCCTGCGCCTACCGCTGCCCGGTGCCCCTGCCCGTGGCAATCACCGAGGCCGTGAACGAGCTGCTGGTCGGTGCACGATGAACCGCGCCCGACACTCAGGCTGGATTGTTCACCAGTTCTACGAGCTGATCCACCCACGCTTTCAGGTCGAGGCGCTCTGTGGCTGTCAGCCACAAGCGAGCCTGGGCCGAGGCAGCGGGAGCGCCCTCCAGGGCCAGCCGGCAGATCGCCGCATAGAGTCGACTGTTCGCCGCCTGGAGCCCCTGGTCACCGTTCAACAACGGGAGTCGATTTCCAACAGCGAGAACGACCTCGGCCAGAAGCTCCTGCGAGGCTCGTTCCTTGGCCGCGGCAGCTTCCTCGTTGCGGATGGCCGCCGCTTCCTTGCGCCGGCCGCGTTCGCGTATCCACTCGATACCCAGGGGCACGGTGCCACCGACGCCCGCCGCCGCCACGATTGCCCAGTCGCTCGCCATGCGCGGACCGTAGCGCGTTCTGCAGGTGCACGATGAACCGCCGCCCCTGCTCGACGTGTGGCGCTCCGTCCGTGTGGTCGCTCGCGCTGGTCGACTACTGCGCCGACCATGCCAGCGCCGCTCTGGAGATGATCGGCCCAGCCGCATGGCAGTACGCCGGCCGCGGCCTGGCCGTGCAGTACGGACGCAAACGGCCCGACCACGGCGCCGACTACGCCGAGGTTCGATGCCCGCACCCCGACTGCGGCGCTACATGGGTTGGCCGAGTTGCTGAGCCATGCGCCTGGTGCCTGCGCCGTCTAGAGGTGCAACGCCTCCACCAACGCGACCTCGTACTACGCCCACCAGAGCGACCCGCCACCGAAGTAGCTGTCCGCCGTTGGGGTGAGCGCCTCAAGGTCGCCGCCGACGCCGGCATCATCTCCCGTGACGAGGCCGCGCACGCGTGGCGAAGGGCGGTGAACCGTGTCGCTGCCGCCTGACCTCTACGAACCGACCGCAGATGAATACGCCGCTTCCCTGGCTGGGCTGCTCGACGATGCTCCGCAGTCCGACCACCTCGTGCCTGGTGACGTGTTCGTGCTCGACACGCCGACAGAGATAGCGCCCCGCTGGGGCACCGCCTCGGAAGTGCTCTGGCAGCGAGGCGAGTCGCTCATGGTCGTTGCACCGCCCGGCGTCGGCAAAACCACCATTGCCGTACAGGTCACAGAAGCACTCATCGGCAATGGCAGCGGCCAGGTGCTCGGCCTACCCGTGCATGAGGCGCAACGGGTGCTCTACCTCGCCATGGACCGCCCGCGGCAGATCGCTCGGGCGATGCGCCGACGCTTCACCGAGGCCGACCGCTCCGTGCTCCGTGACCGCCTGGTGGTGCACCGTGGTCCGCTACCCGCGGACCTTGCCAAGGTGCCCGATCAACTCGTCACCCTGGCCCGCCTCCACGGTGCTGACGTGGTGGTGGTGGACAGCCTCAAGGACGCCTGCGCCAAGCTCACCGACGACGAGGCCGGCTCGATGGTCAACCGAGCGATTCAGTACGCCAACGCCGCCGACCTCGACGTGCTCGTGCTCCACCACCAACGCAAGGGCCAGGCCGGCGCGAAGCCGAACACCCTTGCCGACGTGTACGGGTCGACCTGGCTGACGGCCGGCGCAGGCTCGGTGGTGCTGCTCTGGGGTGAAGCCGGAAGCGAGGTGGTCGAACTCACCCACCTGAAGCAACCCGCCGACCCTGTAGGCCCATGGACGGTCGAGCACGACCACCACACGGGCGTGTCCATCGTGGTGCGCGGCTTCGACGTGTTCGCCTACCTCAACCGACACCCTGGCTGCACCGTGGCAGACGCCGCCCAGGCCGAGCACGGTGCACCACAGAAGCCCGGCAGCGCCCCCTACAAGCGCACTGAGCGCAGACTGCGCCGCCTCGTGCTCGACGGCCGAGCGCAGGCCAGCAGCACCGGCACGGGCACCTTCCAAGGCACCCGCTACCACCCCATCACCCCCATGGACACCCCCCATGGACAGGGGGAAGTTACCGATGCGTGACACCCCCCATGGACAACCCATGGACACCGCACACGAAACCCCAGGTCGCACCATGGACACCCCCCATGGACACACCATGGACACGCAAGTTACCGGCCAGCATGGACACGGGCGGGTGGGTCTAGATACCCACCCGTGCCCGTGGCTCGCCCGAATCGAGGCGACATGGTGACCCCCCGCGGCCCCCAGCGCGTCGAACTCCTCGCCGGCAGCGAGCCGGCGCGCACCCTCGACTTCCCAACGCCGCCCGACTGGATGCGCGACGCACTGTGTCGGGAGTACCCGCACGTCACGTTCTTCCCCGACAAGGGGCAGGCGATCAAGCCAGCGCTACAAGTCTGCGCCAAGTGCATCTGCATGATGGACTGCCGAGCCTGGGCCATTGCTGACCCATCACTCGATCACGGCGTGCTCGGTGGCATGGACGTTCAGGCCCGCAAGGCTGCCCGCAAGCTCGCCGCGCTGAGGGTGGCCTCCCCCTCCCCCGCCCCCTCATCGCACGGCGACCCCCGCACGTCTCTTCTTGGCGACGCGGGGTAGACGTTCATGGCTCGTGGAACTCATGGCCGTCAAGGCCCCCCGCCGGACCCGAATTCGCTCCGTTCGGCCAAGCGTGCCGACAAGCTGACGATACTCCCCGCCACCGGCCGCAAGGGGCGCGCACCGTCGTGGCCGTTGTCGCCACCGTCGAAGCGTGAGCGCGAGGTGTGGGTGCGCCAGTGGCTGCGACCCCAGGCGATCATGTGGGAACGCAACGGCCAGGCCGAAGAGGTGGCGATGTTCGTGCGCACCCTCGTGGCCGCCGAGCACCCCGACGCGACCGCGGCGATGCGAACGCTCGTGCTGCGGATGCAGGAGGCCCTTGGCCTGTCTCTGCCGGGCATGGTGCGCAACAAGTGGCTTATCGGTGAGCCTGTGCCGGCTGGCCCGCGCCCGCCTGCGCCTGCGTCGCTCTCGTCGGCCCGTGACCGTCTGCGTGGCAAGTCTGGCGGTGGCTCATGATCGTGCTGCACACTTCCGGGCCGTCGTTGGTGCTCGACGAGGCTGACGCCGAGCTGGTGCTCAGGTGCGTCGACCTGTTCTGTCGTGAGGCCGCGAGGGTTGCGGGAGCGCAACCTCGACGCGCAACTCTTTTCCGTGCCGATGTGGCCCGCTTCCTGGCCCTCGTCAGTGAGGAACGCGACCGGGCCGCAACCATCGCGGGCGTCATGGCCGCTTCTGGGCCGAAGATGGCAGGGCAAGGGGTTGCTCCGGTGCCGCCCCCCGACTTCCTGACACCCAGTCAAGCAGCCCGGCTCCTCTCGGTGAGCGATTCATACGTGAGGCGCATGGCGAGCGACTGGGGTGCGACAAAAGTCGGGGGGCACTGGAGGATTCCACGAACCTCGGTGCTCGCGCACCTGAAACGGAGACATCATGGCTGCGAATCCTGACCTTGATCGGCTGCACGAGGTGCACGGCCAGCTCATCGGACTCGGCAAGAGGGCCGTGGCGCTCACGAAGTCGCACAAGGCGAAGCTCGCCGGGATCGATGAGCGCTGGGATTTGCCGGCCGCCCAAAAGGTCGAGGGCAAGGCTCGCGAGTGGGCGCAGTTCGAGAGCGCGGCGACGAACACGAACCTTG
>WBZL01004693.1_pt1 | contig 11635 bp, 7 predicted proteins | sample 5204291 | NCBI WGS metagenome assembly WBZL01 (sample SAMN12344345, study PRJNA552823) | activated sludge metagenome | biome: Activated sludge suspended growth; feature: Nitrification reactor; material: Wastewater; isolation source: activated sludge from nitrification reactor of wastewater treatment...
GCTGTAAATGCCGTCGGGAAAATCTTCGAGTTGGGACCTGAAAACGTCGGTGTCCATGCCGTTCACCCGGGCTTCAAACCAGTTCTTCCCGGGAAGGACCCCCTGTACCTCATCGTTTATCCGTACCAGCAGCGTTTCATTGACCAGGTCGAAATTCACCCAAACCTGCAACGGCGCTTCTTCACTGGTCAGGTATAGATCGGCCCATTGCCAGTCTTCATACAGGAGCGGACTGCCCTTGATCTGGCCTGCGGTCGCAACCTGGCCCGGCATGGGTTTGAGGAGCGAACGGATAATCCCTCCTCCGTTTTCTTGTTGGGCAATGACCGTAGGAATGGCGGTAAATAAATAGAACAGCAGCGTAATGGTGAAATAGCGCAACATGACCCCAATCGTCTTTTCTAGTGGTTTGCAGATCCCTTATGGGAGGTTTCTTCAATTCATTGATCCCGGCCGCCCCTCGAAAGAGGCGACGTACAAATATAGGAATGTTTTGTATATATGACCCCCTAAAAATCATTTTTCCTTTATTTGTAAGCTGGTTGAGCTTATTTTTCTAAATTCGCGCCTTGCTAAAAAAATAATTTCAGGAATTTTTCGGTCGATTTAAAGGTTGACTTTAAAATACACGTCAAAAACAGGCAAACTATGGATTACCGGCCCCGCGAGATCGAACAGAAATGGAAAAAGCACTGGGATGATCACCATGTATACCGCGTAAACAACCGCAGTGACAAGCCCAAATTCTATGTGCTGGATATGTTCCCTTATCCTTCGGGAGCAGGTCTCCACGTGGGCCACCCACTGGGGTATATCGCCTCCGATATTTTTTCCCGCTATAAGCGTTTGAAGGGTTTTAATGTGCTGCACCCGATGGGCTATGATGCCTTCGGCCTGCCCGCTGAGCAATACGCTATCCAGACCGGCGTCCACCCCGCCGTTTCAACTGCTGCCAATGTCGCCAACTTCCGGGAACAACTCGATAAATTGGGGTTCTCCTACGATTGGTCGAGGGAAGTGAGCACCGCCGCCCCCAGGTTTTATAAATGGACCCAGTGGATCTTCCTCCAGCTGTTCGACCATTGGTACGACCGATCCGCACAGCAGGCCCAGCCCGTCAGCGACCTCATTGCACGATTTGAAACCTCAGGCGCCGGCGGCATTGATGCGGCCTGCTCCGAAGAATTGTCTTTTTCGGCCGCCGATTGGAAGGCCATGACCCCAAAGGAAAAGAATGACGTGCTGATGAACTACCGCCTGGCCTATCGGAGGGAAACCTTTGTCAACTGGTGTGAGGAACTCGGCACGGTGCTGGCCAACGACGAAGTAAAGGATGGCGTATCCGTGCGCGGCGGCCACCCCGTCGAACGAAAGGCCATGCTCCAATGGTCGCTCCGGATCACGGCTTATGCCGAACGCCTCCTCGGCGACCTGGATACGCTCGACTGGTCGGAGGCCATGAAAAAAATGCAGACCAACTGGATCGGCCGCTCAACGGGCGCCCAGCTGTTTTTCGATGTGGCCGGCAGCGACCACAAGATCGAGATCTTTACCACCCGTCCCGATACCATTTTCGGCGCTACCTATATGGTGCTGGCGCCGGAGCACGATCTCGTCGAAGCCCTGACCACCCCCGAATGCCGGGAGGACGTTGAATCCTACCTGGAGTATGTCAAAAGCAGATCGGAAAGGGAGCGCATGTCCGATGTCAAAGCCGTAACCGGCGCCTTTCTGGGATCCTATGCGGTCAATCCGTTCACCAACGAACAGATCCCGGTCTGGATCGGAGAATACGTATTGAAAGATTACGGCACCGGCGCCATCATGGCCGTGCCGGCGGATGACGAACGCGACATGCGTTTCGCCCATAAATTCAAATTGCCCATCGTCGAGATCATCGACAAGTCCATGTATCCCGGCGCTACCATTGAGGACAAGGTGGGCAAGATGATCAATTCGGGCCCCTACAACGGCATGGAAGTAGCTGAAGCCATAGAGGCCATCAGCGCCAGAATAGACGAGATGGGCATCGGCAAACGCCGCATCAACTTCAAACTCCGCGATGCCATTTACAGCCGCCAGCGCTATTGGGGCGAACCTTTCCCGATCATCTACGACAAGGACGGCGTAGCGTACCCGCTTCCGCTGGACGAACTGCCGCTGGAATTGCCCGAACTGGCCGACTTCAAACCCACCTCAGGCAACAAATCGCCGCTGGCCCGCAACGAAAGCTGGGTCAACCTGCCCGACGGCTATACGCGGGAAACGGATACCATGCCGGGTTTTGCAGGGTCTTCCTGGTATTTCCTGCGGTATATGGATGCACGGAACAATGAGGCCTTCGCCGGCCAGGATGCCGTGAATTACTGGAAGGACGTCGACCTGTACATCGGAGGGACGGAACACGCGGTCGGCCACCTGATGTATTCCCGTTTCTGGCATAAATTCCTCTATGATAAAGGACTCGTGCCGACCATTGAACCTTTCCGGAAACTGGTGAACCAGGGTATGATCCAGGGGGTCATCCTGAATGTCCACATGGCCCATTTCATCAAGGAAAGCGATTGGGCGGATGATGTGCGTTATGCCGACCGGACCACAGGCATGGAATATGCCGTTTGGATCGACGCCAACACCCAACCGGGCGATAAGTTCAACCACCCGCAATACGGTCCCGGGTTTCTGGCGTTTGACTCAGAAAACCCGGTTACCCGGAAGACCCCGCTGTCCCTGGGCAAAGAGGCGGCCGTCGACGGCAAGACCCGCTACAGGCTCTATAAGGAAACGGTAGATAACCTGGACGGCCGGCATGACCAGAATGCCGCGTACCTGGCTTCGGTCCTGGACCAAGGCAGCGCCTTTGCCTGGAAAACAGATGAGAACGGGGCGGAATACCTGGAGTTGACCTGGGAGGTAGGCAAAATGTCCAAATCCCTGTACAATACCATCAATCCGGATGACATTGTGGAGCGTTACGGCGCCGACTGCTTCCGGATGTATGAGATGTTCCTCGGGCCGATCGAACAAGGTAAACCCTGGAATACTTCGGGCATTGACGGCGTATTCAGGTTCCTCCGGAAATTCTGGGGCTTGTATTTCAACGGTCAGGGTACCCTGTCCCTTTCAGGCGAAACACCTTCAAAGGACGAACTCAAAGTCCTGCATACCGCCATCAAAAAGGTGACGGAGGATATCGAAAGACTTTCCTTCAATACCTGTGTCAGCGCTTTCATGATGGCAACCAATGACCTCGGCCGTTTGGATTGCAGCAAGCGGGCCGTTCTGGAGCCCATGGTCATCCTCATTGCGCCGTTCGCACCCCATCTGGCTGAGGAGCTCTGGCGCCTGATGGGCAACAGCGGTACCGTACACGACGCAACCTACCCGGAATTCGACGAACAATACCTGGTTGAGGATACCGTTACCTATCCGGTGGCCATCAACGGCAAAACCCGCGGCACGGTCGACTTCCCGGCTGATGCTTCACGGGAAGAGCTGGAAAAAATCGCGCCGACCCTGGAGGTTGTCCGGAAGTACCTCGAAGGGGCAGCGGTCAAAAAAGTGATCGTTGTGCCGGGCAGGATGATCAACCTGGTGGTCTGATTTGGAAGGCATTGGGATTTATTTGGCTTGGATTTTACTAACTTTATACTTTTTCATTATTTTTGCATAGTATACTGTAAATTACCCCTATCTTCTAAAAATTAAATTCCAATTAACATGATCAAGCGATTATTTTTTATTAGTTTCAATATTCTGATTTTCTCCGCATGTTTATTTTCTCAATATAAACTTGATTTTGATTCCGAAAACTGGGTTCCTATTTGGAAGGAGGATTTCAATTACACCAGTTGGCAGGAGCTTAAAAATACCGGTCTCTATAGACTTGATGATGATAGGGGTAGACAAGTTGATTATAATTGGGAAGATATTTCTTTTTCTAACGGTATAATGATCTTAACTGCCAGAAGGTTCGATCCGCAGTTTCCGTGCGTACCGGATCCGGATCTTGGGTTTAGCTGCACATATTTGGATGGCAATAATATTCCTCAACCCTTCTTATTCAGGAGTGGAGGAATAGTTACCTTAAAACAATTGAATGATGGAGGTGATTGGAATCATTGGGATGACGATGCAGTGTGCAATAGTTTTACAAATCCCGATCAATATTCAGGAATATATACAGGTTTGATAGAAGCCAGGATAAAATTTTTGGCGGTTGAAAATAGTTGGCCAGCTTTTTGGATGTTCAACGGAGCTGTGGAAATTGATATATTGGAAGGGGTAGACTCATTTGATAATAAATTTTCCTCTGGGTTTATAAGTCACCGGGATTCGGTAGATTACCTTGATTATCCTGGCCCTGGTTTGGGTAGAAGTTGTGGATATGGATCCAACTTCGAAAGGGATTTGAGTGAAAATTTTCACTTGCTCAGTTGCGTTTGGATCCGAGATTCTCAAACCGGAAGTCACACCTTTACCTACTTTTTCGACGGAAGAGAAATTTTGACGGAAACAAGATTTGATGGATGGGGATGCCCGGTTGACATAAGACTGAATTTGGCTGTTCATAAAGAAACCTTGCCGTTTGAACAACCTCTCCATTACGAGGTCGATTACTTGAGTGTAAAAAAGCAATTGAATTATTCAACTGCCTATTTTTATGCTTATGAGCCGGTGGAAATAGGAGGAGGAGCTATTTTGAACCAACCTGCAAAGGCAATGGCTGTTGGTGCGGGTGATGCTGTATTTTTTCGGACGGCTGCTAATACAATGGGTTTTGATTACATCACTTCAAATGGCAGCTATTATTATCATACGTTGGACAATATCGCTGTGAGTGGCCCAAACCCGTCGTGGTTGGTTTTTGGCGATGTCATCGTAACTACAGACCTACAGAAAAACAATAAAGTATATTACAGAGGGATTGATGGAAAATTACAGACTTATTATTATTCAAGTGGCAGATGGAATCACGGGGATATTGATTGGTCTCCCCATGGGTACGGTATTAACGCAGCTTGCGGTTCATTGACAGGTTCCGAAGAGCACGGTATTTTTGCAAGAGGAGCGAACAACCAGATGTATCATTTTTTCTGGGACCCAAATTTTCCCGGACATTTCAATAACGGATGGAATGTTGAAATTCTTGACGAGGAGGCATACAAGGGAGGTGATAATTCAGGTTGGAGAATAGCAGGTGATTTGGAGGTTTCAAATACCGGAAGTGTTTTTTACAGAGGAACAGACGGCCGGGTTCAAAGGTATTACCGCTCTATTGGCGGATGGCAGCATGAAAATATAGATTTGACAGCTAATAATAATTTTTTAGTGAACGGAGATTGCGGTGCTCTTGCAGTTGGTGATGGGGATAACGTTTTTTATAAAGGAAATGATGGGAGACTAAATCATTTTTTTAAATCAGGGAGCGGGGCATGGGTACATGAATTGCTTCCATTTGATAATTACCCCCCTCAACTGGTAGGAGGCGATATTGCTGTGGCTTCTGGAAAAAAGGTTTATTACAAAGGAGTTAATGGAGAATTGCAGCAGTATACTTTTTATCAGGACAACTGGTATCATGATTGGGTGAAGCGTGATGCCGAACCTCTTCCCGTCAATTTAGGTACAGTTGACTTGGGAGACGAAGAAAAAGTGTTTTACCTCGACCAGGGTAAAATAAAGAGCTACTCAAAGGTGATAAAAAATACAGGGGATTTTGTTGATCCTGAGTGTGAAAAAGGCATGGGAGAGTCGTTTTTTTTTCGCTCATTAAATAACCTTAATAGTGATACTCCCCACGCGGGAAAATCTTTAGAAGACTCTATAGCAGTGACTTTCTACCCAAATCCATTCAGTGAAACCTTGAATGTTTCGATGACAAATAATGCGTTTAGCGGTTCAATTATCATTAATGATATTCTAGGCAATGAAATGTTTTCAAGTAGATTCACAAATAGGAAATATATTGGAATTCCAACCGGAAATTGGCCGAGAGGGATTTATTTTTTGTCTCTTATTGATTCGGGGGGTAATGCGATTAAGGTTGAAAGGGTTATAAAAGGATAATCATTTTGTTTTTAATTGATTTTTTATGTAAAAATTGTTTGTCGGTGGTGTCTTGATTTTTGGGAGGTCTGTGGAGGAATTTGATATTTTCCGGCTATCTTTGCCGCCATGAAAATTCTGGGGATATCGGCATATTATCATGATGCGGCCGCCGCCGTTATTGAAAACGGCGAAATTCTCGCAGCAGCTCAGGAAGAATGGTTCACTCGGAAAAAACATGACCCTTCTTTTCCGGCTGGTGCTGTGAAATGGTGCCTGAACTACACCGGTTTTTCCATTGAAGAACTGGATGCCGTTGCTTTTTATGACAAACCTTTTCTGAAGTTTGAGCGCCTTCTTGAAACTTATTACAGTTATGCACCCAAAGGAATAGCCAGTTTTGTACGTTCCATGCCGGTTTGGGTCAAAGAGAAACTTTTCTTGAAAGACAACCTCAAACGGGGATTGAAACAAATCCAGCCGGGTATCAGGAATATCCCCAAGTTGCTTTTCCCTGAGCATCACCTTTCACATGCTGCCAGCGCCTACTATCCTTCATCCTTTGAGGAGGCCGCTATCCTAACCGTTGACGGGGTAGGGGAATGGGCTACTGCGAGCATATGTCACGGGAAAGGACATCGGATTGAAATTCTGAAAGAATTGCGGTTTCCGCACTCCCTTGGATTATTGTATTCGGCGTTTACCTATTTTCTGGGGTTTCGCGTGAATTCCGGTGAGTACAAGCTGATGGGGTTGGCCCCTTACGGGAACCCCGAAGATGAAGAAACCCGAATTTTTGTAGAGAAGATCAAATCAAACCTGGTCGACATCAAACCGGACGGTTCCATTTGGCTCAACCAGGCCTGGTTCAGCTACGCGGTGGGTCTGCGTATGATCAAGGAGCAAAAATGGGCGCAATTGTTCGGTATGCCGAGACGGGCGCCGGATGCTCTACTGGACCAGCGCTACTGTAACCTGGCGCTGGCCATTCAGCAAGTTACGGAAGAAGTTGTCTTGAAAATGGCGCAAACGGCCCGGCAATTGACCGGTTCTCCAAATATTTGCCTGGCAGGCGGAGTGGCGCTTAACTGTGTTGCCAATGGGAAATTGGAAAAGTCCGGCCTTTTTGAACGGATCTGGATCCAGCCGGCTGCCGGTGATGCCGGTGGAGCATTGGGCGCCGCATTTGCTGCTCAGCATATTTACTTTGATCAGCCCAGGCCGGTTTTATCGGAACATGATCAAATGAAGGGAGCTTATACCGGACCTGAATTCGCTGACCTGGAAATCGAAATGGTGGCCCGAAAATATAAGATGCCGACCCACCGGTATCCTTCAGAACAAGCGCTTGTTGAAAGGGTTGCCGGCCTGCTCGCCGACGGCAACGTGGTCGGATGGTTTCAGGGGCGCCAGGAGTTCGGCCCCAGAGCGTTGGGGAGCAGAAGTATTCTGGGTGATGCCCGCAACCCGGAAATGCAGCGAAAACTGAATCTTAAAATAAAATTCCGAGAGAGCTTTCGCCCCTTTGCACCCTCTGTGCTGAGCGAAGATGCCAACGATTTTTTTGACCTTGAACCGGCCAGCCCCTATATGTTGCTGGTCGCACAGGTTAAGGAGGATCATTGCCGCAACCTTCCGGAAGGCTACAATGACCTCCCGTTGAAGGAGAAACTGGATGTGCGCCGTTCAGATATCCCTGCGGTTACCCATGTTGATTTCTCTGCCAGGGTGCAGACCGTTCACCAGGATACCAATCCGCTGTATCATCATCTCTTGCAGGCTTTCAAGCGCCTGACCGGATACGGCCTGCTGGTGAATACCAGTTTTAACGTCCGGGGTGAGCCCATTGTCTGCACCCCGGAGGATGCCGTCAGGTGTTTTATCAGGACGGATATGGATTTCCTGGCGATCGGGAATTTTATCTTCGATAAGAAAGAATTGACCGATAATATTCAGGTTTTACAAGCCCGGGCGGTCACGTTCCAACCGGATTGATTCAGGTTTTTGATTAAAGTACGGAACCATGGTTGAGTTTTTAAAAGACCTTTGGAGTTTTATGAAGGCCAGGCGCAAATGGTGGTTGATACCCGTTATTCTGGTCGTGTTGCTCATTGGGGCCCTGATCATTTTTGCTGAAAGCTCAGCAGTAGGATCCTTTATTTATACGCTCTTTTAATGGAAAATCCGAAACCCCGAAAAAGCGTCCGTTATACGGCCTATGCGCTTTTTGGCCTGTTGATCTTTACGGTCATTGTCCTGGCCCTGGAGTTTTATTTCAGGTCCAGACCTGAATACGGCAGGGCGGGTTATTCCTATGACCCGAACCTGATTTTCCGTTTGACGCCTGGTCTGGCGGCCCAGAAACCCCACGCCTGGGGTAAAACCGGGAAACCCCCTTATACCCTTCGGTTCAATAATTTTGGTTTCAGGGGGCCAGATATCAATTGGGAAAAAGCCCCCGGTACGCGGTCCAGGGTGCTGGTGCTGGGTGATAGTTATACCGCCGGTCTGGACTATCCGGACAGCCTGATTTTTACGGGCCAGTGGGAGCGAATATTGAATGCCGGCGGGCCAAAACAATACGAAGTGTTGAATGCCAGCTGCCCTTCCTGGGGTACGGATCAAGAATATGTGTTCTGGAAGCATGAAGGCATCCGCTTAAAGCCCGATAAGGTGGTCGTTATGTTCTGCCCGAATGATGTCAGGGAGATGTGGAATCATAATATGGTTCGAATAGGGCCTGACGGTGAGCATATTGTCATTGATAAGGTGCATATTCCCTTTAAAGAACGGATGGGATGGAAATTGTCGGCTAACTCTTCCTTATTCCAGTACCTCCAACAGAAAGTATTCCATTCCAATTATGGTGATTTCTTCAGGATATTTCGCTTTTATCCGGTCAATTACGGGATTCGGGACAGTACGGATTGGGATATGCCGATGTACCTGGACCCGTCCATTCCGGTCATCGATGAAAGTTATCAGCTCCTGGAGAAGTTGTTTGCAGATATGAAAAAGGATTGCGATGAGATCGGAGCGGAACTGCATCTGGTGAAAATTCCGATTCGGATGGAGGTAGACAGTACCTACGCCGCGCCGGGGTTATCGCCTTTTATGGTGGAAGAACGCCTGAAAGGAATTGCCGAACGGGCCGGTATTCCCTTTCATAACTTTAATGCGCTGTTGCGGGAGCAACCCGATCCTAAGGATATCTTCATGGATTGGGAATATCATTACGATCAGGATGGCCATGATTTTATAGCCAGGTCCTTATTTGCAACCATCAAATCCGAGAAATGATCGGGGAACGAAGCAAGTCGCCTTACGAATCCGTCCTGGCGTTGCTGGCAGGCATGCTGCTATGGTATTATTTTTTTCCGAATCGCTACCTGATTCCTGGAGCGCTGCTGTTTTTGTTCCTCACGTTACTGGTACCGGCAACCGCCAGATTGGTTCATCAGGGGTGGGAACGGCTTACCAGGGCTATCGGAGCGATATCGGGCAAGGTACTGCTGGGAATCATTTTTTTCATCGTGCTAACCCCGATAGCCTGGCTGTTCCGCCTGTTTTCCGGAAGAACCATCACGGGCTCCCGTGACGTAGAATCCATGTTTATAACACGGGATCACCCGTTCGGGAAGGAGGACCTCGAACAATTGTATTCGTCGGCGGATTCTGACTGATTATTTCGGATTTTCGGGTTTGCGTTTCCAGGCTTCGAGCGCAAAATCATCAATGTATAAGATCTGTCGCTGCAGTTCGATGTAAACCTGCAAAGTATCGTTTTCCCGCGCGTTGATCGGGATCCGATAATAAAAATCGACCAGAGCCCATTCGCCGGCCTTGCCGCCCCAAAGGCTGAAATCGGTATTGTCCAGTTTGTTGTCAATCCGGACCCTTACGTTCTTGATGAACCGGTCCTTTTTTTTCAGGCGGCAAACAAAGGCCGGCATGGTATGCCAGGGGAATTCGAGCGCCTCCTTTTTACACCAGGCCTTTACCCGGACATAGTCGCCGCCCTGAAGTCCCAATTCTGCCAGTTGCTTGTTAACCATGTCCATAGAGCCGGAGCCTCCCGGTACAAGTTTCAACGCATGCCGGCTGTTGAAAACACCCGGCTTGATCACTCTGAAGGAGTCCTGGTCCGGATTTTCGTAGTCTTTCCAAACAGGCACGCCTGTCATTTCAAGTCGGCTGGTATCGGGCTGTATTTCTCCTGAATCAAAGGCGATAAGCATGCTTTTATCCATTTTCGTCTTGCCGAATACGGACCAGTAATAACCCGCGTTGCCGAATTCGGTCCATAAGATCCCGCGATGGTGCTGCCAGGTCTGGAAAATGTTCAGCACGGTACAGAACAGGATAAAAGTGATGACCAGGACTCGCATTCCCACCTGACGAAGATTGTGGTACAGAAACCAGGCCAAGGGAAAGGCCAGCAAGGGGGTTGCTTCCACCATCGGCCTCGATCCGACCCCGTTGATATAGTACCAGCACCACCAGCTATAGGCAAAATAAACATGTAAAGGCAGGAAAATCAATACGGAAATGAGCCACCGCCTGTGTCGGAAAAGGTAGACCAGCCCGAAAAGGGAAAGGACCATTACCGGAGAGTATGGTAGCCAGCCGTTCTGAAATCCGAATAACCCGGGGCCGATTTTGGGCTTGTTGAAATAAAATCGCTCCTCTCCGTAGCTGTAGAATATCCACTGACCGGATGAAACCTTCCAGTACAACATCTGGATCAACCCGCACAGGGCAAATACCCCGATAGCCAGGCTGATGAACCGGAAATGGGTTCGCCAGAATTTCCATTGCTCCGAAAGGCTGCGATCCGCCCCCAGCCCGTAAAACAGGGGAATGGCTAAACAAACAAATTCCACCGGGCGGATAAGGGTGATTAGGCCGGCGCTTAATCCGATTAAGATGACATTCTTTCGATTAGGAGATTGGTAAAATTTCCACGTGCTGAATATTAGCAGGGAGTATAAAAAAAACAGAAAACTATGGGCCATCGGCCCTCGGTAAACGGTAAAATGATATAGACCGGACCCTAGAGCAATAATTAAAATGGTAATCCCTGCAATACCTTTTCCTGCTTCCCGGTTTAATGGTAGATATAACAGATACATCCCCAGAAAAACGTAAAAAAAACATGCAAAGTGGATTATGATAATATAAGGCATCGAGTAACCATCAGTTGGATATCCCAATACCAGGGAGATCCCATGGCCCAATAAAAAAAAGGGAAGTTCTAAAACGGATACTCCTGCGGTATATTTATTGACCGAGCGACCATTTGACGCTTTTATGAGGACATCGCCTGGCTCCGGCAGGTAAGGCTTTTCGGGCAGTTGCGAAAAACGGGCCAGGTAAGTTTCCTTCATATCGGAAAGATCCCCATAAATAAACAGAGATGGAAGATACGCATAATATCCCCATGCATCACCACCTTGGATGATGTTGACCCGCCAACGCTGGAAGTAAAAAAAGGCCGTGATGTAAATTATTCCGACCGCCAATAAAATAAAACGGAACCGCATGCGATATTTGTAGTACGGAACAAAAGTAACCAAAGGCCGTCAAG
>WBZL01004694.1_pt1 | contig 11634 bp, 8 predicted proteins | sample 5204291 | NCBI WGS metagenome assembly WBZL01 (sample SAMN12344345, study PRJNA552823) | activated sludge metagenome | biome: Activated sludge suspended growth; feature: Nitrification reactor; material: Wastewater; isolation source: activated sludge from nitrification reactor of wastewater treatment...
CGCGCCCGCCGCTGGCGGGGGCAACAGAAAAGGCCCCGTTTCCGGGGCCTCTCCATGTTCGCTGATCCGGAGAACCGGGAGTTAGCGACCCTTGCGGGCGACAGCCGCACCACCCACGCCAAAGGCGAGGGCGCCGAGGCCGAGCGCGGCGAAGAGCCAGCCCAGTTCAGCACCGGCGGCGGCAGTGCCGCCACCAGTCGTCGGCGGGCGCGGCGTCGCCGAAGGCGAAGCCGAGGCCGACGCAGCCGGGGTCGGAGTCGGGGAGGTGTAGGTCAGGTCGACCTGGTTCAGCTGGTAGTTAGCCCAGGAACCAGACTGTGCCGCCTTCTTATCCCCAATCCAGAACGAGACGCTCGCCCCATCGGTACCGCAGTTCGGGGTCGCACCGGGGTCCAGCGCGGGGACGTCGAGCACGTAGCGGCTTTGGCCGCTGGCGTTGAACGTCGTCGTCACACCGCAGGTGGAGTTCCCGACACGAGCTTCGATGCGCGTACCGGCAACGGGAGCGACACCATCAACGAGGACCGAACCGGCGAAGCGGGCGGGCGGGTTCGGGGGCGATTCGGCCTGGGCTTCGTGGGCACTGAAGGCACCCGCGAAACCGAGAGCGACGATCCCGAGCGCCGCGGCGAGACCGCGTCCGGCGAGCATCCTCACAACTTTCGTCATGCTAGCTAGCTCCATTCCTCTCTTCACGGCCAGGGGCAGTTCCACCATCAGATGGCCGGATACCGGGGCCCCTCTCCGAAGAGAGGAGCCCCGGCTCGACCATCAATCCGGTGTTACTGGTCCACCTTGGTCGCGATGGTCCAGGTGACGGAGCTCGGCCCCTTGATGGCGATCCAGTAGGCCGCGCCCTGGTCGAGCGTAACCAGGTCGTTGGCACCCGGGACGTTCACACCGGTCGGGAAGTACCCGAGCCAGTCCTGCGCCGCCGCGTCCCAGCCGTAGATGGCCGTGACCTGGTCGGAGATGTCGTTGCCAGCGTCGTTGGCGCCGGTGCCCTTGAGGGCATCGGTCACCGGGATGTTGTCGGCGCCGGTCCACGTGATCAGGCTCCAGCGGAAGTTCAGCGTGAACGTCGCCGTGCCCTGGAGGTCGATGATCTTGTCGAACCCGATGTTGCCCTCATCGTCGTGAGCGATCACGAGGACGTTGAGGATGCCCAGCAGGCTGTTCGAGACCTTGATCCAGGCCTGGCACTCATCGACCTGCCCGGACGCCGCAAGCGACGACTTGGGGAACTCGAGGATGCCGGTCTGCGCCGGGTCGTTCTGCTCGATCGAGAACGTGTTCACGCCCTCGGCGAACTGCCGACCGTTGTTGATGACGCCCGTGCCGACCGACGGAGCGGACGGGACCGGGTTGGTCGCCAGGATGATGCCCTCGCCCGAGTCAATCAGGAAGTCGATCGTCTCGTCGGGGTCCTTCGCGCCACGAACCGGGTAGTTCGTGATCTTGGTCGCGGCATCCGTCGCCGTCAGGACAGAGTGCAGGAGCACCATGCCCGTGTTCGGAGTCGGGCGGCAGAACCCATCGCGGTCCATCGCATGGAACACGACGTACTTGTACTGCGCGTTGCCGGCCGGGTCGTTCTCAATGGTGACGTCCTTGTAGCCGCCCCAGGTCCACGTGACGACAGCGTCGTTCGACTTGACCGGGAAGTGCTTGCCGCGGAAGTCCGGGTAGTCGGCAGTGGCCGTAATCGTGCCCTTGCCAACCGCGTCGCCGGTCTTGCACTGCTTCCCACCACCAAGGGTGTTCGCGGCGCAGGCCGTCAGGTCCGTGCGGAAGTCGCCGTTCGCGATGACCATGAACTCGCCATGGTTGTCGCTGTAGACGACCAGGTCGCGGGCGATCGACGGATCGCCGTAGGCAGCGCGGATGTCCGCAAGCTCGACAGCGTCGTCCGTGTTGAGGGCCGGGTCGCCGATGCCGGCGCTGTTGGTCCCAATGCGGACGGCGTCCCAGAAGCTGTAGGGACCCATGCCGTTCGGGCCGAGGTTGGCGGCGCCAGCGGCACCATCAAGACCCCAGCTGTCCCAGAGGTAGCCACCACCCGACACGACGGCCGGGATGTACGGCGAATCCGGGATGTTGATGCGGTAGAACGGGTTCGTGTACAGCTGGTCGCCGCCGAGGCTGTAGGCAGCCCCGTTCTGCGTCCCGGTGTAGTAGACCTCGCCCTTGAAGACTTCCTTGATGAAGCCCGTGCCGCGGATCTTGACGCTGACCATCGCGGTCGGCATCGGAGCGTCCCAGCGGTCGACGTCACCATCGCGCTGAGCGGTGTCGCGCAGAGCGAAGATGAACGGCGAGTACGGCGGGCCCCAGTTGCTGATCGCCGCGCCCGCCACGTAGGACGTGCTCGAGATCAGGTTGTTGCTGCCAGCGAGGCAGTCGTTGTACGCCGGGCTCGGCGTGCAGATGTCGATCAGGCTGTACGGGCCTTCGAACGGAGCCGGGTTCACCACGAAGACCGGGGTGCCCGCCGCCGGGATGGCGCCGAGAGCCGGGACGTTGATCGCGAAGCCAACCACATCGCCAGCGGCGTTGTAGAGGTTCGCAACCGAGGTCACGACACGGGTGTTGCTGACCTGGATGTTCGGGTTCGACGTCGTGACGGTGCCGAGGCCAATGACGACCACAACGCCGGCGCGGATGCCGCCCGAGGTGTTGCTGTTCGCAACCGCAAGCGTCGTCAGGCTATTCACCGGCGGCGACGAGAGCGGCGTGGCGGTGGCGAGCGTGGCGCCGACGGAGACGGCCGTAGCCGGCATGTCAGCGATCGCGGTCACGCGCCAGAGCAGACCATCGATGTCACCCATGAGGAACCGCGTCTGCTGCGGGTCGATCATGATGTCGTAGTACGGGCGGAACTCTTCCGCCGTGCCCGACGCGGTGCTGTTGTTGGCGTTGTCGGCCGGGCCACCCGCGAGGAGCGCCCAGTCGTCCGGCATCACCCAGCGGTTGGCCGGGAGGACGTTCAGCGGATCGTCGGTGCTCGCGGCGCGGCCCGACGGGTTCTCGTTGACGAACCAGCCCTTCACGCGGCCGCGGACCAGGAGGTCCTTGGACACGTTCCAGTCAACCGTCGTCACATCCTTGGTGGCATCCCACGGGTTGCCGGGGGTGAAGTCCGTCAGGATCGGGCTGTTGTGGTTGACGCCCTTGGAGACATCGTCCACGAGCGAGACCGTCACGCTCTCGAACTTCATGTAGTAGATGACGAACGCGCGCTTGGTCACGTCGACGGGAGCGGTCGGGCCAGAAATCGGGTCACCGATAATGGCGAACGCTTCAATGTCGACCTGGCCCGGATCCTCGGACTCGAAGATCACGCGGCTGATGCAGGCATCCTGCGGGAACAGCGGGGCATCGCCCGTCTGGTTCGCGTCGGAGGCAACCTGCGGGGCCTGGGCGGCTTCAGCGGCGCCACTGTTGAGGAGGCGGCTGCCGAAGTACACGGTCGCCTCATCGGCGCCGTCGAGGAAGGCTTCGAGACCGGCAACGAAGTTACCGGGGCCGCTGCCCTTCACGTAGCGGATGCCGGTGAGCGGCGGGCAGGTGCCAACCGGGGTCACGCCATCCTGGCGAACGATGATGGCGTTGCCATCGCGCGTGCCGGCGATATCGCCAGCCGGGATGCGCCAGTCAGCCTCGACGACAACGCGGTTGCCCGCCCACGCGAGGAAGACCTTCTTCTGCGACACAACGGTCGAGAAGGTGAAGCGCACGATTTCCGTCACGGTCAGACCAGCGCCGGACCCGAGCGGGCCGGGCTCGCGGCCCGTGAAGGTGATTTCCGGCGAAACCGAGCCGGGGGTGCAGTTGTTGAACGGCGTGGTGCCGACGTTGAACTTCGGCGCCGGGGTGTGACCCACCGTGCCGTTGCCGTTCAGCACCGTGGTGCCCTGGGCAATCAGGACGGCAACGCCACCGTTGTGGGCGGCAGCCGTCGAACCACCGGCGGCGCCGGCGGAGCTCACGCCGCGGACGACCGTGAGGGTCGTGCCGGCGACATGCGTCACGAGCATGTACTCGCTGTCGATCTTGATGACGTCGCCCGCGAGGAACGGCGCACCGCTGTCAACCATGACCGTGGTGGTCACGTTGTCGAGCGACGAGGTGAGGAACGAGTCGTAGAGGATGCCGCAGCCCGTCCAGCTGACCGTCCAGATCACGCCCGCGAGGGACGCGCGCACGACGGAGTTGGCGCGGGTGACATGGCTGCCGTTGAACACGTCGGAGACGGTCACAACCTGGCCATTCGGCGTCTGGTACAGGCCGGTGCCCGGGTTGAGCACAAGCGCGATGGCGGAGGTCACGACCGGGGTCGTGGTGGAATCGCCCGTGCCCGAGCCAGTCGCGCCACCCGAGAGGGTCACGGTGCTGTCTTCGAGGACGTTCCATTCCTTGATGAGGGCGCGGTTCTGGCGAACGGCACCTTCGTTGTTGCCACTGGCGTTCGAGTCCCAGTCCACATGGACGGGGGTCACGCCATCGGCGGAAACGTAGTTAACCGAGATCTCCTGGTCGCCCGCACCCGTGGAGACCCACGAGAAACAGGTCGCGCCGGCGAGACCACCGTTACCGGGGACACCATTGACGATGTCGCCGACCGGGCGGCCGTTGCCAACAAAGATCTGGACATCGGTGAACGTCGGGCTCTGCGGCTGAACAACCGACTCGAGGCCGTTGTAGCCGCCGCCAGGCGTCACGATGATCTGGGTGTTCGGGAGCGAAAGCGGGATGTCGATCGCGACCGGGGTCGTGTTGCCGGCGATGCCGGTGTCAGCGACCACGGAGCAGACAACGTGGCGGGAACCGCGAACGTTGTTCTGGACATCCTGCCCACCGAAGGTTTCGCCGGCGGTGACAACAGCCGTGGCGTTGTCGGCCATGTGGCGAAGTTCGGCCACGACGTAGGTCTTCGTGCCAACCGCGCTCGTGAACGGGGTGCCCGCCGGCACGGTGGCCGTGGTCCAGTCCGTCGTGAGGTCGAGGCTGACCGTCTGGACGGTCGTCGTGTTGCTGAGGACCGTCACCGAAACCTGCGTGGTATCGGATTCATCCGGGTCCGACACGGTCGGGCCGGCGAGAACGGTCATCGAGGTGTTGATGTCGGCGATCGTGCACTGCACGGTCGCGTCGGGCGCCTGCGCCCCACCCGTGCGAGACGAGTCGCTCGCGCAGGTGACGTTCGGGCCAAGCGTGAAGACGAACGTCTCGGCAACGCCGAGGGCGTTGGTCGCGGTCGCCGGCGTCACCGCCGAGGTGCCGAGGGTCAGGCCGGAGCCGATCGACTGCGCGATGGCGTTGGTGCCGCCGCCGCCGCCGTTGTCGGTCCAGCTGAAGACGACCTGGCCAGGAGCGACGGAGCCATCGGCGACGCCCGACACGGTGAACGTGTAGGAGCCAGCGGGAACGGTCCCGGCGCTGACGCACTCGGCGCCCGTGAGGCCGCCGCCGATGTTGGCATCGCAGGTGGCCGGCGTCCAACCGGCACCCACGGCCGAAACATCGGTCAGGGTGAGGCCAGCGGGCTGCGTAACAGTGAAGGTAACGGTGCCACTCGTGGTGCCGTTGAAGGTGTTCAGGGTGGCGGAGTAGGTCAGCAGGTCACCCGGCTGAACCGTCCCCGACGGGCCCGTGACACCCGTAACGGTCGTCGTGGGGAACGAGGCCGAAGCGCTCGTCCAGAACGACGCCAGCACCGCGACCATCGCGGCGATCGCGAGCACGAAGCCAAACTGGCCCCGGCGCGACTTCGCCACATGGACGGGTTGAATACTCAAGTTCTCTACCTCTCCAGTCGTGTGACTGACTGTGCCCCCCGGGTTTCCCCGGGGCCGCCCGAATCGGGCGGAGGTTGTTTCCGGACTCGCCCGGATCTGCGGGCGTCGCGCTCACAAGGAACGCGATGTTGCTGGTGAGGTCGCCCGCTCGTCTGCCGCTCCTCTCCTGGCGCTGGCGGAGGCGGGTCCGGGCTTTCCCTCGATGGCCGTGTTCGGGTTTCGGTTCGTTGCCGAAGAACACACCCTTTCAGCCCTGTGCCGCTTTCGCGGATGGGCCGCGCCGGGGTGTCTAGTTCGGCCGGGCACTCCCTCCTTTCGTGGAATACGTCTCGAATTCGAAAGCTCGCTCAACATAAGGGCCGGTTCCCATCCGCTTCGGAAGGGAACCAGGTTGAACGAGCGATTCGCCATGTACGCCCGCGATGACCGCGGCAGAGGAGCTTTTAGCTTCGAGCACGGCCCCTCCAGCGACTTCCCGGCGGACAACGCCGCCCGGCCCCGCGTTCCCGCGTGGCCGGTAAAGTCCGCTGAAAGGTAGCCAGCGACCTGCCAAGGGTCAACTCCTCGAAACCCACCTGTGGCGGGCAGACTCCTCCGTACTACCGGTAAACAACGCGTAACCGCACGAGGGGGTTAACGCTCATCGCGCTCTTAACGAGAGAAATTCGAAATATCGCGCCGGGCTATCCGCAGCTCACGGATCCGCCCACCCGCGTCGTCCCCCTCTGGATTGCCCCGCCTCGCCTCGCCCGTGCACACCCCAATCGCCTGCGTGCTACCGCCCCGCCCTTTACCCCTCCCTGCCCTCCATCGGCCGCACCTTCCCCCTTCGCCCCCCACTCCCGACACTGATCCCATGCCCGCCCTGAGCCGCCGCGATGCCGTGGGATTGGGAGCGCTTGCGCTCGCCGTCGCGCTCGTCGCGCCGTTCATCCGGCCCGAAGGCGGCAAGACGGAGCGCGCGCCGTTCGCACACCTGCCCACGGATCTCACCCCCGTGAGCTTCACCCCCGCTCCCGTGCTCCCCACGGCCACGCCCACATCGCTGCCGCCGGCGGAGCCCGGCCGGCCCGCGAACGGCTGGTTCCTGCGCTACTTCCGCGGGGCGCCCGGTGGCACGGAGGATAGCCAGCGCTTCGTCAGCGGGCTCGACCTCGCCTACGACAACGCGCCCTTCAACGACATGCGCGACGACGCCTGGTCCCTCACGGCCGCGGCCGCCTGGGACCTCCCCCCGGGGCGGTACACCTTCCGCTTCGAACACGACGGCGCCCTGCGCGTCCTGGCCGGGGGCATCGAAGTGGGCGCGCAACAGGACGCCTCCATCGCCCGCGTCCTCGAAGTGACGCTCGTGCACGATGGCGGGCAGCTCGCCCTCGAACTGGAAGCACGCGATACGGCGGGGAAGTTCCTGCTGCGCCAACGCTAGGGCGCCGGGAACCGGGACCTCGTTATCCCTTGATGCCCACGATGGAGAGGGTGATGAGCATGGCGATGAACGCCAGGCACAGCGCGCTGAGTGAACCGACCGTCTTCCACATGTACTTGCCCCGGACGATTTACGTGGCCGAATCGGCCCAATCGCCATCGTACCCCCCGCGAGCGCGCTGGTCACAACCACCGCGGTGAGCGCGCCCGGCCCGGCGGCGGCCTCCGCGCCGTAAGATAGGCCCGTGTCCCTGAACTCAACTCCCCGCGCGGTCGTGCTCGCGGCCGGCGATGGCGGCCGCCTTGGCGCGCACACCGCCGACCTCCCGAAGCCGCTCGTGCCCATTCATGGCCGGCCGATCATCCAGTACACCCTCGAATCGCTGGCGCGCGCGGGCGTGCCCGAGGCTGTCATCGTGACCGGCTACCGGGAGACGCTGGTGCACGCGGCACTGGCTGAAAGCGCCATTCCCGGCCTCGCCCTCACCTTCGTTTCGAACCCCCGCTTCCGCGATGGCGCGTCCCTCTCCCTGCGCGCGGCCCGCGCCGCCACCGCCGGCGAGCGCTTCCTGCTCGTGATGAGCGACCACCTCCTGTCGGCCGACCTGGTCCGGCGCCTGCTCGAAACCGCCGCCGCCGGAGGCCCGCGAGACTCCTTCGTGGCCGCCGACCGTTCGCCCCATGAAACGGCCTATATAGAGGAAGCAACGAAGGTGTCACTCGCCCGCGATGGACGCGTCCTCGCCATCGGCAAGGCGTTGCCGGGGTGGCAAGCGCTCGATACCGGCGCGTTCGTCTTCGCGCCCGCGGCCTGGGAGGCGGTGGATGCCGTGCCCGAGGATTGCGAACTGAGCGTCATCTGCGGCGAACTCGCGCGCCGGGGGGAGCTGTTCGCCGCCGACGTCAGCGGCGCCACCTGGTACGACGTCGATACCCCGGACGACCTGGCCGCGGCCGCGGACATCGTGTCCGCGTGACACCCCGCCGGCCTTCGCACCGCCCGTGAGCTACGACGGCATCGTCAGCCGCCACCTGAACCGGCGCCTGAGCCGGCCGGTCGCGGCGCTGCTCGCGCCCACTCCGGTGACCCCGAACATGGTCACGCTCTTCACCTGCGGCCTCGCCTTCGCCACCGGCCTGCTGGTGGCGCTGGGCGCGAACGTCGCCGGCGGCGTGCTCATCCAGGCCGTCTCCGTGATCGACGGCGTCGATGGCGACCTCGCCCGCCGCACCGGCCGCGCCTCGCGCTTCGGCGAAGTCCTCGACGCCGTCACGGACCGGTACGCCGATGCGGCGATGATCGCGGGGATGACGGTGTTCGCCCTGCGGTTCGAAAACCACGGCCACGCCGAATTCGCCGGTCTGCTCGCGCTCGCGGGCTCCCTGGGCGTCAGCTACAGCCGCGCGCGAATCGAAGGCGCGCTCAGCATGGCCCCGTCCGATGGCGTGTTCGGCCTCGCCAGCCGCGACGTTCGCTCCCTCGCCGCCGCCATCGGCACGGTCCTGGGGCTGTGTTATTGGACGCTGCTCGTGCTCTTCGCCGCGAGCGCTCTCACCGTCGCGTGGCGGCTCGTGCGGGTCGCGCGCTAGGCCGGCGAAGGTCAGCGCGCGACGGGCAACCCCGAAGCCGGCAGCCGCACCACGCTCCCCACGCGGAAGCCGTTGCGCGCGAACCACCCCTGCTCCATTTCGAGCACCATCCGGTACGGCACCCCCGGCGCCAGCGACGTCCGGTCGAGCGGAACGCCGTCCTTCATGTCGAGGATGACGCCGCCCTGGTCCAGGTAGGCGATGGTCAGGGGCACGTACGTGTTCTCCATCCAGAACCCGCCCTGGATATCGCGCGGGAAGAGGAAGAGCATGCCCGTGTCCAGCGGGAGCGAAGGGCGGAACATGAGGCCGCGCTGCCGTTCGGCGTCGGTCGAAGCCACTTCCGCCGTGACGGCCTTTTTCGCCCCGCCGCCGGCCGCCTCCACCGAAAGTGTCACCACGGGCAGGTCGAACGGCACGGGCGTGACCACGCCGGGCGGGAGGGTCGCGACGGGTGTGGGCGTGCCGCCGGGGGGCGCCGTGGGCGTGGGCGTGCTCTCGGCGGCGCCGTCGCAGGCGATGGCGACGAGCACGATCACGAAGGCGAGGAAGCCGTTCAGCATCCGCAAGACCCGGGCACGCCGAGGATTCGAGCCGCCAGCGAAACGCGCGTGCACCCCGTCACCTTAGTGCGCGGCGGCCCCGGGCCGCAAAAATGGGGACGCCACGCACCCGGCATCGAGGGATCTCCCCATGCACGAGCAGGCCCATCGCGCGCGAGCATGGGGCCGTGCAGCGCCAACCACGACCCCGCCCGCAGAATCCCGCCGCGAAGGGCCTTCTCGCGAAGCTCATGGCGAAGCCCCAGGTGTTGCTCCCGCTGGTGGTGGTCGGCGGCATGCTCGGGATCGCCTTCGGCGTGCAGCCGGGCGGCAGCGGCGGCGGCACTCCCGCTCGCGCCTCGGGCAACATCGAACCCACGGCGGCGGTCTCGGCCACCGCCACCCCGCGCGCCGCCTCGCCCACGGCCGTTTCCACACGTACCGCCCAGGGCAGCGCTGCCGGCCCGTCCACAACCGCGGACGTGGCCGGCGTGCGCGCCACCGCCGCCGCCTCGCCCACCCCCGTCATCGACCTCACGCGCGAAACCACCCAGTGCGGTTCGCTGCAGGAAACCCCGACCACCCTCAGCGTCGAGCAGTCCATCTCCGGCATCTCGGTGCGGGCCACCCGCGCCGCGGTATACCCGGCCGAGTACTTCAAGTGCATCCTCATGGCCACGGGCGGGCAGGAAGCGAACGCCCTCGCCGCCTCCGTCGCGAAGGCGGTGCGCGACAACGGCGCCACCCACGCCGTCCTCGTCGACCTCTGGCTGACGAACGCCGCCAAGGACTTCGGGCAGGTGAACCTGCGCACGGCCTCGCTGGCGGCCGCGGGCGCGAGCTTCGGGCCCCTCGCCACCCTCGGCGGCCGGTCCGAAGTCGTCGTTTCCAGCGGGCAGGGCCGCGCCGTCACGCTCGTCATCACCGTGAAGAACACGGTGGGCGCGAACACCGGCCCCATGACCCTCACCCTCGATGGACCCATGGCGAGCGGCAAGCAGGTCGCCGGCAAGTACCAGCTCTTCCTCCCGACCCCGTGACCCCGCCTTCACCCCACTCGCGCGCGGCTTTACGGGCGCCGGGGCAGCGGGCAGAGTGAATCCGGGCACGGAACTCCCCGCACTTCACCCCCGACACTGGAACGCGATGCGACCAACCCGCCTGCTGCCACTGCTCGCCGCCTTCGTGGGCCTGGCCGCCGCGGCCTGCGCGGGCGAACCCACCGCCGCCCCGCTCCCGACCGAATCGCCCCTCTCCCTCTCCGGCGAGATTTCCGCCGGGGGCGCGATGACGAGCCCCGACGGCCGCCTTGTCGTGCTCACCCAATCGGAGACGCCCGTCTCGATCCGGCTGACGGAGGTGCGAACGGGCCCGGCACTGCCCGCGGGGTGGCACCCCCTGACCCCCATGTACGACCTCAAGGTGCACGACCAGGATTCCACCGCCGCGACGCTCGCGATGCCGCTCACCCTGCGCCTCAGCGTTCCCGCGGGCGGCCTCTCCGGCGGGCTGCTGCACGACGGCACGACCTGGCGCCAGCTCAGCGGCGACCGCGACGCGCTCTCCACCCTCACCGTGACCACCGATCGGGGGGGCATCGTCACGGCCGCGCAGCCGCTGAACCCCAACCTCACGCCCACCCCCGTCCCCGTGATCACGATCGCGCCCCGCGCCACCCCGACCACGCCGGGCGATAGCGGCCCTGTCGTCGCCACCACACCCACGCCCTCGCCGACCCCCACTCCCACGCGCACCGGCGGCGGTCCGAGCCTCACCCTCCAGGCGTCGTTCGCGCGGTCCGCGCTCGACCCGCTGTTCGACCGCTTCTTCAGCCGCCGCACGAACACCCTCGGCCTGCTGCCGCTCGATGGGCCGTCCTTCCTGGATGTGCCACCTTCGCTGCTGGGGGTGCTTACGGCGCGCGGGCAGACCGTGTTCGCCGCGCCGTATGCGGGCGTGAACGAAGTCTTCGTCACCGCGATGACGGACCGCGGCGGCGCCTCCATCGCCCTCGTGGTGGAACCGGTGCTGCAGTGGCCCGCCGATGCCGCCGCCGCGGAGGCCTCCCTTCGCGCCACCTTCCACGGCATGACGGCGCCGTTCGCCGCGCGCCCCTCGGCCTCCAGCGGGTTTGCCTTCGCCGCCTCCCAGGACGGCTCCACCTACCTGTTCGGCTTCATCCGGCAGAGCGGCCTCGCGCTGGCGTACGCGCTCGTCGGCAGCGGCGGCTTCGCCGGCGATGTCGCGGCCGCCCCCGCACCCTGACGGGGCCGCAC
>WBZL01004695.1_pt1 | contig 11634 bp, 12 predicted proteins | sample 5204291 | NCBI WGS metagenome assembly WBZL01 (sample SAMN12344345, study PRJNA552823) | activated sludge metagenome | biome: Activated sludge suspended growth; feature: Nitrification reactor; material: Wastewater; isolation source: activated sludge from nitrification reactor of wastewater...
CGAACGCGAGGGCTGGGCGGGGGTTCGGGGGCAGAGCCCCTTGTGGCGGAGTCCCCGACCTGCAGAGATCGGCTTTACCGGTCGCAACAGCGAAGACGTCAGCCAGCAGACCGACGACCGAACTCCGCCGGAAGGCTGTGCCTTTCGGCGGATCCAGCTAAGGCTGAACCACAGCCCGACCCGACAACTCCCCCGACTCAAGGGCCTCATAGGCCCTACCTACGTCAGTCAAGGTGAAGCGGTCGACATCGACGCGCACCAAGCCTTGACCCGCCAGCGCAATCACCCCCCGCGCATCGGCAACATCAGAACCCTGGAACGTGAACACCTGCCCGTCTCGGGGCAGACCACCGAACCAAGGACGCCGCAGGGTTCCCCCGGCGGCACCCACCAGGCCGACCGAGCCACCGGGAGACACGATCCCGGTGGCAAAGCTGATGGTGTCGTCGGTTCCGACCATGTCGAGCACCGCATCGACCGGATCTCGACCCACTATCGCCCCCAACACCGACGCCGTGGCCCCGTCCACACCGGACACGACGTGGTGCGCGCCGCAGTCCAGCGCCACTTTGCGGCGACGAGCACTTGAGTCGACCGCCACCACCCGCGCTGGGCTCAACGCACGCAACAACTGGACCGCGAATCCCCCAAGGCCACCCACTCCGACAACCACCACGGTGCTGTCCGAACGCAGACCAGCCAGCACCCGGCGGATCGCATGGTGCGAGGTGGCCCCAGCATCCACCAAAGGACCGGCCGTCGTCGGATCCAACCCACCAATGGCCAGCAGTGAACGCCCGGGGTCGTCCACCACCACGTAGTCGGCCAGTCCACCATCACGGCCGTACCCTCTTCCCACCAGGCCCTGGCCACAGGCGTTCTCCTGACCTCGCACGCACCAGCGACACGCCCCGCACGAGGCCGGCGAGACCAAAGCAACCGGGTCTCCGTCGCTGAATCCCAAGGCCGGATCGACGTCTCGTCCTATCCCATCGATCCAACCTGCCGTCTCGTGGCCCAGGGTGAACGGCACCGTCCATCCAATGGCGCGGCCCACCGCCTCGCCCATCTGTCCCATCACCAGGTCGCTGTGGCACAGCCCACATCCCCCGACCCTGACCCTGACCTGATGAGGTCCGGGGTCAGGTCTGGGTACCTCTACGAGCCGCGCCGGTGCCAACCAGTCGGTGATCCGGTAGGCCCGCATCACCTCCTGACCCTTCACCCCTCACCACCCCCGTCACCACCTACCGACCGGGCCAGATCATCGGGGTCGGCCACAAAGGCAGACACCACCTCAACCTGGCCGGTGTGGCCGAACAGATCCAGGACCCTGGAGCCGCAATGGCGGTAACCGACCTCACCAAGAAGGCGGGCATCGCGACCGAGCGACGCCAGGTCGCAACTGACCAATACGCACAGCGCCGCACCGGTCTCGGCCACCGCCCACACACCCTCGCGGGCCAGGCCACTGCGAGCTGGGTCGGCTACCACGACATCGGCCGCCGACGGACGCCACTTGCCCAGTGCCACCTTGACCACCCGCACCGGCTCGTCGGCCAGGTTGACCCGGGCATCGGCCACCGCCGAGGCGCTGCGCTCGATGCCGACCACACGCTGGCCCGGCTCCTCGGACAGGATCGTGCCGGCAAACAAGCCCACACCGCAGCACAGATCGACCAGGCGGGTGTGGTCGGGAGCCCACCGGTCGACCATTGCCTGCACCTCGGCCACCAGCGCTTCTGCACCTTCGGGGCTGGCCTGGAAGAAGGACTCGGCCGAAACCCGCCAGATGCGCCCGGCCACCTGCTCGTGGATCCACGCCCGCCGTCCCTTGCGCAGTTGATCAGCCCCCACGACCTTGACGCCGTCGGGTACCACCACTCCCGTCGCCCGGGGCGACACAAAGACCATGCGTTCACCGGTCCGAGCGCCGACCCTGATGGTCACGTCTTCGGCTCGACCGAAGCGACCGTCGGCGACCAACTCCTCCACCAGCGGGTGGGCCACCAAGCACGAGTCGACCACCACCGGATCGTTGGATCGTCGGCGCCGAAACGCAAAGCGACCATCGGCTCCGGTCGTGCCCCGAACCGTGGTCCGCAGTGCAGCGGCAGCCAGAGCCGGCCCGGCTTCGACTACCGGATCGGTGATTCCGCCGTCACGGGCCAACACGTCTCTAACCATGTCGATTCGCAATCGGGACTGAGCCTCGACCGCTACGTGCTGCCAGTCACAGCCACCACAGCCGCGACCGACGTGGACACATGGAGGACTCACCCGCAGCGGCGACGGCTCCACCACCTCAGTCACCGCGGCACGTGCGAATTTCTTGCGCTCGTCGTACAGCTCGGCCCGCACCACCTCGTCGGGCAGACCGCCGGCCACGAACACGACCCGACCATCTTGATCGCGAGCCACCGCCTCTCCGCCGACGGCCATGGTGGTGGTACGAAGCGCGACAACGGGGCCGTTCACCCACGGGAGCCTAGGTGGCGCTCTCGACAAGCCAGCCCAGTACGCCCGCTCCGAACCGTTCACCTCACCTTCCTAGGATGGCCGCCGTGACCACCACACCCCGTCCAGTCCAGATCGCCCCGTCGGTGCTTCCCGCCGACTTCTCCCGCCTCGGAGAGGAGTGCATCGCCCTCCAGGAAGCAGGCGTCGACCGGATCCAATGGGATGTGATGGACGGGCAGTTCGTCCCCAACCTCACCTTCGGACCCGACGTGATCGCGGCCTGCCGACCCCACGTCTCGATCCCCTTCGAAGCCCACCTCATGGTCAACACCCCAGAGGTGCTGCTGGAGCGCTACGTCGAAGCTGGTTGCAACCTGCTCCTCGTCCACGCCGAGGCCACCATCCACCTCCACCGCTGCCTCGAACAGGTCCGTGCCGCGGGGGCCGGAGCCGCGGTAGCCCTCAACCCCTCGACACCGATCAGCGCCATCGAACACGTCCTCGACCTGGTCGAGATGGTGCTGATCATGACGGTGAACCCCGGATTCGGCGGCCAGGACTACATCGCCACCATGGAACCCAAGATCGCCGACCTCCGGGCGTTGATCGTCGAGCGTGGCCTCGACGTAGACATCGAGGTCGACGGCGGGATCGGCCCGGCCACCATCGCCGGAGCGACCTCGGCTGGCGCCAACGTTCTGGTGGCGGGCAGTGCCCTCTACCGCGACCCCGAGGGCCTCGGGCACGCCGTCGCCGACCTCCGAGCCCGCGCTGAAGCGGCCCAAGCCAACCAGGCCTGATGACCGTCGGCCCCCACAGGAGCCGGCTGGGCTGGGCCGGAACTTTGTTCACCTCCGGTGTGCTGCTCCTCGGAGCCTGCACGGCCGAAACCAAGACCTCCGCCGAGGATTTCTGCGGCGACCTCCGCCGAACGCCTTCTCTGGCTTCGGTCCTCACCGGTTTCGCCGATCAGGATGCCGACCAGCTCGACCGTGCCCTCGACGACGCCGAGGAGGCTTTCACCGCGCTGGAGCGATCGGCCCCCGATGAGATCCGCTCTGACGTAGAAGCCTTGGTTGCGTTGGTGCAGGCCGTGATCGACGGAGTCCGAGACAACCCGAACGACCCGGAGGCCGCGGCTGCCTCCATCACCAAAGCGGTGAAGAAGCACAGCTCGGCGATGACCTCAGGCCTGGCCGTTTCCAACTACGCCCTGACCCAATGCGATCTCGTGTTGAACACGCCCGTTCCCGAGGATTCGGCCACCACCGGCGGTAACTCCCCCGACCCGGGGGAGTCCACCGGCGGAAGTACCGAGGGCGGTCTCTAGCCGAGGGTCACCGCCCGGACCGTCCCGGGCCCGGGACTACTCGTCGTCGAGCTGGCCCCTAGCGGTGATCACCTTGTCGATGATGCCGTAGTCCTTGGCCTGCTCGGCGGTGAACCACCGGTCTCGCTCGGAGTCTTCCTCGATCTGCTCGACGGTCTGGCCGGTGTGGAAGGAGATCCGTTCGGCCATGAGCCGCTTGATGTACAGCATCCGCTCAGCCTGAATGGCGATGTCGGAAGCCTGACCCTGAAACCCGCCCGAGGGCTGGTGCATCATGATCTGGCTATGAGGCAGGGCAAAGCGCTTGCCCGGCGCGCCAGCGCAGAGCAGGAACTGACCCATCGACGCGGCCAAGCCCATGCACACGGTGCCGACCTCGGCGGTGACGAACTGCATGGTGTCATAGATGGCCATGCCTGCCGAGATGGACCCGCCCGGTGAGTTGATGTAGAGCCAGATGTCCTGCTCGCTGTCCTGGCCATCGAGGTAGAGGATCTGTGCCGCCAATTGGTTGGCGATGTTGTCGTTGACGTCGGTGCCCAGGAACACGATCCGCTCCCGGAGGAGGCGGTTGTAGATGTCCTGGGCCGGGTCGAAGCCCCCGGGCCCCTGGGCCACGGGCGTGATCATGGGCGGCTGCGTCATGGGCGGCAGGCTAGCGGCCCCACCCCCGGACAAGAACCGACCGGGCGGCCATCGTCGAGAGCACCACATGCTTCGCCGGCGGTCGACACGACAGCACAGCGGCGCGAACATGAACGCATGCGCCCAGACCAGGAGAAGCCCACCTCATGCCGTTGACCAACGGTTTCAACCACATCGCCACACTCACCACTGACCTGGACCGGTTCAAGGCCTGGTACCTGGAGGTGTTCGACGCGCCAACCACCTTCGAGATGGCCGCTGAGGGTGACCATCCTCGAATGGCGATCATCGACATGGGGGGCGGGGCAGCCTTGAACGTGTTCGAGGTGGGTGCGGACCAGATCATCGGCGACCAGCGTCGGATCGGCGCCAGGGGTGCGATCGACCACTTCGGCTTGGCCGTGGCCGACCGAACCGCCCTCGAAGACGTGCGGGACCGCCTCGAACGAGCCGGAGCCGACATCGGAGAGATCCAGATCCTCGGTGGCGACACCTACTCGCTGTTCTTCCGAGATGTCGACGGCATGGAACTGGAGGTGTGTGCACCGGTTGGTGCCGACGGGTCCTAGGCTGCGCAGTTCCGCCGACGTAGCCCAATTGGCAGAGGCACCAGGTTTAGGTCCTGGCCAGTGCGCGTTCGAGTCGCGCCGTCGGCACTCATCGCTTCCCTTCCGCAGACAGCGCAACCGCCAAGGCCGCCAAGGCCCTACCCCGATGGCTGATGGAGTGCTTGGCCGACGGGGTCAGTTCAGCGAAGGTAGACCCTCCGCATTCGGCGGGAACGAAGACCGGGTCATAACCGAACCCCCCCTCCCCGCGGGGCGCCGTCGCTATGGAGCCCGCCACCTCACCGCGCACGACCACCTCCGAGCCGTCGGGACGAGCCAACACCAAGACGCAACAAAACCGGGCCCGACGGGCCACGGTTCCCTCCAGGTCGCGCATCTCGCTCAACAACAGTTCCACGTTGTCGCCATCGGTTGCGTGTTCTCCGGCGTAGCGCGCTGAATGGACGCCGGGTGCCCCGCCGAGAGCCTCGACCTCGAGGCCCGAATCATCGGCCAGCGCCGCCAACCCAGTGGCGATCATTAGGGCCTGAGCCTTGAGCCGGGCGTTGCCTTCGAAAGTGTCAGCATCTTCGACGACCTCGGGAACCGAATCGGGCCGAGGTATCAGGTGCATGGCGTCACCGACGATGGCCGCTATCTCGGCCGCCTTCTTGGGGTTGGCCGAAGCCAGCACCACCGCCTCGCCGGAGGCGGCGGACTCCCGGCTCATCCCGCCGGCCTCGGCTCGGGAGCCACGGCCAGCACGTCTCGTTGCAGGTCGGTGATCCTGGCGATGCCACTCTCGGCCAAGTCCAACATGGCGTTCAGTTCGCTGCGACTGAAGGTGGCCCCTTCGGCGGTGCCCTGCACCTCCACGAAGTTGCCGGATCCGGTCATGACCACGTTCATGTCGACCTCCGCCCGGGAATCCTCGACGTAGGGAAGGTCGAGCACGGCAACGCCGTCGACCACCCCCACCGAGATGGCAGCGCAGGACTCGACCAGGGGATGACCCTTGATCTGCCCGGCCTGCACCAGACGGGTCAAGGCATCGTGGAGAGCCACGTACCCACCACAGATCGAGGCGGTGCGGGTCCCGCCGTCAGCCTGGAGGACGTCGCAGTCCACCACCACCTGGCGCTCCCCCAGCAGGCCCATGTCACAAACCGACCGCAACGAACGTCCGATCAGACGCTGGATCTCCTGGGTCCTACCGGACTGACGCCCCTTGGCCGCTTCCCGGCTGATCCTCTCCGGTGAGGCACCCGGCAGCATGGAGTACTCGGCGGTCACCCAACCCTTGCCCCGGCCTCGCATCCACCGCGGTACGTCGTCGTCTACCGAGGCGGTGCACAGCACCCGGGTGGCCCCGAAGGAGACCAGTACCGAGCCGGCCGCGTGGACGGTGAAATCCCGCTCGAAGGTGATGGGACGCAGATCGTCGGGCTGACGGCCGTCGGGACGCATGATCGACTCCAGTGGTTGAGGTTTCCCCATCGTCGCAGGTTCAGGAGGCGAGCAAACAGGCGAGCCGACCCATAAGTACGGCATGGCTAAACCGAGGCGAAGCCTCGGTATGGTCACCCTCGCAGCGACGACGACTTGACCTATCCGCTCGGGTCCTCACAGGTAACTCTCAGGAAACGGTGCCACGATTGGCCCCCATGAGCGAGACCATCCTGTTGGTGGACGACGAGGAACACCTGAGGTCGATGTTGGAGGCGGCCCTGCGCCACAACGGCTACGAGGTCCATCCGGTGGCAACGGGCCGAGCCGCCCTCACGGCCGTCTCCGAGCACAACCCGGACCTGATCGTGCTCGATGTGATGTTGCCCGACCTGGACGGCTTCGCGGTCTGTCAACGGCTCCGCTCCACCGGCGACCGCACCCCGGTGTTGTTCTTGACGGCGAGGGACTCGACCGACGACAAGGTCCGGGGTTTGACGCTCGGCGGCGACGACTACCTGGTCAAGCCGTTCAGCCTCGAGGAGTTGGTGGCTCGCATAGACGCGGTGCTACGCCGCTACGGATCGGACACCGACACGGCGGTCATGTCCTGCGGTGACCTGATGCTCGACGACGAGGCCCACCTCGTCACCCGGGCCGGGGTCGAGGTGGGCCTGTCTCCCACCGAGTACAACCTGCTGCGCTACCTGCTCACCAATCAGGGCCGGGTGGTGTCCAAGAGCCAGATCCTCGATCACGTCTGGCAGTACGACTTCGGCGGCGACGGCGGCGTCGTCGAGACCTACATCGGCTACCTCCGGCGCAAGCTCGACCAGAATGAACCTCGCCTGATCCACACCGTTCGTGGGGTCGGGTACTCGCTCCGGCTGCCGCGGAGCTGACACCGTGTCGCTGCGGCTGCGGGTTCTGGTCGGGCTGGCCTTCGTCGCCATGGTGCTCGCTCTCATGGGCGTGCGAACGGTTCGGACCACCGAGCACGGCCTGATCGCCCAGGTCGACTCGCTGCTGACCCGGTCAGCCCCGCGCCTGCGAACCGCCGAAGGGCCATCGGGCGGTCCAGGACCGTCACCGTTCTGGGTGGCCGTTGTCACCAACGGGAAGCTCCGGATCATCTCCGAGGCCGAGCTCACCCGCGGCGACCCCGGACACCCAGACCTAGGCGCACAGGAGGCCGTGGAGCACTCGGGAGGCCCACCCTTCACCGTCGGGGTGGAGGGCTCCGAGGCCCGATACCGAGTCCACGTTCGCGCCTTCGGACCTCAGGACCGCACGGTCGTGCTGGCCGCTCCTCTAGAAGACGTGGACGACACGGTTCGCCGGGTTCGCAACAACGAGATGGTTCGAGGCCTGGTGATCCTCGCCGCCCTCGGGCTGGTGGCGTTCTGGGTCGATCGACTGGGAGCCCGCCCAATCCGGCAGATGACCGCTGCTGCCACCGCCATCAGCGCCGGCCAGACCACCATGCGGGTACCGACGGCCACCCCGGGCACAGAAGCCGCCGAACTCGGCGATGCCCTCAACCACATGCTCAACCGGCTCGACGAGGAGTTCGCCAGTCGTACAGCGTCTGACGCCCGGCTTCGCCAGTTCGTGGCCGATGCTTCCCACGAGCTCCGCACCCCTTTGACCACGATCACCGGGTATGCCGAGCTCTATCGCATGGGAGGCCTAGATCAGCCCGGCCAGCTCGACGAAGCCATGCGTCGCACCGAACAGGAAGCTCGACGCATGGCCGATCTGGTGGAAGACCTCCTCACGCTGGCTCGCCTCGACCAGGGGCGGCCACTCGAGATGGCGCCGATGGACCTGACCCAGATCCTGGGTGACACCGCTGCCGATGCCCGGGCCGTCGAGCCGACTCGACCCGTCGACGTCGACGTTCCCCCGTCCCTGGTGATCAACGCCGATGAAGCCCGAATCCGTCAGGTCCTGGCCAACCTCGTCGCCAACGTCCGCACCCACACCGATCCCGACACACCACTTCGCCTTCGCGCCCGGCTCGAACCGGACTGGGCCATCATCGAAGTCGCCGACGAAGGCCCGGGAATGGACCACGAGACTGCGGCCCGAGCCTTCGAACGCTTCTACCGGGCCGACACGGCCCGCGCCCGCGCCACCGGCGGTGCCGGCCTGGGGCTGTCGATCGTGGCGTCAGTGGTCGAGGCCCACCATGGCCACGTGCGAATCATTCCAACCCCAGCGGGGGGAACGACCGTCCAGGTCGCACTTCCCCTCACCCCCACCACCCCACCGTCGCCCTGATTCCTTCCCAACTCGCTGGCGACTCACAGCCCGCTCACAGCTTGACCGTGTTGGGTGGAACCCATCAGAACCGACATACCCGAAAGGACCACCAAGATGGCCAGTCGCAAACTCCTCGCTTCGGCAGCAATGGCCGCCGCTCTCACCACCGGAGGCGTGGTCGGAGCGATGGTCGGCACGCCGGTGATCTCGGGCGCCCAAGAGGAACCCGCCGCCACCGCCCCCTCGACCGATCCCGCCACCGACACCGCAACCGGAGAGGGCCACGGACCAATGGACGGCATCCGCGGCCTGAAGCTCGAAGCAGCGGCCGAGGCGATTGGCATCTCGGTGGATGACCTGAAGGTCGCCCTCAAGGAGGGAAAGACCCTTGCTCAGGTGGCCGAAGCCAACGGCGTCGACCGCCAAACCCTCATCGACGCCCTGGTCGCCGCTGGCAACGAGCAGCTCGACGAGCTCCGCTCCACTCTCCCCGAGCGCATGTCCGAGCTCGTGGACAAGAACCTCCCCGACCGGGGTGACGGTCACGGACGCGGTGGACGACTCCGCCACTTCAGGATGGAAGCGGCGGCCGAGGCCCTGGGGCTGACCACCGACGAGTTGAAGGCTCAGCTCCAAGACGGCAAGACGCTGGCCGAGATCGCAACCGACCAGGGTGTGGATCGCCAGGCTCTGGTGGATGCCCTGGTGGCCTCCGCTACCGAGCGGATCGACCAAGCCGTGGCCGACGGCAAGGTCACCCAGGAGAAGGCCGACGAACTCAAGGCCAAGTTGCCTGAGGTGATCGGCAAGATCGTCGACGGCGAGTTCCGCGCCCGAGGCGAGAACTGACCCGACCACTGTCGGGCTAGGGCAGTGTGGCCGGGCCTTCGGGTCCGGCCACATTCGCGTTCGATCACGCCGAGGCGGTGGGCCTGGCCTTTCAGAAGTAGATGGTGCCCTTGGCCCGTGCTTCGACCTTGTCGAGATCGTCGGTCCATGCGCCGGTGGACAGGTACTTCCAGCCCCCGTCGCACACGATCATCACGACCACACCCTCGTCTATGGCCTCGGCGCACTTGGCCGCGCCGGCGGCGATCGCACCCGAGGAGATACCGGCGAACACACCGACCTCAGTCAGGCGTCTCGTCCACACGATTGATTCTCGGGGTCGGACGATCATCTTGCGATCGAGGAGTTCGTAGCCGTTCCAGTCGGTGAAGACGGGTGGCACGAACCCCTCGTCGAAGTTCTTCAGACCGTCGACCATCTCCCCGGCGGGCGGCTCGATGGCCCACACCTGAACCGACGGCTTCTGTTCCTTCAGGTACGTGCCTACCCCCATGAGCGTCCCTGCGGTGCCGAGCCCCGCCACAAAGTGGGTGATGTCTGGGACATCGGCGAGGATCTCCGGTCCAGTGCCCGCGTAATGGGCCCTCGGGTTGGCGTCGTTGCCATATTGGAACGGAAACCACCACTGGGGGTTCTCGGCGGCCAAGGCCTGGGCCCGACGCATCGCTCCGTTGGATCCCTCTGCCGCTGGCGACGGGATGATCTCCGTGCCCCAGACCTCGAGGGCCTGACGCCGTTCGACCGACACGTTCTCGGGCAGCACCACCTTGAGGTGGTAGCCACGTACCTTGCAGATCATGGCCAGCGCGATGCCGGTGTTTCCCGACGAAGATTCCAACACCACCGACCCGGGCTGAAGGAGACCGTCCCTTTCGGCGGCCTCGATCATGAACTTGGCCGCCCGGTCCTTGACCGAACCCCCAGGGTTCTGCCCCTCGAGCTTGGCGTAGATGCTCACGGCCGGGTTGGGGCTGAGCGGACTGATGTCGACCATCGGCGTGTTTCCGATGAGGTCGATCACGTTGCGGTAGAGCGCCACCATGGCTCCGGTCAGGTCAGAAGGGCAGGTCGGGGATGACCGGGGGCAGCGTATCCGGCACCGTTCTCGGACCCTCAGCCAACCGACCCGAACCATGTGACCCAGGGCACAAAGATCGTTGACACGAAACGGAGTACATGTTCCACTTTCACCGGTTACCAGCAGGTAACCGCATCGGCGGCCCGACGCTTGTTGATGCACGCCAAGCCGAGCCAACACCACCACAAGCCAAGGGGACCGCATTGTCCAAGCACACCGCCATCCGTCGAATCGCTGGCAGCGCCGCCATCGTGGCCATGGCCGTGGGCTTGAGCGCGTGTGAGGACCCGCCCACCTCGATCACCACCAACGTCAGCTATGGATGCGAGGTCCTGTCCAACAACATCTTGGTCCCCAACGGGACCCAGACCGTCGAGTCCGACTACACCGTCACCGCTCCCCAAGCCGTCAAGCCCGGGGCCGACTTCGAGGTGAAGGTCGTCCCCGAGCCCTACTTCGTCGACGGAACTCCAAGCAGCTACGGCACGGTCACCGAGACCAGCCAGATCAAGTGGCGGGTGGCCATTCCCACGGGCACGACGCTCAACAGCCAGTCGATCTCGGGTTGGGCCGGAGTCGGACCCGGAGCCCCCGCGTCCACGGCCACCGCCGCCTACGTGGAGGTGTCGGTCCCTGGTCCGATCCCGTCGAACACCACCGCCACCCTGCCGACACTGACCATGAACCTCAAGGTGACTGCAGCCCTGGGCTCGACGATCCACCAGAAGATCCATGGAACCTCCTACGCCGCCTACGGGTTCACCCTCAAGACGAAGGTGACCGGGACGGTGGTGGGCACCCTCAACCCCACCTTCAACTGCTACCCCAACCCCAGCCCCGGACTCCACCCAAGCCTGGTCAGCAACGACGTGACCGCACCCATCATCACCATCACCACCCCTGTCGAAGGCGCCACCTACCCCCGCAACAGCGCTCTGGTGGCCGACTTCTCGTGCAGTGACGGCGACGGGGTCGGCGTGGCCTCCTGCGTCGGAACCGTGGCCGACGGCGCC
>WBZL01004697.1_pt1 | contig 11633 bp, 7 predicted proteins | sample 5204291 | NCBI WGS metagenome assembly WBZL01 (sample SAMN12344345, study PRJNA552823) | activated sludge metagenome | biome: Activated sludge suspended growth; feature: Nitrification reactor; material: Wastewater; isolation source: activated sludge from nitrification reactor of wastewater treatment...
CACCAAGCTCGGCGTGCGGGCGCTCGCACCCGTCTGCACGCTCGGCGAGGTCGATGTGCTCGTCACCGACGGGCGCGCCCTCGCCACCGACGTCGAACCGATCCGTGCGGAGGGCGTCGACGTCGTCCTCGCCGACGCTGCGGCGCCTCGCGGGTCATCACCATCGGCTCGGTGAAAAACTGCAGGTAGCCGATCAGGGTGAGGGTGACGACGAAGAACAGCGCCGGCCTGAGCATCGGCAACGTGACGTGGCGGAACTGCTGCCAGGCGCCGGCGCCGTCGAGGGAGGCCGCCTCGTAGTAGGACTGCGGGATGTTACGCAGGGCGGCGACGAAGAGGATCATCGCGTAGCCGAAGTTCTTCCACACCGCGAGCAGGATGAGGGCCGGCAGGGCCCAGCGCGGGTCCCCCAGCCAATCGATGGCCGGCAGGCCGAAGAGGCCGAGGAAACCGTTCACCAGGCCGTAGCGCGGCTGGTAGAGGTAGCGCCAGACGACGGCGACGCCGACCAGCGTGGTCACCACCGGCGCGAAGTAGACGGTGCGCAGCAGGCCCTGGCAGCGCGCTAGCCGCGAGTTGACGGCGAGGGCGGCGGCCAGGGAAACGGCGAGCGTGAGGCTGCCGCCGACGAAGGCGAAGACCAGGGTGATGCCCAGCGACTTCCAGAACAGCGGGTCGCCCAAGAGCCGGCTGTAGTTGCCGAGGCCCACGAAGCGCAGGTTGGCGAGGTCGGCGATGGCGTAGAGGTCGAAGTCGGTGACGCTCAAGAGGAGGGCCGAGGCCGCCGGCAGCAGGAAGAAGACGCCGAGCACCGCGATGGCCGGCGCCACGAAGAGCCAGGCCGCCCGCCGCTCGGCGGGATCGCCCTGCGGCCGGCCGCCGGACATCTCAGCCACCTTCCGCCTGGCGGGCGAGCACGGCGCGGCGCTTGGCGAGGATGCGGTCGACCTCGGCATCCAGCCCCACGACGGTCTCCTCGGCGGTCCGCACGCCGCGGATCGCCGCGTCCACCCGCTCGGCGACGAGCTTGGCGATCTGCTCCCATTCCGGGACCGCCGGCGTCGGCTGCACCCGTTGGAGCTGCGCGAAGAAGGCCTGGGCCGCGGCGTCGCCGGCGAGCTCCGGGCTCGCCCACACCGACCGCCGCGGAGGCAGGTCGCCGCAGAGGGCGTAGAAGCGCAGCTGCTGCGCCGGCTCGGCAAGGTACTCGAGCAGCTGCCAGGCGGCCTCCGGGTGGCGACTGCGGCGGAAGATCACCAGGCTCGAGCCGCCGGCGAGCGACGTCCCGGGCCAGCCCGCGGCGGCGGGGGCGGGCAGGGGGGCGGTGGCCCAGCTGGAGGCGAGCTCGGCGGGGAGGCGGCGGCGGAACTCGCCGAGGTTCCAGGGGCCGGAGATGTAGAGGGCCACCTCGCCGCGGCCGATCTGCTGGTAGACGTTGGCGATCTGGTTGAGCGAGGCGAGCGGGGCGAGTCCCTCGCGATAGAGGCTCAGGTAGAAGTCGAGGCCGCGGCGGAAGGCCTCGCCGCGGAAGTCGCCGTAGCGATTGCCGTCGCGCAGCAGCGTCGAGCCGGCCTGCAGGCCGAAAATCACCGGCTGCTCCCACTCGTCGGTAGGCAGCAGGATGGCGTAGCGCTGGTCGAAGCCGCTGCCCGGCGGCGCCGGCAGTGCCCGCAGCTGGCGCAGCGCCTGCCGCCACTCCTCCCAGCTGCGCGGCATCGCGGTGACGCCGGCGGCGGCCAGCAGGTCCTGGCGGTAGAAGAGCAAGCGGGTGTCGACGTACCAGGGCAGGCCCCAGAGCCGGCCGTCCACCTGGTTGCTGCGCCAGACGCCGGGGAAGTAGTCCGCCTCGGCGACGGTGGCCGAGGCCGCCACCCGCTCGTCGAGCGGGAGCAGAGCATGGATGGTCTCGAGCTCCGGTACCCAGGTGTTGCCGATCTGCGCCACGTCGGGCGTGGCGTCGCCGACCACCGCCGAGAGCAGCTTCTCGTGCGCCGCCGTCCACGGCGTCTGCTGGACGTCGACCTTGACCCCGGGGTGGCGGGCCTCGAAGGCCGGCATCAGCTCGGCGAGCACCTCGCCTTCGCGGCCGAGGGCCCAGACCTGCAGCTTGACACCGCTCTCGCCGCGGCAGCCGGCGAGGGCGAGGGCCACGACGGCGAGGGCGAGAGCTGGGCCGCCTCCTCTCACAGCCAACCCCCGTGGAAGCCGGCCCGTTCGAGGCCGCGGCGCAGGTAGGGGTTGCCACGCAGCAGCCTCCACACCAGGCCGCTGCGGTAGTTCTCCAGCATCACCAGCAGGATGCCCTGGTCGATCCCGAGGTAGTCGCCGTCGAACCAGCCGACGCCGGGCACCACCTGGCCGTGGTGCAGCGAGATCTGCCAGCTGAGGCTGGGGTTGAAGGCGTCGAGGAAGCCGTAGCGCTGGTAGAGGTGCTCGCCGTAGCGCTGCCGCATCGCCTGGAGGGCGGGCAGGGCCGCTTCCGGGGCGAAGGGCAGCGAGCCGCCGGCCGCCGCCGGGGTGAGGGTGCCGTCGTCGCGCACCTCGTTGGCGGCGGCCCCGCGGGCGGCGTAGGTCATCAGCCGGACGGTGCGGCCGTGCATCACGACGTCGGTATCGGCAGGGCCGTCGCAGGCCGAGAGCCCCCAGAGCTCGGCGCCGTAGCCCGCGAAGCCGCCCGGGTTGGCGACCGCGTAGCGCTGCTGGGCGAGGGCGGCGCGCCGCGAGTTCTCGAAGTAATCGAGGCCGTGCGCCGCGGTGAAGGCGTCCTGGACGCCGCGGAAGTCGATCCAGGCGTGCGAGTAGTGATGGCCGAAGAGGGGCGCGAAGTTGATCTGCTCGAGCCCCTGGAAGCTTGCCCAATGGTAGGTGCTGGTGTAGGCCTCCCAGGCCGTCGGGGCGATCGGATGGGTGGGCGAGCCCAGGGCGAGCACGTAGAGCAGCATGGCCTCGTTGTAGCCCCGCCAGTCCCAGCCGTGGAAGCCCTCCTCGGGCGTCCAACCCATGGCGACCAAGGGCGGCCGCACCAGCAGCCAATCCCATTCGATGCGACGGTAGAGCTCGTCGGCGAGGCCGCGCACCTCGACCTCGGCCGGTGCCGGGCCGTCGAAGTAGGCGGCGGCGGTGAGCGCACCGGCGATGAGCAGTGTGGTGTCGATCGAGGAGAGCTCGACGGTCTCGAAACGCTCGCCCGTCGTCATGTCGAGGAAGTGGTAGACGAAGCCCCGGTAGCCCGTCCGGCCGCGGGGCTCCGGGCCGCTCGGGGCGCCGGCGAAGAAGCGCAGGGTGGTACGGGCGCGCTCGGCGGCGTCGGCCCGCGGCACGTAGCCGCGCTCGACGCCGATGGGCAGGGCGGTGAGCCCGAAACCCACGGCGGCGACGCTCGAGAACGACGGCGTCGGCCAGCGGTCGGGGACGAGGCCGTTGGCGGGACTGGCCCGCTCCCAGAAGTAGTTGAAGGTCCGATGCTCGAGATCGTCGAGGAAGGCCTCGTCGGCGAGCGGTGGCAAGGGTGCCGGAGCTGCGGCGGGCGCCGAAGGCGGCGGTGACGGAGCTTGCGGTGCGCAGGCGGCGAGGCCGCCCGGCAGCAGGATGGCGAGGGCCAGGACCAGCTGCCGGACGGGTGCCGTCATCGCGGACCTAGAAGCTGACCCGGGCGCCGAACTGGAAGCGCCGGGTGTTGTACTGGCAGTTGGGCTGCCCGAAGCGCGCGTTGACCTCCGGGAGCGGTGGCTTGAAGCTCTCGAAGCAGCCGTTGTTGTCAAAGTTGAAGACGTTGAAGCCCTCGGCCACCAGGCCGATGCGCACGGTGTCGGCGATCGCCGGTGCGTCCCACTCGAGGCGGGCGTCGACGCTGCGGTAGGCCCAAGCATTGGGGATGATGAAGTCCTTCTTCGCCGGTCGTCCTTCGTTCCAGCGTACCTTGAAGTGGTCGAAGCCCTGTGAGGCGTCGAAGATCGTAAACGGAACGCCGGAGCCGAGGGTGATGATCGACGAGAAGCGGAAGTTCGCCGGCAGGCCGAGGGTACCGCTCATCACCACCCGGTGGCGCTCGTCGTTGGTGCCGGGGAACTTGTAGTAGGCACTGGAGTTGATGTAGTCGAAGGCGCCGAAGGCGATGCCCTCGCCGGGGTTGTCGGTGCCGGTCTGGTTCGCCTTGGCGTAGGTGTAGGCGAAGTTGAAGCCCCAGCGCGAGCTCGCCGTGTAGGGCTTGTCGAGGGTGAGGAAGACGCCGTCGTACCAGGTGCGGCGGGCCGTCGAGGTGACGAAGACGCGGGCGTAGCCCGGCACCGTCACGTTGCCGCCGAAGCGGTCGCCGAACGCCGTGCCCGGCGGCAGGTCGCCGAAGAAGTACGACAGGCCGTTGTAGCCGCGGCTGCCGGCGTAGGAGAGCGAGGCGAGCCACGGGCCCAACTGCTGGCGCAGGCCAAGGGTCCACTGGTCCGAGCGCGGCGGCTTGAGGTCGTTGGCCACCAGCCAGATCTCCGGCCCGGCGGCCTGGCCGCTGGCGATCAGGTTGGCGAGGCCCTGGGCCGAGAGGTACTCCGGCCGCCAGGCGATCGCGGGCACGCTGCAGCCGGGGGTGGGGCTGCCGTCGGCCGAGAAGCAGAAGGTGTAGAGGCCCCAGCTCTGCCGGTACTGCTCGTCAAAGATGTCGTTGAGGATCACCCGGTCGTAGTACTTGCCCCAGCCGCCGAAGACCACCGACTTGCCGTTGCCCTTGACGTCCCAGGAGAAGCCGACGCGCGGCTGCACCATGCCGTAGTAGGCGTCCCGCTGGTTGCCGTCCGTGGTGTAGCGCTGGAAGTCGAGGAAGTCGCGCAGGCACCAGGTGGTCTGGCCACCCACCGCCTGGCCGTAGGTGCGGCAGGCGCTCTCGAGCGCCGCCACCAGCGCCGGCGGCGTGCGGTAGTTGTTGTTGATCATGTTGGACTCGTAGTCCCAGCGCACCCCCAGGTTGAGGGTCAGGTTGCTGGTCACGGCCCAGTCGTCTTGCAGGTAGAGGCCGAGCTGGTTGTTCGAGAAGTCGAGGCTGGGGTCCCCGAAGCCGAAGCGGGCCTGGAAGGGGAACTGCCAGTTCTCCGTGCTGCGGAACTCGAACAGGGGGTTGGCGAAGAGGTCCTTCTGGATCTTGTAGTCGAGGTGGTTGTAGGAGACGCCGCTCTTGATGGTGTGCGAGCCGCGCCACTCGGCCATCCAGGTGAAGTCGTCGCGCAGGCCGAGCTTGTCCTGCTTGAAGTCCTGGGTGGCGTCCTTGCCACCGATGTCGAGGATGCCGATGTAGTTCTGGTGCGGCACGCTGGTGTCGAGGGCGGTGGGGTGCCACTCGAGCTTCTGGGCGGTGACGCTCGCCTCGTTCAGGCCGCGGGTGAACACGTACTGGTGGCGCAGCACGAGGGCGTCGGTGCCGATCTCGAAGCTCTCGGCCCCCTGGCGCACCCGCTGATCGCCGAAGCCGCGGACCTCCTGCTCGTCGCGGCGGTGGTAGGAGAGGTCGACGAGCTGGCTCCAGGCCGGTTGCCAGGACAGCTTGCCGAAGTAGAGATCGGAGCTGAACGGCGTCGTCTGGGTGCCGGTGGGGTAGCTCGCGAGCAGCTGGCGGACGTTCTCCGGCGCGGTGTCGAACTGCGGCCCACGGAAGACGGAGACGGCGCGGTCCTGCTCGTTGCCCTCGTAGGAGACGAAGAAGTGCAGGCGATCGCGCTGGATCGGGCCGCCGATCGACAGGCCGTCCTGGGTGCGCTTGTAGTCTGCCTTCTCGTCGCCGCGGGCCTTGGCGAAGTCGTCCTGGGTGACCAGGTCCTTGTTCTGGTAGAGGTAGAAGGCCTCGCCCTTGAACTGGTTGGTGCCGGACTTGGTGACCGCGGTGATCACCGCCGCCGCCGCCTTCTCGTACTCCGCCTTGTAGTTCTGGGTGAGCACCCGGAACTCCTGCACAGCGTTTTGCGGGAAGGGGTTGCCGCGACTCGAGTCCTGCATGAAGGCGCCGCCTTGCAGCAGGTCGTTCTTGTAGGAGAGGCCGTCGACGAAGACGTTGACTTGCCGCGAGTCCTCGCCGCCGCTCCTGAACTTCTGGCCCGCCTCGTCCTGGTTGTCGGTGAAGCGCACGCCGGGGGCGAGGGCGGCGAAGTTGAGGAAGTTGCGGCTGTTCTGCGGCAGGTTCTCGATCTGCTGGGTGGTGACGTTGGTCGCCACCTGCGACGAGCGGGTCTCGAGCACGAGGTCGGCGGTGTCGCCCACCACCGTCACGCCCTCGGCGAAGACGGCGCTTGGCGACAGCAGGAAGTCGACCACCACGTCCTGGCCGAGCAGCAGCTGCACCGTGCGGCTCTGCTCGCTGTAGGCCTCGGAGGAAACCTGGATCTCGTAGGTCCCGGGCTTGAGGCCGGAGAGGGTGTAGCTGCCGTCCTCACCGGCGGTCGTCTGGTGGCGGAAGCCGCTGTCGGCGTCCACCGCCACCACCGAGGCACCGGGGATCGGGCCGCTCTCGTCGCGGACCACACCGCGCATCGAGGCGTTGGTGGCTTGCCCCTCGGCAGGGATGGTGGCGAGCCAGCCGGCGAGCAGGCAGAGGGTGAGGGCGAGGCCCACGAAGAGGGGCCGGCCCTGCGGGCGGAACCGTCTCTTTCTCATCTCCTTCGATCTCCCTGGTTGCGAAGCGACCGGCCGGCTCCACACGAGCTGCGCACCACCAGCGTGGTGGCGAGCCGCTCGGTTCGCGTTGGAAGGTCGTTTCCGTGCTGAATTCGGCGGAGCAGCCATTCGAGGGCGCGTGCCCCCAGGCGCTCGATGGGGACGTGCACGCTCGACAGCGGCGGCGAGGTGTAGCGCCCCACGGGAATGTCGTCGAAACCGGCCACGGCGATCTCGCCGGGCACGTCGATGCCGGCCTCGCGCAGGGCGAAGAGGCAGCCCACGGCCATCGCGTCGTTGGCGGCGAAGACGGCGTCGGGCCGCTCGCGGCGGCTGGCGAAGGCGCGACCGGCGGCGAAGCCGGCCGCCTCGGAGAAGTCGCCGGCGAGCTCGTCGGCGGGGTCGTGCGGCAGGCCGAGGCGGGCGAGGGCGTCGCGGTAGCCGCGCCGCCGCTCGGCGGCGTCGAAGTTCTGCGCCGGGCCGGCGATCAGCGCGATGCGCCGGTGGCCGAGCCCGGCGAGGTGCTCGATCATCGCGCCGACGCCTTGCAGGTTGTCGATCCCCAGGCTGTCGAAACCGGCGGTAGCGCCACTGTTGAGGAGCACCGTCGGCAGCAGCGGCGGGATGCCGTCGGCGACCGCCGAGCCGTCGCCGTCAGCCCCGACGCCTTCCGGGGACATCAGGATCAAGCCGTCGACCCGGCCGCGGATGGTGCGCAGCACGGCAGCCGCCTCTTCGCGGCTGGCGTGGCTGCTCGACACCAGCAGGTGGTAGCCGCGGGCGCGGGCGGCGAGGTCGAGGCCGCGGATCAGCTCGGAGAAGAACTCGCCGTGCATGTCCGGCAGCAGCACGCCCACCGTCTCGGTGCGTTCCATGGTGAGGCTGCGGGCGGCGCCGTGGGGTGAGTAGCGCAAGCGCTCGGCGATCTCGATGATGCGGGCGCGGGTGACGTCGCGGACGGGGCCGTTGCCGTTGAAGACCCGCGACACCGTGGCGACGGACACCCCGGCCTGGCGGGCGACCTCACGGATGTTGACCTTCAGCGTCGGACCATCGGGCATGCGAGCTGCCTCCGCCGGGTCGTGAGCGGCCCTCCCGTGGCCCGTTGGCGGGCGAGGGAGTTGCCGCGATGAGGGTCGATTACGGGCGAATTTGTCGTATGTAACCGGTTACATTCAGAATCGTAACGCGGTTGTCGCGGGCGGTCAAGAGCGTCGAGAAGCGGCGCGCCGAACTGGGGGGAGTTGACAGGGAGGGGGGCTGTCCGTACTATATGACTGTATGGTCATTCAGTTGATGAAAATTCGAGTGTCGTGGCAGGCAGCCGCCCTGCTGCTGGCTGGCGCCATCACCGTCAGCCCGGCGGCCGGCGCCCAGGAGGCTGCGCAACGCATCGACCTCGCCGGCGCGCTGAGCCGGGCGCGGGCCGAGGCCAGGCCGGTCGCCGCCGCTGAGGCGCGCCGCGAGAGCGCGGCGCAGCGCCTGCGCCAGGCCAAGGCCTACCGGCTGCCGGAGGTGCGGGTGGCGGAGACGTTCATCCGCACCGACTCGCCGGCCGATGCCTTCGGCCTGCTGCTCAACCAGGAACGCTTCTCCTTTCCTAGCTTCGTGGCCGGGGACCCCAACCAGCCCGACGCCCTCGAGACGGGGATCACCCGCCTGGAGGCCGACGTGCCGATCTGGACCGGCGGCGAGCTTTCGCGCCGGGTCGAGCAGGCGGACCTCGGCCTCGCGGCGGCGGCGGCGGGAGAGGCCTGGAGCGGCGACAACGCCGCCCTCGAGGCCGCCCGCGCCTACGTCCGCCTGGCCCAGGCCCGCGAGCAGGTGCGCCTGCTCGAGCGGGCCCGCGAGACCGTGGCGGCCCATGTCGAGACCGCCCGCGCCTTCTCCGACCAGGGCATGCTGGTGCGCTCCGAGCTGCTGCGCGCCGAGGTGGAGCTCGCCCGCATGGACGATCTGCTGGCCGCCGCCCGTGGCGGCGCGCAGGTGGCCGAGGTGGCGCTCTCCTTCCGTCTCGGTGCCCCTCTCGCCGGCCATTGGGAGCTCGCCGACCTGCCGCCACCGCCGCCCCTCGCCGGTGACCTCGCGAGCTGGCAGGCGACGGCAGGCCAGCGCGCCGATCTCGAAGGGGCCCGCAAGCAGCTCGCCGCCGGCGAGCTCGAAGCCAAGGTGGCGCGTGCCGGCCTGCTGCCGCGGGTGGGCCTCAACGCCCGCCACGATTGGGTGGACGACCGCCCGTTCGGCACGCATGGCGACTCCACCACCCTGACGCTGATGGCGAGCGTGCCGCTCTTCGATGGCGGGCGCCGAAGGGCCGCGATCGCCGCTGCCGAGGCCCAGGCCACGGCCGGCCGCCTGGATCTGGCGGAGGCCGAGGAGGGCGCGCGCCTCGCCGTCGAGGCGGCTTACGAGGCGGCGCGTTCGAGCCGCCAGCGGCGGCAAACGGCGGTGAGCGCCCTCGCCGCCGCCGAGGAGGCGGTGCGCATCACCGAGGAGCGCTTCCGCGCCGGGATCGCCCGCACGATCGATCTGTTGGACGCTGTGACCGCCCGCCGTGAGGCCGAGACCCGTGAGCTGGTGACCCGCGCCGAGGCCCATCTGGCGAGCTTCGAGCTGGCGGTCGCCGCCGGCCGCCAGCCCGAGTCGGTGCTCGCTGGTGCGGCGGCACCAGGACCGCCAGACCAAGCAGTGCAGCCAGAGCAGCCAGACCAAGCAGACCAGGTAGACCAGGTAGAGCAAGGAGGAAACCCATGAGTCGGGGTTCAGTAGGCCGGGGAGGGTGGCTCGTGCTGGTCGCCCTCGGGATCGGCTGTTCGGGGGAGCACGCGCCGGCACCGGCGCCGGAGCCTTCGCCGGTGGTGGCGTCGTTGGGCACCGCCGAGCGCACCGCCGAGGCCGGCCGCGTCGAGCTCGTGGGCACGGTGACGGCGGCACAGACCGCGGCCGTCACCAGCCGGGTGGCGGCCCTGGTGACGGCGGTCCACGTCGACCTCGGCGACCGCGTGCGCGCCGGCCAGCTGCTGGTCTCGATCGATCCCACGGCCGCCCAAGGGCAGGTCTCGCAGGCCCAGGGCGCCCTCGCCCAGGCGACTGCGGCGCTCGCCCTGGCGGAGCGCAACTACCAGCGCTTCGAGGCCTTGCAGGCGCGCCAGGCGGCCTCCGAGCTGGAGCTGGACGCCGCTCGCATGCAGCTCGAGCAGGCCAAGGGCGCCGTCGAGCAGGCCAAGGGCGCGGTGTCGGCGGCGAGCTCGGTGGCCCGCGAGTCGCGGGTGGTGGCACCCTTCGCCGGCCGCGTCGCGCAGCGCATGGTGGAGGTCGGCGAGCTCGCCGCGCCCGGCCGTCCGCTCCTCTTGGTCGAATCCGACGGCGAGCGGCGGCTGGTGCTGAGCGCACCGGAGGCGTTGTGGGCCCCGGCCGCCCTCGCCGTCGGCGCCACGCTGCCCGTGCGTTTCGACGGCCGCCCGGACCTCGGCGAGGTGCAGCGGCCGATCGCCGAGGTGAGCCCCGGCGCCGACCCGCTGACCCATGCCTACACCGTGAAGGTGGCCCTCAGCGGCCTCGACGTCGCCTCCGGCAGCGTCGGCCGCGGCTACCTGCCGGCGGCCGCGCGCGAGACCGTGCTGGTGCCCGCGGCGGCCCTGATCGAGCAGGGAGGCCTCACCCTGGTGGTGGTGCGCGGTGAGGACGGCAAGGCCCAGACCCGCCTGGTGAGCCTCGGCGAGCGTCGGCCTGACGGCCGCGTCGAGGTGCTGGCCGGCCTCGCCGGCGGCGAGCAGCTGGCCCTCGGCCTTGCCGCGGCGCCGCCGGCCGGAGCGCGCCTGGAGGCAGCGCAATGAGCGACCCCTCCGCGACCCGGCGCGAGGCCCTGCGCCTCAAGGCGGCGCGGCGGCCTCCGGGCTTCGCCGGCCGGCTGGCCCGCGCCTTCATCGGCTCGAAGCTGACGCCGCTCCTGGTGGGGGCCTCGCTGCTCCTCGGCGCCTTCGCCGTCGCGGTGACTCCGCGCGAGGAAGAGCCGCAGATCCGCGTGCCGATGATCGACGTCTTCGTGCAACTCCCTGGCGCCACCGCCGAGGAGGTCGAGCAGCGCCTGGTCGGCCCCCTCGAGAAGGTGATCTACGAGATCCCGGGCGTCGAATACGTCTACTCGACCTCGCAGCCCTCGGGCGGCATGATCATCGTCCGCTACAAGGTGGGCAGCGACCCGGACGCCGCGGTGCTGCGGGTGCACGCCAAGCTCGCCGAGGCGGCGCCCTCGCTGCCGGCCGGCGCCCCGCCGCCGCTGGTGGTGCCGCACGGCATCGACGACGTACCGGTGCTCGCCTACACCCTGTGGGCGGACCCGGCCTCGAGCGGCGCCGGCGCTCCGGTGACGCCCCTCGCCCTGCGCCAGGTGGCCCAGGAGCTCAAGGTCGAGCTCGCCCGCCATCCGCGGGTGGCCCAGGTGACCGTGCTCGGCGGGGCCCGCCGGGTGGTCGCCGTGCGCTTCGACCGCGAGCGGCTGGCGGCGCACCAGGTGTCGATCCTGCAGGTCCATCAGGCCCTTGCCGGGATGGACTGGCGCCTGCCCGCCGGCAACTTCGCCAACGCCAACATCGACTACGAGGTGCAGGTCGGCAACCTCTTCCGCTCGGCGAGCGAGGTGGCCGACGCCGTCGTCGGCGTCTACCAGGGTCGCCCGGTCTATCTCCGCGACGTCGCCACGGTGGCCGACGGCCCGGACGAGCCGAGCGACTCGGTGTGGATCGTCGGGGGCGCTGCCGGCACCGCCAAGCAGCTGCCGGCCGGCCTCGACACCCCGGCGGTGACCCTCGCCGTGGCCAAGAAGCCGGGCGCAAACGCCGTCGAGCTGGTGCACGAGCTCGATGCCCTGGTGGCCAGCCTGCGCGGCCCCGTGGTGCCGGCGGGCGTCGAGGTCACCAAGACCCGCGACTACGGTTTCACGGCGGACGAGAAGTCCTCTGAGGTGATCAAGCACCTCGGCCTCGCCACCCTCTCGGTGGTGA
>WBZL01004700.1_pt1 | contig 11627 bp, 8 predicted proteins | sample 5204291 | NCBI WGS metagenome assembly WBZL01 (sample SAMN12344345, study PRJNA552823) | activated sludge metagenome | biome: Activated sludge suspended growth; feature: Nitrification reactor; material: Wastewater; isolation source: activated sludge from nitrification reactor of wastewater treatment...
GTTATGTTTTGGCGGTGTGGCGCAGGCGTTGGGTCGTGCTCATCACCGCATGGATGATCGCGGTGGTCGGCTGGGTCTGGGTCTATCTGCTCGAGAACCGTTACCAGGCCCAGGCCCGTGTCTACGTCGATACACAATCGCTGTTGCGCCCCTTGATGGCCGGTTTGGCGGTTCCGCCGAATTTCGAGCAGCAGGTGGCCATGATGACTCGCACGCTGACGAGCCGCCCCAATCTGGAAAAGGTGGCGCGCATGACCGACCTGGATCTGCGCGCCAAGACGCCCCAACAGCAGGAGGATCTTTACAGACGACTGGCGGCGGAGATCAAGCTGTCGGGAACCAACCGGGAGAACCTCTACACGATCGCCTACCAGCACGCCAATCCGGATCTGGCCAAACGGGTTGTGCAGGCCTTGCTGACCATCTTCACCGAAAGCAGCCTGGGCGGGGCGCGCAAGGATATTTCCAATACCCAGAAGTTCATCGAGGACCAGCTGAAAACCTATGAGGCCAGGCTGCTGGAGAAAGAAAAGGAAGTCGAGGAGTTCAAGCGCCGCAATGTGGGTACGATGCCGGGCCAGGGGGGCGATTACTATTCCAAGCTGAGCCAGGTTAACCAGGCCCTGGAACAGGCCAAGCTGGATCTCGACGAGGCGGCCAACCGCAAGAAGCAGTTGCAACGGCAACTCGAGGATCAGGAGGCAATTCTGGTTGCCCCGGGACACGCGCCGGCGCCAGTGACGGCGACCTCTTCGGCCCTGGATGGGCGCATCGGCGCCCTGCAGACCCAATTGGACAACCTGCGCCTGCGCTATACCGATGCCCACCCGGACATCACCCGCACCAAGCAGTTGATCGCTCGCCTGCAGGAGCAGAAAAAGCAGGAGCAGGACGCCTTCAAGGCGGAGGTCCAGGGGCAGTCGTCGAGCGCCGTGAAAGCCCAGAACCCGGTGTATCAGCAATTGACCATCGCCATCGCCCAGGCGGACGCCAACATGGCTTCCCTCCAGGCGCGGGTGAAGCAGATGGAAAAGAAGGGCGCCGACCTTTACCGCGCGGTGGATCGCATCCCACAGATCGAGTCTGAATACACCCAGCTGACGCGTGACTTGGGAATTTACCAGCAAAAATATCGAGAAATGGTCGCGCGCCGGGAAACGGCGGCGCTATCCGGAGAAGTCGAGAGCAAGACCGACGTGGTGGATTTCCGCGTGGTGGATCCGCCAAGGGTGCCCAACGAGCCGGCCTGGCCAAACCGGCCGTTGCTGGTTACCGCGGTGCCGCTGGGCGGCATAGGCGCGGGGTTGGTGGTGTCCTTGCTGCTTGGCCTGATGCGCCCCACCGTGGATAGCCGGCGCCAACTCCGGGATCTGACCGGCGTGCCCCTGCTGGGCATGGTGACGATGATCGAGACGGAGCAGAGACGTCGACAGGCCCGCCGCGGCAACCTCATGTTCATCGCGGGCGGCGTGGCGCTGGGTCTGGCGTTGGTCGCCCAGTTGATCTATTACCTCGCTCTCTCCCCGGCGGCGTAGGCAAAGGAGCTGACATGAGCATCATCGAACGTGCCGCGGGCAAACTGGGCCAGCCGGACAACCCCGCCACCACCATCCATGCCAATCGATCGCCGGCTTCCCGGGAGGAGAGCGGTCGCTTGATCGAGGCCGCCATCGAACGCGCCGAAGCGTCCTTCGTCGAGCCCGCCGCCCAGGCGCGGCAGCCCGCGTATCCCGCCATGGATGAAGATGATGACGGTCCGGCGACGGTCATCGGCAGCCAGCGGGGCTCCGTGGATCTGGCCAAGCTGCGGCTGATGGGTGCCCTGACGCCGGATGCCGGCCGCAGCAAGATCGCCGAGGAATACCGGTTGATCAAGCGCCCCCTGATCACCAACGCCCTGGGGCACGGCGGCAATCCGCCGGTCCCCAATGGCAACCTGATCATGGTCACCAGTTCCGTCCCCGGCGAAGGCAAATCGTTCACCGCGATCAACCTGGCCATCAGCATGGCCACCGAACTGGAAACCACGGTATTGCTGGTGGACGCGGACGTGGCCAAGTCCTCGATTCCCCGCTACCTGGGGCTGGATTCCGACCAGGGCCTGCTTGACGTGTTGCGGGACCCCAAGCTGGAGCTTTCCGATGTCCTGATCAAGACGGATATCGCCAAGCTTACCGTGCTGCCCGCGGGGCGAAGTTTCGCCCATGCCACGGAGCTGCTGGCGAGTTCGGCGATGCGGGACTTCGTGAAGGACATCGCCACCCGTTATCACGACCGGATCATCATTTTCGACTGCCCACCCTTGCTGGCTACCAGCGAGGCGACAGTCTTGGCGTCCTACATGGGCCAGATCGTGTTCGTGGTGGAGGCGTCGCGCACCCCCCAGGAGGCGGTCAAGGATGCCCTGTCCCATTTGACGGATTGCGAACACGTAGGAATCGTGCTGAACAAGGCGCCGTCGCGCGGCGGCGGCATGGATTACTACGGCTATGGATACGGTTATGGGTATGGTGGTTATGGCGAGTACGGCCAGCAACAAAAGCAGTAGGCGCTTCCTTGCCCTGGTCCTGCTTGTGCCCGCCCTGACATGGGCGAGCGACTGGAAGATCGCGCCGAGGATCACGCTGTCCGAGGTGTATTCGGACAACCCTGATCTGGTCAGCAGCAGTCAGGCCAAATCGGACTGGATCACCGAGATCACGCCGGGAATCTCCGTTCAGCGCGATGGTGGTCGCGTGAAGGTCCATGCGGACTACCGTATGACCGGCCTGATCTACGCCAGCGATTCCAGCCGCAACGACATCTACCATGGCCTGGACGGCAAGGCCTTCGCGGAACTAGTGCAAGACTGGTTCTACGTGGACGCCACCGCGCGCATCTCCCAGCAGTTGAGGGAGGGGGCCAGCTCCGGGGACACGGGTGTGGTGGGCGTCGGCGGGGTGGGTGGCGTCGGCGGCGGTGTGGGCGGTGGCGGCCAGGTTGGCATCTCCGGCATCAACAACACCACCCAGGTGGGTGCCTACTCCATCAGCCCCTACCTCAAGCGCCGTCTGGGCTCCTTCGCCACCATGGAGGCGCGGGTGACCTACGAAGACGTGATCGCCAGTGATTCGCAGACCTCCGATGGCCAGACCACCCGCTACCGTCTCAGCGCGGTCAGCGGCAACCTGTACTACCCCCTGACCTGGAGCGCCAGTTACGACAAGTCGGAAACCCGCTACAGCGGCGGCGACGGTACTGGCGAAGACACCAGCGACGATCGCGCCGCTATCAATGCCCGCTACGCACTGAGCAAGGATTTCAGCCTGCTCGCCCAGGCCAGTCTGGAAAAGAATGATTATTCCGGTGTGGGTGAGGACGAGGAGGACTACAAGTCCTATGGTGTTGGTGTGTCCTACACGCCCAGCCGCCGTTTTTCCGCCGATGTGTACTACAACGATTCCAACGCCGATGACGACGACAAGTATATTAGCGGCAGCGTTACCCTGAATCCCACCCTGCGTACTTCCATCAAGGCATCGAGCACCCAGCGTTCCTACGGCGAATCATACGGGCTCAACCTCAGTCACCGAACCCGCCAGTCCACCTGGTCGCTGAATTACCAGGATGAGCTGACCAACTCCCAGGAGCAGTTTCTCAATTACGCCGGGACTCTTTATGCACATAATTGCGCCGGGGCCATCATCTACTCGACCTCATCCGTGCCGCCCGCGGGCTGTTTCGCCGTGCCGGGGCTGAATCAGAACATCAACCAATCCCAGTCGGACGAAACCTATACCTCGAAGATACTCAGCGGCGCGGTGACTTATACCCGGCGCCGCAGCACCTTCATGCTCAGCACCTATCTCAACAAGCGACAGTTCCAGTCCAGCGGCGACGACGAGAAGACCTATGGCCTGCAGGGCTCCTGGGACCTGAAGACCTCCCCCAGTACCACCTTTACCCTGGCGGGCGGCGTGTCCAAGGAGGAGTACAGCAACGGCGGCGATGGCGACGATCTCTGGAACCTCGGCCTGGTCGTTACCCACAATTTCGATTCAAAGGTTTCCGGCAACGTGGCCTTCCGCCGCCAGCAGCGCAGTTCCGACCAGCCCGGCGAAAGCTACAAGGAAAACGCCGTGGCGGCGCGCCTCAACATGAGTTTCTGACGATGTACGAAAGTTTCTACCACCTCAGGGACAAGCCGTTCCAGCTCAACCCCGACCCCCGTTTCTTCTTCGCCAGCAAGGGCCACAAGCGCGCCTTCGCCTACCTGGAATACGGCCTGTCCCTGGGCGAGGGCTTCATCGTCATCACCGGCGACGTGGGAGCCGGCAAGACCCTGTTGGTCAAGAGCCTGCTGAAGAAACTGGAGAACGGCAGCTACCTGATCGGCCAACTGGTCAGTACCCAGCTCGATGCCGACGACACCCTGCGCAGTGTGTGCGCGTCCTTCGGCCTGCAGGCGGAGGGGCTCACCAAGTCAGCCCTGCTCAAGAGCCTGGAAGATTACCTGCGGCTGGCGGTGAGGCAGAACCGTCGCCCGCTGCTCATCGTCGACGAGGCCCAGAACCTGAACCCGCGGGCGGTGGAAGAGCTGCGCATGCTGTCCAACTTCCACGAAGGCGACAAGTCCCTGCTGCAAAGCTTCCTGCTGGGCCAGCCCGAGTTCCGCGACACCATCCAGAGCCCGGAGATGCTGCAACTGCGCCAGCGGGTGATCGCCTCCTATCACCTGGGCCCCCTGGATCGCAACGAAACCATCCAGTACATCGTCCACCGTCTCAATACCGCCGGCTGGCAGGGTAATCCCGCCTTCAGCGAGGACGCCTTCGACGTCATCCACCAGTTCTCCGGCGGCGTGCCCCGGCGCATCAACACCCTGTGCGATCGCCTGTTGTTGTTCGGCTATCTGGAAGAACGCAACCATCTGGATTCCGCCGCCGTGCAGGAGGTGATCGGCGATCTCCAGCAGGAAGTCCACCACCAGGCGCCGCGTGTCCATGCCCCCGCGTCCACCGAGCCGCAATTGGCGCCCCAGCCCGTGGCGGCGCTTCCCATGTCCGCCCTGCCCGAGAATCTGGATGAACGCCTGGTGGCCATGGAGCGTTCCCTCAATCGCCTGATTCCCCTGGTTCGCAAGGTTCTCTACACCGTCACCGCCGGCCAGGAAAGCGAATGACCGCCGAGGCCGCCTGCGAGGTCGTTTGCGTGGTGGGCGCGCGCCCCAATTTCATGAAGATCGCCCCCATCATGGCGGCGTTCCGCGACCAGCCCATCGCCGCCAAACTGGTGCATACCGGCCAGCATTACGACCCGGCCATGAGCGACAGCTTCTTCGAGCAGCTCGGCATTCCCCGGCCGGACGTCAATCTGGAGGTGGGTTCCGCCAGCCATGCCGTGCAGACCGCCGAGATCATGCGCGCCTTCGAACCAGTGCTGGACGCGGAGCGGCCGCGGGCGGTGCTGGTGGTGGGCGACGTCAATTCCACCATCGCCTGCGCCCTGGTGGCGGCCAAGAAGGGCGTGAAGGTGATCCACGTGGAAGCCGGCCTGCGCAGTTTCGACCGGGCCATGCCGGAAGAGATCAATCGGGTGCTGACCGACCAGATCTCCGACCTGCTGTTCACCACCGAGCGCGCCGCCCTGGACAACCTGAAACGGGAAGGCGTCGCGCCGGAACGGGTGCATTTCGTCGGCAACGTCATGATCGACACCCTGCGCGGCCACCTCGACCGCGCCGTGCCGGCGGCGACCACCCTGGGCGGCAAGCCGGCCAGGGGCTACGCCGTGGTCACCCTGCACCGGCCTTCCAACGTGGACAATCCCGAGGTCTTTCGGGCCTTGCTGGAGACCCTGGGGCAGGTTGCCCGCCAGGTGGACGTGGTGTTCCCGATCCACCCGCGCACCCGCGCCACGGCCGAGCGCTTCGGCCTGTCCGCCCTGCTCGCTCAGCCCGGCATCCGCCTGCTGCCGCCCCAGGGCTATCTGGAGATGCTGGGACTCACCCGGGATGCCACGGTGGTGCTGACCGACTCCGGCGGTTTGCAGGAGGAAACCACCGCCCTGGGCGTGCCCTGCGTCACCCTGCGCGAGAACACGGAACGTCCCATCACCCTGAGCGAGGGCACCAACACCCTCACCGGGCCCGAGCCGGACAAGATCCTGCAATGTTTCGCCGATATCCTGGCCACCGGCGGCAAGCGCGGCCGCATTCCGGAATACTGGGACGGCCGCGCCGCCGCGCGTATCGCGGAGTTTCTGCGATCCTGGCTGGACGCGGACAAGCAGCGGAACTGAAGGATCATGAGCGGCGCCCACATCACCAATGTGATGAGCGTGGACGTGGAGGACTACTTCCAGGTCGGCGCCTTCGAACACACCATCCCCCGGGGGGACTGGGAACGCTGGCCCTGCCGGGTGGAGGCCAACGTGGAGCGCATCCTGGCCCTGTTCGAGCGCCACGGCATCCGCGCCACCTTCTTCACCCTGGGCTGGATCGCGGAGCGCTATCCGGGCGTGGTCCGGGTCATCGTCGACAACGGCCATGAACTGGCTAGCCACGGTTACGGCCACCAGCGCGCGGCGGCCCTCTCCCGGCGCGAGTTCCACCAGGACGTGGTGCGCGCCAAGCACCTCCTGGAGGATCTCGGCGGCGCCGCCGTGGCCGGCTACCGCGCCCCCAGCTTCTCCATCGGCCACGACAACCTGTGGGCCCTGGATATCCTGCTGGAGGCCGGGCATCGCTACAGTTCCAGCATCTATCCCATCGCCCACGACCATTACGGCATGCCGGACGCCCCGCGCTTCCCCTACCGTCCTGAGCATTGTCCCGGACTGCTGGAAGTGCCGCCCACCACGGTGGACTGGCGCGGGCGCAACCTTCCCGCGGCGGGTGGCGGCTTTTTCCGACTGCTGCCCTATGCCGCCTCCCGCTGGTTGATCAGCCAGGTCAACCGACGGGACCGGCGCCCCGCCGTGTTCTATTTCCATCCCTGGGAAGTGGACCCGGGCCAGCCCCGGGTCGCCGGCGCCCCGTTGAAAAGCCGCTTCCGCCATTACGTCAACCTGGGGCGCATGGAAAGGAAGCTGGATCGGTTGTGCCGTGATTTCCGCTGGGACCGGGCCGACCGGGTCTACGCCGACGAAATCGCCGCATGACCCTGATCGTTCGAACCGCCCGCGACAGCGACGCCGACGCCTGGGACGCCTTCGTCCTGGGACTTCCCGAAGCCACCTTCTTCCATCGTTTCGGCTGGAAGCGGGTCATCGAACAGGCCTTCGGCCACCGCAGCCATTTCCTGCTGGCGGAGCGGGCGGGCCGCATCGAGGGCGTGCTGCCCCTGGTCGAGGTGAAGAGCCGCCTGTTCGGCCACAGCCTGGTGTCCACGCCGTTTTGCGTCTACGGCGGCATCGCCGCCGCCACCTCCCCGGCCCGCGCCGCCCTGGACCAGCATGCCCAGGACCTTGCCGCCGGACTCGGCGTCGGCCACCTGGAATACCGCGACCGGGATGCCCCGGCCCATGCCGACTGGCCCGGCACCGAGCTCTACGTCACCTTCCGCAAGGAACTGGACCCGGACGTGGAAAAGAACATGCTGGCCATCCCGCGCAAGCAGCGCGCCATGGTACGCAAGGGCATCAAGAACGACCTGCGGGTGGACATGGAAACCGGCGTGGACGGGTTCTTCGCGGTCTACGCCGACAACGTGCGGCGGCACGGCACGCCCGCCCTGCCCAAACGCTACTTCGCCCTGCTGCGCCAGGTCTTCGGCCGGGACTGCGACGTGCTCCTGGTGCGTTCGCCCGAGGGCAAGGTGGTCAGCGGCGTCCTCAGCTTCCATTTCCGCGACGAAATCCTGCCCTACTATGCCGGCGACGCCCTGGAAGCCCGCAACCTGGCCGCCAACGATTTCAAGTATTGGGAGCTGATGCGCCGGGCCTGCGAACGGGGCGCGCGGGTATTCGACTATGGCCGCAGCAAGGTGGGCACCGGCCCCTACGACTTCAAGCGCAACTGGGGCTTCGAGCCGACGCCCCTGCACTACCGCTACAAGCTGGTGCGCGCCGACCGGGTGCCCGAGAACAATCCCAACAACCCCAAGTACCGGCTGTTCATCAAGGCCTGGCAGCGCATGCCGCTGGCGCTGACCAATTTCCTCGGGCCCCATATCGTCAAGAACCTGGGCTGAGGCCGCGCCATGCCGGAGCTGCTCTTCCTCGCCCACCGCATCCCGTATCCGCCCGACAAGGGCGACAAGATCCGGGCCTGGCATCTCCTGGAACACTTGTCCCGGCGCTATCGCCTGCATCTGGGCGCCTTCGTCGACGATCCCGAGGACTGGCGCCACGCCGACACGCTGCGGCGGGTCTGCGCGTCCACCCATCTGGTGGGCATCGATCCCCGCTGGGGCAAGCTGCGCGCCCTCTCCGGCCTGCTCACCGGCGACCCGCTGACCCTGCCGTTCTATCGCCATGGCGGCATGCAGGCATGGGTGGACCAGCATCTGGACGGCGGCGTCGACCGGGTGCTGGCCTATTCCTCGGCCATGGCCCGTTTCGTCATCGGCCGGCCGGGGATCCGGCGGATCATGGATTTCGTCGATATCGATTCCGACAAATGGCGCCAGTACGCCCCCACCAAGCCCTGGCCCCTGTCCTGGCTGTATCGCCGCGAAGGCGAGCGCCTGCTGGCCTGGGAGCGCCGGGTGGCCGCCGAGTTCGATGCCAGCCTGTTCGTGTCCGCCGCCGAGGCCGCGGACTTCCGCGACCTGGCGCCGGAAAGCGCCGCCAGGGTCGGCCATTATCACAACGGCGTGGACGCGGACTATTTTTCCCCCGAACGGGACTACCCCGATCCCTATCCGGCCGGGGCCCGGGCGGTGGCCTTCACCGGCGCCATGGATTACTGGCCCAATGTCGACGCGGTGGTCTGGTTCGCTCGGGAGGTCCTGCCGGCCCTGCGCGCCACGCGACCGGAAATCCTGTTCGCCATCGTCGGCGGCAAGCCCACGGCGGAGGTCCAGGCCCTGGCCGGCCGGGATGGCGTCCTGGTGACCGGACGGGTGGAGGATGTCCGCCCCTGGCTGGCCCATGCCGCCGCCGTGGTGGCGCCCCTGCGCATCGCCCGGGGCATCCAGAACAAGGTGCTGGAGGGCATGGCCATGGCCAGGACGGTGGTGGCCACCCCCCAGGCCCTGGAGGGCATCGATGCGCTGCCGGATCAGGAAATCCTGCGGGCTGCCGATAAGGCGGCCATGACGGCGGCGGTGCTGCGCGCCCTGGAGGCTCCCTCACTCGGTGGCGCGGCCCGCCTGCGGGTAATGCGCGATTACAACTGGGCGTCCAACCTGGCCCGGGTGGACCAACTTCTGGAGGCATGATGGAAATCGAAGCGCGAACCAGCTGGCGGCGGGCGGTGCTGCTGCTGGCCCTGACCTGGCTGGGGGTGGCGGCCCTGCTGCAACCCACCTTCATGTCCATGGCGCGGATCTGGGAACGCTCGGAAACCTTCGCCCATGGCTACGTCATCCTGCCCATCGCCCTCTGGCTGACCTGGCGCAACCGGCATGTGCTGGCCGGCGTGACCACCGCCCCCGACTGGCGCGCCCTGGGCGTCATCCTTCTCCTCGGTCTGGGCTGGCTCGCGGCCCGGATCGGCGGCGTGCTGGTCATCGAGCAATACGCCCTGGTGGGCATCCTGGTGGCCACGGTCTGGCTGCTCATGGGCCTGGCCATGCTGCGCGCGGCGGCCTTTCCCCTGGCCTTCCTGCTGCTCATGGTGCCCAACGGCGAGGGCCTGATTCCCCACATGATCGAGTTCACGGCGGACTTCACCGTCGCCGCCGTCCAGCTCATCGGCATCCCGGTCCACCGCGAAGGCACCTTCTTCAGCCTGCCGTCGGGGGAGTGGAGCGTGGTGGAAGGCTGCTCCGGCCTGCGCTACCTGATCGCCTCCATCACCCTGGGCGTGCTCTACGCCTACCTGACCTACCGCACGCTCTGGAAGCGCGTCGCCTTCAGCCTGGCGGCGGTCATCGTGCCCATCTTCGCCAACGGCATGCGCGCCACCCTCATCGTCCTCATCGCCCATTATTCCGACATGAAGCTGGCCCTGGGCGTGGACCACTTCATCTACGGCTGGGTCTGGTTCGGCATCGTCATGCTGGCCATGTTCTGGGTCGGCCTGATCTGGCGCGAGGACCTGGACGATGCCCCGCCGCCGCCGCCGGCCGTGGTGGCCAGGCCGGCCTACGTCCAGGCCGCGGCGCTGGGGGCGCTGCTGGCGCTGTTCCCCCTGTACGAGGGCTATCTCGGCGGCCGCGCCATCGCTACGCCGACCCTGGCCCTGCCGGCGCCGGCCCAGGGCTGGCAGCGGGTGGAAGCGCCGTTCTCAACCTGGGAACCCCACTGGATCGGCATGGACCGCAAGTTGCTGGGCCACTACCGCAAGGACGATCGCCAGGTGATGGTGTTCGTGGCCTGGTACGGCGCCCAGCGCCAGGACGCGGAACTGATCAATTCCCAGAACTTCATGATTCCCGAGAAGCATCCGGAGTGGCGCAACATGCGCCGGACGGTAACCCAGACCGAGATCGCCGGAAAACCCCTGCCCATGGCGGAATCCGGGCTCATGGGCCAGGGCGGCGCCCAGCGCATCCTGGTCTGGCAATGGCACCGCATCCGGGGCACGGACGGCATCAATCCCTACCGGGCCAAGCTGGATCTCGCCCTGGCCAAGCTGATGGGGCGGCCGGATGAAGCCGCGGCGATCATCGTCGCCACCCCGTACACCGAGGATGCCAAAGCCGCGGCCGCCACCCTCGGGGAGTTCCTGGCGGCCCACAAGGCAGCCCTGGATGAACAGATGGATCAGGCTGGAAAGCCGTGAGTGGTGAGGATGCGCCGGTCCTGATCGCCCATGTGGTGTATCACTTCGGCACCGGCGGCATGGAGAACGGCGTGGTGAACCTGATCAACCGCCTGCCGGCGGACCAGTATCGCCATGCCATCATCAGCCTCACCGACCATACCGATTTTCGCCAGCGCATCCAGCGTGACGACGTGCTGTTTTTCGACCTGAACAAGCGGCCCGGCCACGATTTTTCCTGGATGCGCCGTCTCTATCGCCTGCTGCGCGAACTGCGGCCGGCCATCGTCCACACCCGCAACCTGAACGCGCTGGAAGCCCAGTTCGTGGCGACCGTCGCCCGCGTGCCGGCCCGGGTGCATGGCGAACATGGCCGCGACGTGTTCGACCTGGAAGGCAAGAACTGGAAATACAACCTGTTGCGCCGCGCCGCCCGCCCCCTGGTGCATCGCTACATCACGGTCAGCCGCGATCTGGAAAACTGGCTCAGGGCCACCGTGGGGGTTTCCGCGACTCGCCTTGCCCAGATCTACAACGGCGTCGACAGCGACAAGTTCCATCCCCGTTCCGATATTGGCCCCCTCCCCGCCAGCGGGGAGGGGTGGGCAGAGGAGCCGGGTACTTCCCTCTCTCGTCCACCCACGCCCGTGGGGGAGGAACTGGAGCGCCTGCTCGACGGCGCCACCTGCGTGATCGGCAGCGTCGGCCGCATGGCGGCGGTTAAGGACTACCCGACCCTGGTGCGGGCCTTCATCCAGGCGTGCGGCCCAGGCGGGGC
>WBZL01004702.1_pt1 | contig 11627 bp, 12 predicted proteins | sample 5204291 | NCBI WGS metagenome assembly WBZL01 (sample SAMN12344345, study PRJNA552823) | activated sludge metagenome | biome: Activated sludge suspended growth; feature: Nitrification reactor; material: Wastewater; isolation source: activated sludge from nitrification reactor of wastewater...
TCGAGGCCCAATAGTGACGGCAATCATGAGGGGATAGGCCCGCCGCCCCAACGTCGAGGCCCAAGAGGCCGACCCGCTTAGAGATTGCCCGCGCCGACATGGGCCGCGCCAAGAGGCGGCCGCGCCTGTCACTGGCCAACCACAGGCCGGCCGGCGCGCCCTCCTGACCCCAAAGCTGTTCTGCGGATTCCGAGGGTGCCCGTTAGGCGTGCCATCCGCGGTGGCGTGCACCCCCCCGGGGGGGAGGCGAGGCGCGACGAATATGTGGGGTGTTGCCGGGGTCAGCAATGAGGGGGGCGGGCCGCCCCCGGGGCCTTCCCGACCCGGGTCCGGGCAACCCGGGGTTCACCCCCCGACTTTCCGGGCCCCAACCACGAAGTAGCGCGTATCGCCGAAGCAGGAGAGCGGGACGCCGGGATGCTCCTCGTAGTCCAGCTCGAGGGTATTGCCCAGCAGGCTCTCGATCACCCGGGCGACGGAGTCATCGCGGACGGTGAAGGAGAAGATGGTCGGCGCGCTCCCCGGGATGTTTGACAGCTGGAGGTCACCTTCCCAGGTCTTACAGACCCACCCCTTCTTCGAGATCTTCTGGACGAACCCCACCCGCTTGCCTGACGAGTAGGCCACGGCCAGCGCGCCATAGGACCAGATGAGCAGGGTGACGAGGGGGATGCCGACGACGGCAAGGAGTGTCAGTTTTCCCCAGTGGCGGCGGGCGAAACCCGGCTTCCGCTGGGCGGCAACCGCCGCGACGTCCTCCGTGTTGAGTTCGCGGGGTGGGAGGTCGGCATCCTGGGACATGGAACCCTGGGGGTAGGAGGAGGAGCGAGAACCGCGGTGGTCCACCGGCACACGAGGCTGCCGCGGGGACCGTCAGCAATCCAGTGGCCTGAGGAAAACGACGTGACGTTGCACGCTCGAAGAAGTACGGTGACGGTCTCGGTGGGTCCGGTCAAGGTTGGGTCTGACCAACCGGTGGTCGTCCAGTCGATGACGAACACGGATACCGCCGATCCGGTGGGCACGGCGGCGCAGGTCGCCGCCCTGGCGGGGGCCGGATCCCAGATCGTTCGCGTGACTGTGAACAACGACGAGGCTGCGGCGGCGGTGCCGGAGCTGATCGAGCGCCTGGCGGGGGAGGGGGTGGAGGTCCCGATCGTTGGCGACTTCCACTACAATGGCCACCTTCTGCTGGCGAAGTACCCGGCGTGTGCGCGTGCCCTCGCAAAGTACCGGATCAATCCCGGGAACGTGGGCTCCAAGCGGCGCGACGAGAACTTCCGGACCATCGTGCAGCTGGCGGTCGACAACGACAAGCCGGTGCGGATTGGCGTGAACTGGGGGTCGCTCGACCAGGACCTGTTGACCGAGATGATGGACGCCAACGCCCGCCTGGCAACGCCGGCGGACGCCAGGGACGTCTATATCGAGGCGATGATCGAAAGTGCCCTGCGCTCGGCGGCACTCGCGGAGGAGACGGGGCTCCGGCACGACCAGATCATCCTGTCGGCGAAGGTCTCGCAGGTGCAGGACCTGGTGGAGGTGTACCGGCGGCTGGCGCAGCGTTGCATTTATCCGCTCCATCTGGGCCTTACGGAGGCGGGACTTGGCAGCAAGGGGATCATCGCGAGCACGGCGGGGCTCTCGATTCTCCTCGCCGAGGGGATTGGGGACACGATTCGTGTCTCGCTCACGCCGCGCCCCGGTGGTGATCGCACGGAGGAAGTGTACGTCGCGCAGCAAGTACTGCAGTCGTTAGGCCTGCGCTCGTTTGCCCCACAAGTGACGGCGTGCCCGGGCTGCGGGCGCACGACGTCGACGTTCTTCCAGAAGATGGCCGAGGACATCCAGCAGTACCTGCGGGAGCAGATGCCGGTCTGGCGCGGGCGTTATCCCGGTGTGGAAGAGCTGAAGGTGGCGGTGATGGGATGTGTCGTGAACGGTCCCGGCGAGTCCAAGCACGCCAACATCGGGATCTCGCTTCCCGGCACGTTCGAGGAACCCAAAGCGCCGGTGTATGTCGACGGTGCGCTGCACACCACGCTCAAGGGCGAGGGGATCGTGCCGGAGTTCCTGGAGATCCTCGAGTCGTATGTGGGACGGCGATACGGGGCGTAAGTCGGAAGGCGGAAGGCGGAGGTCGATACATCGATTCCCGTTCGCGAACGACGGCCTCCAGCTCGGCCATGATCGGTGAAGCTGGTGGCGACCAGTGCTTCGCAGACGCGTTGGTACCACGCGACCACCGGGCGCGCGGCCCGGCAGCACATCGGGGTCGACGGTACGCTGCAGGTGGACCAGGGAGGATAGGCCGAACAGCCCGCCTGCTGGCAGAATTCCCGGCAGGGAGCACCTCTGCTGGTGCTGACCCGGGCAACTTTGGGAGGCCTTCACCAAGGCTCCTTGTTGAGGTCGGTTGTGCGTTCCTAAACGGGAGCCGCAGGTTCGCCCCTATTGACGGCCCGAGCTTAAGCCAGCATGGTTAAGGAGCAAGGAACCTCTCCGAGCAGGAGTACCAATGCGGCGGTTCTCTCTCTCTCTCTCTCTCTCTCTCTCTCTCTCTCTCTCTCTCTCTCTCTCTCTCGGCTGCAGTGATCGGAGCCTGACAGCTCCGCATCCAGTTCCGGCATTCACACCGCGTTTGCCAGCGTTGTTAGGGCGCGAGCCCATCACCCTGGATGAGGAGTTCGCGGAGGTCGCGACTGAGATCCCAGGATTTGGAGGACTCTACCTGGAGGGTGACACGGTGGTCGTGGTCACGACCGACCACGGTGACGATGACTTCGCCGCCGGTGTATTCTTTTCCCGTCATCGTGGCGAACTTCGGCATGGGGCGGCGCTACCACGGCGGAACGTAAGAGCGCGCTTTGCGTTCAACGAGCTTTTCGCTGTGCGCGAAACGCTCTCGAGATCGAGGTTGCCAAGGGAGGTAACTTCGCTTGACATCGACGAGCGGCGAAATCGAGTCGTTGTCGGGACAAGTGCGCAGGACAGAGCGTGGCTCGCCGCATGGACGGCGAGCCTCAGGGTGGATTCTGCCATGGTGGTCGCCGAGTACGACATTCCCCCTGCGCGTCTTTCCGTCCTGACTGATGCACAACGTCCTGTTGTCGCTGGACTTGGCATCTGGTTCCTCGGATCTAGCGGCCAGTACAAGGGATGCTCGATCGGCTGGAATGCCTACCGCGACGTCGGTGGCGTCCCGGACTCCTCTGTTCGCTACTTCGTCACTGCGTCACACTGTTCGCCCAGCGAAGCGTTCGCCCAGCTTGAAGTGACGGCGATGTACCAGGGTGTGCCCGGGTTCCCGCCAGATTCGATTGGAGAAGAGGTCACCGATCCCCCCGGATTCACTGGCGGGTCCTGTCCCGCCGGCTGGCGCTGCAGGTACTCCGATGCCCAGCTAGTGCGCTATGCCGCTCCTGTCCTTTGGCGACGCGGCGGTCTTGCCCAGGGTCCAGCCGCGCCGAGCGGCGGGGGGGCCGAGTACTGGTTCTACTCCATGGCCACAACGATGGCTTCACCGTTCGGGTACTTCTGGGCTGTTGGGGCGGCCACTGGCACGCTCGGCGGTGGGAGCTTGATCGCGACCTGCTTTGACCGACCGGCTTCGCCCTCAAGCGACGTGTGGTTGAAGTGTCAGTATCGACTCAACCTTCCTGCCTTCGGGGGTGATAGCGGCGGTCCCATCTATCAGAATGAACAGTGGTCAGGCCTGACCGTAGTACCGATAGGGCTTCGATGGGCTGGCGATCAGGTCAACGGAGGAAGGTCAGACTACAGCTCGATCACTGGGATCGTGACAGATCTTGGCCCGTTGACACTTCGATCGACGTGCTCGTTCATCTGTTTCGGAACCTACTACTGACTCCTCGGGCGGCCCTGACGCCATGGCACATTCGCAGAGGCAACGCTACGCGGAATTGCGGACGCCACGCGACATATCGTCCGTTATCACGACAAGAGGCGCCACTCCCGTGGCGACACGTGACGCTGGGAACTCACCATGGAGATCAAGGAGGCGGCGGATGCGCAACACCATCATTGCAGCCGTGTGCGCTTCGCTCGCATGTGGCCGGGAGGTTGGCGTACCGGAGCCGGACCCGCCATCGACACTTGTGGCGGAGTTCGGGATCGAGCCGGCCGTGATGACCCTTCGCCAGGCTCACGAGAGCTTGTTCGTTGCGAAGTTCAGGAACTGGTCGTATGACACGGCCATGACATGGACCACGGCGCCTGAGTCCATTGCTGCAATCACGCGCTCAGGCAAAGTCACGGGAGTAAGGCCAGGACGCGCCGTATTGACGGCCTACCCGACCAGGCTTCCGCAACTGCGGCTCACGCGCGAGATCGTAGTAGTTCCGTGAGAGGAATTGGTGGTACGCTCAGGCTTGTTGGAGGTCTCGCACCACCGCATCGAGTTCCTGCATGATCGGCGCGGAGAACCCGGCTGAGGCCAGCGCAACGTGGACTCGTCGGTACCACGCCAACGCATCCCGTCCTCCCGGGACGCGGCTCCACACGGCGTCCGCATCGACCGTGCGCCTGAGGTCGGCCGCCAGGGAAGATGCGCTGTGCAGTTTGTCTGCCGCAAAGACCCAGCGAGCGGCCTCGGGGGCCGCGGAGAGGCGGGCGAGGATGTCCTCGCGCCGCTCCTCCGGCGAGAGCTCGATCCCGTCGTCGTCACTCCGGCGACCCGCAATGGCCAGCAGGGTGTCGAGGACCTCGGGGCCGAACTTCGCGCCGAGCCGGTCGTCGAGGGCCTCACGGGACAGGCCCTGCCGTGAGAAGTCGTCGACCACCTCAAGCAGGATCCCGGCGATCACCGTGGGATCGTCACGCCCGTACCGCGTCAGGATGATGGCCACGCTCGCCGGCTGCGTGAAGTACGGGGCGCGCAAGCCCTTCCGCACCTGCTGGTCGTGATGCTTGGCCGCGAAGGCGAGTGCGTGATGGATCCGGTCGGAATAGCCGGCCACGGGAGGTCCGGTGAGCAAGGGACGCAAAGTTACGTCGCGCGCCGTGGGTTGGGCAGGCGGACGTCCGGACGTCGCCCCTCCCATAACACGATGCCGCGGACGCGCGCGCCGTGGTCGATCAGCGTCGCGACCGTACGCTCCAGCTCGCCCAGGCGCGTCTCTCCGCGTACCACGCAAAGGATCACGTCGTCGCCGGCGCGCCAGCTTATCGCCTGCGTGGTGCTGCAGGTGACCACCGTCGCATCGTGCCGCCGGGCCGCGCGGCCGATTTCACCGGCAGTGGCGGCGGCCTCGCTGGGACCGGGGACCCGGTCGCGATGGCCGGCCGGAAGCACGTGCAGGGTCCGGCCGCGGCCGATGGTGAACGGCACCAGCGACTCTGTCCAGCGGCGGCGATTCTCCATGACCGCCACGAGGCCGGGTGTCTGCCCCAGGTCGAGGAGATGACGCACGGGCTCGTGAAGGAAATCCGCGTCGACGAGCAGGGTGGCGCGGGCGTCGGAAGCGAAGGACGCCGCGAGATTGGTCCCGACTACTGCCGAAACCAGCGGATCAGGGGCCGCGACGGTCACGATCCCGTCCTTCGGCCACTGTGAGGCGAGATGCCAGGCCAGGATGCGATAGTCGTCCGCACCGGGAACGAGCCACGGGGGCGTCGCCTTGTCGGCGGCTCGGCGCGCGGGGTGTCCGGTCGGGGTAGAGAGTTGCGTGCTGGTGAGCACTCGCAGCGCCGTCACCCGCTCGGCTTCATGGACATCGGCGACGCGCGGATTGTTCATCTCGTCGATGAGGGCTGCGAGGACGGCAACAAATGACGCAATGCAAAGTGAGGCGGACGTGAGGAGGAGGAGCGAGGTCGGCCAGGCCTTCGAGACGACCCACTGACCGCCGGAAAGCAGGGGAACGAAGACCGGCACCCCGATGAGGGCACCGGCCACGAGGACGAAGGCCAAGGCCCAGACGGCGGCGAAGCGCAGGGGGCGTTGCCGCACGTTCGCCGCTCGCGCGCCCAGCCACGCCGCGCGCGATGGCACGCGAAGCCGCCGTGAAACGCTGGGGAGGCGAGAGGAAGAGGTAGGCGGCATGCCGTAAAGACTCTCGCAGGGGCGCTGGCGTTGCAGCGGAAACGACAACAGGGGCGCCGCGGGGGCGCCCCTGTCGGGTCGTGCGGATCGTGTCAGGTGTTACTTGACGATCAGCTCCATCTTCATGCCCATCGCAAGGTGCGGCGTGCAGATGATGCCGTACGTTCCCGCGGGAATGTTGCCCATGGAGACGGTCCAGGTCTCATTGGCGGTCATCATCATCGGCGACGAGAAGTCGGCCGAGTTGGGCATGTTGGCCTGCAGCTGCGCCTTGGCGGCTTCCGGGATGGTCGCGGCGTCGAAGGCGACGTTGTGCGGGCCACCGGAGACCATGACGAAGCTGATGCCGTCGCCCGGGGCGACCGTGAGGGTTGCTGGCTCAAAGCGATATCCCTTCTCATCACCCACCATGTTCACGGTGTGCGTGGTGCCGGTGATGGGGGCAGCAGTCGCCGTGCCCGTGGCGGGCGCGGGGGCTGGAGCGGGCGCGGGAGCGACCGCGGTGTCAGCCGGGGCGGACTCGCCGCCGCCGCAGGCGGCGAGGAGAGCGGCACCAGCGACGAGCGCAATTCGGTTGAAACGCATTGTTCTGAAGGCCTCCAGAGCCGTACAGAGTCAGGTCGAATGCCCGCAGGGCCCTACGGGCATTGTGAATTTATTCACAAGGTATGGCCGTGTGTAGGGGCCGGTTCCCTGCCGAAGGGGAGTCTCGGACGTTTGGGCGTTTGGCCAAGCACCGTTGGCCATCAAAGCAGCGCGCCCGGTGACCGACCTGTTGCTTTCGCGGCCCGGAATCCGGGGCAGGCCGGGGCTTCTCTCGCCCCGCGAGGCTCGCTACCTTCCCGGCCATGACGCGGCACAACCACCATCATCATGTCCACGGCCCCACCGGGTCGCGGCGGTGTGCGCGCGGATAATATTCGCGTCTCCCACTCCCGACGGCCCGTCATTCAGACGGGCCTTTTTCTTTTCAGTACACCAACGTATCCAATTGCTACGCATAGCCTTACCCAACAAGGGGCGACTCGCGCTGGAAACACATGAGTTGCTCGCTGACGCCGGGCTCGCCCTCAAGGCCGCTGGCGACCGCGTGCTTACAGCCCGCCTCGGCGATGATTTTGAGGCGCTCTTCGTGCGCGCCCAGGATATCCCGGAGTTCGTCGCCGACGGGGCTGCGGACCTGGGCGTGACCGGCTGGGACCTGGTGGCTGAGTCGGGACGTGAGCTCGAATCCCTGCTCGACCTGACGTTCGGAGCGTGCCGCCTTGTGGTGGCGGTGCGGGAGGAGTCCCCGATTGCAGATGTGAGTGAGCTTCCCGCCGGGTCCCGGGTGGCAACGGTCTATCCCGGCATCGTGCGGCGCCACTTTGCGTCGCGCGCCCTGCCAATCGAACTCGTGCCGATGAGCGGCGCCGTGGAAGTGGCGCCGCATCTGGGGATCGCCGATGCGATCGTGGATATCACATCGACCGGTTCCACCCTCAAGACCAACGGACTCCGAGAGCTGGAGACGGTCCTGCGCTCGACGGCCCATGTGGTTTCGCGCCCCGGGCACGCTGGTGCGACACCGCAACTCGCCGAACTGGTTGCGGCGCTCGAATCCGTGCTGCGCGCTCGCGGAAAGCGCTACCTGATGGCCAATGTTCCCCGGCGTGTGCTTGACCAGGTGCGTGAGATCGTGCCCGGCCTCAACGGCCCGACCGTGATCGACATCATGGATGGTGGCGTGTATGTCGCGGTCCACGCGGTCGTACCTGCGGCTGCCATCTACAAGACTATTGCCGCGCTCAAGTCGCTGGGCGCCGAGGGAATCCTCGTGACCCGAATCGAGCGGTTGATGCCATGAGCCTGCTGACCCTGGCCTACCGTGGGGCCCTGACGGCGGTCGACGAAGAGGCGCGGCGTACCTTGTTCGACCGCACGGCGACGAATGACGACCTGGTGCGCGATACCGTGGCAGCGATCATCGACCTCGTCAAGCGCGAGGGGGACGATGCGCTGAGATCTCTCGCCCGGGAGTACGACCAGGTGAAACTGGCCGCGCTCGAGGTGCCAAAGGCCGCGTGGCAGTCTGCCCTCGACGGTCTGGACGCCGCGCTGGTGGAGGCACTGCGGCGGGCGGCCCGCAATATCGAGACCGTCCACCGGGCTGCGATGCCGGTCCCGACGCGATCCGAGCCTGAGCCCGGCGTCGTGATCGAACGCTGGCCGCAACCGTTAGGCAGGGTCGGGGTCTACGCGCCCGGTGGGAAGGCGTCCTACCCGAGTTCGGTGTTGATGGGGGTCATTCCGGCTCGCGTGGCTGGCGTCCGTGAGGTCGTGGTCTGCTCTCCGCCAGGGAAGTCGGGGCTCCCGCCGGCCGGCGTGCTCGCGGCCTGCGCGATCGCCGGCGTCGACCGGGTGTTCGCATTGGGGGGAGCCGGGGCGATCGCGGCGATGGCGTATGGGACGACGAGCGTGCCTCGCGTTGACGCGATCGTCGGGCCCGGCAACGCGTATGTTGCCGAAGCAAAGGTGCAAGTCGCGAGCACGGTCGTGATCGACGCGCCCGCCGGCCCGTCGGAACTCCTGGTCCTCGCGGACGAGACGGCCGATGCGGCGATGGTCGCGCGCGAGCTGATTGCGCAGGCCGAGCACGACGAGATGGCGTGCGCGGTGGCCCTCGTCCTGGGGCAGGAGATGGCGGAGAAGGTGGAGGCATCGCTCCGTGTGCAAGCCGCGGCGACCCGACGGGCGGCGATCGTGAAGCAGGCACTGGAAGGGCAGGGAGGTGTGCTGGTCGCGACGTCGCGCGAACAGATGGCCGCCTTTGCGACGATGTACGCGCCGGAACACCTCCTGGTCGTCATGGCCGACGGCGCGTCGATCGCCCGCGACGTGCGTGGCGCGGGGACCATCTTCCTCGGCGGCACGACGTCGGTTGCCTTCGGCGACTACATGACGGGTGCCAACCACGTGCTGCCGACCGGTGGGGCAGCCCGCGCCTACAGCGGGCTCTCGCTGGACACCTTCTTCCGGTGGACGACGGTGCAGTCGGTCAGTCCGGCGGCCGCCGCATCGCTCGCTGAAGCCGTCGGGGTCTTTGCCGACGCCGAAGGGCTGGATGGGCACGCTCGTTCTGCTCGCGCGCTGGGGCAGGGGCGATGAGGTTCACCCCGCGTGCGGACTACCGGGAGCTCCGCGCCTACGACGCGGAGCCCGCGCCTCACCCTGTCGCGCTCGCCGACAACACGCCCGCGTACGGAATGTCGCCGGGCGTGATCGAGGTGCTGCGCGGGCTCGCCCCGGCGGACGCGGATCCCCTGACAGCCTCCCTCGACCTCACCCGGTACCCGACGACCTACTCGCGTCCCCTCCGCGAGGCGGTTGCGCGCTACATCGGAGTGTCGCCCGACGAGATCATGGTCGGTGCGGGATCGGACGAGGTGCTGAGCTGCACCTTCCGTGCGCTGGCCACGCCCGGCATGGCGCTCGCGTACATGCATCCCACCTTTGTGATGACCTCGGTCTTCGCGCGGACCAATTCGGTGTTGCCCGTTCCGGTGCCCCTCACGCCAACGCACGACCCGGACGTGGATGCCCTCCTTGCCGAGGAAGCCGACCTCACCTACCTGTGCACGCCGAACAACCCGACGGGGGTGCCGATCGCGCGGCCTGCGGTAGAGCGCGTGGTGCGTGAGGCGCGCGGTCTCGTCCTGGTGGACGAGGCGTACGCGGAATTCGCGGGGACCAACTGGGCGGGCGAGGCACCCTCGCGCGACGGGATGCTCGCGTACCGGACGTTCTCGAAGGCGTTTGGCCTGGCTGGCGCCCGCGTCGGCTTCGTCGTGGGGAGCCGTTCCATGATCGCCGAGCTGGAGAAGGCACGCGGACCATATACGGTTGCGACGCTCAGTGAGCGCCTCGCCCTGGCCGCGCTCGAGCGCGACGTCGAGTGGGTGCGCACGCAGGTGAGCCAGACGATCGACGTGCGGGAGTGGTTTGCCGAGTCGCTGCGGCACGACGGATTTGCACCGTTGCCGAGCGCTGCGAACTTCCTCCTCGTACCGGTGCGCGATGCCGCCGCGTTGCACCTCGAGCTGCGGGCGCGCGGGATCCTGGTTCGTGCGTTCGCGGGGCTGCCCGGGATCGGGGACGCCCTGCGCATCACCATCGGTACCCGTCCCATGATGCACGCGGTGCGGGAGGCGCTGCTGGCATGCGCCCGACCGTGATGCTCATGGACTACGGCGTCGGGAACCTGCACTCGCTGGAGAAGGCGCTCGTTGCGGCCGGAGCGGATGTGGAGGTCACCGATGATCCGCTCGAGGCGCTTCGGGGCACTGCGCTCGTCCTGCCTGGAGTGGGCGCGTTCGAGCCGGCGGCCGAGGTGATCGCCCGCGAACGGGGCGCGCTCCGTCATGCCATCCAGGGCGGCTATCCCACCCTCGGCATCTGCCTTGGCATGCAATTGCTGTTTGACGAGAGCGAGGAGGGGCCTGGGATGGGACTCGGCGTGTTCACCGGGCGGGTGACCAGGATGCGGAGCGCCCGCATCCCGCAGATCGGGTGGAACGCCGTGGACGGAGAAGATCCCCTGCTCGCGACGAGCGGGTTGTGCGAGACCTACTATGCCAATTCGTTCGCCTGTCGTCCCGCGGAACCGGCCGTCGTCCGGGCCTGGAGTACTCATGACGGGGACCGCTTCCCCGCACTGGTCCGCCAGGGGAAGGCCATTGGCGTGCAGTTTCACCCTGAAAAGTCATCTGCCCCCGGTGTCGCGTTCCTCCGGGCATGGGTCGAGGAGGTCACCCCATGATCGCCATCCCCGCGATCGACCTGCGTGAGGGGGCCTGCGTGCAGCTGGTCGGAGGAGAGTATGCCAGCGAGCGGGTGCGGCTCCCGGATCCGGTGGCCGTGGCACGTGAATGGCAACAGTGCGGCTTTGAGCGCTTGCACGTCGTGGACCTGGACGCGGCCACCGGCAAGGGGAGCAACGCGCGACAGGTCCGATCGATCATCGAGGCCAACACCGCGGACGTCCAGGTGGGAGGCGGCTTGCGCACGACCGACGCCGTGGACGAAATGTTCGACGCCGAGGCGCGATACGTGATTGTGGGCACCCGTGCCCTCGAGGACCTCGACTGGCTCGCCGAGCTGGCCGAGCGTTACCCCGGGGAGATCATCCTGGCTGCTGACGTTCGCGAACGGCGTGTCGTGACGAGAGGCTGGCAGCACACGCTCGCCCGGGACGTGCTCGACCTGGTGGAAGAGATCAATGCGTTGCCGCTGAGCGCGCTCCTCGTGACCGCGGTGCACAAGGAGGGGCAGATGCTGGGGGTCGACCTGCCGCTGATGGAGGATGTGGTGGATGCCGCGGACTTTCCCGTCTACGCGGCCGGCGGCGTGGGGAGCATGGGCGACCTGTGGGCCCTGCATGACCGAGGCGTACGAGGCGCCGTGGTCGGCATGGCGTTGTATACCGGTGCTATCGATCCGAGGATCGTGGCGGAGGAATTTGCGGAATGACCATCGAACGATCGACTCGTGAGAGCCAGGTGCGCGTCACCTTGTCACGGAGTGA
>WBZL01004705.1_pt1 | contig 11621 bp, 12 predicted proteins | sample 5204291 | NCBI WGS metagenome assembly WBZL01 (sample SAMN12344345, study PRJNA552823) | activated sludge metagenome | biome: Activated sludge suspended growth; feature: Nitrification reactor; material: Wastewater; isolation source: activated sludge from nitrification reactor of wastewater...
CGAGACCCCCTCCCCAACGATGACCCCCCCGCCGTCTCAAACGCCGACACTGACTTCTACTGAGACGCCTACTCCAACAGCCTCAGTGACTCCCACGGGGACCCCACCCATCAATCCGACCCGTACTCCTACCATCACGCCCACGCCGACAAAAACGCCCACCTCCACCCCGACTCTCTTCCCACCTCCCATTTTCCATAAAGTCTACCTTCCGATGATCCTGCATTAAACAAAAAAGTGGAGGAACTCAGTTCCTCCACTTTTTTCGGGCTAATCTCTACCCTGGCTGTTTATACCTTCATAGCCCGAATGGTTGGTGCATGTTCTTCTTCATGCTCGATGGTGCTCTCCGCGATCCATTGCCACAAGGGTTTTCCATTCAGCCATTTGTAGCGTCGTGGATCGATGAGGTCTTTGTCGGTAAAAGCCTCTACACGGCGAATGGTCTGGTCCCGGATCAGGTCAAAATCCTTCAACGCCTGGTCAAAGTCGCGGTCTTTGTGTTGGGTATACCACCGGGCGTTGGTTTTGTCCTCTGACTCCTGGCCGTTGAGAATGGTTTGGGGAATCACGCCCTGTTGGGTTTGGAAGAGGAGTTTGATGAGTTCCGCTTCCCACAACATCAAATGCACCAACACATCTTTAACCGACCACCCTTCCGGCAAAACCGGTTCCATCATCTCCTCTTCCGTCAGCGGTTCGAGAAGTTCCAAAAAATCCGAGCGGGATTGTTCAAGTTTTTCGAGAAGTTCGTTTTTATTCATAAAAATTCAGATCGCCATCACATCGGGATAGCGCACTTCTAATTCGTGAAAAATGGTGCGCGCCTTTCCCAAATGTTCACGGTAATTGGGATCATTTTTCGTCAGATGGCGGCTGATTTGATAGTGCGCCAATCCTTCGTCATACTTTAGGTTAACTTTTTCTGCGGCTTCCACGGCATTTTTCCAGGATCGAAACGCTTTTTCATGATTGCCACTCAACCATTCAAACAACCCCTGCCAGATCAAAGCCCGCGGACGCCCAAACGGGAAACGACTTGCATGGCCTTGCAGAGATTTAAGCGCATGTTGGGCTTGCCCAGACATGGTGGATGGGGCCGATGGGTTGTTTTCCCACAACGTTAAGTAGGTTTCCACAGTCCCCGCGTATCCCTCCAGCGCAGAATAAACGGGCGAATCACCGCTCCCTAACACGAGCGCTTTATCTGCCGCCAACCGCGCCCCTGCCGGATCACCCTGATACAGCCGAAGCACCGCCAGCGTGCCATAATAGACCGTTTCCTCAGCCCGATCATTACTTCGCGAAAACAGCGGTTGAGTCTTGTCCAAGAGGGCCGCCGCTTCCTTCAATTTTCCCAACCGCATCAGATTGGTCGCCTGCCCATCCAGCCCCCAGGTGATTTGCTGGACATCACCGCTCCCTTCGCCCATCTGATATAGTTCGCCATATACCTGATTGCTCTGGGCGAATTGACCGAGAAAATGCAAACGAATCGCTTTCAGACTCAATGCTTCGCCCAACCGACGTTGATCGCCCAATTCGCGATACAAGCGGACCGCATCCTCAATCGCCGTCTGCACCCGCGCCCATTCCCCGATCCCCAGCGAATAGAGCGAAATGATCAAATTGACGTAAGCCAACGGGGCACGTAAATCCAATTTTTTCGCCGCTTCCAGCGCCCGGTGGAGGTAAGATCGGGCGAACCGGTGAATGGGAATCACGCCCATGAGCATCCCCATGTTCGCATACGCCATCGCCAGTTCGGGCGTGAGGCCGGAGCGTTCCGTCAGGTTCAACGTGCGTAAGACGACGTGAACCAAGGGCATATTTTGTTTCAGGTAGAAATAATTTTCGGAGAGTTGTCCGAACACTCGGGCGGCCTCGAGCGTGGTCTGTTGACCCGATTCGGGCAGGTTCGCGATTTGTTCGGGGAGCAGACGAAAATACGCTTGTTTTAAAGCTTGCCAGATGATGACCCCGACCAAGGGCAGGGTTTTGGTGCTTTCGGGGCGGCCCAATAACACCAACGCCCGTTGCAGATGTTCGTAGCTGATCGGAATCTGCCCCAGACCGATGTACGCCTGTCCGATTTGCCGTTCCCATCGCGCCCTGCGTAACTCGGACTCGGTAATTTTTTTGTTTGGGGAAACGTAATAAGATGGATTTTCCCCGACCCGTTTGATTTGCTGATCCCAATCCAGCGCATGTTTGAAGGCATTGATCGCTTCCTGATACGCGCCCCCGCGGAGGGCCTTTTCCCCGGCCTTTTCGTAAAACTCCACCGCTTGATCGGCGACACCGGCGTTGCTCCAGTGATGGGCGAGTAACAAATAATAGGGCGACAGGTCCTCTTTGAATTGGATTTGATACCATTCCGCGATTTGTTTGTGGAATTGCTGGCGCATCGAAAACGGGAGCAGTCCATACGACACTTCGAGCGTGATGTTATGTTTGAACATATACACCAGATTCGGGTCCGGGCTTTCCAGATCGGTAATGTCCAATTCTTGCAGGGTTTTCAGGTGAAACTTCAGCCGGGGTTTGTCTTCATTGACGGGGTAGAGATCGTGCAGGGGATTAAAATCGAAACTGCGCCCGATGACACTGGCAACTTTTAATAACAATTGCTGGGCAGGGGGCAGGCTATCAATACGACTGGTGATGACGCCTTGAACGGTATTCGGGAAGGGGATGGAATCCAGGTCCACATTCGGTGCGATGATGCACCCGCCATTGTCGAACTTCAAAAATTGCCCGTCGCGCAGGGCGTAGGCCAATTCCTGGCTGAAAAACGGGTGTCCCTCAGCTTTCGTCTGGATCAGACGTGTGACCGACTCCGGCACGGTGGAGACCTCCAAACACCGACAGATCAGGTCGTGGACTTCGGACGGGGACAGGGATGAGAGGGTCATCCGCCGCGTCAAAGGCGCATCGAGGATTTCGACATATTCATGGGGCGGATTTTCTTCGATGGGGCGAGTGGCGATCACAATCAGGAGTGGGTGAATTTTGCTCCAGATATCGAACAACAAAGCCCACGAGGCGGTGTCCATCCACTGGGTATCTTCCAGCAGGAGCACCGTTGGCGTTTGGTTGCACACCTCTTCAAAGATGCGCACGAGTAAAAACCGCGTATTATTCGCCCGTACCTGCCCTTCCATCTGGGCGGTAAATTCATTTTCGTCAATTTTTACATCCAACACTTCCGACAACAGCGGGTACAACCGCAAAATTTCCGGGTTTGCCAGCAGACGGACAATTTTCTTCAAAGGCCGGTCGCCCGCGGTGGAGTTGAACTCATCCACGTCCAAAAGCTGACGAAAAATAGGTTGCCAGACATGGTACAGATTTTCTTTCTCCACCATGTCACCCAACCCCAAATAGGTCACAATGCCCAATGCGCTGGCCTGATCGATGATTTCCTTCACCAGACGGGATTTCCCGATGCCCGCCTCCCCCTCGATGACGAACACGCCACCGGCCCCGCCGCGTTGAAGTTCCTGAAGTTGTTCGGCGATGGTGAACCGTTCTTCTGCGCGCCCGACCAGGGTCCGCGCCCACTGATCGTGCCGGTCAATGATCGGGCTGGTGCGAAACCGGATCGGTTGAAACACGGGGACCGGTTGCCGTTTTCCTTTCACCTGAATCGGGGGGATGACTTCAAATTGCAGACTCGCGTTCGCCCCCACGTAGGTAGTGATGTCACAAAGAACGGGTCCCCCCTCTTTGTGAAGCTGGGTTTCCGGTTTTTTGGTCGCCTGCATGAGACGGGCGGCCAGATTGACGGTGTCCCCCATCATCGTATATTCCCGGCGACGCGCACTCCCGATCACGCCACTGAACGTCAACCCGGTGGCGATCCCGACGAAGGCACTCATCCCGAGGGCTTTCAGCATTTGGACAGCTTCAAACCCCGCGCGGGCGCCGCGTTCCGGATCATCCGCGTGGGACAGCGGTGGCAAACCCAGCGCGGCGACGAGGGTGGCCCCTTTTTCGTCCACATTCAACTTATTCAAACTCCCCTGCTGTTTGTAAATCGTCCGTTGTAATTCACGCAAAGCCTGTTGGGCCTTTTCGAGGGTATTGCTGGTGGCTTGATTCAGTTCGGGCAGGTTGATGAACATCACCGTCACCCGCCGGAGTTCCGAGAGCCACGCTGATTGCCCGGCGTCCAGACGAGTCAAAATGGCCGCGGGGATGTAGGGGCGTAGTGCCGGTTCCATGTGGGGGGCGAGTTTGATTTCGGGCAGTGCCCGCGGGGGCAGGGGATCGAGAATAGCTTTCAACAGGAGACCGACCCCCTCGCCACTCGGCTGTTCTCCTTCTTCCGCACGATCAAACGTCAGCGGGGTACCATTGGCAAACGTCCGGGTCAGGCGATACGCATGGGGAGACAGAATCACCTCGCCGGGATTGGCCTTCCCCTCCGCGGCATGGGATTGCACCACGGGATCACCCCCGACCAACACCTCCCATCGGTTGAACACCCCGCCCAGATGGACGATATACACATCCCCCGCCCCGATCCCGATCCGCATCGACAGCGGAATCCCGTCTGCCGTCTGATAGTTTTCGAGCGCTTGTTGCACTGCTAGCCCACACTGAGACGCACGGCGAATGGCGTCACGCAAGGTGGAGGCAATTTGCACGGCGGGAAGATTCGTCTCGGTCGCCCAAATGGCGAGCACCCCATCCCCTGTGAACTTGACGATATCCCCGCCATGTTCCACCAACACCTCAATAAACCGGTCAAAATAAGCGTTGATGGCATTCGTGACCGCTTCCGCTCCCGCACCCAGTTCGGCATGAGGGATGGATTCCAACCGCTCCGTCATCGCCGTGAACCCGGTAATATCCGCGTACAAGACCGCGGCAGGGAAACTTTCAAACGTCGGCGCGGTAATGGGGTCGGGATTCTTAACAATTCGTCGCAATATGATATTGGGGACGTAACTGGCAAGGGTGTCGAGGATCGTAGTCATAAGCAGGGTAATTATACTCGTAACACGGGAACGGATCGAAATCATCTGGTGTATTATGGATGAATGCAAAAAGGGCCTCAATGAACGAAGCGCAATGGATTGAGCACGCCTTGCAAGGGGACGAGACCGCCTGGGAAACCCTGGTTCGCACGCATCAGGAGCCTGTTTTCCGGCTGGCGTACTTATTTCTGGGTGATCCTGATGACGCGGAAGACGTCGCGCAGGAGACCTTTTTGCGCGCTTTCCGCGCCCTCGCCCGTTTTGACGCCTCCCGCCCCCTGCGCCCCTGGCTGTTGCAAATCGTCGCCAACCTGTCGCGCAATCGCCGCCGGTCGATAGGCCGCTATTGGGCCGCCTTACAACGCCGATTAGCCAAAGAGCCGCCCGCCCTACCCGATGTCGAAGCCTTTGCAGGCACCCGTCTCGAATCAAAACGTCTGTGGGAGGCTGTGCGTCGCCTGCGGGAAGACGATCAACACATGATCTATCTGCGCTACTTTCTCGATCTCCCCGTCACCGAAGCGGCAGAAGCGGCAGGCATCGCGGAAGGCACCGTCAAATCTCGCACCAGCCGTGCCTTGGCCCGTTTGCGGAATGTCATTGAGCGGGAATTTCCCGATTTGAAAATGGAAGAATCTCATGGAAAATGATGTTTTGGATCATGAACTAGAAACCCGGATCATCTCCCTCGCCCGCGCGTTTCCCTACCCCGCGACCCCCACCGTCGCCGGACAGAGTCGATCCCCATTGCGCGGGGGATCACGCCGTTGGCGGGCGAGCACCTCCCCAGCCTGGGCGTGGGCACTGGCTCTGATCGTGGTCGTCCTCACCGGACTGATGACCGTCCCGTCCGTGCGGGCCGCGGTGCTGGAGTTCATCCAAATCGGCGCGCTTCGCATTTTCCCCAACGAAGACATCCCCCCCCTTCCGATCCCCGAATCTTCACCCACTGTCTTTCCTCTCGTACAACCTGCCGCCCAAGCGACCCAGAAACCTGCTCCCACCTATTCCACCTCCGCCTCTCTCACGTCGGTTCTGGCATTGGCCGGGGAAACCACGCTGGACACCGCCCGTGAAAATATACCCGTTCCCATTCACCTGCCCACCTTCCCCGCCGATTTGGGCGCACCGGACAAGGTGTTTTACCAGGATTTGCAAGGGGGCTGGGGCGTCTTTCTAGTTTGGTTCGATCCCGAACAACCGGATCAGGTTCGGTTAAGTCTTTTGTTGTTGGCGCCGGGGGCGTTTGCGGGCAAAGGTGGTCCCGATACGATTCAGGAGACAACTGTCAACGGGGAACGAGCTATTTGGATGGAAGGCGAACATTTTCTCGTCCTTCAGACCGGGCTGAATCAATACGACTTTGTTCAGCTCTTCGTCCAGGGGAACGTCCTGGTTTGGGAAATAGACGGGATCACCTATCGCCTGGAAAGTGAACTTTCGATGGAAGACGTGATCCGGATTGCGGAGTCGATGAAGTAAATTCGTGGGAACGGGTTTTCTGGGAGGGGTGTATTAAGGATGAAATACCATACACCAGGAGTTCGCCCATGAAAACAGTTCCAATGGTCATCCTTACCCTGACCCTAATCATCTCTGCTTGTGTTCCCGTTTCCCTTGCCGCCTCACCAGAGCGCGCCGCCTCGCCAGAACGCGCCGCCTCCGACGATAGTGTTGTCCAGGCTGAGCAAGAATCCGAAAAAATCCCCGACCCCCAGACTCCATTTGCGGCGGAGACGTGCCCGGTCACCCTCCCCTCCGAAAAGTTGTTTTCTCCCCCCGCACCCTACCCCGCCACCGCACCCTATGAAAATGATTACTGGTACGGTACCGAAACCCTGTGGACGATGCTTCCCATGGATGGTCAATGGGGGCAATTAGCCCGCGGTGAAAAAATGTTTTGGTGGCGGGATGGGTTTGATGGTTCTCAAGAAAATCAACCACGGTTATCCGTTTCCGCCCGCCTTCTGGACGTCCAAACCCCGCTCGTGGTGTTTGGCCCGCCTGCCACCAACGCCTACCACGCCGATTTTCATTGGGCGATGTTGATCGGGGTGACGTTACCCTCGACGGGGTGTTGGGAAATCACCGGGCATTATGACAAACATGACCTGAGTTTCGTAGTGTGGGTCGGTGAATAATCTGTCAATACGTAACCAGGCAGTAAAGGCAGTAGATCACAATTTTGTAGTGACGACTTCAGTCGTTAGGGCGACCAACGATTGAAATCGTCACTACAGCCCGAATCTGTGATCTACTGAATATACAAAAAGGAAAAACTCATGAAACGTTCAATTACGATCATTCTCGCGCTATTCGTTCTCCTCATGATTGGGATCACTCCCGCGCAAGCCGGTGGGTGGGCGGTCATCACCTTACAAAACCTCCCTGATCAAGTCAATGCCGGAGAACCCTTCCCCATCGAATTCGCCGTTCGCCAGCATGGAATCCACCTCACCTCCACGTTCGGAACCCCGATCATTTACGCTACCCACGTCGAAACCGGTGAAACCCTTTCGCTGGACGCCGAAAAAACTACCCGTGAAGGCTATTTCACCGCCGACCTTCTCTTTCCCCAACCCGGAACCTGGACCTGGAGCATCGGCGTCTTCGGCGTCCCCAACATGGCCCAAAATATGCCACCCTTGGCGGTGGTAAAAGGGGCCGCGTCCTTCTCACCTGCCCCATTGGTTTCCATGCCCCTGGTATTGGGCATGATCGGTTTGATGGCTGTCGTGGGTGCGGGCGTGGCGTATTTTGCCACCCGTAGACGGTGGGTGTTAGGTTTGGGACTTGCAGGTCTTGTGTTGACGATTGTTGGCCTCACGGGCGGGGTGCAACCCTCCGTATCCGCGGCCGCTGTCCAATCTCCGCCTGTGCTCACCCCCTCCATTGAAGTGGGCAGGGCCTTGTTTGTTGCCAAAGGATGTGTCGTTTGCCACATGCAAGCCGAGGCCCGGATGGGGTTCACAGGCATTCAAACAGAAACTGGCCCCAATCTTACCCATACCCAACTCACCACCGATTACATTCGTGTCTGGCTCAAAGACCCCTCGGCGGTAAAACCAGAAACGGAAATGCCCAATCTAGAATTGAAAGAGACGGAGATTGAGGCGCTGGCGTTGTTTCTGACAGCGAAATAATAGGCTGAATTCGAGGGAAATAAAAGAACGGCGTTTTTTTACGCGTGAACATCTGCTTGAATCACGGATCAGGCGATCACGGATAGGTTTGAAAGAACCATTCGTGATCGCCTGATCCGTGATTCATAAAAGCGTAATTTTTGACCGGGATGCGTATATTTTAAGGGTGCCGACTTGTGCAGAACTAAAAATCGGGCAGTTGGGGATAGACCCACCAAATCTTATCTTCGGAAAGTTCTTCGTACCCCACACTTCTAATCGTGGCGATCATGGCAGTGTTGTCGTCGTTGGTACTGCATATGGATTTCCGACCTTGTTCGAGGGTGTATGTAGTCAGGAAGGTGATAATTTGTTTGGAGTAGCCTTTTCTCCGTTGTTCGGGCAGGGTGCTGACCGCCGCGATTTCCCAGGTGTCGTCAGAGAATTTCCAAACAGCGGCGCAGGAGAGGATTTTGCCTTCCCGAAGAATGGCCGCGTATTGGTAACCGAATTGATGGGCAGTCTCCCAAGTTGAAAATGTTAGGGTTTGGTCAAAAGCCGCCCAATATTCTCGCACGGCGGGATAATCGGCATTGACATCAAGCCAACCAACATGGTCAAACCCTGGTGGGGAAAAGCTGAGTGGGCAAACGAAATATTTCAAATCAGCCTCCAATAACGAATATGCAGAGTCAGTAGATCGAAATGAAACCGTAGTCTAGGGCCTTGTGCCCGTCGCCCACAAGGGGCTACGCTACGTGATTTCGATCTACTGAGAGTATAACCAAAATTCTTCGCACCCGATCGAAGTTTTTTTTGTTTGATAAATATCGTAAAAGTCGTGCATTTTGGTTTGACAAATATCAAAACAAAATGTACAATCTCTTTCGCCGTATAATCAAAGAGAATGCCCCTCACCACAAAAAGGAAATCCCTGATGCAACCCGAATTTGAAGCGATCCTCGCCTCTGACCTCCCTGACCTCGAAAAGCTGACTCAAGCCTATCGGTTTATTCTCAAAGATCAAATCGCCATTGCTCAACGCGAGATTGAACTGCAAAGAGCTTTGGGCGACCAGGAAAAAATGATCAAAGAAAAGATCAAAAAAGGCGCGATTGAATACAGTGCCAGCATTTTTGCGTTTTGTTATCTCAAAGTGACTGGGCGTCAATTGACGCCTTAAGGACTCTCCCCCATGACCACTGACGCCGCCGCTAACCTCGAAAAACGTGCCGACCTTTTCAAAGCGTTGGGACATCCAATCCGGTTACTGATCCTCAACCTGATCCAGACTCAGCCCCGTCACGGGGAAGAACTCGCGCTGATCCTCTCCCTCAATCCGGCCACCGTCTCCCATCACCTCACCCTGTTGACCACCGCCGGACTGCTGACCGCCCAAAAGGATCAGTATTACCAGACCTTTTCCCTTGCCCCCAACATGCTGACGAAAACCCTCGCCGAAATCGCCTTCCTCCCCCAAACTGATCTCCCCGCCAACGTGGAAGAAGACGCCTACCGAAACAAAGTCCTCGCCACCTTCATGCGCCACGGACGCGTGACCAAAATCCCCGCCCAACTCAAAAAACGGCAGGTACTCCTCGAAAAAATCGCCGAATCCTTCGAGCCAGGGCGCGACTACACCGAGCGCAACGTCAACATCACCCTCCTCGATTTCCACGACGACATCGCCACCCTCCGCCGCGGTCTGATCGAAACCGGTTTGATGACCCGCGACCAGGGCATTTATCGAAAGAAATAATTTCAGATTCGCAGCCCCTCCAAATTTCGGAAGTCTCCGAGCGGATTCTAAATCTTTCATCCTCCTGTTTCCCAAAAGTTTCTCGCCGAAACGGTGTCCCAAAGACTTCCGAAATTTGGCAACTGGAAAGACCTCACCATGCTCACCCAACTCTCCCCCTCCCAATTCCCCCTCACTCGTTCCCTCTTCCACGCCCTCGCCCAACACCAACCCATGTGTACCGCCGTCCTCGCAGGCGTATACCCTGGCAAAATCTTCGTAGACGACCCCGCCCACCCGCAGTCCGCCCTCTTGACCACCCACATTGGGGATGAATCCTCCGGCACATGGGGTTTCCTCGCCGGAAACCCAGCCAACGACCCCTTCAACCGCGCCCTCAATCAAGCCATCTTTGACCGTCAAGTGGTTCCCCCGGACTCCCCCATCCTCATGCTGACCTGCGACCCCGAAGGCTGGGGCGGACACCTGCCCGTTGTCTTTTCCCCGCGCCAACCCGTTTCCGTTCTCCGTTACCACTTCGTCAGTCGGAAACTCGCCTTCGACTGGCGCGCCGCCCTCCCCGCAGGTTACACCGTCGAACCCATCACCGCAGACTTGCTCACCCGCCCCAACCTCGCTCTCCCCGAAGACATCCGCGACACCATCCAAAAGTGGCACATCCAACAATCCAACAAGCGTTTTGCCGACTTCGGCTTTGTCGCCCTCGACCAAACCGCTCCCACCCCCATCATCTCCAGTTGGGCCACCGTAGACTTCGTTGCGGACGGCATGGGCGATCTGGGTTTCTTCACCCAGCCCGCGTACCGTCGCAAAAGCCTGGGCACCATCGCCGCCGCCGCGGCCATCGAACACGGCCTGAACCACGGGCTATCCCAGGTCAACTGGACATGCGACGCGGAAAACGAAGGCTCATTCCACACCGCGGCGAAGTTGGGATTGGAGAAGATGGGGGATTACAAAATGGTGCTGTTGTTGATGGATGAGGAGCGGCACCGGAAGTTGGTGGAGGAGTTGGGGTAGGGCTTCTCCCTTTTGCCTGCAGAATAATAACCGAAACCTCAATTGGTAAAAAGAAAACTCCGAAGTTTACAACTTCGGAGTTTTTGCAATATGCGGAGAATAAGTTACAGATGCCGTTAGTTATTTCGGCATGTTTTTTTGCAACGTCTCAATCGTCATTGCCAAGACGACCTTGAAGGTTTTGTCACTCAAAATTGCCACCCGTTTGACAATCAAACCCTCACTTGCAGTAAATAACTTCATTGGCCGAACATAACTGACATTGTTTAATGTACCTTTCTTCAAATCTGTATTCGTTAGTCGAAGAGCCTCCGAATCAGCATAAGGCGTACTTGTAATTTGACATAACAACCAATCTCCATGTCCAGTATTCGCCATCACAACCGCCGGGCGAAGTTTTGTGCTGGTCAAGTCTGAAAAAGGAAACGGGACTACAACGATGGAAGCTGGGCTAAGTGTGACCATGCCTCATCCTCCTCAGGTCGTTCCCAGTCTTTAGCCAGCGAGGATTCACTCAACAGTGCAAGATTGATGAGTTCATCCGAAGGTGCTTCATTCAGAATCGTTATGATCACTTTTCGGCTTTTAGGTAATTGAATAGAGTCTAAAATTTTTAGTTTGCCGTTTTGATCGGTCATGGCTTCGATGGTTTGAAGCATTCTATGTACTCCTTCACTTGAAATCAACAAATAAACTAAATGTCAGACTTATTATATCATTCTCATCCCCCCACCT
>WBZL01004707.1_pt1 | contig 11619 bp, 9 predicted proteins | sample 5204291 | NCBI WGS metagenome assembly WBZL01 (sample SAMN12344345, study PRJNA552823) | activated sludge metagenome | biome: Activated sludge suspended growth; feature: Nitrification reactor; material: Wastewater; isolation source: activated sludge from nitrification reactor of wastewater treatment...
GCTGGCGCATCCGGTGGACTCGGTGAAGCTCGGCGCAGAGGGCAATGTGGGTGGCCACTGGAGCCAGCTGCCCGATGGACGCTGGCTGTGGCGCCTGCCGATCCGCGCCGACGCCGCGGTCAGCATCGACGTCTATTTCAAGCGCTGGCGCCTGCCGCAAGGCGCCGAACTCTGGTTCAGCGACGCCAAGCGCAGCGTGGTGCACGGGCCCTACACCGATGCCCACAATCCGCGCGAGGGCGGCCTCGCGCTGCCGCTGGTACCGGGCGCCGACGCGTTGGTCGAACTGGTGCTGCCGGCCGACAAGCGCGCGTTGCTGGCGCTGGAGCTCGGCCATGTCAGTCATGGCTACCGCACCGCTGCGGACGCGGTGAAATCCGGCAGCTGCAACATCGACACCATCTGCACCGAGGGCGATGCCTGGCGCGAGCAGATCCGCTCGGTGGGGCGTTACACCTTCAGCAGCGGCGGCAGCAGCTTCCTGTGCACCGGGCAGCTGGTGAACCGCGGCAATGGCGACCGCGATCCCCTGTTCCTCACGGCCAACCACTGCCTCGCCACCGCGGCGGAGGCGTCCACCCTGGTGGTGTACTGGAAATACGAAAGTCCCACCTGCCGTGTCGTCAACACCGGCGCCAACGGCAGCTCGCTGCCACTCTCGCTGGCGACTGCCTCGCAGAGCGGCGCCAGCCTGGTGGCGACCTATGCGCCCTCGGACATGACCTTGTTGCGGCTCAGCCAGGCACCGCCGGCAGCAGCCGACGCCTACTGGTCCGGCTGGGACCGGCGCAATGCCGCGCCGTCCTCGGCAGTGGCGATCCACCACCCGCAGGGGCACGAGAAGCGCATCAGTTTCGAGAACGATCCGCTGACCATCAGCGATTACGAGCCGACCCCCGGCGGCAATGCCACGACCCACCTGAAAGTGTTCGACTGGGATGCCGGCACCACTGAGGGCGGCTCGTCGGGCAGCGGCATCTGGAACGCGGACAAGCGCCTGGTCGGCACCCTGCATGGCGGCTTCGCTGCCTGCGGCAACAACGACGCCGATTACTACGGCCGGCTGTTCACCTCGTGGGCCGGCGGCGGCAGCGCCGGCTCGCGCCTGTCCGACCACCTGGACCCGGCGGCGGCGAACCTGGAAACCCTGGATGGCCGGGGAACCTGCGATGCGCCCGTCGTCACCCTTGCCACCAGCGCCGACCCGGTGGCGGCCGGGAGTGACCTGACCTATACCGCGACCGCCACCGGCGGCAGCGGCGGCTATCGCTATGCCTGGGATATCGACGGTGATGGCGTCTACGACAAGCAGGACGCCACCGCGAACACCCTGGTGGCGCGCTACAACCGCGAGACCCAGTTCAATGCCAGCGTGCGCGTCAGCGACAGCAGCGGCTGCACCACCACTGCGCAGCGCGCCGTGAGCGTGATCGGGCACCGCATCCGCCTGGCGTCCTCGCTCGGCCAGCCAGCCGAAGTCTGCGGTGATGGCGATGCCACCATCGAGCCAGGCGAGCGCTGGCGCCTGACGGCGGACCTGACCAATGCCGGTCAGCGCGCCAGCGGTGCCGAGGCGCTGTCGCTGTTCACCAAGAGCACCAGCGACAGCGTGTCCAGCGCGCCCAGCGATAGCTTCGGCTATCGCGTGACCGACAGCACCCTCGGTGCGCAGTGCGGATACCAGTTCATCGACATCACCAACCAGGTGCCGGCGCTGCAACTGACGGCGGCCAGCAGCGTGTCCGCCGATGACGATGGCCGCACCGGCGTGCTCGACCTCGCCGCCGTCAATGGCAGTTTCAACTTCTACGGCCAGACCGTGTCGCAGCTGGTCATGAGCACCAATGGCTATATCGGCACCTCGGCGGCGACCACCGGTGGCGATTTCCAGAACCGCTGCGATGGCAACTTCGCCAATGACGACAACGGCAGTCGCCTCGCTGTTCTGCACGATGACCTGGTCGCCGGCAGCCTGCGCTGGGCCAGCTACGCGCAGTGCCCGCGGCCGTCGGAGGTGTCCCCGGCCAACCAGCGCTGCCTGGTATTCCAGTGGAACGACATGGGCCTTTACTCCGGCAGCGGCGCCACGCCGACCGGCGACTTCGACTTTCAGGCGGTGGTGTATCCGCAGACCTGGCAGATCGTCTACCAGTACCGCAACCAGATTCCCGGAAATGGCGACGGCGCCACCGTGGGTATCGCCGATCCATCCGCCAGTGGCCGGCGGCTGAACGCGAGCTGCGACCAGCCCGAGGTCAGCGCGCCACGCGCGGTGTGCTTCTACCATCCGCAAAACCTGCCACCGGCCTCCGCCGACCTCGGCAAGCTGCGGATGGAGAACCCGCTGATCGCGGTTGGCGCGCTGGCGCCGGGTGCGACCCAGTAGGTCTCGACCTTCTTCGCCATCGACCCCACCACCAGCTGCGGCAGCCGCTACCGCATTGGCCTGGCCGGCAGCGTGGACGACCAGTCCGGCAATTTCCTCAACAGCACGCGAGAATTCCTGGTCGGCGCCGACGGCAATTGCAATGTCAGCAGCAACTGCGCCGTCAGCGTGCCGCCGAACGTCAACCTGCGCCCGGGCGCCTTCTTCAATCCGCGCCGCCCCGGCAACGGCCTGGTCTCGCACGTGGTCCCAGTGCAAGGCCAGCTGCCGGTGTTCTTCGCCGCCTGGTACACCGGTGCGGCCGATCGCACGCCGATCTGGTACATCGTGCAGGGCCGGGTGCAGGACAACCAGGTGGTGGCGCCGATCCTGCGCGTCACCCGCGACACCTCGGCCACGGGTTTCAGCGTCCAGCGCGAGGCCGTCGGCAACGCCACGGTGCAGTTCGTCTCGGCCGAGAAGATCGTCTTCAACTATTTCCTCGACAGCACCCTGGAAGGCGGCACCGAGATCCTCAGCCACGGTTTCCAGGGTCTCGTTGCGGCCTCGCCGAATCGTACCGGCACCTGGTTCTACGCACTGGAGGACGGCTGGGGCCAGACCTACGACAGCTACGTCACCGGCGGTGTCGCGCGCGACTTCATCACCACCTACCTGTACGACGCGGCGGGCCAGCCGCGCTGGGTGTTGACCGACGGTCTCGCCAGCGACACCGCGGCGTTGCCGACCAAGTCCTTCCGCGTGCATTGCCCCAGCTGCGGATGGTTCGACTTCTTCGACTCCGAGCAGTCTGCCGGGACCATGCGCCGCAGTTGGGTGGCGCCCAACTCCGGCACCCTCAGCACCGGCTTCACACTGCCGGCGCCGATGAGCGGCAACTGGAACCGTACCGAAATCCCGATCTCGATCCTGACGCCGGTACAGCCAGGAGCGGAGTGACGGTGGGCGGGGAATCGGCGGGTGTTGGTGTGGGTTGTTGGTGTTGGAAGAAGCGCAGGCTCGCCCGTCCGCAACGGTGTCGGCTGATCCAGGGAAGCGCGGTCGGGTAGCCCGGAGTACGCGCCCCGCGCGCTCTCCGGGAAGTTGCGGCAAGCACCCGGAGAACCGCTGCGCGGTACTCCGGGCTACGTCCCTGCAAGTTCCGTGAGCGCGAGCCTCGGGCACGATTCCGCCCTCGGTGACCATCGATCACAATCGCCCCTTGTTCGCGCTCCGGTGGCGCGCCAGACTCTGAGTGCAACCACAAGGAACATGCGCCATGGGCAGTGAGGAATTGATCCTGGTGCGACACGCGCACGCGGAGCGCGACGCGGCCAGCGGACGCGATGTAGACCGGCCGCTGTCCACGCTCGGGTTCTCCCAGGCGCAGGCGGCCGCAGGCTGGATGAGGGAGCGCCAGATGCGCCCGGCGAAGGTGCTTTGCTCACCCTCGTTGCGCACGCGCCAGACCCTGTCTGCGCTGCAGATGCAGCAACCCGACCTTGAGTTGATCGACGAGCCCGGCATCTACGAAGCGACGCCTGGCGAATTGATTACCCTGATCGACCGCCATCGTCCGGCTTCGCCGCTGGTCGTCGTGGGTCACAATCCTGGGCTCGAGACGCTGGTGACGTTGCTCGCAGATGGCCGCAGCACCGACGGCCGCGGCATGCCGACCGGCGCGATCGCGCGTTTGCGCCTGCGCAGCAGTGGGCCGTTGGAGCCAGGTTGCGCCGAGCTCGTCGAGTTCTGGTGGCCATAGTGTTCGATGCCGCGCCTCCTGCTCTGGTTGTGTGGGGCGGCGATCTGCGCCAACGGATGGTCCGCGGAAATCGTTGACGGCGGCCTAGTTCCTCCGGCCCTGCTGCAACTGGATCGCGCCCATACCCGGGTCGAATTCGAGATTGTGGCGCTGTGGCTGCTGCGGCGGCATGGTGAGTTCGCCGATGTCGATGGCCGCATCGACATCGACCCGGAGGCGGGCAGCGCGGTGATCAGCGTGCGTATTCGCGCCGCCAGTGTGCGCATGCAGGATCCAGAGCATGTGCGCCTGCTGCTCTCGCCCGAATTCTTCGACGCGGATCGACATCCGTGGATCGAATTCCGTTCCGATCCTTTCGCGATCGACGGCGGTCGGCACGGTGCGTTACCGGGCGACCTGAGCTTGCGCGGGACCACCCGGCGCGTGCGCTTCGACCTTGATCGCGGACTCTGCGATTTGCGCCTGCCATCGGCGTGCACGGTGGTCGTGGCTGGCAACCTGCAGCGCTCGCGCTTCGGCATGACCGGGTATCGGCGCACCCTGGCGGACCGGGTGCACCTGAAGATCGCTGCGCGGGTCGTTCCCACGCCGTGAAACGGGCGTCTCAGCGCTTCAGTTCCGGCCGGCCGTTGACATAGTCCGCCGCGTCGATGACCCGCCCGCCGGCGCGCTGCAGCTTGAGGATGGCGAGTGCGCCCTCGCCACACGCGATCGCCAGGCGGCTGCGCGAGGCGCGCACTGGCTGTCCGGGCTCGCCTTGGGCATCGACCGGTTCGGCGGCGTGGATACGCACCCGCTCGCCGCCGATGTCGGCCTCCGCGACCGGCCAGGGGTTGAACGCGCGGATCTTGCGGTCGAGCACCGCGGCCGGCTCGCGCCAGTCGAGCAAGGCTTCGGCCTTGTCCAGCTTGTGGGCGTAGGTGATGCCATCGGCGGGCTGCGGGTGCGGCACCAGCGACTGACCCGCCTGCAGCCGCGCCAGACCCTCCGCGAGCACCTCGGCGCCGAGCGCCGCGAGGCGGTCGTGCAGGCGCTGCGCGTTGTCGTCGGGGTGGATCGGTGTGCGCCGCTCCAGCAGTACCGGGCCGGTGTCGAGGCCGGCTTCCATCTGCATCAGGTCGACGCCGGTCTCGGTGTCCCCGGCCAGGATCGCGCGCTGGATCGGCGCCGCGCCGCGCCAGCGCGGCAGCAGGCTGGCGTGCACATTCCAGCAGCCGTGCGGCGGAATCGCCAGCACCGCGCGCGGCAGGATCAGGCCGTAGGCGACCACGATCATCAGGTCCGGGCGGTAGTCCGCCAGGTGCGCCTGGACCGCGGCGTCCTTCACGGTTTCCGGCTGCTCCACCGGGATCCCGGCGGCGCGCGCGCGCTGCTTGACCGGGCTGGCCTGCAACTGGCGCCCGCGTCCGGCCGGGCGGTCCGGCTGGGTGTAGACCGCGACGCACTCCGCACCCGAGGCCAGCACGGCGTCGAGGCAGGGCACGGCGAAGTCCGGCGTGCCGGCGAATACCACGCGCAGGGTCATGAGCGCCTCGGCGGGAATACTGGCCGCGCGCTCAGGCGGCGGATTGCTGGCGGCGGCGCTTGTCCAGCTTGCGCTGCACCATCTGCTTCTTGAGCGGCGACAGGTAATCCACGAAGACCTTGCCGGCCAGGTGGTCCATCTCGTGCTGGATACAGATCGCCAGCAAGCCGCTGGCGTCGACACGCTGGGTCTGCGCGTGGCGGTCGAGGAATTCCACCACCACACGCTCGGCGCGGGTCACGTCGGCGAACACCGTCGGCACCGACAGGCAACCTTCCTGGCAGGACTGGCTGCCCTCGCTCTCGACGATGCGCGGATTGATCAGCACCAATGGACGGTCCTTTTCCTCGCTGACGTCGATCACGATCAGCTGGCGATGCCAGTCGATCTGGGTCGCTGCGAGACCGACGCCCGGCGCCGCGTACATGGTTTCGAACATGTCGTCGATCCGCTTCTGCAGATCGGCGTCGAAGGTCTCCACCGGCTTGGCGACGGTGCGCAAGCGGGGATCGGGGAACTCGAGGATGGGGAGCAGGGCCATGGTGCGGTGTTGGGGGCGCGCCGCGCGGGATTCAAGTTATCCCATTGTAGCGGTGGATGGTGGGTGGACGGCAGTGCAGGGCGGGGCCCGCCACGGCTTGCCGCAACGATCGCCGACAGAGTCGGCCCGCGGTCTGCGAGACGTTGCGGCGGCTCCCGCCGAACATGATTCAAGTTTCTGAAATACATGACATTTTCCGCAAAGGACGCTAAGCAGAGCCGAATCCATAGGCGGTTGCGGGCGCATGGGGACTCTGCGCAACCCAAGACGCTCTTGCCTTCTTGGCGTCCTTTGCGTCCTTTGCGGACAAAAAACGGGCACTGGTCCGCGACAGTTCGATGCGCGAATAAGCGCACCGGCAGGGGCGACCGGAACTCCCACAAGTCTGCGGTCTGCGAGGCTGTGGGAGCGGCTTCAGCCGCGATCTCCCGCGGTCCCTCACACGCGTTCCTGTTCGATCTTGTACAGCAGCCGGCGGATCTCGGCCAGTTCGCTTTCGTTGGCGCGTGGGTCGTTGCCGAGCGCTTGCATGACCAGCCGGGTGGCTGAGCCATCGAATAGCTTGGAGATCAACGCGCCGACGAAGGCGCGTTCGGTCGCTTCGCGTGACACGGTCGCGGCGAAGCGGTGCGCGCGCTGGGATTCGTCGCGGATGACCAGCCCCTTGGCGTGCATCACCTGCAGCAGTTTGAGGGTCGTGGTGTAGGCCGTCTGGCGATCAGCCGTCTGCAGCGCCTCGTGGATGTCGCGCACGCTGCACGGGCCACGTTCCCACATCACCTTGAGCAACTCGATCTCTGCTTCCGTGGGCTTCTGGACGTCGTTCCTGGCCACTTCCTTCCTCTCTTTGCACTGCGTTCCCACGGATCGTCATCGAATCCCACGCCCGCAGGCCGCACCAATGCGGCCGGGTCCTGCATCGACGACGTGCATCGTAGCCAATTTCGTGCACAATGGAAAAGGACCAGCAGTCATGCAGTCCATGCAATACGAAATAGTTCGTAGGTTGAAGCTTTCGCCGGCGGGAATGCGGTCGACGTCATGCGCAATCGCAGGGCCCCGGCTGCTGGAGTGGCGGGCGCGGCGCATGCCAACCCCTGCCGGAACGGAAGCTCCGAACCAGTCTCGCGGCCGATTCAGCCCGGTCCCGACGGGCTGCGGCCAGGATCATCCGCTGCGTCGTTCCGGCTCTTTGCTTCGTGATCAGGCTACGAACTTCAGACTGCGCGTGGCGGCAAACGACTCGCAACCCGGCTCGCCATGCTGGTTCAGGGGTTCCCCGCGACCCTTCGCTCCCCTCCGAAGCCACCGGCTGCATGCCTCCGCGCCTCTTTCTCGTATTTGTGCAGCAAACCTCGTTTCCACCGGCGCATTCTTCGGCTAAACTCACCGAATCCCTCGGGAATCAGGCAGATGGCTGCCATGCTTAAAAAAGCACTTTCAGTTGTTGCCGCACTGCTGTTCTCCGCTTCGGTTGCTGCAACCGGCCCGGAAGTTCGTACTGACCATCCCGACACCTATACGGTGAAGAAGGGCGATACGCTGTGGGACATTTCAGGCTTGTTCCTGAAAAACCCTTGGTATTGGCCGGAAATCTGGCAGGCCAATCCGCAGATCGCCAATCCGCACCTGATCTATCCGGGTGATGTGATCAGCCTGGTCTACATTGACGGCAAGCCACGACTGATGGTCAATGGCGAGCCCCCCGCGAGCGAACCCGCGGATGTCGGGCCGAAGGTGCGCGACGAGGGCGAGACCGAGGCGATCCCGCCTTTGCCCCTGGCGTCGATCCGCAGCTTCCTGGCGCGCCCGCGGGTGCTGAGCGAGGACGAGTACCAGTCCGCGCCATACGTCGCCGCGGTCGAGGAGAATCGGGTAGTTGGTGCCGACGAGCAGTTGGTCTACGCGCGCCGCTTCGATGGCGACCTGGCGATGGGCCAGAAGTACACCGTGGTGCGCCCGACGGTGGTCTATACCGACGTCCCCGCCGGCTGGTTCTGGCAGAAGGACAAGCGCAAGGTGGAGCGCATGTCCTGGAGCACGTCCGACCAATGGCACTGGAGCCTGCGCGAATGGGTCTCCGAGCGCGGCGCAGAGAAGCTGGGTTATGAGGTCATGGAAATCGGCACCGCCACGGTGTCCCGCCTTGGCGATCCGGCTACCCTGTACGTGACGTACACCGACATGGAGATCCGGAAGGGCGATTTGCTGTTGCCGGTGGAAGAGTCGCCATTCCCGCTGAATTTCTACCCGCGTGCACCCGCCAATGCCGACATCGGCGCGCGCGTCATTGGCGTCGCCGGCACCTTCGACTATGCGGGCCCCAACGATGTCATCGTCCTGTCGCGCGGTGCGCAGGATGGCGTCGAGGTGGGCGAGGTCTATTCGATCTACCAGCCGGGCGAAACCGTCCAGGACGAGGTGGCCTACCCGCAGGGCACCTTGCGCGCACTGGTCAATCCGCGCGACAAGAAAGTCACGCTACCCGACGAGTTCATTGGGCACGTGATGATCTTCCGTTCCTTTGACCGCATCAGCTACGGCCTTGTGGTCAACGGCGTCAGGCCAGTGTTCCTCGGCGCCCGACTGGACGCACCAACGCAGCTCTGACGCCGCATCACGCCAGTCTCGCCCCGACGCCGCCCGGATGGGCGGCGTCGTCGTTTCGGGCGGTGCAGATGCGAGAATCCGCCGCTCCACCCGATGGCCCGAGGATTCCGTGCCTGACACCCGGCTCGACTGGCTGACCCTGCACCGCGCCTGCGCCACCGGCGCCGCGCAAGCCTGGCGGGCACTGACCGCGGTCAGCGGCGACATCGTGCTGGCCGTGCAGCGGATGGCGGTCGACGCGCTGGGGGCACAGGCGGTGGCGCGAGCGCGGGACGAGGCCATGCTCGACCTGCAATGGCTCACGGCCAACGATGTCGCGCTGCTGACCTGCTCCGACGAGCGCTATCCGCCATTGTTGCGCGGTATCCCGGGAGCCCCGCTGCTGCTGTTCGTGCGCGGTGACGTCGATGCGCTATGGCTGCCCCAGCTGGCGGTGGTCGGCAGCCGCCAAGGCACCGCGGGTGGCCTCGCCACCGCGCGCGATTTTGCGGCGACCTTGGCCAGTCGCGGCTTCGCGGTGACCAGCGGGCTCGCCGCCGGTATCGACGCAGCCGCGCACCAGGGTGCGCTGGATGCCGGCGGCCAGACCATCGCGGTGCTCGGTACCGGACTCGACCGCATCTATCCGGCTCGGCATGTCGCGCTGGCGCGGCGGATCGTGGAACACGGCGCGCTGGTCAGCGAGTTTCCGCCGCGCACGCCCGCCAGGCGCGAGAACTTTCCGCGGCGCAACCGCATCATCAGTGGCCTGTCGCTTGGTACTTTGGTGGTCGAGGCCAGCCTCGGCAGCGGTTCGCTGATCACCGCGCGAGTGGCCAGTGAGCAGGGCCGGGAGGTGTTCGCGATCCCCGGCTCGATCCACAACCCGCTGGCCAAGGGCTGCCACCAGCTGATCCGCGATGGCGCCAAGCTGGTCGAGACCGCGCAGGAAGTGGTCGACGAACTGGCGCCGATGCTCGGCCAGTTGCGCGCCGCCCTGCCTGCCGATCCGGTGAGCGAATCGCCCATGCCCGCCAGGATGCGCGTGGGTGCGCTGTCGCAAGACGCGGACTATCGCCGCCTGCACGCGGCCCTGGGCTACGACCCGGTGGGCATCGATGCGCTCGCCGAGCGCACTGGATTGACCGTCCCTGCCCTTTCCAGCATGCTGCTGCGCATGGAGTTGGAGGGGGAAGTGGTCGCGAATCCCGGCGGTACCTACAGCCGCTGCGCCGGATGAGGATGATGAAAGAGAACATTCTGCACGTACTGCTGTATCTCTTCGAAAACCTCATGATCGAGGACCCTGAAGCCGATCAGGATCGCGATTCGCTCCAGGGCGAACTGCTCGAAGTCGGTTTCTCCCCGCAGGAAATCAGCAAGGCCTTCGACTGGCTCGACGAACTCGCCGAGTTGCGTCCGGCCTGCGATCCGCAGACCCTCGACGCCGGCGGTCCGATCCGCGTGCTTGCCCCGCAGGAGATGGAACGGCTGGACGTCGAGGCGCAGGGCTTTCTGATGTTCCTGGAACAGCAGGGCGTGCTCTCACCCGCCCAGCGCGAGCTGGTCCTCGACCGCGTCATCGCGCTCGATGTCGGTGAAGTTGACGAGCACGAGCTGAAATGGATCATCCTGATGGTGCTGTTCAACCAGCCTGATCAGGAAGCCGCCTATTCCTGGCTGGAAAACCTGATGTTCGACCAGGACGAGATGGTCAACTAGTGTCAGTGAAGCGGTGTTGGTGTTGGTAGCAGCGAATTCGAGGCGAATTCAGGGCTTCCGGCCAGAGACGTTTCCGTGGCGTTCAATTCGACGGACTTCCGGCGGCCGGCTTTTTCCAACACCAACAACCCATACCAACACCGCTTCTGACGCCAACACCAACAACCAACACCAACACCCGCTCCTACCGTTGGCGTAGCCGCGCGCGCATCGCTTCGACGCTGAAACTCGCCAGGTCGCCGCGTGGCCCCCGCAGGGGCGCGCCCGCCTGCGGCGCCTGCGCCTGGCCGAAGATCACCTCGTAGCTTGCCGGCAGGCGGCCGTCGCTGCGGAAGGCTTCGTAAGCATCCAGCATCCGCGCGAATGCCGCACGGCCGGTCAAACCGCGCCTGCGCTCGCCAAGCGCATTGCCGGCGCCGATGGTCTTCAGCTCGCGCATCAGGGCGCGCGCGTCGGGATAGGTCAGGGTGTAGCGCTCGACATCGAACATCGGGTCGACGAAGCCCTGCGCGAGCACGGCGTCGCCGACATCGTGCATGTCGAGGAACACATGCACATGCGGGCGCTCGTCGGCCGCGCGCCAGGCTTCGCGCAACTCCTTCAGCGTGTCCGGGCCGAAGCTGGTGAACAGCAGCCAGCCGCCCGGCCGAAGCACTCGCCGGAATTCGTGAACCGCGGCCTTCAGGTCGCACCACTGCAGGCACAGGTTGGACACGATCAGATCGACCGAGCCCTCGGCGAAGGGCAGCGCCTGCGCGTCACCGGCCACCCGGCGGAATGGCCGGAACCAGCCGATGTGCCGGCGCGCCTCGCGCAGCATCCCGAGTGCCAGGTCGACCGCAACCACCTCGGCCTTGGGCCAGCGCTTCTTGAGCAGCCCGCTCAACCGGCCGCTGCCGGCGCCGATGTCGAGCACGCGGGCGGGTTCGGTCGCCGCCACTGCCAGCCGTGACAACAGTTCGTCGCCGACCAGTCGTTGCAGCACGGCGGTCTGCTCATAGTCGCCCGCAGCGCGCGAGAAGGCCTGGGCAACACGGGAGCGGTCCAGCGGCATGCGGTGAGTCGGCGTTATCGGGGTGCGCAGGCTAGCAGCTAAGCCCGCATGCAGCGGAGCA
>WBZL01004708.1_pt1 | contig 11619 bp, 19 predicted proteins | sample 5204291 | NCBI WGS metagenome assembly WBZL01 (sample SAMN12344345, study PRJNA552823) | activated sludge metagenome | biome: Activated sludge suspended growth; feature: Nitrification reactor; material: Wastewater; isolation source: activated sludge from nitrification reactor of wastewater...
CCCACAGCATGGACCAGCAGAAGCGGGTGTGGAGTTGGGCACGTGACTACGCCGGCAGCTTTGAGTTGGCGATCTCGACTGGCCGTAGCGCCATCTTCATGGGCGTCCCCGGCACCGGCAAGACGCACCTTGCCATCGGGGTGCTCAAGCACATCCTGGAGAAGGGCGGCACCGGGCGGTTCACCACCGTCATGGGCATGCTGTCGCGCATCAAGAACACCTATCACCGCGACGCGCAGGAGACGGAAGCCAAGGCCATCGCCGCGTTCACGGACTGCGACATGCTCGTCATCGACGAGGTGGGCCGGGCGCTGGACACTGCCTACACCGAGGCGCAGTTCTTCGCGATTCTGAACGCCCGCTACAACGAGATGCGGCCGGTGATTCTGGTGAGCAACCTCGCGAAGCCGAAGCTGGTGGCGTTCCTGGGGGACGCCATCGTGGACAGGATGCGCGAGGCCGGCGGGACGGCGTTCGTGTTCGACTGGGCAAGCCAGCGAAGCAGCCGGCGCAAGGCGGACGACGAAGGCGAACAGGTGAAACCATGAGCTGGCGCGACGAATCCCAAGCGGCCCGAGGCCGCATCTCGGCCCTCACCGAACTGCAGGCGTGGATGCAGGCGGCACGGCCCGTGTTCACAGGCGAGGTTGCGGCGCGCATCCGCCACATGCTGCAGCAGGCCGAGGAGGCGCTGCGCGTCCCCAACAGCGGCCCAGCAACGTCGAAGGCAGCCGCCAAGGCGATGACGGTGGGTGTCGGCACCCTGCGGCACAAGGCGCTCCTCGCCTATGCGGGCGCCCCCCACACCGACGAGGAGGTTGGCGAGGCCATCGGGCATCCCCGCATCTGGCCGCGGTGCAGCGAACTGCGGGCCATGGGGCTCATCCAGGAGACTGGCGACGTGCGGCTGTGTCGGCGCACTGGGCTCGAGGTTGCCGTCTGCGCGATCACGGACGCCGGCCGGGCGATTCTGCGGGCGAACGAGGCGGTGGCATGATCATCCTCGGCATCGACCCAGGCGCCACAACTGGCTGGTGCCTCTACGACTCAGGTGACCGTCACGTCATCGAGTGGGGGCACTTCCCAGGACACGCCGTCGCCATCAGCAGCATGGCCGAACTCGCCGGCGTCGTCGTTGTCGAGCGGTTGCGCCCGCACGGGGCATCGTTCCCGCAGGTTGTGGAAGCCGCCTACACCGCTGGGCGAATCGTCGAGCGGTTTGCCTGCAGCCGCGAGTACGGATGCGAGGGTGTCGTGCATGAGGTGCTGCGAGACGTAGTTCGCAAGACGCTGCAGGAGGCAACGCACGGCGCCGTCAAGGTAAAGGACGACAAGAGCGTGTGGGCCGCGCTGGTGCTACTGCACGGCGAGGGCTCGGACAGGAAGCCGAAGAAGCGCAAGGGCGTCGTCGTCGAGGTCGGTGGCGCCATCGGCGGCGTCACGTCGCATGCGAGGGCGGCGCTGGCGGTTGCGGTGGCGTTCGCGTTGCGGGAGAAGCCATGACCGGATTCCGCTGGCATCCTCCCCCGCCGCAGCCGCCGCTACGCCGACTTGGCCGCGGCCCGGCTCGCGTCGATGGCGGCCCGGATGCGCTTCTCGGTGGCCCGGATGCCGGCCAGCCGAAGCCCGGCCTCCAAGGCGAGCACGGTTCCCCTGTGCGCCCGTCCCTGCCCCTGCCGCAGCCGCAGGACTGTCCAGGGGCGCAGGCCGGCGTCGCGGAGGCACCAGGCGGTGAAGGCGTCGGCGTCCAGGATGGGGCGCAGTAGGTCGTCCAGGGTCTCGCGGCGGCGGGCCATGCCGGTAGAGTAGCGCCCGCGCCGAAAAAAGCGAGATGGCACTTGACCGCGTGGCCAAGATTGGCGATAAAGGCGGCATGAACGGAAACCAACAGAGGGCCGCCCAGGACATCGGCGGCATCACCATCGAACACGCGGACGGCTGGGCCGTGCAGGTGCGCGTTCGCGGAACCGACAGCGGCCCCGGCCTGCGCGGCGGCGATGTCGAAATCGACGAGGTGGGCGAGCCGTGGCTCACCTGCCGGGAGTCGTGGCTGGTGGATCACCCCGGCGTCGAGCCGACGACGGCGGCGCTGGAAGCCGCCATGGAGCAGGCCCTCGACAGCGGGTGGCTGCTGGATGAGGCGTGCGACGCGGCCGATCGAGGTGACGCATGATCTGCACACTGAACATCCATGAGGTCGTCGGCGTGCGCGTGCTCGAAGTCCTGACGCTGCCCACTGGCACCATGTCACGGCGCCTCGAAGTCCGGCAGGCCAACGGGCGCAGCTTGGAACTCGTGCTGTTCGCCGAGAAGGCCGAGAGCCTTGCCATCGTCACGGACGCCGACCGCGCGGTTGCGCAGGACGGCCGCGCATGAAAGCCGCTAGCCAAGAAAGAATCTGGGTGTGCGCGGATGGCCGAAAAATCCGCGTCGAGGACATGAGCGACAGCCACCTTGCGAACGCACTGGCGATGCTCCAGCGCAAGGGGTTCATCAGCCAGAGACTCAAGAAAGCGGCGTTGGAGTGGGGACCAGATTCGTTGGCAGGCGAGCACGCGCAAGATGCTGTTTGGCAGGAATACGCAGACCTGATGTCTGCACCGTGCCACCCTGCCGTCGAGTGGTTAGAGGACGAAACCCGCAGGCGGAAGGCCCCAGAGGAGATCCGCAAGTGACCGACCCTCGCCCCGCCCTCCACGCTCGCATCGCCGCCGGCTTCTACCTGCCGGAAGCCCGCGAGCACGCCCTTCTGCTGCTGCGAATCGCCGAACGGCGCGCCGCACCCACGAAACCGCAACACTTGCCCCCCATGCTCACCACCCGCACCTCGTCCCGAGAAACTGTCCGCACCCTCGGCACGCTGCTGCTCATCGCCGCCGTGTGCCTGTGGCTCGGCTACTCCCTGGGGGCACGATGAACCCGAACGACGCAATTATCCCGCATCCCGACGACAAGTCCCCGCTGCTGGAGGCCGCCACCAAGAAGGCGCATCCGAAGGAGTCGGGCCACTGGTACAAGCGCATCCGACAGCCGAACGGCCTCTACACCTACGAGCAGGTGGTCTCAGTCCCGGCGAAGGACGGAAGCCCTCGGCCGGCGACGCTGCGCGATGCCCGCAAGCTGGACTTCGCCCCAGGCGTCACCACCATCATCGGCTGCGCGGACAAGCCGGGGCTGACGAACTGGATGGTGGACCAAGGCATCCTCGCGGCCCTGACGCTGCCGCGGCACCCGGCCGAGACCGAGGCCGAGTTCCTGCGGCGGGTGAAGGAGGACAGCAAGGCGCAGGCTGCCAAGGCCGCCGAGGAGGGCACGCGGATTCACGCCGCCATCCAGGCGCAGATTCAGGGTGAGCCCGTGGGCCACGCCTACCTGGAACACGTCGCCGGCATCTTGGACAAGCTGCCGAAGGACGGCGGCCCGTGGGTGGCGGAACGGACGGTTGGCCACCACCTGGGCTTCGGCACCAAGGCGGATCTTTCGAGCGACAACTACCTCATCGACTTCAAGGGCAAGGACGGCGACCAAGCGACGCTGGACGCGCTGCCCGTCTACGACGAACACTGCATGCAACTCGCCGCCACGAACGAGGCGTTGGGGGCGACAACAGGAACCTACGCCGTCGCGTGCGGCATCTTGTTCGTCTCCCGCACGCATCCCGGCGCCGCGTCGATGCGGTGGGCTTTCGACGACGACAACAAGGCCGGCATGCGCGGCTGGGCCATGTTCAAGTCCCTGCTGACCTACTGGCAGGAGAAGGCAGAACACTACCCCTGGCGCGCGGCGGAGGAGTTCTAACCATGACAGCAGACTTCGCAGCCGCCTTCCTGAAGGCGCAGAAAGCCATGCGCGACCCCTTCAAGGACGCGCAGAATCCCCACTTCAAGAGCCGATTCGTAACGCTCAAGGGCGTCCTCGACGCCGTGCGGCCGGCCCTGCACGACGCCGGAATCACGGTGCTGCAGTGTCTGGACTTGCAGGACGAGCATACCATCGTCGAGACGACGCTTCTGCACACGTCTGGGCAGAGCATGTCCAGCCGCTGCCCCGTCATCTGCGCGAAACCGAACGATCCGCAGGCTCTCGGCAGCGCCATCACCTACGCCCGCCGCTACGCCGTGGCCGCCATCTGCGGGGTTGCCCCGAGTGATGACGACGACGATGCGGAAGCCGCAGCGCCGCCGCGTCAGCAGAAGGCAAAGCCTGCCTCGCGCCCGGAGCCGGCCATCGCCAAGGCGGCGAAGATGGACCCCTTCGACACCGTGGAAATCGCCGAGGCCGCCATCGACGGCGCGAAGTCGCTGGAGGCGCTGCGGGCGGTGTGGGAGCGGGTGCTGGCGTCCGGGTTCCAGGGAGATGACTTGGCGCGGGCGACGGAGGCCAAGGACGAACGGAAGGCCATCATGCAGGGGGGCGCATGACCACCGTCGACAAGCAGGCCGCCATCGCGGCGTTGAAGGCGGATCTCGACGAGCTGCGCGTCGCCGTCACATCGCACGGCACCGGATACGACAGGAAGCCCGTAGCGATCGCCTCAGCCCTCGGCAACGCACGGCGTCTGATCGCCGCCCTGGAAGCCGACGACGGGCGGGCACTGTTGCGGCAGCTGCGGGAGCACGTCGCCGAGTGGCAGCGTCTGCACGAGCAGGCAGTAGGAGACCCGACGGTGGATCAGCGCGTCTTGCAGGGATACCTCGCAATCGAGCGAGACGTGATGGACAAGATCGACCGCCTCCTCGCCGCCGAGCCCGCGCAGAGCGCAGAGCCCGCGGCCCCGGCTAGTGACGACGAGGCGCGCATCGCGGAGTGCATGCATCGGGTAGGTCAAGCGATGCTGTCGATGCGGCACGACTGGATGCTGTGCGTCTACGACCGTGACAACCCCGAAGACCAGAAGCGCAAGGAGGCTGTCGAATCTATCGGGGAGGCGTTCGCCCTGATGCGCTCGCTCCTTGCCCGCGCCGTCAAGGCCGAGGGAGTGCTGCGCGCCATTGATGAAGTTATCGCCGACCGCGGCGTCCCGGAGCGCGACTGTACTCTGCCGCTCCCACAGCGCGTGGACAACCTCATCGTCGAGTTGAAGAACTGGCGCCATTCTTACGGTGAGGCTGCTCTGCTGGCCGAGAAGGCGGAGACAGAGATTCGACACTTACGCGCCAAGCTCGCCGAGTCCGAGGCCGAGGTGGAGCGGCTGCGTGGCCGAGACGCCGAGCCGTTCGACTGGGACGCGGCGCCGAACGTGCAGGAGTGGATTGACGAGAACCTACCGGAGCGCGAGCCGCGAGCCGGCAGCAAGATGGTGGAACTGCACGCCGACGAAGTCGTGGCCGACCGCGGGGAAGCGAGGCGCGTGGCTGGCTGGTTGAAGGACATCATGGCGGAGAACGCCAGTCTGCGAGCCGAGGCTGATCGGATGGCGCTAGCGGTAATGTGCGGCGATGGCGGCCTAGAGGTTTGGAATCGGACCATGACCGAGAATGCCGACCTCCGCGCCAAGCTCGCCGCCGCCGAGAAGGAGCGCGACGCCGCCATCGCCGCGCAGAACGCCCTCCGCTCCTCGCCGCCCGCAGCGCCGGCCGGTGAGGCGCCTGCGCAGGGGGCCGGGGACGACGTGCTGCGCGAGGTTCTGGTGATGCCGTTCCGTGAACTCATCTCGCTAGATCAGGAGCAACGCGCCATCCGCGTTCTGACGATGGGGCTCAAGGAACTGTGCCGGCGCGAACTGGCGCGGGTGGGGCACCATGTGTGACCTCGAAGTCGACGGCTACGGCCAAGAACTTGACGACCGCATGGTGCGGGCCGCTAAGGCGCACAAGTGCAATGAGTGTGGCCGACGAATCGAGGTCGGAGAAACCCACGGCGTTTACGTTGGGCTGTGGGAAGGTGACTTCTTCCAGATGCGAACCTGCTCGCGATGCACCAAGGCGCGCAAGTGGCTTGAGGCACGCGGGCATGGCTGGCAAGCCGGCGATATTCGCGAGTGGGTGCGCATCTGCGTTGATACCGACGGGCCCGAGATCATCCAGAAGGCTAGGGTGAAGCGTCTGGCGCGGGGGGAGCGATGAAGCCGAAGCCGCAGAGGTTCTGGGCGGTGAGGCGGGCAAATGGGCATCTCGACTATCGCAGCATTTGGACTTACCGACTCAACACGGAGGATCACCTGGAAGGTTCAGGCGACCGCGTCGTCCGCGTCGAAGTCCGCGTTGTCGAGCCGAAGCGGAAGCGCAAGGCGAGGAAGCCATGAAGTGGAGCGACGAACCAAACCGCAACGAGCAGGTGCGCGACTTCTTCGAGGCGCTGGCGGAACACGACAACCTAGCCACCCTACAACTGGCCGTGTCGAACAAGGCGACGGGCGAGCAGAAGTGGGAAGGCATCGTGGCCATCGCCGCACCCAAGGAGATTGCTGATTCGCTCGTCCAGTTGATGGGCACACTGCTTGCGGCGGTCAACAGCGGTGCGTGGAAGGAACGACCAGACGATGACACCGCGACTTCCGCCAACCCGGATGTATCCTAGCCCCATGCACCACATTCGCCGCCATCTCCCCGACCCCCGTGACGCCCTTGCCATCACGATCATCGTCGCGGTGTGCATCCTCCTGATCGTCTCGACAGCGCGGGCACAGGAAGTCACCGTCTCCAACCACTGGCATACGGCGTCTACCGGATGGCACCGCACCACCGTCGATGTCCGCCCGCCGCACGCGGCCGGCACGCTGCCCGACGGCACCCGCTACGTGCTTGGCCGGCAGACGGGCCGGGACGTGTGGGCGGTGGACTTGCACGTCAGCCTGCAGCCGCGCGAGGTGCGCACCCTGTCCCTCGCCGCCGGCACATCGGCCTCGCCGCCGCCTGTCGCCCCGCCCGCGGACATCTTCGGGCACTTCGGCGGGTGGGCGGCGTGCAACGGCATCCCGCTCGGCATCGTCTCCGGTCAGGTCGACGGCGCTGCGGTGTCCGTCCACCTGCGCGGGCGCGTCGGCCGCACGTTCGTCGTGGATGCGTGGCTCGACTGGCGGCCGGATGAGCCGTGGCTCGTCACTGGCGAGGCGCTGCTGACGAGCAGCAACCCGGCGGTGCCTGACGTGCTCGAGACCGTCCCTGCCGGCGGCTACGCGCTGACGTTCGGCGACGGGCTGGCGTGGGGCAACGTGCTGGCCCCTGCCGGCGACACCTTCGCGGACGGGCAGGCCCGGGCGGTGCCTGTCGCGTTCGCATGGCCGCGGCATGCCCCCAGCTACGAGGCGTGGTTCCTGACGGTGCCGCAGGCCGTCTACCGCTGCGTGTGCCTCGTCGGCGTCCGCGAGCTGTGGGCAGGGCAGGGAAACCCGCGGGTGCTGCCGGGCCTGAACCCTGGCGAGTGGACGGGCGTGCGCTACCCGGTCGCCTTGTCCCGCATCGGCACCTGGGAGGCTGCCGTCACCGGGCCAAACATGAACTCGGCGGACAGCGGCGCGCAAGGCGATCAGGTGTTCTTGGGCGGCGAGTGCATGCTGCAGCCAGGTCCCGAGCAGGTAGCCTACCTGTCGGCCCTGAAGCTGGCGGCCCGCCCGAACCACCTGCGCCGGCCCGACGGCTCGCCGATGGATCCGGCCGAGGTTGCCAACGTCCAGTTCTGGCACGGGCGCCCGCACGGCCCGAGCACGCACAACCTGCTGGGCAAGTCTCGCGGCATCGAAGCCGTGGACGCACACGGCTGGTGGGGGCCGGACACGGAACACTGGCTTGCCAACGGGCTCACCGTCGCCGCCCGCGTCACCGGCAGCCGCGCGCTGCAGGCCGAACTGTCGCAGCAGGCCCGGCTCTACCTGATGTCGCAGGCCCTGCCCGGCCCCGGCCATGAGAACTGGGTGACCTCCGGCACGGACGCCGCCCGAGCCATCGGCTGGGTGAACATCCTTGCCGTGCACCTGTGGGAGAACCTGGAGGACCGCGCCCTCGCCGCCCGGGTGCGCCAGCGGGCCATCGACCGGATGACCGCCGTCTACATCCCGCAACTCACGGCCCGGGGAGACTTCTGGGACGTGCGCCGGGACGACCCCCGCCTCGGGACAGGCGACTGGTGGATCCCCTGGCAGCAGTCTGTGGGAGCCTACGGGCTCGATCTGGCCGGGGAGCGGTTTGGGGTGCCGGAGGCCCGTATCGTCGCTCTACGGGGCGCCAGGGCCGTCCTGGCGGACGCCTGGAAGCTCCAAGACGACCGCTGGTTGTCGCAGCCGCAGCGGCCGACGGACAAGACCCGGGACACCCTGCGGGACGAGTCGTTCAACTACTTCGGCATGTCGATGGCCGTCGCGACGATTTTGCGTCAACCCGACTTGACGAACAATCCGATCGTCGATGTGTCGCTAGTCGAAAAATCGAAGGCCATCTGGCAGCAGTTGCTCGCCTCGGCCACGAAGGACAGCGACTTGTCCTGGCTCGCGCCCGAGGTTCCGGACGCGCCGTCAACACCAGTGCAGACAGCGACTTCGGTCAGTCAGCACGGTGTTACATGGACTTTTGGGCGCGCCGTTCCGGTGGGCCAGTTCTGCACGGGCGACTGGTGGGTAGTCGGCCCCGTCACCATCACCGGCATCACCCCCGGCCTGAAGACGGCGAACGGCCGCACGACCGGCGGCAGCATGCTGAACCCCCTGCCCCTCGCCAGCGGCCGGCAGGGCTACGACAGCCAGCTATTCGCCCCCTACCTCGGTGACGAGACGGGGCAGCCGCGGTGGCGCCCGGAGATGTCCGTGGCGCTGCCGCTTTCCCTCACCACCGGCAGCATCGTGTCGACGGTGCCGCAGTTCGGCCCTGCCGGCGACCAGACGAGCGTCCTGAAGACCGCCGCCGTGCTCACCGTGCTCGCCGCCGCGCCGCCCGCGGACGCCTTCCGGCCGCCCTACGCCGGCACCGACAAGACGATCCCCGCCACCGCCGCCGACATCGACTGGACGGTGTTCGCGTCGCTCGCGCCCGCCCCCGGCATGCCGGACATGGACGCGCTATTGGCGCGGTTCCGCGGCAGCCTGTGGCTGGATCACTTCCCGTCGTGGACGAGCCGCTACATGCACCCGGTGGACGGACTGCCGGACTACTACCGGGGCTTCACCACCGCCATCGGCAACGCGGCCCTTTTTGTCAATGGAACGGCATCCGTTGACAAAAAGCGGCCTTTTGTGATCGCCCTTGCCCAAATGGGCATCGACAACCACGCCCACATGAAGCTAGGGGCCGTGTGGGGCGTCAACGGCCACTGCAACGGGCGCAAGTTCCCGATCCTGTTCGCCGGCAAGGTGCTTGGCAAGGCGGACATGCTGGCCGCAGGCGTCACCTACGCCCCCACGATGACGCGGCCGAAGGGGCCGGGCGTCGTGCCGTTCTCCGAGGACGGGCAGACGTTCTACGTGCAGCAGACGAGTCCTGGCGTCATCAACTGGGGCGTCGGCAACTACCTGCCCGCCGACATCGGCATCGCCGAGTGGGGCAACTTCCACCTCACCGGCAGCCCGACGGACTACCGCGAGTGGGCGAACGGGGCCGGCGACTACCGCCGCTGCTGCTCGGCCAACGGCTGGGCCGGGGTGACGCTGGCGATGCGGGCGATGGGCTTGCGGCAGGCTTGGAACCAGCCGGCGTTCTTCGACTACATGGACCGCTACATGCAGACCGAGCCCGCGGGTGAGTGGACGCGGAGCTGGGAACCGTGGCAGGGGAGGATGTGGGATCTACACCGAGGAGGCTTGTGATGGATACGTTTTGCGCAGTGGTGGTAGCTTTCGCTGTCTGCGGTATCGCTATCTGGCTGCTGTGTAAGCCGGTGAGGAAGCGATGATGCCGTGGCAGGGGCGGATGTGGGACATGCACAGGAGCAACCTATGAGCGTGAGCGACTACACGAGGATCGGCCGCTGCTCCATCTGCGGCGGCGATGTCATGGCCTTCACCGGCATGTTCTACATGAGCACCGTGCCACCGGGTCCGCCGTCGTGCTCGCAGTGCGGCGCCGTCGAGGCCGGACACGACCCGGTGATTCAGATGGAGCCGCGTCGCGTTCCTCGCATCTCCACCAGTAACGGATTCCTGCCCTACGGTAGCCGGCAGCAGGTGCGCAACACCGCCGCGCAGCCCAACGCCGAGGACATGCACCGGGGGGCGCTGTGAACCACGACCAAGAAACAACGGCCATGATCCACGCGCTTGCCAAGCAGTTGGGCCAGTGGCTCGCAGCCGCGCTGCACCGCGTGCCGACGAAGGGCGAGACGGACATCCTGCTTCAGGAGCTCGCCGAGATGCCGAATCCGTGCTCAACCACAGACGTGGCGGATGCCATCAAGCGTGCGGCTGACAGACTTGGCGTTGCCGACCCTGTTGCGATGGGGGCGCTGTGAAACGCCACCGCCAACCTTGGGCCGCCTACCTGTTCGTTGCCGTCGCGGTCTACATCGTCGTCGCCTTGTCCGTGTTCCGGTTCCGACACCCCGTCATGAGCGAGACGCAACTATTCCTGCACCTGTGGGACGCGATGACGTGGAGGGCGCTGTGATGGACGACTGCACGCACCCATTCGGATGCCTTTGCAGCCGGTGCCAACCGCAACTGGACATCTGGCCGAAAGGCTCTGCCGTCGGCCTCCCTCGCGACCCCGAACTGCGCCGGGCGGCTCTGGCCGTCATCACCGCCAACGCGCGCTGGCTCGGCAGCGGAGCCGAGGACGTGGAGTACGAAGGGTTGCGGAAGGCCATGGACGCGCTCAAGGAGGCGCTGGCGAAGTGAGTCTAGGACTGAACCACCGCGACGACTGCGACGGCACGTCATCCCGCATCAGCGGCGAAGGATACAACCGCGTGCGCATTTGCGCGTGCGGCGCCGAGGACCACGAGCCGGACGCGGCCTCGTTGGGTAATCTTCTGGATTCGCTTTACGAGGCGTATCGCGCGTTACCGCCAAGCCCGCTCACGGCGACCTTCGTCCAAGCCGTCCACGAGGAGTGCCATCCGTTCCTCGCAAGCGTGCTGTGCCGTAACGAAAGCATGCGATGGAGGCGCTACACGGGCCGCCGCCACAAGCGACGCGCCCGCTACCGCCGCGGCAGGGAAGGCGTCCGGCCGAGGCTGAGGGGGCGAAGGTGAGCAGGGTAATCTACCCGTGCATGCGGTGCGACGGCTGGACCACGTTCGTCGCCGGCCGCACCGACGCCGGCCGCGTGAATGCTCAGGTGTGCGCGGACTGCTGGAAAAGGATCAAGCAAGGCAGTCTCCCGCCGACTCGCCCAAGGTGCGCTCCCTGCTACCGTAGCGGCAACACAGTCCACAAGGTGGGCAGGTACTGCCACGTCTGCGGAAGCTCGGAGGAGTTGACGTAGCATGGAAAGCATCGACTCCGACGCTATCCACGCCATCTTCCGCATTCTCGAGCAGGCTCGCCAAGGAATCGTCGGCACCGTCCGCGTCCTCGCCGCCAACGAACACGGCCTCCAGGAAATCACCGTCGCCGCGATGGAGTCCACCCAGTGGGCCAGGCTGCAGGCGATCCTCAACAGCCTGCCACCGCTTGCACCGCCAGCCGGCACGCAGTAGCGTAACCGCCGTACCCGCAAGCACCGCTACCCCACCCGTAGGGGTCACGGCTCACAC
>WBZL01004710.1_pt1 | contig 11614 bp, 12 predicted proteins | sample 5204291 | NCBI WGS metagenome assembly WBZL01 (sample SAMN12344345, study PRJNA552823) | activated sludge metagenome | biome: Activated sludge suspended growth; feature: Nitrification reactor; material: Wastewater; isolation source: activated sludge from nitrification reactor of wastewater...
CTCCTGAACAAATTGCCGCTGAGGTGGCAGCGGTTCGGCGCGAGCGTGCGCGTCGTTCTTGATACCAATATCTTCGTGTCCGGTCTGCTGTCCGCCGCAGGGCCTCCTGCACGGATCATCCAAGCCGCCCTACAGCGTCGCCTCATCCCCGTCATGAGCCCTGAGACCTTCGCGGAACTGGAGGCCGTCCTGCGGCGGCCAAAACTCCAGCGAGCGTTTACTCGGGCCGGGGTGAATATCACGAGCTTTCTAACGACCATCCAAGCCGAAGTGCAGTTCGTCGATCCCCATCCCACGAATACTCCGTTGCGTGACGCGCATGATCGACCGTTCCTAGATCTCATGGCGACCTCACCCCCGCCCGAATACTTCGTCACCGGAGACAAGGATTTCGAGGCATCGCACTACAGCGGAGTGCCGGTCATTTCAGCCGCCGAGTTTGCCCGCCTGCTCACTCACCGCTAGTCGATTCCTGCATTGGAGACCGAAGAAGCGGGACAAAATACACGGTGGGCGAGTAGACGACACCCTCGAATCCGAATTATTTCTATTTGATTGAATATCTAGAAATGCGTATTTACTGATGCAGGGCATTTCAACCATCCATATGAAGGAGGTTCGCCGATGTACGAACGATTCCTCAACTGGCAGCGAGACAGGGATTTTGAGTATGGGTTTAATCGGGCCGTGAGGGCACAGCAAGGCGTTGTAGAGGCTCCCCGGTATGGTGAGGTTCTGAAAGCCCTGGCTTCCTACGTCGCGCCTATACTCTCGGCGGTTGTTACGGGAGTTCTTGTGGAATTTCTCAGAAGGTTCTTATTCTTGCAATGAGGTATCGAAACCGGCTTGTCAGGGTCAGTGCTGTCCGCTAAGGTAGACGTACTAGGTTAAGCGTAGATCAATAATTTGAGAGGAGCAAAGCTCATGGAAGAAACTAAAGACCACATACACTTACTCGTTGGCGAGGATATGGACGAAGATTCCCCAGCAGTAAAGGCCGTTGCTGAATATATGCGCCAACAGCTAGAGGAACACCGAAGACGGCCACATAGTTAAGTCGTGCGTTGTGCAGATGAAACCGATTTGATTAAAGATGGGCTTCTACTTAGCATTGATGAGAGAAATCCTCAGCCCTTCGGCTTGGCTACGTTCGCTCAGGAAATCCCGCAAGCTGGCTGATATTTCTAGACGCCTTGGTACTCCGGCCTGGAAAGGCTCCGATACCTCTGTAGAATCGCTACTCAGCAATTTAGGGAACCATCGAAGTGTTGAAGAAGAGCTATTTGATCTCGTCGAAGCTGACCAGTTTTTGAGCGCGGTCCTGTCGAGACACAGTGCCTCAAGGGAAACACTGCGGCACCTGTACGACCAATTGACCATAGCAGGTGCGGGTCAGTGGGCGGGCGGGCATTACGTAGCGGCTTCAGCGTTTGCCTTCGAGCTGTGCCTTGATTATCTCTTGAGCAACCAGCAGGCCGAACAATATGAAGGGGATTTCAGGGGAGTAGCGTACTGTCTGGTTGAGTATTTCCGAACCGGCAAGATAGGTGCATTAAGGTAGCTGCTCGGCCTTGACCGGCTTGTCTGCCTTCTACTGCTGTGGTATCGTCCCCGCTACTTTTGAAACTCCCCGGATGAGGGTGCCGTGCTTTGGATTCTTGCGGTTATTACCACGATGAGCATTAGCGGTCCGGACGTTACCATAAACAAGGTAGGCGTTTTTAACGATGAACAGAAATGTGAGAACACCCGCCGGGCACTACAGGAAAACGCCGAAGCTGGGCATACGTATATCTGTGTGAAGTACAATCAGGCGTGAAACCTCATGCCACCGCAATCTCTTCCTTTCGATTCCTGCTTCTGTCGATGTGCTGAGACTGCCTGCTCATTCAGTTCAAGCCACTTCGACGCCACACCCAACAATTTAGGAGAAGCGGTAAGGAGGCTCTGACGGCGTTCAGCCAAGACCTCAGCTGGAATCGATGCTTTCAGCTTCCATTCAGACGGAGTTAAGGGTGCTGACCCTCCATATTCCTCTCGGCTTCCGGCTCAGTGGCTCGTCGATCGCAGGGCAGTGCTCCACCTGCCTTTGATCCTATCCCACATCTCTGATAATTCCTTTCAAACTTTTTTTCGGGGCGACTTCAAAAATCAGTCGTTTTGCGTTCGCGTGGTAGATCCGCAGCGGAGGATGCGCACAATTGCCGCTCTGAGCGCACGAAAGCACACATACGCCTCCATATGCCCACTTCCTTTTGCGTCTGAACTGTCACAAAATCTGTCCTCTCCTGTCCCCTCGTGACCCTTACTGACCCCTTCCGGGGCCTTTGCTTCGGTCTGGTGATTCGCCTAGGGTGAGACGAACGGAAACAGGGCCAAACAGAGGAAACGATGTCCGAGTTGGAGCGCGTCACACAGCAACACTGTCGTCCGTCTGTGGGAGGCAAAGCCGGTCCGCGCCGCATGCCGACAGGCTGCGGGGCGGAGCGGAATGGCCCCCGTCTTGGTAACACGGGGGCGCTACCTACAGCGCTCCGTACAGGAGTTCGATAGGTTCCATGGATTCGAGCTTCACTCTCTCCATAGATTGGCTCGCCTTTACCGTCTTAGCCAGTAACCCCCAAGAGACCATGAAGGTCCTCGGTGGTGATTGGGGTAAAGCCAAAGGCGGCTTCCGAGGCTATCCCTTGTCCTGGATGAGGGTGGACGGTCTGCGCGGGGTCGGCAAACTGGGCACGAATGCCCCTCGTCGTCCGAATGAAATCCATGTGGATTTGTCGGGCGGCCTGGCGTCCGCCCTGACACTGGATCAAATCCGCACCCTGCTCCAGTGGGTGCAGGCACAACAGGGGCATGTCACGCGAATCGACTGCGCGCTCGATGACCGAGCGGGAACAGTGCCAGTGGGAACAATCCGAGAAGCAGTATCGGCCGGCCAGTGTGTGACGCGTGCTGCACAGGTCCGGCATATCGTCTCGAACCTCACCCATGGCACCGGAGCGACAACCGGCGAGACGATGTACTTCGGCAGTCCGCAGAGTCAGACCTTGCTGCGAATCTACGACAAACGGTTGGAACTCCAGAGCAAGGGCCAGGAGAACTGGCAGGACTACGGGACACGATGGGAATTGGAGCTCAAGAAAGATCGGGCCGAACAGTGCGCTCGTGCATTGGCCACGTTAGACGAAGCCGATTGGAAGGAGTTGGTGGTCGGGCTTCTGCGATCGTATGTGGACTTCCGGCAGATCCCGAAGGATGCCGAAGCTGAGGAACGGTACCGGGCTCCAGTCTTGGAGTGGTACGCCCTCTTGACGGAGGGATTTCAGAAGGGGCGATTGGCCCAGGAGAAGCAGGTGCAGACCCTGCAAAACGTGAAACGATGGGTGAGCGACACCCTGACGCCGATGTTGGCGGTCATTTGTGCCACCCCTGGAGGGGAAGCATGGCTACTGAACGCAATTGTCAGGGGCATTGCTCGGTGGAACGACCGACACCGCAATTTGCTCAAACCACCCAATCGGTTTCACCGGTCTGCCGGCGGTCACGCGGGCAGCCCATGCTAGGGGGACTGGGGGTGTCGAGAGACTCCCCCGGTGTATTTGCACATGCTCACCGTCAAAGAACTCTCCGCTTGGCTCAACATCAAAGAGTCCACACTCTACCTCTGGGCCTCACAGAACAAAATTCCTTGCCGTCGTATTCATGGCCTCGTCCGCTTTGAACCTGAGGCGATCCAGGCCTGGCTGAACGGCCTTGCTTCCACATCTCGTAACAGGCCTCCTTGCGTGCCCCGCCACAAAGTTGGTGACGTAGACCACCTGATTGTGGAGGCCAAACGTGCCATCTATACTTCTCGCCACGGGGAAACCAGACCAACAGCGAGCCCTCTTGGAAAGGAGAATAATGATGGGGCTCGTTAAGCGAGGGAATATTTGGTGGATGAATATTGTGTTTCAAGGGAAACGAATTCGCCGGTCTACAGGGTCATCGAATCGAGCCTTGGCGGACGCCATCATGGCGAAAGTCAAAGTGCAATTGATCGAGGGGCAGTATTTCGACCGGGCGGAGGAACAATCTCGGACCTTCGCGGAATTGATGGATCGTTTTGAGCGAGAACATCTCGTGAAATTGGCCAGCCGACAAACCGGACAAGCCTTCCTGAAGCGTTTCCGGGCCTTCTTCGGAGACCGGACGTTAGCGGAGATTACCCCCAAGCTGATCGTGGAATACAAAAGTCGACGGTACGCTGCCGGGGTGAAACCTGCCTCGATCAATCGAGAGCTCACCTGCTTGAGAAAGGCCTTCAGCCTGGCGAGGCGGGAGTGGGAATGGTGCCGAGACAATCCCGTCAGTCGCGTGTCTCTCGAAAAGGGCGCGACGAAACGAGACCGGTGGCTGATGGAGGATGAAGAGGCGCGATTGCTCGATGCCTGTCCGTCCTGGTTACGCGAGCTCGTGGTGTTCGCGCTTCATAGCGGGATGCGGTTGGGCGAGATCCTGTCACTGACCTGGAACGGCGTGGATCTATTCCGGAAAACTGCGACCGTGTTTGAGTCCAAAAACGGGGAGCGGCGGACAGTGCCATTGAACCAGACGGTAATGGCGCTCCTGACGGAGAAGGCCAAAGTGCGGCATATCAAAACCGCACTGGTCTTTCCCAGTCTCGCCGGGACACGGTTAGATCCCAACCATCTGCGACGGGCGTTGCGGCCTGCGATGGCCAAAGCGGGGATTGTGAACTGCCATTTCCATGACCTTCGCCACACCTTTGCGACGCGGCTGGTCCAAGCGGGAGTGGATCTCTATAAAGTGCAACGGCTCCTCGGGCACAAGTCGCCGCTGATGACGCAACGGTATGCGCATCATTACCCGGAAAGTCTGCGAGATGGAGTGGAGATTTTGGACCGACGGTCACACCGTGACACAAAAATGACCACAGTGTTGCGGCTGTCGGAGAGTGCTGTCGTGCAAGTGGTTGAAAAAATGGTGGGCGATACAGGTATCGAACCTGTGGCCTCTTCCGTGTGAAGGAAGCGCTCTCCCACTGAGCTAATCGCCCACACCGGTTGCAGTCTAACATGGTCCGACGAAAGGGAGCAACAAACCCATGAGTAGCCCGTCCGGAAAATTGTACGGTCAGGGGCCTGTGTTGATGGAGGTCCGATGGTGTCGCTGATCGTGAAACACCCCTCCGTTTCTTGACATCCAGAAAAGGCGATTCCTACAATGGGCCTCCTTCCATTTTTTCAAAGGTTTCCCATTCATGCGTGAAGACATCGTCATCATCGGCGGCGGTCTGGCCGGCTCGGAAGCGGCCTGGCAGGCGGCGAATCGCGGGGCGAAAGTGACGCTCTGCGAAATGCGTCCCAAGGAGATGACTAAGGCTCATAAAACCGGTGATTTGGCGGAATTGGTTTGTTCGAACTCGCTGGGCTCGGTCGATCCACTGAATGCCCCGGGTATTCTGAAAACAGAAATGCGTCGCCTGAACTCGTTGGTGATTCGTGCCGCCGAGGAGGCGCGCGTGCCGGCCGGTTCGGCATTGGCGGTGGATCGCGAGATCTTCGCGCGTGCCATCACGCAGGCGCTGGAAGGACATCCCAATATTCGGATCATCCGCGAAGAGGTAACGGAAATCCCTGCGGATGCGGTCACAATCATTGCGACCGGCCCGCTCACCTCGGAAAAGTTATCGAAGGCCATCGCCGAATTGACTCATGAGCGGCACCTCTATTTCTTTGACGCGATCTCGCCCATTATCGACGCTGAATCCATCAATATGGACATCGTGTATCGCGCATCGCGGTACGGGAAAGGCGGCGCGGATTATTTGAATTGCCCGCTCGACGAAGCCGCGTACAATGCCCTGTACGATGCCATGATGGCGGCGGAAAAAGTGCAGCCAAAAGAGTTCGAGAAAGTGCCGTATTTCGAAAGCTGCATTCCCATCGAGGTCATGGCCGAACGGGGCCGGCAGACCATGCAGTTCGGGCCGCTCAAGCCGGTTGGGTTAGAAGATCCGAAAACCGGCAAGCGCCCCTATGCGGTCGTACAATTGCGAACCGAAAATGTCCACGGCACCTGCTACAACATGGTGGGCTTTCAGACGAAACTCACCTATCCGGAACAGCGGCGGGTGTTTCGTCTGATTCCCGGACTGGAGCAGGCTGAGTTTCTGCGTCTGGGCAGCTTGCACCGCAACACCTTCATCAATTCACCGCAATTGTTGCGGGAGACTCTGCAACTCAAGAGCCGCGGGACCGTGTTTTTTGCCGGCCAATTGGTGGGGGTCGAAGGGTATACCGAGTCTGCTGCCATGGGTGGGCTCGCAGGCATCAATGCCGCCCGAGGCTTAGCCGGGCATGCGCTGGTCACTCCCCCGCCCACCAGCGCGCACGGCTGCCTGATCGCGCATCTCACGAAGAGCGATCCGGCACATTTCCAGCCGATGAATACGAACTTCGGGTTATTCCCGCCTATCCCCGTCAAGACGCGCGACAAGGAGCAGAAGCGACGTCTCATCCAGCAACGAGCCGTTGAGGATTTTGACGCATGGATCGCGCAGTCCGGGCTTTCCTAGACGTTCTGCTGGTGCAGGACGGCGCCTCTCCCCAAACCATTCGTGCGTATGAATCCGACTTAGCGCAATTTCACGCCTTTGTCGGCGCGCGGGCACAACCTCAAGGTGGGGTGTCCCTCGCGTCGATCGATGCGGCATGGATTCGTGAGTTTCTTGCCGCCCGGGATCGTCAGGGGGACAAGAAGACGTCGTTGGCGAGAAAACTCGCCTGTCTGCGGAGTTTCTTTCGCTACCTGGTACAGGTCGGCATTCTGGAGGGGAATCCCGCCGAGGAGGTGCGCGCGCCGAAACTTCCGAAACCTCTTCCCCAAGTCCTGACGAAGGATGAGGCCGGGGCCCTGATGGAGTTTCCCGAGGGGCTGGAGCGCGAAACCTTGCGGGATCGTGCCATTCTCGAAACCCTCTATTCGACGGGCGCGCGTGTCAGCGAGTTGGTCGGGATGAATTGTGAGGATCTCGCTCGGAGCGAAGGCGTGGTGCGCGTTCGCGGCAAAGGTCGGAAGGAGCGCATCATTCCCATCAGCCGGCTCGCGCTCGACGCCATCGATGCGTACCATGCCCAGGTCGGCGCCACGCCTCGAACATCCTCCGGGCCGCCGTCGGATGCAGGTGCCGTGTTTCGCAATAATCGTGGGGGCCGGTTGACCGCCAGGACCGTCGCGCGCATTGTGGCCAAGTATTCCCAGCATCTGGCCGGGGGGGCGATCCATCCGCACACATTACGACACTCCTTTGCCACACATCTCCTGGATGAAGGCGCCGATCTCCGTGCCATTCAAGAAATGTTGGGACATGTCTCGCTGAGTACCACTCAAAAGTACACGCACCTTGCGACAGACCAGTTACTCGCGTTATACGATCGCACCCATCCTCGTGCCGTCAATCCGGGGGAGGCGGGTGCGGTGGCCAAGCAGAAGAGGAGCCGATGAGAATTCGATCGACAACCGTGTTATGTGTCAGGCGGGGCGACCAGGTGACGATGGGGTGTGACGGGCAGGTCACGGTCGGGACGACGGTGATGAAACATAATGCCAAGAAAATGCGGCGGATGCACGGCGACGCAGTGCTGTCAGGATTCGCCGGCGCGACGGCGGATGCCTTCACCCTGTTCGAGAAATTTGAAGCCAAATTGGCTGAGTATCGGGGCAACCTCACCAGAGCCGCCGTTGAACTAGCCAAGGACTGGCGAACCGATCGGGTCTTGCGACGCTTGGAAGCCCTGTTGGCTGTGGCGGATCGTGATCATTCGTTCATTATTTCCGGTACCGGCGATGTCGTCGAGCCCGAGGACGGCATTCTCGCGATCGGTTCGGGTGGGCCCTATGCGTTGGCTGCCGCCCGCGCGTTGCTGGGACATTCTGACTTGGCCGCCGAACAGATTGCTCGGGAGTCGCTCTTGATTGCCGGCGGGATCGACATTTATACCAACCAGCAGATTGTGCTCGAATCGCTGTCACGTTAGGATCGGCCTGCTATGACGACCGAATCAACTGCTCGTCCGTTCAATGTGAATAGTCTGACGCCTCGGCAGATCGTTGAAGCGCTCGATCGCTATGTCATCGGCCAGCAGGATGCCAAACGTATGGTGGCGATCGCCCTGCGGAACCGCTGGCGTCGGCAGCAATTGGCCCCGGAGTTGCGCGATGAGGTGATGCCCAAGAACATCATCATGATCGGCCCCACCGGCGTCGGCAAAACAGAAATCGCCAGGCGTCTGGCGAAGCTTGCCGAAGCGCCCTTCATCAAGGTGGAGGCGTCAAAATTTACCGAAGTCGGATATGTCGGCCGGGATGTGGAATCGATCATTCGTGATCTCACGGAATTGGCGATCAGTTTGGTGAAGACCAAACATTTAGAAGATGTACAAGAGAAAGCGTCGCGGCTGGGGGAGGAACGGCTGCTCGATTTGCTGTTGCCCGGCGCGCCACCCCGCTCAGTCCCCCCCGGATTCGACCATGGCGCGTCGCGTGCCGAGGGTGCGGAGCCGACTGAGTCGCCGGACGCCACGCGCTCCAAGCTGCGCCTGCAATTGCGCGAAGGAAAGCTGGATCAGCGATCAGTAGAGGTCGAGGTGAAGGAACGCGCCCTCCCCCTCGGGGTGATCTCGAATGCGGGCGGGATGGAAGATCTCGAAGGGAACCTCCGCGATCTTCTCGGGGGAATGTTCCAGGGCAAGAAAAAGAAGCGCCTGCTGAAAGTTCCCGATGCGCTGAAATTGCTCACGCAAGAGGAAGCGCAAAAACTCATCGATATGGACGAGGTGGTGCGAGAAGCCATCACCAAAGTAGAGCAGACCGGCATCGTCTTTTTGGACGAGATCGATAAAATCGCCGGCCGTGAGCGGGCGATGGGACCGGACGTGTCCCGGGAAGGGGTACAGCGCGATCTGTTGCCGATTGTGGAGGGATCGACCGTCAGCACGAAACACGGTGCCGTCCAGACCGACCATATCCTGTTCATTGCCGCCGGGGCGTTTCATGTGGCCAAACCGTCCGATTTGATTCCTGAACTCCAGGGCCGCTTTCCCATCCGCGTGGAGTTGGCGCCGCTCACGCAGGAGGATTTTGTGCGCATCCTCACCGAGCCGCGCGGAGCGTTGGTGCGTCAGTACCAGGCCTTGATGGCCACGGAGGGTCTCGCGATCGAATTTACGGACGACGGTCTGGCAGAAATTGCGGCCACGGCCGTGCAGGTCAATGAACGCACCGAAAATATCGGCGCCCGGCGCCTGTTTACGATTATGGAGCGTCTCCTCGAACAGGTGTCGTTCGAAGGGTCCGACATGTTGGAGAAGCGCGTTGTGGTCGATGCCGTCTATGTACGCGAGCGCTTGCAGACTATTGTGAAGGATCAAGACCTCAGCCGCTACATTCTGTAGGCCGGTCGCGGGTGGAGCGAGGAGTGACGCATGAACAAACTGATTAAGAAAGCCGATGTACTGATCGAGGCACTGCCGTACATCCGTACGTTCAAGGGCAAGACCGTCGTCGTGAAGTACGGGGGGCATGCGATGACGGACCCTTCGCTCAAAGCGCGGTTTGCGCAAAATGTCGTCCTGCTGAAATATGTCGGACTGAATCCGGTCGTCGTGCATGGCGGCGGTCCGCAGATCGATCAGATGCTGGATCGGTTGGGCATGGAAGCGAAGTTCAAGCATGGTGTACGGGTGACCGATGCCGCGACGATGGAAATTGTGGAGATGGTGCTGGCCGGCCGAATCAATATGGAAATTGTCGACTTGCTCAATCGGCACGGCGGACAGGCGGTCGGGCTGAGCGGCAAAGACGGGGGGTTGATGCTGACCAAGCCCTTAACCGCGAAGGCGTGGGCAGAAAGCATTGAAAAAGACGTGGATGTCGAGGATAGCGACGCGGATTTCGGGTTTGTCGGTGACGTAAGGTCGATCGATCCCACCCTGCTCCTCAAGCTGCAGGAAGATCACTACATTCCCGTCATCGCCCCTATCGGGACGGACCGGGAGGGTAATACGTACAACATCAACGCCGATCTGGTTGCAGGCGCGATTGCGGCGGCGTTGCGGGCCGAAAAGTTGGTGATGCTGACCGATGTCAAAGGCATCCGTGACGCCAATGGCCGCCATCTGTCGACGGTCTCCCGCAAGGACGTCCAGCGCATGGTCAAACGCGGGACCATCAGTGAGGGCATGTTGCCCAAGGTGCATGCCTGCTTGGATGCATTGGCCGGCGGCGTGGGGAAAGCGCATATCATCGACGGCCGGGTGCCGCACGCCATTTTGCTCGAAATCTTTACCCACAAAGGTATTGGAACCGAGATCGTCGCCTAGCCCCTGGCTGTGCGAGGCCTGGTTCATCATCGGTCGTTGATCGGAGTGCCCATGGCGCGGAAGAAAGTCAGCATCAGCTCGTCGACCAGACGTGCCATCAGGGAAATCTTTGCCCGTCTCGACTATGCGCAGTTGGGCCCGATTTATTGCGACGAAGGTGGCGATGAATTTTGGAAGGCGAAACGGGGACTCTGCCAACGTCTTGGGACACGAGTTGCCGAGACCCTCCTATCCAGACTGACACCGGGTGGCGCCAGTCTCTATGTGGGGGCGGGTGTGGCGGAACTTCCGGTGCTGGCTATGGAAACCCTGGAACTGGGGCGGCGCGTCGCAGCCTGCAACTTGCGCCGGAAGGAAGTGCAGTTGCTGAACCGGGCTTGCGCGCAATATCCGATGCGCGTGCTTCATCAGGACGCAGGCGCGGTAAAGGGACGCGTGGATCACCTCTGGCTGGTCAGTGTGCTGAATGATCCTGAACGCTTTTCGGAATTATCGGTACTGTCTTATGGGAGGGCGAACCCCGTCACGTTCAATGCGAACAAGTTTGTCACGCAGCAACGGACGGTTGCCCGACTTGTCGATCGTTGCTTGAGCCGATTATCGGCGCCGGGTTTGGTGACCACCACGGTTGAAGAGGCGGTGTGGGTTGCCGAGTGGTGCCATCGGCGGGGCATTCCTTATCGACTGGATGAGCGCACGTACGCCTCACCTACCGTCGGTGATCCTATCTGTTTGATACAAATCGGATAGGGCGCGACACGGATTGTTGTGGTGGCGTTGTTAGACCCAAAAGCCCGGGCGTGGTTTATCCGGTCCCGAGAGGTACTGGCGGGAATATCGAATATAGTTCTGGGCCGATTCCCTGATCCATGCGAGTTCCTGCTCGGTCACCGGGCGTTTGACCTTGGCCGGCGATCCCAGGATCAGACTCTTCGGGGGAACGATGGTGCCTTCTGTGACCAACGCTCCTGCGCCGACGACGGAGTCTTCCCCGATCACGGCGCCGTCCATGATGATGGCGCCCATTCCAACCAGCACCCGATTCTGAATGGTGCAGCCGTGCAGCACCACATGGTGGCCGATGGTCACGTCGTCGCCGATGATGAGCGGGTGCGTGTCGTGCGTGACGTGCAACATGCAGAGGTCCTGGACGTTGGTCCGGTTCCCGATACGGATGTAGTTCACATCGCCTCGAATGACGGCGTGAAACCAGGCACTGCACTCTTCGC
>WBZL01004713.1_pt1 | contig 11612 bp, 8 predicted proteins | sample 5204291 | NCBI WGS metagenome assembly WBZL01 (sample SAMN12344345, study PRJNA552823) | activated sludge metagenome | biome: Activated sludge suspended growth; feature: Nitrification reactor; material: Wastewater; isolation source: activated sludge from nitrification reactor of wastewater treatment...
AGGCCTACGGCGCCGCCTACTGCCTGCAGGAACTGCTCACCATCAAGTCCGACGACGTGCTCGGTCGCGTGAAGGTCTACGAGGCCATCGTGAAGGGCGAGAACATCCCCGAGCCCGGCATCCCCGAGAGCTTCAAGGTGCTCATCAAGGAGATGCAGGCCCTGTGCCTCAACGTCGAGGTCCTCGCCAAGACCGGCGAGGAGATCGAGATGCGTGAGCTCGACGAGGACATCTTCCGCACCGCCGAGGAGCTCGGCATCGACCTCAGCCGGCCCGAACGAGGGTCCGACGAAGAGGACGAGCGCCGCCGGGCCGGCCGGGTCTGACGGAACTGATCGAAGGAGAGAGAACACACCATGTTGGACGTCAACAACTTCGACCAGCTCCGGATCGGCCTGGCCACCGCGGATTCCATCCGCATGTGGTCCAACGGCGAGGTCAAGAAGCCGGAGACCATCAACTACCGCACGCTCAAGCCCGAGAAGGACGGACTCTTCTGCGAGAAGATCTTCGGTCCCACCAAGGACTGGGAGTGCTACTGCGGCAAGTACAAGCGGGTGCGCTTCAAGGGCATCATCTGCGAGCGCTGTGGCGTGGAGGTCACCCGCTCCAAGGTCCGGCGCGAGCGCATGGGCCACATCGAGCTGGCGGCGCCCGCCGTGCACATCTGGTACCTGCGCGGCACCCGCTCGTGGCTGGCCTACCTCCTCATGGGCACCGAACCCCGTGAGGAGCTGAAGGCCAAGCAGCTCGAGAAGGTCATCTACTTCGCGGCCAACCTGGTGGTGTCGGTCGACGAAGAGAAGCGCGACGCCGACCTGCCCAACCTCGAGGCCGAGGTGATCGCCGAGCGCGAAGACCTCGAGAAGGAGCGCGAGCTCGAGCTGGCGCGTCGCCTGGAGGAGCTGGAGGCCGAGATCGCCGCCCTGGAGGCCGAAGGGGCCAAGGACGCCGACATCAAGGCCCGCCAGAAGCAGGCCGACAAGGACCTGGCCGCCATCCGTGAGCGCTGGGACCTCGAGCTCGACGTGCTCCAGCGGTCGTTCGACGAGTTCAAGAGCCTGTTCTCCCGTCAGATCATCGAAGACGAGATGCTGTGGCGCGAGCTCGAGGACCGCTACGGCGAGTACTTCGAGGGTGGCATGGGCGCCGAGACGATCAAGGCCCTCATCAACGAGCTCGACCTCGATGTCGAAGAGGTCAAGCTCCGTGCCGCCATCGACCCCGAGGAGGGCCGCAAGCCCCTGTCGGCCCAGCGCAAGCAGAAGGCCATCAAGCGCCTGAAGATCGTGGCCTCGTTCAACCAGCGAGACGAGAACGGCCGTCGGATCAACGATCCCCGGGCCATGATCCTCGACGTGGTGCCGGTGATCCCGCCGGAGCTGCGTCCCATGGTCCAGCTCGACGGTGGCCGCTTCGCCACCTCGGACCTCAACGACCTGTACCGCCGGGTGATCAACCGCAACAACCGCCTGAAGCGCCTGCTCGACCTCGGGGCCCCCGAGATCATCGTGAACAACGAGAAGCGCATGCTGCAGGAGGCGGTCGACGCCCTGTTCGACAACGGCCGCCGTGGCCGCCCCGTCACCGGCCCGGGCAACCGCCCGCTCAAGTCCCTGTCGGACATGCTCAAGGGCAAGCAGGGCCGGTTCCGCCAGAACCTGCTCGGCAAGCGCGTCGACTACTCGGGCCGTTCGGTCATCGTGGTCGGCCCCACGCTCAAGCTGCACCAGTGCGGCCTGCCCAAGCTCATGGCCCTCGAGCTGTTCAAGCCCTTCGTCATGAAGAAGCTGGTCGACGCCGAGCTGGCCCAGAACATCAAGTCGGCCAAGCGCATGGTGGAGCGGCGCAAGCCCCAGGTGTGGGATGTCCTCGAGGAGGCCATCAAGGAGCACCCGGTCATGCTGAACCGTGCGCCCACCCTGCACCGCCTCGGCATCCAGGCGTTCGAGCCGGTGCTGGTGGAGGGCAAGGCCATCCAGATCCACCCGCTGGTGTGCACCGCCTTCAACGCCGACTTCGACGGCGACCAGATGGCCGTGCACCTGCCGCTGTCGGCCGAGGCCCAGGCCGAGGCCCGGGTGCTGATGCTGTCGGCCAACAACGTGCTGTCGCCCGCCCACGGCCGGCCCCTGGTCACCCCCACCCAGGACATGATCATCGGCGCCTACTACCTCACCGAGCAGGTGGCGGCAGCCAAGGGCGAGGGACGGGTGTTCCGGCACCTCTACGAGGTGGAGCGGGCCTACGAGGCCGGCGACATCTCCCTGCACGCCCTGATCGAGTTCCGCGGCCTCGACGAAGACGGCGTCCGCGTGGTCGAGGACCAGACCACCGCTGGTCGCCTGTTCTTCAACACCACGCTCCCGGACTCCTTCGAGTTCATCAACCAGCGCGTGGACAAGAAGATCATGGGCGCCATCGTCGACCGTCTGGCCAACGACGAGGCCAAGAACGTGGTGGCGTCGAGCCTTGACGCCATCAAGAACCTGTGCTTCCGCTACGCGGCGCAGTCCGGCATCACGATCTCCATCGACGACGTGAAGACGCCGTCCACCAAGGCCGCGATCCTGGAGGACCACGAGGCCCAGGCCCAGAAGGTCGAGGACCAGTTCCGTCGGGGCATCATCACCGACGGTGAGCGGCGCCAGAAGGAGGTGGAGATCTGGACCGACGCCACCGACAAGGTGCGCGGCGACATGGAGAAGAACCTCAAGGCCGAGCAGTTCAACCCCATCGACATGATGGTGGGCTCGGGTGCCCGCGGCAACATGATGCAGGTCCGCCAGATCGCCGGCATGCGTGGCCTGGTGGCCAACCCCCGTGGCGACATGATCCCCCGCCCGATCAAGTCCAACTTCCGTGAGGGGTTGGAGATGCTCGAGTACTTCATCGCCACCCCCGGTGCCCGTAAGGGCCTGGTCGACACCGCCCTGCGGACCGCCGACTCGGGCTACCTCACCCGCCGCCTGGTCGACGTGGCCCAGGAGCTGATCATCAACGACGAGGATCCCTTCGCCAAGGCGGAGGCCACCGGGTCGCCGATCCGCGGCGTCTGGGTGGAGCGGGTGTTCCCCGACGGCTACTTCGCCGAGGACGGCACCTACGTGGGCCCGCGGCCCCAGGCGGCCACCGACCGCATGGAGCGCACCTACCTGGAGACCAAGCTCTACAGCCGCACGCTGGCGAACGACGTCTCCTGCGAGGACGGCACCGTGTTCGCCCGCGGCACCATCGTCGACCAGGCGATCATGGAGAAGCTCCGCGACGACCCCTCGGTCACCCGTGTCCGGGTGCTCTCGCCCCTCACCGACGACTCGGTGGCCGGCATCTCGGGTGCCAGCTACGGCATGTCGCTGGCCACGGGCAAGGACATCGAGGTCGGCGAGGCCGTGGGCGTGATCGCCGCCCAGTCGATCGGCGAGCCCGGCACCCAGCTCACGATGCGGACCTTCCACACCGGCGGTGTGGCCGGCTCCGACATCGCCGGCGGTCTGCCCCGCGTGGTCGAGCTGTTCGAGGCTCGAAGCCCCAAGGGGAAGGCCACCCTGGCCCGCACCAGCGGCGTGGTCCGCATCGGTGAGGACGAGGGCAAGGGCCGGGTCATCACCATCGTGGGCGACGACGGCACCGAGGACGCCTACACGGTGCCCATGGCCGCCCGGCTCGAGATCGAGGACGGGGCCGAGATCGAGGCCGGCGACGCCTTGGTGGAAGGTCCCCGCGATCCCAAGGAGCTGTTGGAGATCCGCGGCGTCCGCGAGACCCAGGAGTACCTCGTCAAGGAGGTGCAGAAGGTGTACCGCGAGCAGGGCGTGTCGATCCACGACAAGCACATCGAGCTCATCGTGCGCCAGATGACCCGTCGGGTCATCGTGCTGGAGGCCAACGACGCCGACTTCCTGCCCGGCGAACGGGTCGACCAGAAGGCCTTCGCCGACGCCAACAAGCTGCTGGTGGAGGAGGGCAAGCGTCCCGCCGAGGGTCGGGTGGAGCTCATGGGCATCACCAAGGCGTCCCTCGCCACCGACTCGTGGCTGTCGGCGGCCTCCTTCCAGGAGACCACCCGGGTGCTCACCGAGGCGGCGATCGACTCCCGGTCCGACTCCCTGGTCGGCCTGAAGGAGAACATCATCATCGGCAAGCTGATCCCGGCCGGTACCGGCATGCACCAGTACCGCGACATCGACATCGTGGCCCCGCACTACGAGCCGATGACCTTCTACTCCTCCGACGACGAAGGCACCGAGGTCGACGCCTCGGAGTGGCTGGCCGCCCAGGCCACCACGGCCGACGCCCCCGCCGATCTGGCGGCGGTGGAGCCCGAAGGCTGATCCTCCCGGCGACCGGTCGCCCGGTCCCGTGTCGGTCCACGTGGTGAGGCACCCCTCCGGGGGTGCCTCACCCGCGTGCGGGGTTCGGTAGGTTCGGCACATGACCGAGCTGGAGGAGGCACCGACCGAGGGGCGCCGGGCCCGCAACCGGCGGGAACGGGAGCGGGCCTACCTCGACGCCGGCATGGACATCGCCGGGAGAGAGGGCATCCACGCCCTCACCATGCAGCGGCTGGCCGAGGCCACCGATGCCGCCGTGGGCACCGTCTACACCTACTTCCCCTCCAAGGGGGCCCTGGTGGCCGAGCTCCAACGGGAGTCCATCGAGCGGCTCACCGCCTCGTACCACCACACGCGGGACCGCAGCCGGGCGATCCTCGTCGGCTGGCACGAGCCCAGGGCCGAGGCCGTGGCCCGCCTGCTCGTGTTCGGCCGGTTCTGGATCGCCAGCGCCGAGACGCTGCCCCACGAGTCCCGCTTCCTCCACTCCCTGATCGGCGAGACCGAGCAGAGCGTGCCGCCCGAGGAGTTCCACCGGGCCGCCCCGGCCGCGCTCGAACTGCTGGCCGAGGCGGCGGGGGAGGTCGTCACCGCGGTGGCGGTGGATGCGATCCGGGTCACCGACCCCATGGATGTGGTCATCCGGTGGGCGGCGGCCCTCACCGGCGTGCTCCTCACCGCCAACCTGGCCTCGCTCAACCCCCGGGCCTTCGACGGTCGCCGGCTGGCCCCGATCCTCCAACGCGACCTGCTCGCCGGGTGGGGGGCCCCGGCCGACCTGATCGACCGGGCCGAGGCCCACGTGGCCGATCTGGAGGCCGCCGGCCAGCTCGCCCCGCCCGTGTCGGGGCGCGCCGATCCCGGGGCGAGCTGAACTCGCGCCGTCCTCGCCACAGACCGGGCGGCCTCGGCGGGGCGGACGGGTGGGTCCCGGTGTCGTTTTGCGGTCGCCGGTCGGGCCCCTTAGCATGACTCCTCGGCTCAGCGACGGATGTCGTCGCGTGCTCGCCGCTGTCAGAAGCTTCGAGAGGTTCGTTCGTGCCCACCATCCAGCAGTTGGTCCGCAAGGGCCGCCAGGACAAGCCCACCAAGGGCAAGACGCCGGCCCTGAAGGGCGCGCCGCAGCGTCGTGGCGTCTGCACCCGGGTGTACACCAACACGCCCAAGAAGCCGAACTCCGCCCTGCGCAAGGTGGCCCGCGTCCGCCTGTCGAGCGGTGTCGAGGTCACGGCCTACATCCCCGGTGAGGGCCACAACCTCCAGGAGCACTCGATCGTCATGGTCCGTGGCGGCCGTGTGAAGGACCTCCCGGGCGTTCGCTACAAGATCATCCGTGGCACCCTCGACACCTCCGGTGTGAAGGACCGCAAGCAGGCCCGCAGCCGTTACGGCGCGAAGAAGGAAGGCTGACATGCCCCGCAAGGGTCCCGCCCCCCGCCGTGAGCTGATGCCCGACCCCATCTACCGGTCGGTCGTGGTCACCCAGGTCGTGAACAAGGTGCTGCAGCGCGGCAAGCGCTCCACCGCCGAGCGCATCGTCTACGGCGCCCTCGAGATCGTGGCCGACAAGGCCGCCACCGAGGATCCGGTCTCCGTGCTCAAGCGGGCCGTCGAGAACGTGAAGCCCCAGCTCGAGGTGCGCAGCCGCCGGGTCGGTGGCGCCACCTACCAGGTCCCGGTCGAGGTCAAGCCCCGCCGGGCCAACACCCTCGCCATCCGGTGGCTCGTGGGCTACTCCCGCCAGCGGCGCGAGAAGACCATGGCCGAGCGGCTCGCCAACGAGATCCTGGATGCCAGCAACGGCATCGGGGCCTCCGCCAAGCGCCGTGAGGACCTCCACAAGATGGCCGAGTCGAACAAGGCCTTCGCCCACTACCGCTGGTAGGGGTCACCCACAACTCCAGCACGGGGAGCCGTACGGCATCCCCTCCCTCGACCGGGTCCGCGCCAGCGGGGCCCGGTCGTGGCATGTAACCGCACGACACGAAACCCCACTCAGCGAACCGAGAGCCCGAGATGCCTGAAGTAGTCCCCATCCCCCGATACCGCAACATCGGGATCATGGCCCACATCGACGCGGGCAAGACCACCACCACCGAGCGGATCCTCTACTACACCGGCAAGACCTACAAGATCGGCGAGGTCCACGAGGGCGCCGCCACCATGGACCACATGGTGCAGGAGCAGGAGCGGGGCATCACCATCACCTCCGCGGCCACCACCACCTTCTGGCGCGACCACCGCATCAACATCATCGACACCCCCGGCCACGTCGACTTCACCGTCGAGGTGGAGCGGTCGCTGCGCGTGCTCGACGGGGCCGTCGCCGTGTTCGACGGTGTGGCCGGCGTGGAGCCCCAGACCGAGACGGTGTGGCGTCAGGCCGACAAGTACGGCGTGCCGCGCCTGTGCTTCGTCAACAAGCTCGATCGCATGGGGGCCGACTTCTTCAAGGCCGTCGACTCCATCAAGGAGCGCCTGGGCGACAACGTGGCCGTGCTCCAGATCCCGATCGGGTACGAGTCGGAGTTCTCCGGCGTGGTCGACCTGGTCCGCATGAAGGCGATCGTCTGGTCCGGCGAGGAGCTGGGTGCCACCTTCGACGTCACCGACATCCCCGCCGACATGCAGGACAAGGCCGACGAGTACCGCCAGGAGCTGATCGACGCCATCAGCCACCACGACGACATCATCCTCGAGAAGTTCCTCGCCGACGAGGAGATCACCGAGGAGGACCTGAAGCGGGCGCTGCGCAAGGCCACCATCGCCAACGAGATCGTGCCGATCCTCACCGGCTCCGCCTTCAAGAACAAGGGCGTGCAGCCGCTCCTCGACGCCGTGGTCGACTACCTGCCCTCGCCGCTCGACCTCCCGCCCGTGCAGGGCAACGCCCTCAAGGGCGGCGAACCCGTGGAGCGCAAGGCCGACGTCACCGAGCCGTTCTCGGCCCTGGCCTTCAAGATCGTGGCCGACCCCCACGGCAAGCTCACCTACTTCCGCGTGTACTCCGGCCGGCTCAACAAGGGCGACAGCGTCCTGAACAGCCGCACCGGCCAGAAGGAGCGCGTGGGTCGCCTCCTGCTCATGCACGCCAACAACCGTGAGGACCTCGACTTCGTCGAGGCCGGCGACATCGTGGCCGGCATCGGCCTGAAGAACACCCGCACCGGCGACACCATCTCCGACGAGAAGGCCCCGATCATCCTCGAGAACCTCGTGTTCCCCGAGCCGGTGATCCAGGTGGCCGTCGAGCCCAAGACCAAGAACGACCAGGACAAGATGGGCAAGGCGCTCTACTCCCTGGCCGAGGAGGACCCCACCTTCCAGGTGAAGTCCGACGAGGAGACGGGCCAGACCCTGATCTCGGGCATGGGCGAGCTCCACCTCGAGGTGCTGGTCGACCGCATGCTGCGGGAGTTCAACGTCGACGCCACCGTGGGCAAGCCGCAGGTGGCCTACCGCGAGACCATCACCGCCAAGGTGGAGAAGTACCGCTACACGCACAAGAAGCAGACCGGTGGCTCGGGCCAGTTCGCCGACGTGATCATCGAGCTGGAGCCCGCCGCCCCCGGCGAGGGCTACTCGTTCACCGACAAGATCACCGGTGGGCGCATCCCCAAGGAGTACATCGCCCCGGTGGACCAGGGCATCCAGGCCGCCCTCTCGTCGGGCATCATCGCCGGCTACCCGGTGGTCGACATCAAGGCCACCCTGATCGACGGCTCGTTCCACGACGTCGACTCCTCGGAGATGGCGTTCAAGATCGCCGGCACCATGGCGTTCAAGGAGGCCGCCCGCAAGGGCAAGCCGGTGCTGCTCGAGCCGATCATGGCCGTCGAGGTGGTCACCCCCGAGGACTACATGGGCGACGTCATGGGCGATCTCTCCTCCCGCCGCGGCAAGGTCGGCGGCATGGACCAGCGGGGCAACGCCCAGGTGGTCCGGGCCGAGGTGCCCCTGTCGGAGATGTTCGGGTATGCCACCGACCTCCGGTCGCGCACGCAGGGCCGGGCTTCCTACACGATGCAGTTCGACAGCTACCAGCAGATGCCGGGCAACCTCCAGGAGGAGATCGTGGCCCGGGTCCGCGGCGAGTAGCTCACCGTCACCAACGTCTCAACGAAGTAACCGAACCAACAGCACGAGAGAAAGGCTCCAGGGTCAACGCCATGGGCAAGGAAAAGTTCCAGCGCAACAAGCCGCACCTGAACATCGGGACCATGGGGCACATCGACCATGGCAAGACGACGTTGACGGCGGCGATCACCAAGACGTTGCACGATGCGGATCCGACGACGGCGTTCACGCCGTTCGACATGATCGACAAGGCTCCTGAGGAGCGTCAGCGTGGGATCACGATCAACATCTCCCATGTGGAGTACGAGACGGCGAACCGGCACTACGCGCACGTGGACATGCCGGGTCACGCGGACTACATCAAGAACATGATCACGGGTGCGGCCCAGGTGGATGGGGCGATTCTGGTGGTGGCGGCCACTGATGGTCCGATGCCTCAGACCCGTGAGCACGTGCTTCTGGCTCGTCAGGTGGGTGTGCCGTCGATCGTGGTGGCGCTGAACAAGTGCGACATGGTCGATGACGAGGAGTTGTTGGAGCTGGTGGAGATGGAGGTGCGTGAGCTCCTCTCTGAGTACGAGTTCCCTGGTGATGACACGCCGGTGGTGCGGGTGTCGGCGTTGAAGGCCCTGGAGGGTGACGCGGATGCGGCGGCGCAGGTGTTGGAGTTGATGAACCAGGTCGACAGCTTCGTGCCCGAGCCGGTGCGTGACATCGACAAGCCGTTCTTGATGCCGATCGAGGACGTGTTCTCGATCACGGGTCGTGGCACGGTGGTGACCGGCAAGGTGGAGCAGGGTCAGATCCACACCGGTGACGAGGTGGAGATCGTGGGGATCAAGGCCACCCAGAAGACCACGTGCACGGGTGTGGAGATGTTCCGCAAGCTGCTCGATGAGGGCCAGGCCGGTGACAACATCGGTGCGCTGCTGCGTGGCACGAAGAAGGAGGAGGTGGAGCGCGGTCAGGTGTTGTGCAAGCCGGGCTCGATCACCCCTCACACCGAGTTCGAGGGTGAGGTGTACGTGCTCACCAAGGAAGAGGGTGGCCGGCACAAGCCGTTCTTCGGGAACTACCGGCCGCAGTTCTTCTTCCGGACCACCGATGTGACCGGCACCGTGAGCCTGCCCGAGGGCACCGAGATGTGCATGCCCGGGGACAACACCCAGATGACCGTGGAGTTGATCAACCCGATCGCCATGGACGAGGGCCTGCGCTTCGCCATCCGTGAGGGTGGCCGCACCGTCGGCGCCGGCCGGGTCACCAAGATCATCAAGTAGCACCACCGCCCCTCGGGGCGATCGAATCGAGTGGAGGCCCGGACCGCACGGTCCGGGCCTTCGCCGTTCGGGGGGGGCGCCGGAGGTGAACCGGGTCGTGGCCTGGCCAGCTGAGCAGGAATCGAGAAGCGCCGGTCGACGGGATCGTCCACGATCAGGGCACCAACACCACTGCGGAGGATCCCACCATGAGCTACACCGTCGACTTCGTCGCCGTCTCGACCATCGGTCTCGAATCGTCCCCGGTCGTCGAGGCACTCGCGGGCCTGAGGGCCAACGAGGCGCGCTACTTCCGCAACAAGTACGACGTCGCGTTCACGGTGGAGCCGGCGAGCGAAGCCGAGGCGGCGGTCGCCTGGGTGCAGCGCATCCTGGAGGAGGAGCGGAGCATCGTGATCGAATCGCCGGCGCTGGAGGCGGCGGTGGTCGAGGTCGGCGACGTGTTGTGGGTTCACGTGTTCTACGAGAGCGGCCTGGCGATCAACGTGCTCGATGACCCGGCGAAGCGGGCGGTCGGGTTCAAGCTGTCGGAGGGGATGGAGGTGCCCGACGAGCTGAGCGGGTTCAAGTTCGCCCGCCAGAAGTCGAAGCTGGCGGGGACGATCCGCGGCTCCTACTTCGTCATCAAAGGCGACTACGAGCGCCCCGTGTAGGCGGTTTGCCCGTTGTCATCCGTGCGGAACTCCCTTCGGGTCGCTGCGACGGTTGGAAGTACGTTGCGGTGGTGGACCCGATCGTCGACCTCGAGCTCCGCCAGGCGATCGAGGGCCTCTACGTGGCGTTCGCTGGCTACCCGCTTCGGGACTGGACCGAGCCGTGCCTCGACTGCTGCGCCACGGTCGAGTCCGAGTGGGCGCTGCATGCGGTTCCGTTGCGCGAGCTCGCGGCGGAGACGATCGGCGAGTACGGCCTCTATGCCATGACCACCTGGGGCGACGAGCGCGAGTTCAAGCACCTCCTACCGCGGCTGCTGGAGGTGCTCGTCACGACCGGGTTCCCTTCGCCCTGGATGATCGACGTCGAACCGGTCTTCGGTGCGTTCACCGCTGCTGGCTGGCTTTCCTGGCCAGCAGCGGAACGGGCGGCGGTGGAGCGCTTCTTCCTGGCGACGTGGGTGGCTGTCCTTTCAACGGAGGAGACGCTGAAGCAGATCGCGGTCAACGGTGCGTTCGGCGTGCTGACGGGAATCGCCTTGGCGGTCGATGACCTGACGCCATACCTGACGCGTCTCGCGGCGGATCGGGCCCCGAGCGCCGACCACCACTTCCTGGACATGGGCTACTACGTCTTCAGCACCGAGTGCGGCGCCATCGGCTCACAGGATTGGTGGTCAGACCGACCCCGGCAGCTCGAACAGCTGCTGTCGTGGTATCGCTCGGATGCACAGAGGGCCCGGGGCGTGGCGTTGCTCGACGACCCGGATCCCGACATCAGCGAGCAAGCCGCTCACTACCTGGCGGCGCTCACCGGCCAACAGACCTGAGGCGCGAGCGGGGTCGAGCGCGATCGGACGGCGCGGCTGCAGCGGAGCCTGCGCATCAAGGCGGCGAGGAATGCGTGGGGGCTGCACAGGCGGCGGGTGCTCCGCAGCGAGGGATTGGCGCCGGCGGTGGGGGGCGGGCACAATGGTCATCCCCCGGGCACGGTCCCGGGTCGTTCTTTGACAGGTTGATCCCCCGTAGCGGGTTCGAGACCAGGAGGTGGCCTGATGGCCGCGACGCAGAAGATCCGGATCCGGCTGAAGGCCTACGACCACGAGGTGATCGACCAGTCCACCAAGAAGATCACCGAGACGGTGGTCCGCACCGGCGCCTCGGTGCGTGGGCCGATCCCGCTTCCCACCGAGAAGCACCGCTACACGGTGATCCGCTCGCCGCACAAGTACAAGGACTCCCGCGAGCACTTCGAGATGCGCGTGCAC
>WBZL01004521.1_pt2 | contig 11606 bp, 15 predicted proteins | sample 5204291 | NCBI WGS metagenome assembly WBZL01 (sample SAMN12344345, study PRJNA552823) | activated sludge metagenome | biome: Activated sludge suspended growth; feature: Nitrification reactor; material: Wastewater; isolation source: activated sludge from nitrification reactor of wastewater...
GCCGACGGCGCCAAACTGTATGCCGAAAAGACCTGCAACGCCTGCCACGGGCCGGCCGGCAACAAGCCCATCCTGCCCGACTATCCGAAGATCGCCGGCCAGAACGTCAAGTACATCGAGAAACAGATGATCGACATCAAGAGCGGCGCCCGCGCCAACGGCAACAGCGCGGCCATGAACGGCGTCATGCACCTGGTCAGCGAGGCGGAGATCAAGGCCATCGCCGAGTACGTTTCGAAGCTGAAGCCCTGAGTCACCAATAACCGACGGTTTCACTTGGTTGATATGCGTCAATGAGCGATAACGCGTTGTCACCGAGAATCCGTGCCAATCCCCACTCGATAGAGAGGTTGCACCATGAAGAAGTTGAGTCTGTTGGCCATTGCCCTACTTTCCGCCTCGATTGCCTTTGCCAGCGCACCCGCGCCGAAGAAAGAGGGCATCGAAAGCAAGGACTACAAGTGGAACGCCCAAGAGGGCGAAAAGATCGAAGCCCTGCAAAAGAAGGGCGACGTGAAAGCCGGCAAGGAAGCCTATGAAGTCTGCGGCGCCTGCCACCTGCCCTCCGGCGCCGGCCGTCCGGACGGCACCTTCCCGCAGCTCGCCGGTCAGCACTCGACGGTGCTGATCAAGCAGATGGCCGACATCCGCGCCGGCCTGCGCGACAACCCGACCATGTATCCCTTCGCCATCACCCTGACCGACCCGCAGGAATTGGCCGACGCGGCGGCCTACATCAACAGCCTGTGCATCCCCACCAACCACGGCATGTATGAAGGCAAGGATGCCGCAGCCCAAATCGCCAAGGGCAAGGAGCTGTATGAAAAGCAGTGCAAGGAATGCCACATGGCCAACGGCGAAGGCAACAAGGAGAAGTTCTACCCCGTGATCGCCGGCCAACACTACAAGTACCTGCTGCGCCAGATGACCGAGATCCGCGAAGGCAAGCGCCGTAACGCCAACCCGGACATGGTGAAGGTCATCAAGCCCTACACCGACGACCAGCTGGTGGCGATCTCCGCCTACCAGTCCAGCCTGTCCATGCCGGGCGCCATGTGCAAGGCCGGCCCGGCGAAGAAGAAGTAAGCGTCCGATAAAATAGTCGAAGAAATACCGCCCGGCGCTCGCCGGGCGGGCCGCTGCCCCCAACGGCGTGGTCCCCCCGACCCGTCGACCAGCCAAGACGAGAACAGACAAAATGAACGTCAAGAACAATCCCAACTTCATTATCGGTGCCTTGACCATGGTGGCCTTGGTGGCGATGATCGCCGCCTATTTTTCCCCCATCTGGTGGGTGTCACTGACGGCGCCCAATTACCCCAAGGATGCCTTTCCGGACGGCATCCGCATTCACTTCCACTTCAACGGCGTGTTCAACGGCTGTCAGGCGGTCGGCAAGGGCACCCGCATGGGCAGTGAGACGCTGCAGGCCGATATGGGCGAGGATACCGGGCGCTACAACCCGATTCTGGACAAGGACAAAGACGTGAACGCCGAGGCAAAGAGTCTCGATTGCGTCCACGAGATGAACACCATCAACCACTATGTGGGGATGTATCCGATCGACACGGGGTCGCCGGTCGAACTGCGCCTTTCAAAGTTCATTTTCGGCTGGTTTGCGGTCATGCTGCTCGGCTTCATGGCCAGGCAGCGCAAGACGCAACTGATGATTCTTGGCGCTGGTTTTACCGCCGTCTCGGTCTGGATGGTGGTCGACCAGATCGTCATGGGGCAACTAGATAGCTTCGCCACGCACTACTACCATGAGGCGAGCACCTTCTTCAATCAGCCGGATGTACTGGAACGCTGGAAGGCCAATCTGATCTTCGCCACCAAGGTCTCGATGGCCGGGATGATCGGGGCGATGATCATTGTCCTTCTGGGCGTATGGAAGATCCGCAATTTCTCGCTGCTGCTGGCCTTCGTTCCCGCCCTGCTGCCGCTGTTCTTCGTCATTGATTACGCCGGCTGGCTGTGGTTTTTCGGCCACAACCTGCACCCTTGGGGCGCCTTCACGGTCAAGCCCTTCATGCCGACTGTGTTTGGCGAAGGCAAGGTGGCGCAGTTCTCGACGTTCTCGTATCCGTACATCGGCTATGCCATGTTAATGGTCGTTTTCGTCTGCCTGATGCTGGCGCTGCTGCTGCGCCGCAAGCAATTGCGGACTGACTCGACGAACTAAGGTCGCCGACGATGACCACCCTGCACAAGCTGGCGGTCTTGCCAGTCTTGTTGCTGGCATTCGGCACCGTCGGCATCACCGCGGGCGACGAGGCGCGCTGGGGCGAGACACCACCGGTGAAGGGGCAGAATGCCGACCTGTCCACGGCACCCCGAGTAACCGTCGACAAGCCGGTCGAACTGATTCCGCTCTACATGCGCGACAAGCGCATCCATGGTCTGAAGCCCTTCCAGCAGCTGGTCGACGCGGCGCCACCAGGCTCGGAACTCAAGGTGCCGCCCGGCATCTACGCCGGACCGGTCAAGATCGACAAACCGCTGATCATCGATGGCGGTGGCCGGGTGACCATCGACGGCGGCGACAAAGGCACGGTGGCCGCCATCGAGGCCAGCGGCGTCACTCTCAAGAACCTGGCCATCACCGGCTCCGGCGACTCGCACGATTCCGACGACGCCTGTCTGAACGTGCGCGGCAACCACAACGTAGTTGAGAACATCGACATCCAGGATTGCCTGTTCGGCATCGACCTCAAGCAGTCGAACAAGACCGTGGTCCGCAACAACCGCATCCGCTCGAAGGCCTTCGATCTCGGCGTGCGCGGCGACAGCCTGCGTCTCTGGTACAGCAACGACAATCTGATCGAGAACAACCAGATCGCCGATTCGCGCGACACCGTGGCGTGGTATTCGCACCGCAACGTTTTCCTCGGCAACGTCAGCCGGCGCAGCCGCTATTCGATCCATTTCATGTTCGCCAACGACAACATCGTCGAGAACAATCGATTCATCGACAATGCGGTCGGCATTTACTTCATGTACATGGAAGGCGGCGCGGCGCGCAACAACCTCATTTCCCATGCCACCGGCGCCACCGGCATGGCGCTCGGTTTCAAGGAAGCCTCGAACATCGATGTCGAGAACAACGAGGTCATCTATTGTGCGGTCGGCGTCGGTTCCGATCTGTCGCCGTATCAACCCGACACGACGATTCGCTTCAAAGGCAACCGCTTCGCCTACAACGGCGTGGCGGTCAAGATCATCGGCGCATTCGGCAATAACACTTTCCACGACAACATCTTCGAGGGCAATCTCGCCGATCTGGAGCTTTCGGGACGGACCGAAAGTGAGCGCAACGTGTGGCATGGCAATTATTTCGATCTCTACGAGGGCTTCGACCGTAACAACGACGGTGTCGGCGACACCCCCTACGAGAACTATGTCTATGCCGACCAGATCTGGATGGACATCCCGGAAGCGCGTTTTTTCAAGAGTTCGCCAGTGCTCGAACTGCTCGACTTTCTCGAACGCCTGGCGCCCTTCTCGTCACCGAACCTGCAACTCAAGGACGCCGCGCCCCGCTTCAACCGGCCGGCGCGAGCCGCCAACGGGAGTGCCACATGAGCGAAGAACGCGAAAATCCGGCGAACGACAAGCCGGCCACGCCGCCGCCACTATCGAAGGAGCGCAAGCAACAGGCGCGCCGCAAGGTATTGCGCACCATTCTGCTCACCGGCGGCGTCATGGGTGCCGCCCTGTCCGGCTATCTGCCGCTGGCCTACGGCCAGAAGCCGCGTCTGCGCCCGCCGGGCGCCCTCGATGAGAAGGATTTTCTGGCCTCCTGCATCAAGTGCGGTCAATGTGTGCAGGTCTGCCCGGTGCAGGCGATCAAGCTGGCCGACCTGGTCGATGGCTTCGGTGTCGGCACACCCTACATCGATGCCCGCGCCCAAGCCTGCGATTTTTCCTGCGACGCCGTGCAATGCATCCTCGCCTGCCCGACCGGATCGCTGACCTATCACAAGCCGGCGTTCGCCGCGACCCGGCCCGGCGCCGCCCTGGCCGCCAAACCCATCCTGTTGGCCAAGGAGAAGGACGCCGAGCCAACGCTGAACATGGCCGAGCGCATCGGCGTCGCCCGCCTGACGCGCCCGGAGTCCTGCCTCGCCATGCAGGGCAAGGGCTTCAAGGGCCAGGTGCAGGGTCCGGGCTTCAAGGGCCACATGCGCTACATGGCAGTGGACCGATGGAAGCCGATCAAGGTGGCCGACCACCCCTACGATGTCGCCGAATGCGACCTGTGCGCGCGCGAGTGCCCGATCAAGGGCGCCATCAGCATCGAGTCGGTGTTCGCTCCGGACGGCAGCCGGCGCAAGCAGCCGGTCGTCCATGAGCCCTGTGTCGGCTGCGGCGTCTGCGAAATGATCTGCCCGGTCGAACCGGCCGCCATCGAGATCGTTCCCCGCGAGGTGTGGAGATCATGAGTGCCCAACTGAAGAAGCGCTTCGTCGAACAGATCCTGGTCATGCTCGGTCGTGAGCCAAAGAAGCCCGCGGATATCGCCCCCGCCGCCCAGAAGATACATCTCTACAAGCGCGGCAATCGCGACCTGATTGCCGAAAAGCTGCATGCGCGCGCACACGCGGTGCACACCAACAAGTGGCGCAATCGCCGCTGGGCGACGCTGATCGCCGTCAACCTGCTCTTCGTGGTGTCCTTCTGGTTCGACATCCAGTTGCTGGAGGGCGCGCTGACCGCCTCGCGCTTCGCCGGTTTCCACCTGATCGACCTGAATTCCGCACTCCAGGTGATGCTGGCGCACAAGCACATCATCAACAACCTGCTCATCGGCACCGGCACGGTGCTGGTGCTTTGGTTACTGCTCGGCGGACGGACCTTCTGTTCCTGGGTATGTCCCTACCATCTGGTCGCCGAATGGGCGGAAAAGCTGCACCTCTACCTGGTGAAGAAGAAGTTGGTCACTGACCAGACCATCGACCGCCGTCTGCGCACGGTTTCCTGGTTTGTCTTCGCCATCCTGGCCGTCGCCACCGGATACACGGTGTTTGAAGCCATCTCGCCCACCGGCATCCTCTCCCGCGCCATGATCTACGGCGCCGGCGTGGCGCTGCTCTGGGTGCTGGCGCTGCTGGTGTTCGAGGTCTTTTTCTCGCGGCGCGCCTGGTGCCGTTACGCCTGCCCGATCGGGCTCACCTACGGGGTGGTCGGCATCCTGTCGCCAGTGCGCATCAAGTACACGCTGGACGGCTGCTTCCACGAAGGCGATTGCCGCAAGGTCTGCCTGGTGCCGCACGTTCTCGACACCGTCATCAAGGGCCGCGCGGTCGATACTGCGGTGCCGATCGGCCCCGACTGCACACGCTGCGGCCTCTGCGTGGATACCTGCCCCACCGGCTCGCTCAAGTTCGAGATCAAGGGCCTGTCGAAACTGATGTAAGCGAAATGCTCTGAATCAAGGGCGGCCCGCGGGCCCGCCCGCTACAATGCCGCCCACCATGATACGTTTCGATTCCGTCGCAAAGACCTTCCGCCGTAGCCGCGTTCTCGATGGCATCAGCCTGGAAATCGGCCTTGGCGAGCGCGTCGCCCTGATCGGCTCCAACGGCGCCGGCAAGACCACGCTGATCCGCTGCCTGCTGGGTGAATATACGCACGAAGGCAGCGTCGCCATCGAGGGACATTCGCCGCGCCGGGAGCGCACCACGGTGCTCGCCAACATCGGCTTCGTACCCCAATTGCCGCCGCCGCTGAAAATGCCGGTCGGCCAGTTGATCGGCTTCGCCGCCGGTCTCTGCGGCACCGACCCGAAGCGTATTTCCGACCTGGCCAGCGCCCTCGGCCTCGACACGGCGCCGATCATGGACCGCCAGTTTGTCCGCCTGTCGGGCGGCATGAAGCAGAAGTTGCTGATCGCCATCGCTCTCGGTCGGGACGCGAAACTGCTGATCATGGACGAACCGGCCGCCAACCTCGATCCCGAGGCGCGCAAGATATTTTTCGAACTGCTCGCCGAGCGCGCCGAACAGGCCACCATGTTGATCTCCAGCCACCGGCTCAACGAGGTCTCGGCGCTGGTCAATCGGGTAATCGAACTCGACCTCGGCAAGGTGGTGCTCGATGACCGCGTCGCCGATGACATTTCCCTCACCGGCCTGCTGGACTGCCGCATCATCGTCAAGCGCGCCGAACCGGCCCTGGCCAAGGCGCTCGGTAGCTGGAACTTCACCGACCAGGGTGGCGGCCTGGAATGGCGGGGCAAGGTCGCCGGGCCCGACCGGCTGCGTTTCCTCGGCATGACTTCGCGCTATGTTGGGCTGATCAGCGACATGTCGCTGACCGAGGTCGATCGCTGACATGGATCGCCGCCGTTTCCTCGCCACCGGCTTTACCCTGACCCCCTTGGCGGCGGCACTCTCGACCCTTGGTGCCTGCGCCAGGGACGATCGCTGGCCGGAGGGCATGCAGCCACTCAAGTGGGATCGGGACACCTGCGTCGTGTGCAACATGGTTATTTCGGACCGCCGCTTCGCCGGCGAGATACGCGGCGGACCGAAAAACACGGTTTTCAAGTTCGACGATCCCGGTTGCATCGCCTTGTGGCTGAGCGACAAGGCGGCCGCTTATCCGTGGATGCGCGAGCCGGCCACGAAGCTCTGGATCGCCGATGTCAATAGCCGCGGCCAGGAGGTTGCCTGGTTGGACGGACTCAAGGCGCACTACGTCGCCAAGACATCGCCGATGGGCTTCAATTTCGGTGCTGTCGCCCATCCGCAAGCCGGATCGGTCGACTTCCCCACCATGTGCGAGCACGTGGTAACCAAATTCAAGAAAGGCCGTTCATGAATACCCTCTACCCCCCGGCCCCCTTCTCGAAGAAGGGGGTGACGAAGGTTCAGCCGCTCGGCGGCTTCCGGTCGATGACCACGCCTCCTTGGGGCGGCCCGGCGGAGGCGCCATGAAACAGTTGTGGTTGACTGCCAAGCTCGATATCGTCGAGTCCCTGCACGCACGCTGGTTCCAGATCTACACCCTGGTGTTCGGCGGCATCGTCGCCATGCTGTTCCTGTTCGGCCTCACGGAATCGCGCGTGCTCGGCTTCATCGGCCTGTCCCGCCTGCTGGTCACCTACATCCAGCTGACCATGGCCATTCTGCCCATCTTCGTGCTCATCACCACCGTTCGCTCGGTGGCCGGCGACCGCGAGGCGGGCGTCTTCGAATACCTGCTGTCGCTGCCGGTATCGCTCGCCGCGTGGTTCTGGGGAAAGATCGTCGGCCGCTACCTGGTGATCTTTCTGCCGGTGTTCGTCGCCATGCTCGTCGCCGTGCTGATCGCCCTGGTGCGCGACATCGAGGTGCCCTGGACGCTGTTCGGCTACTACACGGCGCTGCTCGCCGCCATGGCGGCCTGTTTTCTCGGCTTCGGCATGCTCATCTCCGCCCTCGCCCGCAGCACCGACATGGCCCAGGGCGCAGCCTTCCTTGTCTGGCTGACGCTGCTGCTGTTCCTCGACCTGATCCTGCTCGGGGTCATGATCCAGGGCAAGGTCGCGCCGGAAATCGCCGTCGGCATCGCGCTCGCCAACCCGCTGCAGGTGTTCCGCACGGCGGCACTGGCGCTGTTCGATCCCCAGCTGATCGTTCTCGGCCCGTCGGCGTTCGTCATCCTCGACAACTTCGGCCAGGTTGGCTACATGGTTTTCGCCCTCGCCTATCCGACAGCGCTTGGCCTCCTCGCCGCCGCCCTGGGCTATTTCTTCTTCCGTCGGGGCGATCTGCCTTGAGACAGGCACTCGCCGCGCTCCTGCTCCTGGCCGCGTCCCTCGGCTGCCGTGCACAGACGGCGCAAGTGCTGGACGCGCTCTGGGCCGCGACGCTCGTGGACCTCGACGACCAGCCGGTCGCGCTGCGCAAGCATCAAGGCCGCCCGCTGGTAGTCAATTTCTGGGCCCGCTGGTGCGGACCGTGCCGGGACGAAATTCCCGACTTTGTCCGGGAGCGCAGCCGATTCAAGGACAAAGGCATCGAGGTGCTCGGCATCGCCCTCGAGGACAACGCGGTGCCAGTACGCGATTTCGCCAAGGCCTACGAGATGGACTACCCCGTGTTACTGGCCAAGGACAAGGGCATCGCGCTGATGCAGGCACTTGGCAACACCAAGGCGGGACTGCCGTTCACGCTCGCCATCGACCGGCGGGGCAACGTGGTGGCGCGCAAGCTGGGGCCGATGAAGAAGGCCGAGGTGGAGGCGGCGTTCCAGCAGGCACTGAAGTAGCGCCGCCATGTCCCGGGAATCCGAAATCGACCAGAGTTTCGGCCGCCAGCAAGTTGGCGCCGACGAGCGACGGAGCCGCATCCGCCGCGTCTTCGAGGCCGTGGCACCCCGCTACGACCTGATGAACGACCTGATGAGCTTCGGCATCCACCGCCTGTGGAAACGCACGCTGAGGCGGCGCTGCCGGGGCATCAACGGGATTGTCGTCGATCTGGCCGGCGGCACCGGCGACGTGGCCCGGCTGATGGCCACCGAGACTCGCCTGACCGTCGTCTGCGACCCCAGTCAGGCCATGATGACCGCCGGCCGTCGCGCCGACGACCGGCACCTCCACTGGCTGGGCGGCGAGGCGGAGGCCCTGCCGTTCGCCGACGGCAGCGTCGATCTCCTCACCATTTCGTTCGGCCTGCGCAACGCCACCCGGCTCGGCGCCGCCCTGACCGAGATACATCGCGTGCTCAAACCCGGCGGTCGTTTCGTCTGCCTGGAATTCTCTCGGCCGCACTGGTGGCTGGCACCCTTCTACGACCTGTATTCTTGGCTGGTCATTCCCCGCTTGGGTGCCGCCGTGGCGCGCGAGCCGGTGGCCTACCAGTATCTCGTCGAATCGATCCGCCGATTTCCCGACCAGCGCGGCTTCGCAGCCATGATCACGCACAGCGGCTTCGCCGACGTGCGCTGGGAGAATGTCTCGTTCGGCATTGCCTGTCTGCATTTCGCGGAGCGCCCGCTTGAGTCCTGAACCGGCGGCGCGCGTCGGCAGACCCGACCGCCCAGCGGGTGCGCGCCTCTGGCTGCTGGCGGCGCGGCCACGTACCCTGCCGCTGGCGGCGACGCCGGTGCTGGTCGGCACGGCGCTGGCCTGGGCGCAAGGGGCGCCGCATGCCTGGGGCTTGGCCATCGCCGCGCTGCTGGCCGCGATGCTGATCCAGATCGGCACCAACCTGCACAACGACGCGGCCGACTTCGAACGCGGCAATGATAGCCCGGCACGCCTCGGCCCGACACGTGTCACCGCCGCCGGCTGGGCCAGCCCCGGCGATGTGCGCGGCGCGGCCGCGCTGGCCTTCGGTCTGGCGTTTCTGCTCGGCGTCTATCTGGCCAGCCAGGGCGGCTGGCCCATCGTGGCCATCGGTCTGGCCTCGCTCGCCGCCGGTGCCGCCTATTCCGGGGGCCCGAAGCCGATTTCCCACGCGCCGTTTGGCGAACTCTTCGTGCTGGTGTTCTTCGGCTTCGTCGCCGTCGGCGGCAGCCACTATCTGCAAAGCGGCACCCTGACGGCCGCCGGCCTGCTTGCCGGCGCCGCGGTCGGCGCGCCGGCCGCCGCCGTATTGATGGTCAATAACCTGCGCGATCTCGTCGCCGACAGCGCCGCCGGCCGCCGGACCCTCGCCGCCCTGCTCGGGCCTGCAGCCAGCCGGCGCGTGCATGCCCTGCTGGTGTTGATACCCTTCGCCTTGCTGCCCGGTCTCGCCTGGCTGGTGCGGCCAGGCGTCTGGCTGGCGCTGCTGGCCCTGCCGCTCGCCCTGGTCCTGCTACGCGCCGCCCGCGCCGCCGCCGGCGCGGCGCTCAACCGCGTGTTGGCCGACACCGCGCGCTGCCAACTCGTCTTCGGAGTACTCTTCGCCATCGGCTGCCTGTTGCCGGCCCGCTAATTGCCATGACCATCGACTGGACTCCCGCGCCACCCAGCGCCGCCGCCTATACCGACATCCGCTACGACCTCTCCGGCGACGGCATCGCCCGCATCGCCATCAATCGTCCCGAGCGCCGCAACGCCTTTCGTCCGGAGACGATCGTCGAACTCCAGGATGCCTTCACCCGTGCCCACCGGGATCCGGCCGTCGGCGCGATCATCTTCACCGGCGTCGGCCCGGATGCTTTCTGCTCGGGCGGCGACCAGCGGGTGCGCGGCAGCGGCGCCAATAGCGGCGGCTACCTCGACGCCGCCACGAACACGCCGCACCTGAATGTCCTCGATCTGCAAATGCAGATCCGCCGCCTGCCCAAGCCGGTCGTGGCCATGGTGGCCGGCTATGCGATCGGCGGCGGCCACGTGCTGCATCTGGTTTGTGACCTCACCATCGCCGCCGACAACGCCCGCTTCGGCCAGACCGGCCCGCGCGTCGGCAGCTTCGACGCCGGCCTCGGCGCGGGCCTGATGGCGCGCACCATCGGCATCAAGCGCGCCAAGGAGATCTGGCTGCTCTGCCGTCAGTACGACGCACCGACCGCGCTCGCCTGGGGTCTCGTCAATGCGGTGGTGCCGCTGGCGAAACTGGAGGAGGAAACCGTCGCCTGGTGCCGCGAAATGCTCAAGCTCTCGCCCACCGCCCTGCGCATGATCAAGGCCGGCTTCAACGCGGACACCGACGGCCTGGCCGGCATTCAGGAACTGGCCGGGCAGGCCACCGGCCTCTTCTACATGACCGCCGAAGGTCAGGAGGGCCGCAACGCCTGGCTGGAAAAACGGCCGCCCGATTTCGGGAAATATCGCCGCCGACCATGACTCTACGGCCCGTCCGGCCACCCGCACCAGCCACTCAGGTGACGACGTAAGCCGCCGCGCCGGTGGCGATGACTTCGTCGGCGTCGTTTTCCAATGTCATCTGGACGGAAGCAATGCGGCCGCCGAGGCGGATCACTCTGCCGGTGGCGACGAAGTGCCGGCCCATACCGGGACGCAGGTAGTCGACGCGCAGGTCGATGGTGCCCAGACGGTTGAAGCGATGGCCGATCTGCTCGGCCGTCTCGTTGGCGTGCTTCTCGGCAACCGCCAGCGAGACCGCCAGCGCCCCCGCGACGTCCAGGCTGGCGGCGATCATGCCCCCATGCAGCCTTCCCTGGACGAAGTTGCCGACCAGATCCTTGCGCATGGCGAATGTCAGCTGCGGCCGGTCCGGCGTCAGCGAGGCCACCTTGAGGCCCAGCAGTTCATTGAAGTGAATGCGCCGCTCGTAGATTTCGCGCAGCATGGTCTCGACCCGCTCCTGCTCGACGGCGGACCGCCGCTCGGGAGTGGTGGCCGAACTCACGACTGGTCCGCCTGCGGGATCGGTGCCACCGGCGTCAAACGCCATATGTCGGCGTTGTATTCCGCCATGGTGCGGTCGGTCGAGAACTTGCCGCTGGCGGCAGTGTTGAGGATGCTCATGCGCGTCCAGCGTTCGATGTCGCGATAGGCGGCGGCGGCGCGCTCCTGCGCGTCGACAAAGGCACGGAAGTCAGCCGCCACCAACCAGGGATCGTGCGGGCTGCGAATGGCTGCGACGATGGGATCGAACAGGCCCGGCTCGAACGGGTTGAAGTGACCGGATTCGATCAGCGCCATGACCCGATTCAGGTCGGGGTCG
>WBZL01004716.1_pt1 | contig 11605 bp, 12 predicted proteins | sample 5204291 | NCBI WGS metagenome assembly WBZL01 (sample SAMN12344345, study PRJNA552823) | activated sludge metagenome | biome: Activated sludge suspended growth; feature: Nitrification reactor; material: Wastewater; isolation source: activated sludge from nitrification reactor of wastewater...
GGCCAACTTCGCCTTCGTGCACCTGACCTACGTGCCGTGGATCGCCGCCGCCGGCGAGCTCAAGACCAAGCCCACCCAGCACACGGTGCAGAAGCTGCGCGAGATCGGCATCCAGCCCGATGCGCTGCTGTGCCGGGCCGACCGCTACATCCCGGACGACGAGCGCGAGAAGATCAGCCTGTTCACCAACGTGCCGCTGCACGGCGTGATTTCGATGCCCGACGTCGACACCATCTACAAGGTGCCGCGCGTGCTGCACGAGCAGGGGCTCGACGAGCTGATCTGCATGAAGCTCCAGTTGCTGACCAGGCCGGCCGACCTCAAGCGCTGGGACACCCTGGTGCACGAGGTCGAGCACCCGCAGGCCACGGTCACCATCGGCATGTGCGGCAAGTACACCGACCTGTCCGACAGCTACAAGTCGCTCAACGAGGCGCTGCGCCACGCCGGCATCCACAACCACGTGAAGGTGCAGATCGACTACGTCGACGCCGAGACGCTGACGCCGGCCAACGTGGCGCAGCTGGCGCGTTTCGACGCCATCCTGGTGCCCGGCGGGTTCGGCAAGCGCGGCATCGAGGGCAAGGTGCTGGCCGCGCAGTACGCCCGCGAGCATCGGGTGCCCTACCTGGGCATCTGCCTGGGCATGCAGGTGGCCACCATCGAGTTCGCGCGCCACGTGGCCGGCCTGGAGGGCGCCAACAGCACCGAGTTCGATCCGGGCTGTCCGCATCCGGTGATCGCGCTGATCGAGGAATGGCAGGACCGCGACGGGTCGATCCAGAAGCGCAACGCCGACTCCGACCTCGGCGGCACCATGCGCCTGGGCGCGCAGACCTCCGACGTCAAGGCCGGCACGCTGGCGCACCGCATCTACGGCAGCGTGGTCACCGAGCGCCATCGCCACCGCTACGAGGCCAATGTCAACTACCTCGACCGCCTGCAGCAGGCGGGCCTGGTGATCAGCGCGCTGACGCAACGCGAGAAGCTGACCGAGATCGTCGAGCTGCCGCAGGCCCTGCACCCCTGGTTCGTCGGCGTGCAGTTCCACCCCGAATTCAAGAGCACGCCGTGGGGCGGCCACCCGCTGTTCACCAGCTACGTCAAGGCCGCGCTGGACTACCGCAGCGAGCGCACCGTGGTGCCGGTGAAGGAAGTCGCTTGAAACTCTGCGGGTTCGAAGTCGGGCCGCGCCAGCCGTTCTTCCTGATCGCCGGGCCCTGCGTCGTCGAGTCGCGGCAGCTGCAGATGGACGTGGCCGGGCGGCTGCAGGAGATCACCTCCGCGCTGGGCATCCCCTTCATCTTCAAGAGCAGCTACGACAAGGCCAACCGCAGCAGCGGCGAGAGTTTTCGCGGGCCGGGCATGTCCGCCGGCCTGGAGATCCTGGCCGAGGTCCGACGCACGCTGGGCGTGCCCGTGCTCACCGACGTGCACACCGAGGCCGACGTGCCGGCCGTCGCCGCCGTCGTCGACGTGCTGCAGACGCCGGCCTTCCTGTGCCGCCAGACCGACTTCATCCGCACCGTCGCGCAGAGCGGCAAGCCGGTGAACATCAAGAAGGGGCAGTTCCTGGCGCCGCACGACATGAAGAACGTGATCGCCAAGGCCCGCGCCGCCGCGCGCGACAAGGGGCTGCCCGAAGACTGCTTCATGGCCTGCGAGCGAGGCGCCAGCTTCGGCTACAACAACCTCGTGTCCGACATGCGCAGCCTGGCGATCATGCGCGACACCAACGCGCCGGTGGTCTTCGACGCCACCCACAGCGTGCAGCTGCCCGGCGGGCAAGGCACCTCCAGCGGCGGCCAACGCGAGTTCGTGCCGGTGTTGTCGCGCGCTGCGGTCGGCGTCGGTGTCGCCGGCCTGTTCATGGAGACCCACCCCGACCCGGCTCACGCGCTCAGCGACGGCCCCAACGCCGTGCCGCTGCGCCACATGCCGGCGCTGCTGGAGCAGCTGCTGGCGCTGGACCGCGTGGTCAAGCGCCAGCCCTACCTGGAAGAGCACTTCGAGCCATGAGCGCCTACATCATCGCCAACGTGCGCGTCACCGACCCGACCCAGTACGAGGACTACAAGACGTTCTCGACCCTGGCCATGCAGGCCCACGGTGCCGAGGTCTGCGTGCGCGGCGGCCCGAGCCAGGTGCTGGAGGGCGACTGGACGCCGGACCGGCTGGTGGTGCTGAAGTTTCCCTCGGTCGAGAAGGCCCGCGCCTTCTATGACTCGCCCGAATATGGCCGCGCCCGCCAGGCGCGTGCCGGCGCGGCCGTGATGCGCATGGTCGTCGTCGAAGGTATCTGAGTCCCTGGAGCAACAAGAGCATGAGTGCCATCGTCGACATCGTCGGCCGCGAGATCCTCGACAGCCGCGGCAACCCCACCGTCGAGTGCGACGTGCTGCTGGAAAGCGGCACGATGGGTCGCGCCGCAGTCCCCAGCGGCGCCTCCACCGGCAGCCGCGAAGCCATCGAGCTGCGCGATGGCGACAAGGCCCGCTACGGTGGCAAGGGCGTGCTCAAGGCGGTCGAGCACATCAACACCGAGATCAGCGAGGCCGTGCTGGGCCTCGACTCGTCCGAACAGGCCTTCCTGGACAAGACGCTGATCGACCTCGACGGCACCGACAACAAGAGCCGGCTGGGCGCCAATGCGATGCTGGCGGTCAGCATGGCCGTGGCCCGCGCCGCGGCCGAGGAGACCGGCCTGCCGCTGTACCGCTACTTCGGCGGGATGGGCGGCATGCAGCTGCCGGTGCCGATGATGAACGTCATCAACGGCGGGGCGCACGCCAACAACAACCTCGACCTGCAGGAGTTCATGATCCTGCCGGTGGGTGCGCCCAGCTTCCGCGAAGCCGTCCGCTACGGCGCCGAGGTCTTCCACGCCCTGAAGAAGATCATCGATGCCAAGGGCATGCCCACCAGCGTGGGCGACGAAGGCGGCTTCGCGCCCAACGTGGCCAGCCACGAGGCGGCGATCCAGCTGATCCTCGAAGCCATCGAGTCAGCGGGCTACCGGGCCGGCGAGCAGATCGCGATCGGCCTGGACTGCGCCGCGAGCGAGTTCTACAAGGACGGCAAGTACCACCTCGACGGCGAAGGCCTGCAGCTGACCTCCGCCGAGTGGACCGACATGCTGGCCGGCTGGTGCGACAAGTACCCCATCGTCAGCATCGAAGACGGCATGCACGAGGGCGATTGGGACGGCTGGAAGATCCTCACCGACCGGCTGGCGAAGAAGGTGCAGCTGGTCGGCGACGACCTGTTCGTCACCAACACCAAGATCCTGCAGGAAGGCATCGACAAGGGCATCGCCAACTCGATCCTCATCAAGATCAACCAGATCGGCACGCTCACCGAGACCTTCGCGGCCATCGAGATGGCCAAGCGCGCGGGCTATACCGCCGTCATCAGCCACCGCAGCGGCGAGACCGAGGACAGCACCATCGCCGACATCGCGGTGGGCACCAACGCCGGGCAGATCAAGACCGGTTCGATGAGCCGCAGCGACCGCATCGCCAAGTACAACCAGCTGCTGCGCATCGAGGAGGACCTGGGTGACGTCGCGCGTTACCCCGGTCGCAGCGCGTTCTACAACCTGAGGTAGTCTTCGCCGCCATGGGCCTGAAGCTGGTCAACCTGACGCTGGCGGCGCTGCTGCTGCTGGTGCAGGCCGACCTGTGGCTGGGCAAGACCGGCCTGCCCTACGTGATGAGCCTGCGCGCCCAGCTCGACGAACAGCGCGCCGCCAACGAGGCGGCACGCGGCCGCAACGCCCAGCTGTCGGCCGAGGTCAGCGACCTGAAGGAAGGTCTCGAGATGGTCGAGGAGAAGGCGCGCAGCGAACTCGGCATGATCAGGCCGGACGAGATCCTTGTGCAGGTCACGCGGCGCTGACCCGGCGCGACTCGGCCTCCCACATCGCTGCGGTGCTGCAGTCCCTGCTCGACGCCACGGCGCCCTGGCTGGTGCCGGCCTTCACGCTGATCGGCAGCCCCGTCACCTGGCTGGAGGTGGTGGCCTTCGGCCTGTCGCTGGCCATGGTGGGTTGCAACCTGGTGGTCAACCCCACGGGATGGCCACTGGCCATCGCGGCGTCGCTGCTGTACGCGTTGCTGTTCGCGCACAGCCGTCTGTATGGCGAGGCCAGCCTGCAGATCTTCTTCGTGGTCATCGCGGCATGGGGTTGGTGGCAATGGCTGCGCGGCACCGGCGACGATGGCCGGGCCCTGCGGGTGCACCGCCTGAGCGTGCGCGACCGCTGGCGCGCCGTGGCGGCCACGGCGCTGGCCTGGCCTGCCGCCGGCCTGCTGCTGCACCGGATGACCGACAGCGACGTGCCTTTCCTCGACGCGCTGCCCACAGTGGCCAGCGTCACCGGGCAGTTGCTGCTGGGCCGCAAGCTGGTGGAGAACTGGCCGACCTGGTTGTTCGTCAACGGGGTCAGCGTGCTGCTGTTCGCCATCAAGGGCCTGTGGCTGACGGTGATCCTGTACGCGCTCTTCGCCGCGTTGTCGGTGGCTGGCTGGCGGGCCTGGGCGGCGCGCCTGGAGGCCCGTCATGCCTGAGGCACGGCTGATCGCGATCGTCGGTGCAGAGAGCACCGGCAAGACCTGGCTGGCGCGTGAACTCGCCGCCCACCTGGCGGCCGCGACCGGGCAGCGCAGCTGCTGGGTGAGCGAGCACCTGCGCGACTGGTGCGACACCCACGGCCGCACACCGCGACCCGACGAGCAGGCGGCGATCGCCGCGTGCCAATCCGACCGGGTAGCCGAGGCGGCCCGCCATCACGACTGGGTGGTCTGCGACACCACCGCGCTGATGACCGCGGTCTACAGCCGCTACCTGTTCGGCGACGCGAGCCTGGATGCCGCAGCCTGGGCGGCCCACGGGCAGATGCACGTCACCCTGCTGACCGCGCTCGACCTGCCCTGGCAGGCCGATGGCCTCCAGCGCGACGGTGCACACGTGCGCGAGCCCGTCGACGCGCTGTTGCGCGAGATGCTGCAGGCACGGTCGTGGCCGTATGCGGTGGTGCACGGCGAGGGCGCCGTGCGGCTGCAGGCGGCGGTGGATGCCGTCGGCGCGCGGCTGCCCCTGCAGGCCGGCGCGGCGCGCATCGCCACACCGACGAGCGGCCTGTTCACGCGCTGGACCGAAACCTCCGCAGGCGGCGCGACGCCGGCGCGCAGCTGGTGGTGCGACTGTTGCGATGTGCCGCAGCTGGAGCGGGCGCTGCGCGCCGCGCGCTGAGTGGCGGCGCGCACCGGCCTGGCCGGGTCACTGCACCGCGCGGCTGGCTGGGGGCTGGTCGCGCCCGGGCGTGAACATCTCGCCGACGTCCACCGCATCGAAGCGGTACTGCAGCCCGCAGAAGTCGCAACCCACCTCGACCAGTCCGCGCTCGACGATCAGGCTCTCGCTCTCGGCCCGGCCCAGCGAGCGCAGCATGCCCTGCACGCGCTCGCGCGAGCAGCGGCAGGCGAAGCGCGGCTGCAGCGGCTCGAATCGCGTCAGGGGCTCCTGCCAGAACAGACGGTGCAGCAGCGCGTCGGCTTCCAGCGTCAACAGCTCGCCTCGCGTCAGCGTGGCGGCCAGCATCGCGATGCGATTGAAGCCCTCGTGCAGGCCGATGTCGTCCTCGGCGCGGCGCGAGCCGAGGTTGCCTGCGCCCTCGACCGGCAGGCGCTGGATCAGCAACCCGGCGGCGCAGCGCTCGTCGGCTGCCAGCACCAGGCGCGTGTCGAGCTGCTCGGACTGCAGCATGTAGTGCTCGAGCACCTGCGCCACCTGCTGCAACGGCTCGCGATGGTCGCCGTGCAGGGGCACGATGCCCTGGTAGGGCTGCTGGCCCGGCAAGCGATCGCGCGGGTCGAGCGTGATCGCGCAGCGCCCCTGCCCGTGCACGTTGACCAGCCCTTCGAGCCGAGCGCCCGCTGGCACCGGCGCCACCACCTTGGCGGTGGTGCGGAACGTGAGGTCGGACTGCGCCTCGGCCACCGCCAGCTTGACCGGCCCGTCGCCCGAGACCTGCAGCACCAGCGAACCATTGAACTTGATGTTGGCCTGCATCAGCACCGAAGCGGCCGCCATCTCGCCCAGCAGGTCGCGCACCTCGACGGGGTAGCCGCCAGCCGCTTCGCGGCGGCGCAGCGACTCGACCCAGGCGTCGGTCAGGCGCACCAGCATGCCGCGCACCGGCAGGCCCTCGAACAGGAACTTGTGCAGCGACGACATCAGGCGATCTTCACCGCCTGCTGGCGATGCCGCGCCGCGTTCTCGACGTAGCCGGCGGCCGACCGGGCCAGGCGTTCGACCTCCTCCGGCCGCAGAGGACGCACCAGCTTGGCCGGACTGCCCATGATCATCGATCCGTCCGGGAACTCCTTGCCCTCGGTGACCAGCGACCCGGCGCCGACCAGGCAATGCCGGCCGATGCGCGCACCGTTGAGCACGACGGCCTGGATGCCGATCAGCGAACCGTCGCCGATCGTGCAGCCGTGCAGCGTGCACTGATGACCGACGGTGACGCCTCCACCGATCGTCAGCGGCTTGCCCAGGTCGGTGTGCAGCACGCTGCCGTCCTGGATGTTGCTGCGGGCGCCGATGCGGATCCACTCGTTGTCGCCGCGCAGCACGGCGCCGTACCACACGCTGGCACCGTCCCCGAGCTCGACGCGTCCCAGCACCGTGGCACTGTCGGCCACCCATGCCCCGCTGCCGAGCCGCGGTGCGTCGTCTGCGTATCGGAACAGGGCCACTCCAGGGTCTCCGCGCGGGCAAAGCCGATAATTCTAGGCATGGACCTGCGCCGGCGTGCCCTTGTGGCCTTGTGCGACACCGACCCCGGCCGCAAGGCCGATGCGGCGCGGGCCTTGCTGGTCGACGCGCGCGCCGGGCTGGCCGTGGACATCGGGGGCTCGTGGCCGTGCCCGCCGGGGCTGCCGGGCCGTCCTGCACGCCCGAGGCTGGTCGATCCTGCCGCCTTGCCGCGCCGGTCGCCGTTCACGCCGTCGGGTCGCGCGGCACTGCTGCACGCCGTGGCGCACATCGAGTTCAACGCCATCAACCTGGCGCTCGACGCCGTGTGGCGCTTTGCCGGCATGCCCGAGACCTTCTACCGCGACTGGACGCGTGTGGCCGCCGAGGAGGCGCTGCACTTCACGCTGCTGCGCGACCACCTGCGCACGCTGGGCCACGACTACGGCGACTTCGACGCGCACGACGGCCTGTGGGCAATGGCCGAGCGCACCGCCGACGACCTCGTCGCGCGCATGGCGCTGGTGCCGCGCACGCTGGAGGCGCGCGGCCTCGACGCGACGCCGCCGATGCAGGACCGTCTGCGCCGGGCCGGCGACCTGCGCGCGGTGGAGATCCTCGACGTGATCCTGCGCGACGAGGTGGGCCATGTCTCGATCGGCAACCAGTGGTACCGATGGTTGTGCCATCGCGAGGGGCTCGACCCCGTGGTCCATGACGAGGCCTTGCACCGGCAGTTCGCGGCGCCGCGCCTGCAGCCGCCCCTCAACCTGGAGGCCCGCCGCGCCGCCGGCTTCGACGAGGTCGAACTGGCGCGGATGCAGGCCGCTTCGACGCCGGCGCCCGGCGGCATCGGCCAGCCGGTCCGGTCCGGATCGGCCCGCCGGCTCCCCACAGGTCCACGCGATTGAGCCCGCCCCCGGCAGACGAAGCGCGCCTGTTCGCGCACCGCGACTTCGTCCGACTCTGGTCGGCGCGCCTGGCCGGCACGGCCGCCAGCCAGATGCTGATGGTCGCGCTGGCCTGGCAGATGTACGACCTCACGGGCTCGGCCTGGGACCTCGGCCTGGTCGGCTTGCTGCAGTTCCTGCCTGCGCTGGCCCTGGCCCTGCCAGCCGGACACTGGATCGACCGCTACCCGCGGGCCCGGCTGCTGACCCTGTGCCTGGCGTTGCAGGTGGCCGTGGCCGGCGGCCTGTGCGTGGCCGCGTGGCACGGTGCGGTCGGACGCGGCCTGCTGCTGGGGGTCTCGGTGCTGCTGGGCGCCCTGCGTGCGGTGCAGATGCCGACGCAGCAGGCCCTGACACCGTCGCTGGTGCCGGCGGCGCTGCTGCCGCGGGCACTGGCATTCAGTTCGGCCGGCCTGCAGGCCTCGATCATCGCCGGTCCGGCCCTGGGGGGCCTGATCTACGCCGCAGGCGCGGCAACCACCTATGCGACGTGTGCGGTGCTTTTCGTCTTGTCCCTGGCGCTCGTGCTGCGCATCGCGGACCGGCCCCGGGCGGCCACCGGGTCGGCGACCTGGCAGACGCTGCTGGCCGGTCTGCGCTTCATCTTCGACCGCCCGGTGGTGCTGGGCGCGGTGTCGCTGGACCTCTTTGCCGTGCTGCTGGGTGGCGCCACCGCCTTGTTGCCGATCTTCGCCAAGGACGTGCTGCACGTCGGTCCCCAGGGCCTGGGCCTGCTGCGTGCCGCGCCCGCGGTCGGTGCCCTGCTGGTGTCGGTGCTGCTGACACGCTGGTCGTTCCAGCGCCGCGTCGGGCGCAAGCTGCTCGGGGCGGTGGCGGTGTACGGCGTGGCCATCGGCCTGTTCGGCTTGTCGACGCAGTTCTGGTGGTCGTGGCTGGTGCTGGCGATCAGCGGAGGCGCCGACATGGTCAACGTCGTCATCCGCCAGACCCTCGTGCAGCTCGAGACGCCCGACTCGATGCGCGGCCGTGTCAGCGCCGTCAACGCGGTGTTCATCGGGGCCTCCAACCAGCTCGGCGAGTTCGAATCGGGCGCCACCGCCGCGTGGTTCGGGCCGGTCGGGTCGGTGGTGCTGGGCGGCATCGGCACCTGCCTGGTCGCGGCCTTGTGGCTGCGTGCGTTTCCGGCCTTGGCACGGCGCGACCGCATGAGCGAACCGGCCACGACTCCGGCCTGAAAAGGCCGGGGCCCGCGCGCGACCTTGCGACGCCGGACTGCCGCGGCGCGATCTCACCGCCCCTTGGCACGAGCCACCTGCCGCGCATGCCGGGCCCGCATCTTCCACTCGGCCAGCCGTTCCTGGCGCTGGCGCAGGCTGAGCGTGTCGCGCTGGGCCTCGCGCAGCAGCTTGTGGAAGCTGTCGACCCGCTCGGACGCCACGGCTTCGCGCACCGCGCAACCGGGTTCGTGCTCGTGGCGGCAGTTGCGGAAGCGGCAGGTCGGGGCCAGGCGCGCGATGTCGTCGAAGACCGCCTGCACGTCGCCGGCTTCGCTGTCCAGCCGCAAGGTGCGGATGCCGGGCGTGTCGATGATGCAGGCGCCGCAGGCCAGCAGGTGCAGCGACCGGGAGGTCGTCGTGTGGCGGCCGCGGCCATCGCCGTGGCGCGTGCCGCCAATGCCCTGCAGGGGCTGACCGACGAGCGTGTTCGTCAGCGTGCTCTTGCCGGTGCCGCTGGAGCCCAGCATCACCAGCGTGCGGCCCGGCTGCAGCCACGGCTGCAGTGCCGCGCAGGATCCGGCATCGCGGCTGTCCAGCGGTACCACGGCGACATCCGGCGGCAGCAAGGCCGCGACACGGCGGCACCGCTGGTCGACGTCGTCACCGAGGTCGGCCTTGGTCAGCACGACGACGGCAGACACGCCAGCCAGGCGCACCAGCGCCAGGAAACGCTCCAGCCTGCGCAGGTTGAAGTCGTGGTCCAGCCCCATCACCAGCAGCGCGGTGTCGACGTTGCTGACGATCACGGTGCGAGTGATCTTCTCGCGCCCGTCGTGCAGGCGGCGGGCGATCTGCGTCTGCGGCGGCATGCGATGGTGCACCCACCACTGGCCGTGCACGTTGCGCTGGGCCAGGACCCAGTCGCCGACGGCCAGGGCGTCGGCCCGGTCCTCGAGTGCCATCACCAGGGCCGGCATGGGGCGGCCGGGCCACTCGACGTCGCCGTCGTGCAGGGTCAGCGCGTCGCGTTGCACCTCCACGACCCGCATCGGTCGCATGGTGGGGTCCGCTGCAGCGGGCTCCTGGTCCAGCCAGGCCAGGATGGGGGGCGTCAGGCCGATGCGGCTCAGCCGCCCGGCGTCGGAAAGTTCGTTCATGTCCAGGTCGTGTCTGCTTCGAAGCACCGCGCGCGACGCGCGGCCGGACCCGGACCGCATGGTCCGGGGCGTCGTCGAGGGAAGCGGCTTCGCCGTGGTTTCGAACCACGGCCGGACGGACCTGGATCGTCAGTCCGCCACGGAGGCGGACCGGCTCAGGGCACTACGAGCGGCAGGGCTCGGATCGATCGGCGAAGGCCGGCGAGCGGGCAAGATCAATCGTCTGCATGGCGGCCTCCTGGGGGGTGGGTTGATCGAGGGCGCGACTGTGCATCGCCGCCCGTCGATCGTCAAGCACACGGATGGGTGCGCGTGTCGACCGGGCAACGCCTGCAGGCCCGGCAGCCCCGGGTCGATACCGGGCGGCAGGCCGCCGTCACGCCTGGGCCGAGGCGACGAAGTGCGGGTTCTCGAAACCCGGCTTGCCGTAGGTCAACGGCAGGTGATCGAGCGTGCGCACCGCGCCGCCAGCCGCAGCCAGCACGGCGTGGCCGGCGGCGATGTCCCACTCCATCGTCCGTCCGAAGCGTGGATACAGGTCGGCCTCACCGGCCGCCAGCAGGCACAGCTTGAGCGAGGACCCGGCACTGACCACGCGCGCAACGCGGCGTCCCTCCAGGAACCGATCGAGCGCATCCGCATCGCCATGCGAGCGGCTCGCCACGACGGTGAGCCCTTCTGCCGGCGTCGGCCGCACCTGGATCGCGCGGCGGCCACCAGCGTGCTCCGTCCAGGCCCCCTGGTCCCTGGCGCCGGCGAACAGCCGGTCGATCGCCGGCGCATAGACCACACCGAGCACTGGCTCGCCGTCGACCACCAGGGCGATGTTGACGGTGAACTCGCCGTTGCGGCTGACGAACTCCTTGGTGCCGTCGAGCGGATCGACGAGCCAGAAGCGCGCTGCAGCCTGCGCTGCTTCGCCACGGGCCGCCATCTCTTCGGCGACGATGGGCAGCGACGGGTCGAGCGACTGCAGCGCCGCGACGATCAAGGCCTCGGCACACTCGTCGGCCTCGGTGACCGGCGAGTCGTCGGCCTTGCGCTGCACGTCGAAGCTCGTGCCATAGATCCGCATGATCTCGGCGCCGGCACGGCGGGCGATGGCCGCGATCGTGTCGAGGTCGGGCAGGACTGGGTTCAAGACGCGCTCCCTCGCGCGGCGCGACCATCGGGTGGCGCGCCCATTTGCATATGACAACTCGCACTGAGGTCGGCGCGGGGCATCATCGATACTCGCTCGCCCCGCCGCCCTCGCTGCCGGGGTTTCCGACCGATGTCGCACCGCCCTGTCTCATGAAGCTCACCCACCTGCAACGCCTGGAATCCGAGAGCATCCACATCCTGCGCGAAGTGGTGGCCGAGTGCGAGCGGCCGGTGATGTTGTACTCCATCGGCAAGGACAGCGCGTGCATGCTGCACCTGGCGCGCAAGGCATTCTTCCCGGCGCGCCCGCCTTTTCCGCTGCTGCACGTGGACACGACGTGGAAGTTCCGCGACATGTACGCGCTGCGCGACCGCATGGCCGCCGAGTCGGGGATGGAGCTGCTCGTCTACCGCAACC
>WBZL01004717.1_pt1 | contig 11604 bp, 9 predicted proteins | sample 5204291 | NCBI WGS metagenome assembly WBZL01 (sample SAMN12344345, study PRJNA552823) | activated sludge metagenome | biome: Activated sludge suspended growth; feature: Nitrification reactor; material: Wastewater; isolation source: activated sludge from nitrification reactor of wastewater treatment...
CGTGCCCAAAGTGGCCGGAATGCGTCAAATAGTCGGATTCCCGCCACGGAATGTCGACGTCGCATCTCACCAAGCTCAAGCGTAAGGCGACCGAACTCGAACAGAAGAAGCAGTTCGAGAAGGCGCTCGCATTGTATATCCAGTTTGTCGATGAAGCCGGCAAGGACATCGACGACGCGGATCTGCAGTTGTTCAATCGTGTCGGTGACCTGCTCACCCGCCAGGGGAGCGTCAGCGAGGCGCTCGCCTATTACGAGAAGGCGGTGGACGTCTACGCGGAGCGCGGCTTCCTGAACAACGCGATCGCGCTCTGTAACAAGATCCTGCGACAGTCCCCGGCCCGGACGAGCATTTACTACAAGTTAGGTCGCATCTCGGCGAGCAAGGGCTTCAAGTCCGACGCACGCAAGAACTTCCTGGAATACGCCGACCGGTTGCAGAAAGCGGGGCAGCGTGAGGAGTCGCTTCGCGCCCTCAAGGAATTCGCGGACCTGTGTCCCGACCAGGACGACATCCGCCTGATGTTGGCGGAGATGCTCTCACGCGACAGCCGGTCGAGTGAGGCGATCGAGCAGCTCGAGCAGCTCTATTCCAAGCAGCAGGCTGAAGGCCGTGCGGCCGAGGCGCGAGCTACCGCCGATCGCATCAAGGCGATCGATCCCGAAGCCACTCCGCGCAGCACCGGAGCGTTCCAGGCCGTCAAGAACAACGACCTGGTCTTCCTCGACCTCGGCGAACCCGTGGTTTCGGCGCGGGCCGCGACGCCGACCACGCCCGTCGCACCACTTCCGGTCGTGGAGTCCGTCGACGTAAGCGGCGTGGCGGCCTTGTCGGGCCTCACGATCACGTTCCTGCCTGACGAGTCCGAGCCCCCGCCCGTGCCGCGCGAAGCGCGCCTCACGCCGATCGCCGGCCTGGAGACAACCGTCGAGGAAGCGGCGGCTGCGCAGGGACCCATCGATGCGCTGGCCGGGCTGGAGCGCGTCGACGACGTCCCCGCCGACGTCGTCGTGGACGGGATCGACGTGGAAGCCGGGACCTTCGAGGCGCCGGCCGAGGAGATCGCGCCAGTGTCGGGACTCTCTGCGGTCGCCGTGCCGCTCTCCGACTCCACGGCGGATCCGTCGGGTGAGTCCGGTGGCCCGTTTGAGGACGACATGGTGCTGGTGGGCGACGAGACGTCTGGCCCGCTCGGACAGCTGCCGTCGCTCGAGGCCTCGCTGGAGCTGCCCCCGGATCTCGCGGGAGACACGAACATCCCGCCGCTCCTCGAGGAAACGCCTGACGAGTGGGTCCACGCCGCGCTGGCCGCGCCACGCGCCGACTTCCGCCTGGATCACCTCCTGACGCCGCTGAATGTTCCGGCAATCGCCCCGCCGGACGATGTCGATTTCCTGATTGTGACGCCGTCATCCGGCGTCGAGATCGAACTGCCGGTGCTCGAGGAGGACGTGCAGGTCCTCGGCGAATCGGTGGCGTCGATCGAAGCCCTGTTGACGCCCGTTGACGCGGAGGCGGGCAACTTCGAGCCACTCGATTCGAGCCCGCTCGCCCCGACGTTCGGTGACGACGGGTCGGGTGCACACGATGGCGACCACACGACGCACGGCGTCCTTGCTCCCGAATTCGAGGTCCCGGAGGCCCTCCTCGACGCCGCACCGGTTCCGCTCGTGCACGATTCCGTCGCGGACGCTGAGCCGCCGTCTATCCCGTCGGAGATGACCGAGTGGGTCGGGGACCCGCCGGAGGCATCCGAGTTCGAGCCCGCGGTGACGGCGGTCGAATCGGGGGCCGTAGCACCCGTCGCCGACACCGCCGAAGCGGAGGCGCTGCCGGACGGCGGCCCCCCGTCCGACGAGATGGCCGCCGTGACGGCGGCGCTCGAGGAGATGGAGGCGCTGCCGCTCGACCTCGCGTTCACTCCCCCCGACCTTGCGGAGGTCGATGCGCAGGCCCCTGACAGGGATGGGGACGACGAGGCGCCGACCGCCACCACGTGGCTCGACACGTCGTCGCTGCGCGACGCGTGGGAGTCCAACACGGGCAGCGCGCTGGGGTCTGCGACGCCAGCCCGCGACGAGCTGCTGCAGGCGGCGTTTGATGAGGAACGGGTCGAGTTGCCCCTGCTCGATCTCGAGAGTGACGCGATCCGGTCGTCGACGCCCGACTTCGTGGCGAAATCGGAAGAGCTGGACGCCCTGCTCTCGACGCCGGCCACGTTCGAGGGGGAGGGCGGCGCGGCCTTCGAACCGCCGCCCCTCGACCTCGCTGCCGAAGCCGAGGTGCCGGCGTCGACGGAGGAGTGGGTGCGTCCTGAGGTGCTCATTGACGGGGAGTGGCGTCATGAGCAGGTCGGCGACCTCGTCTCCGGTGAGATGTTCGTCATCGGGGAGCGGCGGCCGGTGGATGTCCCGGAGCCTCCGCCCCCCGCCTTCGATGACCTGGCGGCGGCGATGTTGTATGCGCCGCAGGGACCGGATGGCCAGCGGGCACCGACACCGTCAGGCGTCGAGGGCTTCAACGTCCGCGCCACGCCGAGGAGCACGTTGTCGTTTGGGGGGATGGAGGCGCAGCTGCGGCGACGACTGGAGCTCAATCCGGACGACTTCGGGCTGCGCCGCCAGCTCGCGGAGGCCTTGCTCGACCTCGGCGACCGCGAAGGCGGACTGAACGAACTCGAGGCGGTGGTCAGTCACTTCGAGGCGATCAACAAACTCGACGAAGCGAACGAAGTCGTCAACGTCATCCTGCAGGTGGTGCCATTGTCCGTCCGGCATCACCAGAAGCGCGTCGAGTACGCGGCCCGGAGCGGGAACCGCGGCCGCCTGGTCGACGCCTACACCGAGCTGGGCGATGCCCTCTTCCGGTGCGGTGAGCCCGACAAGGCGCGCGTGGTCTACTCGCGCGTGGTGGAACTCGCGCCGGACAACGAGCGGGCACGCTTCGCCATCGGCATGCTCTCGGGCAGCCCCGGGACCCCACGCCAATCCGACGAGATCCCGGCCATCGAGGCCGGCGTCCTCGGCGGCGTCCCATCGCTGACGATGGCCATGCTCACCCCCGACTCCGTCGAAGAGCTGCCCGCCCTGTCGGCCCCGGCGAGCCCGGATGCGCTCGCAGAGGAGGTCGATGCGGCCTTCTCGGCTTCCGGGTCGGGCGACCTGCGTCGTCGGACCTCCGAGCTCCAGGCTGTCGAGGAGTGGGCGTCCACCGCGCCTGCGGAACCGGTGGTCCCCGAGGCAGCCTCCGACTACGTTGATCTCGGGGATTGGCTCCGGGGCGAGACCGAACCGCGATCGACGCGCATGGTGGCCGCCGATGTCGCCCCATCGGGTGACGAAGCGGCCGACTTCGCCGAGATGCTCCGTCGCTTCAAGACCGGGGTCGACGAACACGTCGAGGTCGATGACTACGCCTCCCAGTACGATCTCGGGGTCGCGTACAAGGAAATGGGCCTCCTCGACGAGGCGATCGGGCAGTTCCAGCGTGCCCTCCGCGGTCCCAACCACCGCATCCCGTCGTACGAGGCGCTGGGGCAGTGTTTCGTGGAGAAAGGGCAGTACGAGGTGGCGCTCGCCCTGCTCCAGCGGGCGGCCGAGACCCCGGGGGCGGACGAGTTCTCCCTGGTCGGGGTGCTGTACCACCTCGGGTTCGCCAGCGAGCAGGTAGGGCGCACGGCGGACGCGGTGCGTTATTTTCATCGCGTCTTCGCGGTCGACATCGCCTTTCGTGATGTGGCCGCCCGCCTGGCCGCCCTGGAACGCTCTACTCAGTGACCCTGAACAGCCGCAGTCCGTCCGCCCCATCACTGCACGACATCCAGGCCCCGGTCGCCGAGCCACTCGCACGAGTGCTCGACGAAATGTGGCGCATCGTGGCCGTCGACAGCGAGTTCTTCAGCGGCGTCAACCAGCACCTGATGCTCATGAAGGGCAAGATGGTGCGGCCCACGTTGATGCTGCTGGCAAGCGAGACCGCCGGTAGCCCCGAGTCTCGCGTCGCCTCCTACGCCGCGGTCATCGAGCTGGTGCATCTCGCGACCCTGGTGCACGACGACGCGGTCGACCACTCGGTGCTGCGACGTGGCATGCCCACGGTGAACTCCCTGTTCACCCACGAGGTGGCCGTGATCGCGGGGGACTTCCTGTATTCTCGCGCCGTCCAGGAGCTGGTGCGCCTCGGTGACCTCGAGGCGCTCCGCGTCTTTGCCAACGCGTCCAATGAGCTCACGGTCGGTGAGATGCGCCAGCTGGGGGCGCTGGATGCGCTGGCGTTCACCGAGGCAGACTACGAGTTCCTGATCCGGTGCAAGACCGCCGCGCTCTTCAAGGCCTCGTGCGAGGTCGGCGCGCTGTGCGGCGCTCCCCGACACCGCGAAGCCCTCGCCACGTTCGGTGAACGCCTCGGCATGGCATTCCAGGTTGCGGACGACCTCCTGGACTACACCGCCGAAGCTGAGACCACCGGAAAGCCCACGGGGCTCGATCTCCGGGAACACAAGGTGACCCTTCCGCTGATCGCAGCACTCCGGACCATGTCCCCGTCCCAGCGGACCGTCGTGGATCAGCTCTTTGCCAACGCGGAACCCACCCCCGACGAGGTCAGCGCGGTGGTCGCGGTGGTGCAGCAGGAGGGAGGGCTGGAGTACGCGCGGCAGCGCGGCGAGCGCTACCTTGCCGAGGCCGAAGCGGCCGTCGCGTCCCTTCCCGAAAGCCGGGCACGCCAGGCACTCATCGACGCGATGTGGTACGTCATGGATCGGAGGTCGTAAATGGGCAAGGCACCCGCCGGAAGACGGCCGGCCATCTTCCATCTCCTCGTTCTCTCGGCCGGATTCGTCGCGGGCGGGTTCATGACCCATTTTGCCCGACGTTTCCTCCCGGTCGGGGCGGTCAAGGAGTTCCTGACCACGGGGGTGAATCCTTCCCTCGGCCCCTTGAACATCGACCTGGTTATCCTGAACTTCACCGTGGGCCCGATCGCCCTGGATGTGTCACTTCTGAGTCTGGTCGGGGTACTGATCGCCTACCTCATCGCGCGATCGCTTTTCTAGGAGTCTTTATGAGCTTCGGAAACCTCGGCTTCATGGAAATTCTGCTGATCCTGGTCGTCGTCCTGCTCCTTTTCGGAGCCCGGCGCCTTCCGGAGATCGGGGCCTCCTTCGGCAAGAGCATCAAGGAATTCAAGCGCGGACTGTCAGACGCGAACAACTCGATCAAGGACGAGTATCGCCAGTCGCTCCCGCAGCCCCCGGCCCAACCCGGGCAGCAGGAGGACGAAGCCCGTCCAGAGCCCAAGCGCCTGCTCAGCTGATCGCCGACACACACCGTAGCAAGAAGGGGGAGCCGTTACCGGCTCCCCCTTTCGCGTCCCATAACGAAGGATCAGATCTGGTTCGCCTGCGCTCGCGCTGAGGCGTTGAGCTGCTTGCGGCGGTCGTCCACCTTGGCCGACTTGCGGATTTCGGCGAGGAACGTGCGAACGCGCAGGTTCTGTATGGCCGAAATCGCCTCGCGCCGCTGGACGTCACGCTGAGCGACCCAGGCGGCCGAGTCGGCCTGCACGCGGCGATCCACCCGGAGCAGGAACGTTCCCTGGTCGGTGACGATCGGCGCGGACACCTGGCCCACCGGCAGGGTGAACGCCGCCCCGATGGCCTCGTTGAAGCGCCCGAGTCCCGGAACGAACTGGGGGCGAGTGAAGATCTCGCTCTTGGCCACGGTCATGTCCTTCGCTTTGGCGGCAGCCTCGAGGCTCCCGGCGCTCGTTACCTCCGCAGCCACGGTGTTGGCCCGGGCCACGAGGGACTCCGCCTTCTTGCGGCCGATCAGCACGCGTCGAATGTCCTCCTTCGTGTCCTCGAACCTGGGGATGCCACTCTCAACCAGTGAGTCGAGCCGCGCCAGCACATAGACGTCGTCCGAATCATACAGGTCGGAGATCTCGCCGACCCTCGATCCGGTGAATGCCCAGGCCGACAGCGAGGGCAGGGGGCGGCCGGTCCCGGACATCGCCGGCTCTCCCTCGAAAGCGACGATGCGCTCGATGGTGAGTCCGAGCACGCGGGCGGCGGAATCCAGTCGCGTCGGTGCATCGGTTGCTGAGGCGGCGATCGACGAGAGCGAGTCGGCGCGACGGTCGGTGCGTACCGCGTTCGAATCGGACTGCTGGATGCGGACGAGGATGTGATGGAGCCCGACCGAATCGCCCTTGGCCGCGTCCTTCCGGATGATGTGATACCCGAACTGCGTCAGCACGGGTTGCGACAGCTCACCGACGCGCATCGCGCGGGCCGCGTCGGCAAATGCCCCGACGTATGTCGAGGGAAGCGCCATCCCGAGGTCGCCCCCTTGGCTTCCGGAGACGGTGTCCGCGCTCTCGCGGCGAGCGACGTCCTCGAACTTGGCACCACCGGCAATCTCGGCCCGGATGGCCTGGGCCCTGGCGAGCGTGGCGGCCGTATCCGATGCGACGATGGCTCGCGGGACGATGAGCGCTGAAAGCGAGGCGCGCCCCGGCCGACGAAGGGACTCGCGATTCTTGTCGTAATACGCACGCAGCTCGGCATCCGGCACCGTGACGAGCGAGTCCGGCACGCCAGCGGCATCAAAGGTGACGTAGCTCACCTGCACCGAATCGTGCTGATCGCGGTAGTTGGCCCACAGCTTGGCGTCAGACACGAACACGTCACCCGCGAGCTGGTCGAACAGCTTTGCCCGCGGCAGCTCCGTCCGGTAGTAGTTCTCCAGGGAGACCAGGAGTCCCTGCTGCCGGGCAGCCGCGCTCCCCAGGAGGCGGCGGTATTTGGCGACGTCGAACTGGCCGTCCGTCTGCAACTCGGGGTTCTGCATCATCTCCGGCGGCGGGGATTGCTCCGCAGCCTGGCGGATCTCGGCGTCCGACACCTTGATCCCGCGTCGCTTGAACTCCTGGGCGAGCAGGATGTTGCTGACCATCTGCTCGAAGGCCTGATCCTCGACGCGCTGCCGCTCATCGAGGTTCAACCCGCGTCCGCCAGACTGCTCCTGCTGCTGCTGGATCTGGTTGGCGAGGTTCTGCCAGGCCAGCCAGGGGATATCCTCCCCGTTGACCTTGGCGACCACCGTGTTGTTGGTGATCGGGGCCGGGCCGAGGCCGAGCAGTCCGGAGGTGTCGGCGAGCAGGAAGCCGACGACGAAAAAGAGGAAGACGATGAGCCAGACCCAACCGGCTCGGCTCCGCAACTGCTGAAGCACGTGCGGGACTCCTGAAACCTTGAGGATGTATTCCGGGGGGCCCCCCGCAGGGGGCGAGAACCGGGAAAGCTATTTGTGACGTGCGTCTAAGGGCAAGTTACGCTGTCACTTCTGGCGACGTCGCTCGTCCCCTTGCTAGTACATTCCCCGTACCGCCGCGCCTGGGTCGCGGCGCGAACGCTAGAGGGCCCGGCATGGCCACATCCGCCCGCATCGACGAGTTACGCAAGAAGTTCGACGAGAACCCTCGTCGCTATTTCGCCCCGTACGCCAACGAGTTCCGGAAGCTTGGCGACCTGGCGCAGGCCATTGCCCTGTGCCGGACTCACCTCCCCAACCAGCCCGGTCACATCAGCGGCCACATCGTGCTGGCTCAGGCCCTCTACGAGTCACGGGAACTGGCCGAAGCACGGGGGGTCTTCGAGCAGGCGCTCGACCTCGACCCGGAAAACCTGATCGCGCTCCGCTACCTCGGTGACATCGCCCGGGAGCAGGGAGACGCCCCGACGGCTCGCGCCTGGTACCAGCGGGTCCTGGAATCGGACCCCAGGAACGACGAAATCCGGGACCTGATCCGGGCCACGGATCAGGAAGCAGCCACGGCGCTCGCACAGCTCGCGCAGCTGCCGACTCCAACGACCAATCAGGTGGTAGCGGCCGAACCGGACGAGTCCGCCCCCGAGGCCTGGAACTCACATCCCGAGACTGACCCCCTGGCCTGGGCCTCCAGCGAGCCGGAAAGGGCTGCGACGGTGAACCTCGACGTGCCCCAGGTAGACGCCGCCGTCCATGAGGATCTGGGTGACCTGACGGCGATGCCGGAGCCGGAGCACTCTGACTGGTTCCAGACCGCCGAGGCGGTCGCGGAGGCCGTCGAGGTTGGCTCTGCAGCAGATGACTTCCCGGAATTCACGGTCGATCTCGAACCTGCCTCCGCCCTTGCGCCAGACGTCGCCGCGGAGGCAGCGGTTACCGCCGACACGTTCGTGGCGGAATTCGCCAGCCCGAGCCATGATGAGCCGGCGAGTTCCGACGATGCTGCGACTCGTGAGTTCGACGTTCGATCCGAGGTGACGGAGGAGGTCTCCGCGTCGTTCGTCGAGCAGTCTGCGGAGCCGGAGGTCGATCTCCCCGAGGTCGTCGAGGCGAGCGACGCGTACGCCGTTGCGGCGTCGGATGTCGAGGCGATGTTCGTCGAGGACATGTCGGTGCCGTCCGACCCGATGGTCGAATCCGCCGCGGATGCTTTCGACGTCCAGATCGACAGTGCGCTCGACGAAGTCGAAGCCAGTGCTGACGAGCCCGCCCTCGCCCCCTGGGAGTTGACGCTGGCTGAGGAACCGGCCGTGGCGGCGTCCGCCCCGGAGTCCGTTGTCGAGGAATGGGACCCGGCCGTGGGACGGACTCCCGCCTTCTCCTCGTCCGTCGCGGATGAACCGCCCGCGCCTTTCGTCACCGAGACGATGGCGGAGCTGTACCTCCAGCAGGGCTTCAACGAGGAAGCGCTCGCGATCTACCGCCAGCTCCTGATCCAGAGCCCGACGGACGAGACCCTTCGGCAGCGCGTCGCCGCGCTCGAGGAAGGGGCGCGCGCCCCGATCATCACGCCGCTGGTCTCACCGGCGCAGGATGTCGCTCGCGGGCCCTCCATCCGTGAGTTCTTCCGCCAGATCGCGCTGCGGGGCACCGACGACGCCTCGAGCGACGGCGGTTCCGTGGCATCCGTGGAGCGCAGTACTCCGTCGTTTGGCGGGGTCGCGCATGCCGACGAAGCGATGACGCAGCCTGACCCGGGCGCCATCGGGGGGCTGGCCGACGTGTTCTCCGGCGAGCCGGTGGCAGCGTCCGACGCGCAGGCGGCTGACAGCCTGGCGTCGGCCTTCCGCGCCAGCAGCGCGACGCCGGCCTCGGAGCTATCGCTCGACTCGTTATTCGGTCAACTTCCGTCCGCGAGCGCGGACGCCGTGACGTCCGCCATCCGGGCATCCGGTCCGGAGCCGTCCTCGCCCCTCGCCTCGGGGCCTGACGGTGAAGCCACCGCGGATGTCGAGCAGTTCACGGCCTGGCTCGAAGGGCTCAAGAAGAAGTGAGGATTGCCGTTCTCAACGGCCCCAACCTCAACCTCCTCGGCAGCAGGGAACCAGAGATCTACGGCACGACCACGCTCCGCGACATCGAGTCGCGGCTGCGTCAGGTCGCTGCCGTTCTGGGCGTTTCCCTCGAGTTTGGCCAGTGGAATGGGGAAGGCGAGATGATCGAGGCGGTGCAGCGGCTGCTTGGGCGCTGCGACGGTGCCCTCGTCAACGCCGGGGCGTACACGCACACCAGCCTCGCCTTGCGGGATGCGTTTGCCGCGGTCCGGGTGCCGTTCGTGGAGGTTCACCTGTCGAACATCTATGCGCGGGAGCCGGAACGCCGTCATTCCGTGCTCGCCTCGCTGGCGATCGGGGTGGTCTGCGGTTTCGGCGCCAGCAGCTACGAGCTCGCATTGCGCGGCCTGGTCGCAAAGCTCACGCCCACATGAGCGGCGCGTCCGGGTCGCGCCTTCGCGCCATCCGGGAGGTGCTCCTCGCTGAGCAGGCCGACGCCTGCCTGGTTACGGCGCTGGCGAACGTCCGCTACCTCACCGGCTTTTCGGGGTCGAACGCGCTTCTGGTGGTCAGTCAGCGGCGCTGCGTGCTCCTCACCGACTTTCGATATGAGACGCAGGCCGCCGCGGAGTGCGGACCGGCCGTTGAAGTACGCATCGAATCGGCGTCCCTCTGGAACGGCCTCTGGACGGTGCTGGGCCAGGAGGTGGGGCTCAAGTCGGTCACCTTCGACGCGGCGCACGTCGTCCAGCGGGACGCGGAGCGCTTACGCGAGCACGGGGACCAATGGGTCTGGCGGCCGGCAGCCGGGCTCGTCGAACGGCTGCGGGCGGTGAAGGAGCCGGAGGAGGTCGACGCGATCCGGCGTGCCGGCCGTGTAGCGACGGACGCTCTTCACGCCCTCGTACCCCGGATTCGGGAGGGGATCTCCGAGCTGGCGCTCTGCGGGATGCTCGAGGGCGAGCTACGTAGCGCGGGGAGCGAGGCACACCCGTTTCCCGCCATTGTTGCAACAGGTGATCGGACGGCGCTTCCGCATGCGCGCCCGTCTGCCCGTCGCATAGCGCGCGGTGACTTCCTCCTGCTCGACTTCGGCGCCACGGTGGACGGGTACGTCTCGGACATCACGCGGACATTCGTGGTCGGGACACCGAGTCGGGAGCAGGTGGCGCAGTACGAGCTGGTGCGGGAAGCCCAGGAGACCGCTCGGCGCGGGTTGCGCGCAGGGATGACCGGCAAGGAAGGGGACGCGCTCGCGCGCGAGGTGATCGTGGCTGCCGGGCGCGGGGCGGAGTTCGGCCACAGCCTCGGCCACGGGATCGGATTGGAGGTCCATGAGGATCCGCGCGTGTCTCGGCTGGCCGAGGCGCCGTTGCCCGAAGGGGCTGTCGTTACGATCGAGCCCGGCGTTTATTCCCCCGGTCGGGGTGGGGTGAGGATCGAGGACGACGTCTACTTGACGGCTGGAGGCACGCTGCTGCTCACCGAGTTCCCACGGGACCTTCTGGTGGTCGGTGATGGAAGTGCAGCCGTCCCATACATACCAGGGCCATGATCGACCTTCGCTACGTCAAGAAGCTCATCGAAATGCTGGACGGCTCCTCTGTGGACTCGGTGGAGATCACGGGGGACAAGGGGCAGAAGATCCGGATCTCGAAGAGCCCGCAGACTCGTGGCGCCGTCCAGATCCCGGCAGCCTTGCCGGTGCCGACGATGCTCGCCGCTCCCGGCGTCGGTCGCATGACACCGACGGAGGCGATGCCGGCGGTGCCGGAGCCTGAGGCGCCGAAGTCCGAGGCTCCCAAGGTCATTCTGACCGATGTGAAGTCCCCGATGGTGGGGACGTTCTATGCGTCCCCGGAGCCGGGGGCGAAAGCTTACGCAGTTGTGGGATCGCGCGTCTCTAAGGGACAGGTCCTCTGCATCATCGAAGCGATGAAGATCATGAACGAGATCGAGGCAGAGGTCACCGGCGTCATCCGCGAGGTTTGTGTGCAGGATGCACATCCGGTGGAATACGGCCAGGTCCTTTTCCGCGTCGATCCGAATGGGTAGCCCCGCGAACGAAACCGACGGACCCCCTACTTCAGCACTTGGCTCGATTCCCCGGGCCCCGATCAGCCTCAAGGCCATCCTGCAGCAGATGGTCCAGATGGGGGCGTCCGACCTTCACCTGAAGGTCGGTCGACCGCCCACCCTTCGCGTCAACGGTGACCTCTCGCCGCTCCCGCTCCCGGCCCTGCGGCCGGAAGACATGAGCACGCTGGCGAAGGAGTTGA
>WBZL01004718.1_pt1 | contig 11603 bp, 9 predicted proteins | sample 5204291 | NCBI WGS metagenome assembly WBZL01 (sample SAMN12344345, study PRJNA552823) | activated sludge metagenome | biome: Activated sludge suspended growth; feature: Nitrification reactor; material: Wastewater; isolation source: activated sludge from nitrification reactor of wastewater treatment...
CACGTCCCTGGGGACTGAGGTCGTTCACTGGCGGATGCCTTCCGTTCGTGGTGTCGTATCGACCCTAACGCCGACCAGGGACACGACCATCCCGCAAAGCGGGTTTGTTCGCTGTCGGCGTGCTGGTCCTACTTCTCGGCGGCGTCCTCGTCAGCCGCCTCTTCGAGAACGGCTTCTTCGAGTTCCTCGGCGTCGGCCTCGTACTCCTCCTCGAGGATCTCGTCCTCGATGGCATCGGCGAGGTCGTCGACCGCGCCCGCGTCCAGAGCACTGAGGTCCACCGGGTTGCCGGACGCGTCGGTGACCTTCGCCTCCTGCATGACCAGGGCCAGCGCCTTCCCTCGGCGGACATCGGCCACTGCCGTGCCCACCTGGCCGGCCTCGGCCAGAGCGTTGGCGAACTGGTCTGCCGACATGCCGTACCGCGGAGCCTGCTGCACGAGCCACTGGATCAACTCGGCCTGCTCCACACCGAGCTCCTCGGTGTCCGCGATCTTGTCGAGGATCAGCTGGGTCTTCAACGAGTTGCGCGTGTTGTCGGCAACCTCCGCCCGGTGGTCCTCATCACCGTGACCGTCGGCGAAGTGCTCGTCGATCTGCGCCTGCAGGAAGGCCTCAGGCAGCGGGAAGTCCACCAGCTCGAGCAGTCGCTCGGCGAGCTTCTCGCGAGCCTCGTACCCCTGCTCCACGAGCCGGTTGCCCTGCAACTTGGTCCGGAGGTCGTCGCGCAACTCAGCCATCGTGTCGAACTCACTGGCCAGTTGGGCGAACTCGTCGTCCGCCTCGGGCAGCGTGCGTTGCCGCACACCCTTGAGGTCGACGGTCACCTGCACCGCCTTGCCTTCATAGGGTCCCTCGTCGGGGGTGTGTTCGAAGGTCACGGTGTCACCCTCGGAAGCCCCGGTGACAGCCTCCGAGAATCCGTCGATCATGCCCTCAGCGCCCACCTCGAAGGTCAGCGCGGTGCCGGCGAAATCGTCGAGTTCGTCACCGTCGAGTTCGCCCTTGACGTCCACGAGGACCAGATCTCCGGCCTCGGCGGCACGCTCCACGGGGGTCACGGTGGCGAAGCGCTTGCGCAGTTGCTCGACCTGCTCCTCGACGTCGTCGTCCGAGACCACGGAGTCAGCGACCTCGACCTCGAGGCCCTTGTACTCCGGCAGATCGAACTGTGGGGTGACGTCGACCTCGGCGGTGAAGGAGATCAGCTCCCCGTCCTCGATCTGGGTGACCTCGACCTCGGGCTGGCCCAGCGGCCGCAGCTCGTTGTCCCGCACGGCCTCGTCATAGGCCTTGGGCACCTCGGCGTTCACGACCTCCTCGAGGACCACGCCGCGGCCGAAGCGCTGATCGATGATGCGGGTCGGGACCTTGCCGCGCCGGAACCCGGGGACGTTGACCTGCGATGCGATCCTCTTGTACGCCTGCTCGATGGAGTCGTTCAGATCCTCGAAGGGGATCTCCACCGTGAGCTTCACACGGGTCTCGGACAGGTTCTCGACGGTGCTCTTCACGCTGGACTCGTACTCCTCATAGGGGTTGGGCGACACGCCCGACGGACAGTCCTCATCGTACGTTCCGGCACGCCGGAGCTTCCGATAAGGGTTGCAGCGTCGGGGCGGCGGGACTCGAACCCACGATCTCTTGCTCCCAAAGCAAGCGCGCTAGCCACTACGCTACGCCCCGTCGACCCCGTAGTAATCTGGTGATTCCTGCGGGTGTAGCTCAATGGTAGAGCCTCAGCCTTCCAAGCTGATGGTGCCGGTTCGATCCCGGTCACCCGCTCTGATGAACGGACACGGGATGCTTCCCGTGTCCGTTCCTCATTTGCAGGCGGAACAGCCGGGATCGGGAGGAGCCCGCCGGAGGTGGGCGACGGACCCGGTCACCGTTCGCGATTGTCACGAGGTGGCGCGGTCCACCCCCATGAACCCGCCCAACATCGTCACAGTCGCACACGTGGATCACGTCAGACACAAGCCGGATGGCTCAGCGAGCCCAGCGCTTGTCGGCGTGCCTGTGGAACCACCTGTCCCACTTGTCCCAACGAACCCGGTCATCATCCAGGCGTCCGCGGTTCCAATCGCCGCGCTTCCAGCAGTCCCAGCCGCTGTGACCCAGTTTCGTGATGAGCCGGCCGATGTTCTGTCCCTCGGTGAACAGTTCCGCCCCGAACAGGCCGTTGAGCGCCTGGCCCTGTGAAATGTCAGTGTCAGGTATTGGCTTCTACCCGTAGTGGAAAGGCTCCATGCATCCGTACGTTGACGGTGTTCACACTACGAGCGACCCTCAGCCCTGCGCGCTGCGCAGGATCTCGACCATTTCGTCGTAGCCCCGGGCCTGTGCATGCTCCACCGGACTCAGTCCATCGTCACGCGAGCGCAGTGACACGTCGGCGCCGGCTGCCACCAGCAAGTCGACCACCTCGACGTACCGGGCTGATCCGTCCCCGAGAATGATCGCCTCGTGCAGCGCCGTCCACCCAAGACGATTCACGTGGTCGATGTCGATGTCCTCGCGAAGCAGGCGCTTCACCACGCGCGGATAGCCACGATCGGCTGCCCGGATCAGCGCGGTTCCATTGAAGCTGTCCTTGTCGTTGATACGGGCCCCGCTGGCGATCGCTAGGTCGAGCAGACGCGGGTCATCGCCGACCTCCGCCGTGGCGATCAGGTAGGCACTCTGGACCGTCTCATCCTTGGCGTTCACATCGGCGCCGGCGTCGATCAAGAAGCGCGCGACCCCCAAATGGTTGCCGTAGGCGGCCGCCACCAGTGCCGTCCGGCCCTGATCGTCCCTGGCCTCGACTGACGCCCCACGCGCATGCGCCAGGCGTACGGCGTCCAGGTCTCCCCGAGCCGCGGCCCGGATGAGCCGGTCATCCATCCGAGGCGCTCGCGATGGCGTGACGGCCACCCCCGCAGCGGCACCCGGGACCGGCGGCGGACCGGCCGGGGCGGGTGGGTCCTGTGTCGAGCACCCCGCCGCCAGGAATAATCCCAGTCCAAACAGCACCGCACGCTCAGGTCGCACGGCAGACCCATCGCAACCGCCAATAGTCGATGTTCCAGCCGTCCGCGGAACGCAGACCCGCACACGCCTCATCGATCGAGCGGGCCAGTTCGGCGTGCTGTTCGATGGGAACCTCGCGCCACACATCGGATCGGAATACCTTGGTCCAGTCCGCGGGCGTCTGACCGGGTCGCAACGGCGTCGGACGCGGGAACCACCACATGGAACGCACGTCGAACCCCGCCTCCTCGAGCAGCGCGGACTCCTCGCCCACGCTGGGGAAGAACTTCCGGATGCTCGGCACCGGATGACCAAGCGCGACCACAGCCCCGATGAGCGCTTCGTCGACGGTGCGGACGTTGTGCTTGCCGCCCATCTCGGCCAGGAACTGGGCGCCGGGCCGGAGCACCCCCCTGATCGCCCGCAGTGCGGCGGCCTGATCGGGCATCCAATGCAGCGCGGCGTTGCTGATCGCCAGGTCGAATAGTCGGTCGAGCTCCAGGGTCATGACATCGGCGGCCAGGAACTCGACTTCCGGGTGCTCCGCCCCGGCCCGGGCGAGCATCGCCGCATCCAGATCGACGCCGAGCACGTCGTACCCCCGAGCCACCAGCGTGGCCGCATGCGCGCCCGTGCCGCACCCCACGTCGATCACCGCTGCCGGAGGCGGCACCTCGATCAGGTCCAGGAGGTCCTGCCCGTACTCGGTGACGAACCCGAAGTCACGGTCGTAGGACTCGGCGTCCCACTGCACTAGAGGCTGTCGACCAGCGCGATGTACTGGGCTTCAGCGTCAGCCGATGACATCCCCGCGTACTGGGCCCACGCGTCGTGCTTGGCCCGACCGACAGGGTTGGTGAAGCCCGGACGCTTCCCGGAGACGTCACCTTCGGTGGCTTGCTTGTAGAGGCCGTACAACTGCAACTTGACCTCATTGCCGGGATCCTCGGTGAGCTCGGAGACCCGCTGCTTGGCTGCGTCGAACTGTTCAGACATGCGACGACGGTAGGCGCGCGTCACACCCGCACGCAACTACTCGGCGAAAGCCGCCCGCCAGACATCCGGGTCGGGAAGTGTGACGACCAGTCGACCGGAGGGCACCTGCGAGACGAAATCGAGGTTGTTGCCTTTGCCCTGCAGGTGCAGCCCTTCGCGGGACATGATCACCACCCGCTCGCCGCTGGAGTAGAACACCGCCTGCTCGGTGAGCGCCAGCACCCCCAGCCCGGGTAGTGACGAGGCGTCCCGGAAGTCCGCGCTGCGGCACTGGGCCGGAGCGATCAGCAGTGGAGGGCGGCCGTGCAACTCCTCGGCCAGCAACTGCGTGGCTTTGGTGACCCGCTTCTGCGCACGCGGTCGCCAGAAGAAGAAGCCGAACAACACGGATGCGACCACCGCGATCAGCAGCGCGCCGAGTACCACCCAGACCCAGGACATGACACCTCCACGAACGAGGGTACGGGCCGGGTCACAACGAGTAGACGTCTGCCTCGTCGCCGCTGATCCGGCCGACCAGCACCTCGTCGGCCATGCCGACGAACAGCCCGTTCTCCAGCACACCCGGGATGTTGTTGATCCGTGCCTCAAGGTCTGCGGGATCGGAGATCGCGGCGAAGCGGGCGTCAACCACGAGGTTCCCCTGATCGGTGACGACCGGCCCCGCCTTGCGCACCGCCATCCTCAGTTCCGGCTCTGCACCGAATTCGCGCAGGGCATCCATCACCTGCCGGTAGGCCTCGGGAAGGACCTCGACGGGCAGAGCGAAGGATGATCCGAGGACGTCGCTGAGTTTCGTCTCGTCGACCACAACGACGAACCGGTCGGCCCGACTGTCCACGAGTTTCTCGCGGGTATGACAGGCCCCGCCGCCCTTGATGAGGTTGCGTTGCGGGTCGACCTCGTCGGCCCCATCGATGGCGAGGTCGATGTGGTCGATCTCGTTGAGCGTTGTCATCGGTATCCCGTATTCCTGGGCAAGCAGCGAAGACTGGAACGAGGTCGGGACGCCGACGATGTCCTGCACCTCGCCGGCCCGCCAGCGCCGGCCCAACTCCTGGATCATCAGTGCCGCAGTCGATCCCGAACCGAGGCCGAGGATCATTCCGGACTCGATCCGCCGGGCCGCTTCCGCGGCCACCAGTTCTTTCATCCGCTGCTGCACATCCACGCCTGGCACGATAGTGCCCCTGCTCTGGAAGTGGTGCATCCGATGGCGTATCGGGCAGCAGCCATGGGGCAGGATGGACAGCATGCCAGGACAGAACCTCACCCGGGACGAGGCCGCCCGTCGTGCCGAGATCATCACCGACGTGGCCTACAGCGTCGACCTCGACCTGACGGGTACCGGCGACACGTTCCGGTCGCGTACGACCGTGACCTTCCACTGCACCGTTGCCGGTTCGACCACCTGGCTGGACCTGATCGCTCCTGGCGTCCGTTCGATCACGCTGAACGGCCGCGAACTCGATCCCGCCGCGCACTTCGTCGACTCCCGCATCCACCTGCCCGACCTCGATTCCAGCAACACCGTCGAGGTGGTCGCCGACTGCGCGTACATGAAGTCCGGTGAAGGATTGCACCGCTTCATCGACCCCGTGGACGACGAGCAGTACCTGTACACCCAGTTCGAGGTCGCTGATGCCCGCAGGGTGTACGCGTGCTTCGAGCAGCCCGATCTGAAGGCCCCCTGGCAACTCAGTGTCGAGGGGCCGAGCCACTGGGTCGTCACGTCCAACGCCCCCACGCCCGAACCCACCACCGTGCGGGAAGGCGTGAATCGCTGGGAGTTCCCTGCGACCAAGCCGATCTCGACCTACATCACCGCGCTGGTGGCCGGGCCGTACCACGTCGTACGCGAGGTGTACTCCGGCCCGCACGGCGACTACCCACTAGGGGTCTTCTGCCGCAAGTCGCTGGCCGAACACCTCGACGTCGACGACATCCTGCTCATCACACGTCAGGGCTTCGAGTTCTTCGAGCGCACCTTCGAGGTGCCGTACGCCTTCGAGAAGTACGACCAGCTGTTCGTCCCGGAGTTCAACGCCGGCGCGATGGAGAACGCTGGGTGTGTCACATTCCGAGAGGACTACGTCTTCCGTTCGCGGGTGACGGAGGCGGCTTACGAGAACCGCGCGAACACGATCCTGCACGAGATGGCGCACATGTGGTTCGGGGACTTGGTGACCATGCGCTGGTGGGACGACCTGTGGCTCAACGAGTCCTTCGCGGAGTGGGCCAGCCACTACGCGAACACCCATGCCACCCGCTTCACCGATGCATGGGCCACCTTCGCCAACCAGCGCAAGGCGTGGGCCTACCGGCAGGATCAACTGCCCTCGACGCATCCCATCGCCGCGGACATGGTCGACCTCGAGGCCGTGTATGTGAACTTCGACGGGATCACCTACGCCAAGGGGGCGTCCGCTCTGCGGCAGTTGGTCGCCTTCGTGGGCGAGGAGGATTTCCTCAAGGGCCTGCGCAGTTACTTCACCCAGTACGCGTGGTCGAACACCTCACTGAACGACCTGCTCACCGCGTTGGCCGACGCGAGCGGTCGGGACCTGAGCCACTGGACCCAGCAGTGGTTGCAGACCTCCGGGGTGAACATGCTGCAGGCGGAGATCACCTCGGGTCCGGAGGGCCAGATGGACCGCGTGACCGTGGTGCAGAACCCACCCTCGCTGCCAGAAGGAGTGGCTCCCACGCTGCGTGACCACCGGATCGCCATCGGCCTCTACGAGAGTGGCGACGGCGGCGTCCAACGGACCCACCAGGTCGAGGTGGACGTCACCGGTGCGCGCACGGAGGTACCGGCACTGGCCGACCGTGCTCGCCCGGACCTGCTGCTGCTCAACGACGACGACCTCACCTTCGCGAAGATCCGCCTCGATGAGCGAAGCCTGGCAACTGTGACCGAGCACTTCGGCGACGTCTCAGATCCGCTGGCCAGGGCGCTGCTCTGGGGCGCCACCTGGGACATGACCCGCGACGGCGAAATGAGCACAGGGTCGTTCCTCGATGCGCTGGCCGGTGGCATCGCGCACGAGACCGAAGTGGGTATGGTCCAGCAGGTGCTGCGCCAGGCCGATAGTGCCGTGGCCTTGTATGCGGCCCCAGAGAATCGTGAGCGCTATGCAGACCGGATGGCCGCCCTCCTCAGCGAGCTCGTGCACCAGGCGCAGCCCGGCAGTGACCACCAGTTGGCGTATGTCCGCGGCCTCATCTCCTTTGCACGCCGCGACGAGCACGTGGCACTGCTGAAGGGACTACTGGCGGGAACCACGACCATCGATGGTCTTGCGGTCGACACCGACCTGCGGTGGTCACTGTTGCGCCGACTGGTCGTGCTCGGCGAGGCCGGTGGCGACCAGATCGACGCCGAACAGCGGCTCGACGACACCGCCGCTGGTCGCCTCAACGCAGCCGCATGCCGGGCAGCGATTCCGACCGCCGAGGCGAAGGCCGCCGCATGGAGTTCCTGCCTGCATGACGCGTCATTGCCCAACCACATGCTCGGTGCGATCATCGGCGGCATCACCGTCCCGGACCACCGGGACCTGCTGCGTCCGCATGTGGAGCAGTACTTCGAGTCGCTGCCGGAGATCTGGCGCGACCGCACCCACGAGATCGCTCAGGAGATCACGCTAGGTCTCTACCCCCACTCACTCGTGGAGACCGCGACGGTGGAACGCACGGACGCCGTGCTCGACGGCACGGTCGACATTCCGCACGGCGCCCGCCGTTTGCTCGGCGAGGGTCGCGACGGAGTCCTGCGGGCACTGCGCTGTCAGCAGCGCGACGGCGCCTGACGAGACGCACGCCGCGCTCCGCCCACAACTGTTGCGAAGTTGGGGCGACACGCCAGCGTGTTGTCCCAACAACGCAACAACGAGGGGCCGGCGGCGTTACGTTGACGGCCCAGCCGCAAGGCCCACCCCGGTCAGCGGCTCAGGGACCGTACCAGCGTGCGCAGCAGTGTCGAATCCGCAAGTTCCTCGATCAGGACCGGCTGGCCCTGCTCATCGGTCAAGGGCACCCGCCAGTTCGGGTACTCCTGATCCGTCCCCGGCTGGTTCTGGGTGTTCAGGTCGCCCACCCCATCCACGAGTGACAGGCAGAGCAGCCTGCTGGGCGCGCGCGACATCAACCTGTGCATCGCGACGGTGATCTGGGTCGGGGTCGGTGCGTCCACCGGCGACAGCAACCCCTCGTTGCGAAGCACGTTGACCCAGACCTCCACCTCGCGCTCGTGCGACGTGCGGGCCTCGTCATAGGGACGGTCGAGCAGCGACAGATCGTCCCACAGGCGCAGGTGTGAACCATCGAGGTACTGGGCGGTCGGCGGGAGGTCATGGACCGTGACCGACGCAAGACACTCGGTGCGCCAGCCGTTGGGATCGTGGATGGTCTCACCGTCACGCTCGAACAACAGCACGGTCGTCCCGAGGATCCCGCGATCGGAGAGCACATCGCGCGCCCATGGCTCCACGGTGCCGAGATCCTCACCGATCAGCGTCACACCTGCACGCGCCGCTTCCAGACACAGGATGTCGATGAGTGCCTGGTGGTCGTATCGCACGTACGTGCCATCCACGGGCGGTGCACCCGGGGGGATCCACCAGAGCCGGAACAGTCCGATGATGTGGTCGATGCGCAGTCCACCCGCATGACGCATCACGAAGCGCAATATGTCGCGGAAGGGCAGGTACTCGGCCTGCGCCAAGGTGACGGGGTTCCAGGGAGGCTGGCTCCAGTCCTGGCCGGCGGGACTGAACATGTCCGGCGGCGCCCCCACTCGGAAACCCTGTGTGAGCAGATCACCCATCGCCCAGGTGTCGGCGCCGAATGGATGCACTCCGATGGCGAGGTCCTGGATGATCCCGATCTTCATGCCTGCACGCAGCAGTTCCCGCTGCACATGGTCGAGTTGCTCGTCGAAGATCCACTGCAGCCATGCATAGAACTCGACCCTGTGCGGGTCGGGCTCGACCTCAGCGGCGTGCTCCGGCCACTCGTCCCACCGCGGACCGAACTGCTCGGCCAGCGCGCACCACCGGGCATAAGCCTGCAGGTCCTCGCCCTCCTCCTCGAGGAACGCGTTGAAGGCCACCTTCCGGGCAGGAGACCTCGGCACCTCGAAGATCTTCTCGAGTGCCTGCCGCTTGCCCGCCCACACGGCGTCGCGGTCCAGCAGGTCGGCGTTCTCATTGCGCACCCGCAACTCCTCGGCGAGGGCGGACACGAGCGCGACATCGTCGGCCGGCAGATACCCGTGCTCCTCGATCTTCTCCGGGCGGATGTAGATCGGATGTCCGAATCGGCGGGTCGACGGAAGGTACGGCGAGTTCTCCATCGGCGTCACGAGGGCGGCCGCGTGCAACGGATTGACCAGGACGAAGTCTGCGCCGAGTTCATGTGCGGCCCACACACCGAGGTCCGCGAGATCCTCGAGGTCGCCGAGCCCCCACGACCGGTGCGACCGCACGGAGTACAGCTGGATGGCCAGTCCCCAGCCGCGCGGGGCCTCCGGCAGGCGCCTCGGCGCGACGACCAGTGCATTGTCCTGGCGCACCCCGTCCTCCTGCTGGACCCACAACCTGTGCCAGCCCATCGGCAGGTCCGGAGGCAGCAGGATGCGCGACTCGGTGAGGCGCTGGTCTCCGATCCGGTGGTTCTCGACAGGCTCGCAGGGCAGGTCGTAGCGCCGGCCCCCGCCTTCGAGCTCCACCCAGATCAGCGGGGGTTTGCCGTCGGGGTGATGGACCCACGGCCCGTTGGTGTCCTGCTCGCGGACCACCCACAACGGAGGCAGCGTCCGCTCCCAGTGATCCCGGCGCCGGTGCGCCAGGGCCGCCTCGTAGTCGGCTTCATCGTCGGCCTGCACGCCGAGGGCCTGCAGTGTGGATTCGACCGTTGATTCCGGCACCACCCGCAGTGACCCTCCGAGGTCCCAGTACTCGGTGGCCACCCCACAGGAAGTGGCCAACTGATCGCGCGCGCTCACCAGACCTCCGGCTTCCGATCGGACCAAGGGTGCGCCTGCTCGAGTTGCGCGGCGAGTCCGATCAACGTCTCCTCACCGAACATCTTGCCGACCAGCATCACGCCGATCGGCAGCCCCTCCGCGGTCCAATGCATCGGCACGCTGATGGCGGGCTGGCCCGTCATGTTGAATGCGGCGGTGAAAGCGGCCCACCGCTTCTGATTCTCGAAATCGCGGGCCGGATCCGCACGATCGACGATGTCCTCCACCAACGGCGCCACCCCGTTCACGGTCGGCATCACCACAGCGTCGAACCCGGCCCATGCGGCCAACGTCGCCCGGGTCTGGATACGCAGCAGCGAGACCGCCATTGCCAACTGGATACCCGTGACCTGCCGGCCCAGGTCACGCAGGTGGCGGGTCAGAGGCTGCAGTCGCTGCTCATCGTCAGGCATCACCGGGGTGAGCAGGGCGAGGGTGTGCCAGACCGCCTCGAACTGCGCCACCAAGTCGGGGCCGAAGGGCCGGCCGATCGGCACGACCTCATGACCGAGTTCCTCGAGCCACCTGGCCGTCTGCTCGGCCGCAGTCACCGACTCCGGGTCGATCGGCACATCGGCGATGATCGGCTCGGTGAGCAGTCCGATGCGCAGTGTCCCGACCGGAGCCCGGGCGGCCGCCAAGAATCCGGTAGACGGCGGCGGCGCGTGGAAAGGGTCCCCCGGGAATTCCCGGGCCATGACATCGAGCAGCGCGGCAGCGTCCGCCACCGTACGGGCGATCGGACCGCTCGTCACAAGGTCGCCGATCGGGTCGCGGATGGGGCCGTTGCTCACGCGCCCGCGGCTCGGCTTGATCCCCACGAGCCCGTTCGCCGATGCCGGGATCCTGATCGACCCACCACCGTCGGAGCCGTGCGCGATCGGGGCCAGCCCGGCTGCGACAGCCACCGCCGCACCGCCGGACGATCCTCCCGCGGTGCGGCGAGGATCCCAGACGCAGCGTGCCGGCGCGCTCACCTCCGGTTCGGGTTCGGTGTAGCAGGGAAGACCGAACTCCGGCGTCGTCGTCTTGCCGGTGAACACCAGTCCCGCCTCACGCATGGCCTGAACGACGTAGTCATCCTCGTAGGACGTCAGATCGAACACCGCCGAGCCCATCCGCGCGTTCGCACCGACCATGAAGTTCAGATCCTTCACCGGGCACACGACGCCGAACAGGGGGCCGTGCGCCTCGCCGGCCGCCACCGCGGTGTCGGCTGCGCGTGCCTGCTCGATGGCGACATCCGGCGTGAGCACCACGTAGGCGCCGGGCACACCCTCCCCCCGGCCCAGGTAGTGCTCGGCGAGTTCGACCGCCGTGATCTCACCTGAGCGGATCGCGGCGGCCTGCTCCAGGGCGCTCACATCGTGCAGACTCACGACTTGCGTGCCTTGCGGGCCGAGCGCCGGCGGAGCATCAGCAACAGGTACATCACGGCCGCACCCGCCAGGAACGTGCCGATCAGGATCCAGATCAGTGGGATCGTCACCGTTGTCACCACAAGACTGACCTCGACTGTTTCCCTGTTCAGCAGGAAGAACAGCAGACTGAAGACCACGAGCACCAC
>WBZL01004719.1_pt1 | contig 11602 bp, 9 predicted proteins | sample 5204291 | NCBI WGS metagenome assembly WBZL01 (sample SAMN12344345, study PRJNA552823) | activated sludge metagenome | biome: Activated sludge suspended growth; feature: Nitrification reactor; material: Wastewater; isolation source: activated sludge from nitrification reactor of wastewater treatment...
CGGTGTGCCCCTGCATGCGGCGATGCAGCATCTGCAGGTTGGTGGTCTTCCCCGAGAGCGCGGGGCCGTAGTAGACCAGCTTGAGCGTGATCTCCCGGCGGGGCATGTCGATGAAGACCATGGACGCGAAGACCCCGGGAGCGTCGATCCTAGCAGCCCGGCGCCGAATTGCCGACGGCCGCCGCGCGGTTTGGCCGGGGCCACGTGCCGCGCACGGCTCATCGAGGCTCGCCGTCGAGCGCGGTACGCTGGGCGTGGCGGCGCGGCAGCGCCGACGGGGCGTCGTGGCACGCGCGCTCCAGCGCCTCGAGGGCGGCCGCCACCGCGGGGGCGCCCGCGACCTGCGGGGTCTCGACGAGCACCGTGACGAGCTGATCGCCGCGCCCCTTGCCCCTGAGCGGCACACCCTTGCCGCGCAGCCGTAGCTTGGTGCCGCTGCGCACCCCCGGCGGCACGTCGACCTGCACCACGCCGTCGACGGTGGGGACCGGGATCTTGGCGCCCACGGCCGCCTCGTGGAGCGACACGTGGGCCTCGCAGGTGATCTCGTCGCCCTCGCGGCGCAGCCACGGGTGCGGGTGGACGTTGACGGTCACGCGCAGGTCACCGGCCGCGCCGCCCATCCGCCCCGGCTCGCCCTCGCCCTCGAGCACGCGCTCGGCCCCCGGCTCGGTGCCGGGGGGCAGCCGCACGCGGAACGAGCGAGACTGTCGCCGCGTGCCGCGGCCGCGGCACGCCTGGCACGGATCGAGCTGCAAGAGGCCCAGGCCGCTGCAGCGCCCGCACGTGGATCGCCGCGACAGCAGGCCCTCGCCCCGCAGCTCGCCCTTGCCCCCGCACAAGGGGCACGTCTTGGGCGGCTCGCCGCCGGGGCGCGTGCCGCTGCCGTCACAGGCGGCGCAGGGGCCCGGCGCCTCGAACTCGATGTCGTGCGACGAGCCGAGCACCGCCTCGGGCAGCGAGACGGTGAGCGTGTAGCGGAGGTCGCGGCCGCGACGACGCCGCTCGCGGCGGGTGCCGAACACGTCGCCGAACACGTTGCCGAGCAGGTCGCGGGCCGACTCGGCCCCCTCGCCGCGCCGCAGCTCGATGCCGGGCATGCGCGGCGTGGCGTCGTAGCGCGCGCGCCGGGCCGGATCGCCCAGCACCGCGTAGGCCTCGTTGATGCGGCGGTACCGCTCGGCGGCCTCGGGCTCGGTCCCCTGCGCGCTCGCGTGGCGATCGGGGTGCCACTCGAGCGTGAGGCGACGGAACGCCTTCTTGATCTCGTCGGGCGTGGCACGGCGCTCGACGCCAAGCACCGCGTAGTAGTCGTCGTCGTTGGCCATGGGCGCGCCCGGCCTACTGCGGCCCCGAGTCGGACAGCATGGCCTCGTAGATCTGGTGCGACGAGCTCTCGAGCGCGGCCAGGGCCTGGGCGAGCGCGGCGGGATCGGGGCTGGCCTCGAGCAGCGCCTCGAGCCGCGCCGTGTCGCGCTCGATGTCCTCGCGATCGGCGTCGGCCAGCGCCGCGCCGTAGACCTCGAGCGAGCGGCGGCAGGTGTAGACGAGGGTCTCGGCGCGGTTGCGGAGGTCCGCCAGCTCGCGGCGCGCCCGGTCGTCGACCTTCTTGGCCTCGGCCTCGGCCACCAGCACGTCGATCTGATCCTGCCGCAGGCCCGAGCTGGGCTGCACCGTGATGCGAGCCTCGCGGCCCGTGCCGAGGTCCTTGGCCGACGCGCCGAGGATGCCGTTGGCGTCGATCTCGAACGTGACCTGGATCTGCGGCACGCCGCGCGGCGCCGGCGGGATGTCGGTGAGCTGGAAGCGCGCGAGGCTCTTGTTGTCCTCGGCCATCTCGCGCAGGCCCTGCAGCACGTGGATGTTGACCACGGGCTGGTTGTCGACGGTGGTGCTGAACACCTCGGACTTGCGGGTGGGGATGGTGGTGTTCTTGGGGATGAGGCTCGAGAACACCCCGCCCTGGGTCTCCACGCCGATGGGCAGGGGCACCACGTCGAGCAGCAGCACGCCGTCGACGGTGCCCTCGAGCACCGCGCCCTGGATGGCGGCGCCGGCCGCCACCACCTCGTCGGGGTTGACCGACTTGCTGGGCTCGCGGCCGAACAGCTGCTTGACCCGCTCGATGACCATCGGCATGCGGGTCTGCCCGCCCACGAGCAGCACCTCGTCGATCTCGCTGGGCTCGAGCTCGGCGTCGGCGAGCACCTGCAGGCACGGCCCCACCGTGCGCTCGACGAGCGGCTTGGTGAGCGTCTCGAGCTGGCGACGCGACAGCGTGGCCGACAGGTGCAGCGGCTGGCCCTTGGGCGCCGCGATGAACGGCAGGTTGAGCTCGGTCTCGAGCGAGAACGACAGCTCCTGCTTGGCCTTCTCGGCCGCCTCCTTGAGGCGCTGCATGGCGAGCTTGTCGGTGCGGAGGTCGAAGCCGTTGTGCTTCTGGAACTCGTCGGCGCACCAGTTGACGATGGCGTGGTCGAAGTCCTCGCCGCCGAGGAACGTGTCGCCCGCGGTGGCCAGCACCTCGAACACGCCCTCGCGCATCTCGAGCAGCGAGATGTCGAACGTACCGCCGCCGAGGTCGTAGACCGCCACGATGCGGCTGTCCTGGCGCTCGTGCAGGCCGTAGGCCAGCGTGGCCGCGGTGGGCTCGTTGATGATGCGCTCGACGGTGAGCCCGGCGATCTGCCCGGCATCCTTGGTGGCCTGGCGCTGGGCGTCGTTGAAGTAGGCGGGCACCGTGATGATGGCGCGCGTGACCGGCTCGCCCAGCACCGCCTCGGCCGACTCCTTCATCTTGACGAGCACGGCCGAGCCGATCTCGCTGGGCGAGTGATCGCGGCCCCACACGCGCACCCAGGCGTCGCCGTTCTTGGCCTCGACCAGCTCGTAGGGCAGCAGGCGCCGCAGCGCCTGGAGCTCCGGATCCTTGTGCTTGCGCCCGATGAGGCGCTTGGCCGCGTAGACCGTGTTGGTGGGGTTGGTGATGGCCTGACGCTTGGCGATCTGGCCCACCAGGCGCTCGCCGTCCTCGGTGTAGGCGACCACGCTCGGCGTGGTGCGGCTGCCCTCGGCGTTGGCGATGACGCGGACCTCCCCGTCGACCATCACGGCGACGCAGGAGTTGGTGGTGCCGAGATCGATGCCGACGATGCGGCTGGCGCTGCCTGCCATGGCTTGCCCCGCTCCCCCACCCGCGTGGGCCTACGAGCTCTGTGCGCCCCCCGAGCCGGCGCCGGCGATGATGACCCGCGCCGGCCGCATGAGCCGGTCGCCGAAGCGGTAGCCCTTCTCGAACTCGCGGATGACCACGCCGGGGGCGTGGTCGGGCGAGTCGATCTGCTGGAGCGCGTCGTGGATGGCGGGGTCGAACGGCACGCCCACCGCGGGCACCGGCTCGATGCCCTGCTTCTTGAGCGCGCCGAGGAACTCGTCGCGGACCATGCGGAGGCCCTTGACCACCTGCTCGACGTTGCTCTGCGCCTCCTTGGGCACCTGGCTGGCCACGGGCTCGGCGATCTCGAGGGCGCGCTCGAGGTTGTCGACGGTGGGCAGCAGGCCCGACAAGAGGCCCTGCGTCTTGCGGCTGACGGCGTCGTCGATGTCGCGCTTGACCCGCTTCTTGTAGTTCTCGTGGTCGGCGACGGCGCGCAGCCACTTGTCCTTGAGCGCGGCGATCTCCTCGTCCTTGGCGGCGAGGATGGCGTCGAAGTCGACGGTCTCCTCGAGGTCGTCGTCGTCCTCGCCGTGGCCCATGGCGGCCACGGCGGCCTCGGCCTCGGCCATGGTGCGCTCGATCTCGGCGCTCATCGGGTCGCCCTGGGCGGCATCGTCATCGTTGGTGGAGGTCATCTGATCGCGGTCCGTTCTCGTCGCAGCCCCCGGGGGGGCCGCTGAGGACGACGGCTGGGGGCCGCCGTGTCAGGCGCACATTCGCGCTGCGAGTGCTCGGGCCGCGTACTCTACCAGAGGAATCATGGCCGCGTAATCCATGCGGGCGGGGCCCAACAGGGCCACCACCCCGCGATCGGGGCCGCCCGAGACGGGCACGCGGCAGCCGACGAGGCTCAGGCTCGGCTCGGCGTCGCCGTGCGGGTCGAGCGACCGGGGCTCGGGGGCCGAGGGCGGGCGCCCAGCGGCCGCACCGTCGAGCAGGCCCCGCGCCCCCACGTGCACGCGAGCCCGCGGCACGTCGTCGCCGGCGGGCAAGAGCTGCTCGAGCACCTCCGCGAGGCGCTGATCGTCCTCGAGCAGCGACAGGACGTCGCCGAGGCGATCGGCGTCGGCCAGGCTGCGCGCCAGCGCCGGCTGCCCCGCGCGCTGCAGCCACAGCGGATCGAGGGGGCTGACCGCACACAGCGAGAGGGCCACCCGCAGCGCCTGCGCCAGCAGCCGATCGACCTGGGCCTCGTGCTCGTGCAGGCGCCGCACGAGCGCCTCGCGGGCGTCGGGCAGCGTGCGCCCCAGGCACAGCCGCCGCAGCCGCTCTTGCAGGGCCCGCAGCGCCACGCCCGGATCGGCCTCGTCGGCCGACGCCCCCGCCGGCGGCGGCTCGAGCTCGACCGGCTGCACGTGCGTGGCCCCGCCCTCGAGGGTGAGCACCACGAGCGCCCGCGCGCCGACCAGCGGCACCACGTCGACCTGCGTCGTGCGGAGGTCGCGGGCGGTGCCGAAGAACGACACGGCCAGGCAGCCCGAGGCCTCGGACAGCACGCACATCGCCGCGCGCATGCCCCGGCTCGGATCGTCGCGCAGGCGCTGCAGGCTGTGATCGACCGCGCTGATGAGCTCGGGCTGCGCGGGGCGATCGGTGGGCAGCGACGCGACGTAGCAGCGCAGCCCCGCCTCGGTGGGCGAGCAGCCGGCCGAGCGATGCGCCCGGCGAAGCAGGCCCATGCGCTCGAGCGCCGCGAGCTCTTGTCGGAGCGTGGCCGAGGACCACAGGAAGCCGTGACGACGCACGAGCGCGGCCGAGGCCACCTCGACGCCGGTGACGATGAAGTCGCGGCACACGGCCCGCAGGATCCGGGCCTGCAGCTCGGAGAGCGTCTCGCTCGCGGGGGCAGCAACCGCCATCGAGCCTCGAATCTACCCCCGTCCGCGGATCTACGCACTCCTGCGCAACGAGCGCGAGCCCCAGGGGCTCGTGCGGCGACGCTAGAGGATCGCCTCGCCGATCGCGTCGTGCCACAGCCACCGGCCTGCGGCCACGCGCAGGGTCGAGCCCGCCCACTCGAGGTTGCCGCGCGCGACCTGGGGGGCCGCGCGCGCCCGCACCCACGCGGCATCGACGGCGGGGAAGCGACGCACGAACGCGCCCACGTCCACCCCGTCGAGGGCGCGCAGGCCGAGCCACAGGCCCTCGGCCGCCGCGGCCGCGGGGGGCAGCCGCTCGAGCGACGCCGCGCTCGGGTCGGCCGCCCAGGGCCCGAGCCCGCGCGGGTTGGTGCGCCGCTCCACCGCGCCGTCGGGGTGGTAGCGGGCCGACGCGGCCGAGGGCCCGAGGCCCACGTAGTCGCGCCACGTCCAGTAGCCGAGGTTGTGCTGCGCCCGCGCGCCCGGCCGCGCGTGGCTGGCCACCTCGTAGTGCCGAAGGCCCCCGGCCGCGAGCGCGTCCGCGGCCTGCTCGAGCCGCGCGGCCTGGGCATCGGCATCGGGCGGCTGCCGTCGGCCCCGCCGCTCGAGCGACGCCCACGGGGTACCGGGCTCGATCGTCAGCGCGTAGATCGACACGTGCTCGACCCCGGTGGCCAGCACGCCCTCCACGTCGGCGCGCAGCGAGGCCTCGCTCTGCCCCGGCCAGCCCACGATGAGGTCGGCGCTCACCCGCAGCCCGCGGGCCACCGCGTCCTGCAAGGCCTGCCGCGCGGCCGCGGCCGCGTGCACGCGCCCGAGCTGGGCCAGCGCCGGGGGCGACAGCGACTGCACGCCGAGCGAGACGCGATCGATCCCGGCCTCGACGAGCGCATCGAGCAGCGCCGCGTCGACGTGCTCGGGGTTGAGCTCCACCGTGCGCTCCACCGCGGCGCTCGCATCGAAGCGCGACGCGATCCACCCGAGCAGCGCCCGCAGCCCGGCGGGGCCCAGCAGGCTCGGCGTCCCGCCGCCCACGTAGACCGTGCGCACCGGCAGCCCCTCGGGCAGGCCCCGCGTGCGGCGCTCGGCCTCGAGCGCGTCCACGAACGCGGGCCAGGCCGGCCGGCGCCCCACCTCGAAGTCGAAGTCGCAGTACGGGCACGCCCGCGCGCAGAACGGCACGTGCACGTAGAGGCCGGGCGCCGACGGCTCCGCACCCGCGTGGGCCGGCGCCTCCACGATCGCGTCAGGCCTCGGGCACGAGGTGGCCGAGCTCCTCGCCACCCGGCAGCTCGTCGTAGACGTCGATGCCCTCGACGTCGTGGGTGGCCAGCACCCCGCGCCACCACCAGGTGGGCAGCGCGTCCATGTCGACCCCGTGCGTCTGCAAGAGGTGGCTCTGCTCCTCGAGCGTCTCGACCATGGAGGGGTGGAACGGCTGGCCGCGCCCGCGCAGCTGGGCCCCGAGCCACATCGCGCTGCGCAGCGGCGTGCCCTCCTCCACGTCGGCGCACAGCGCCACGAGCCCGCGGCGGGCGACCGCGAGATCGGGCACCTCGAAGATCTGCGCGTGGGCGGCCAGCGGCCGGCCCAGCAGCAGCGACAGCGACGCCGCGTAGTCGGCCAGCAGCCGGTTCTGCGCCGCGATGGCCGCGCCCTCGCCGTCGACGGCGTCGGCGTGCAGCAGCAGCAGCGCCTCCTCGGTGGTGGCGTAGGCGAGCCGCACGAGCCCCGTGCGCAAGAGCCCCAGCCCCGAGCGCAGCAGCGCGCGCGCGAGCTCGGGGTCGAGCAGGTCGTGGGTGGCCGCGCGAGCCTCGAGGGCCTCGAGCAGCGCCTCGGGCTCGGCCCCGACCCGGACCAGCACCCGAAAGCCCCGCATGGGCGAGTAGTCACCGAACACTTGGAACGCGGAGAGCTTGGTCCAGGTGGGGTGCGCGTCGACGTGGCTCGCCATTGGGTGCTCTGGAGGATGCGGTCGAGGGATCGCGGTGCGTGCGGGCTACTTGCTGGTGAAGAGCGTGTAGGCGAAATAGGCGAGCCCAGCGAGCCCCGCCAGCGCCAGGATGTAGACCCATGGCGACACGCCCTTCTTTTGCTCGGTGACCACGCCCTGGCCGAACGAGCGCCCGCTGGCGGCGTCGGGGGCCACGGCGGCGAGCGGCCCGGTGACGTTGACCGCCCCGTGGCGCCCCGTGCCCGGCGAGGCCTTGGGCCGCGCCCCCGTGTGCCGACCGGTCTGCCGCCCGGGCGGGCGCAGGGCGGCCTGCGGCGACGAGGGCGTCAGGCGGGCGGCGGCGGGCGACTTGCGGCTGCCGCCGCGCGACCGCTCGGTCACCGCGGCCTCGGCCACCGGCACGATCTTGTGGTGCCCCGAGCGCACCGGATCGCCCGGACGCGCGATGCCGGCCTGCGAGGGGCTGCGCCCGTCGAGCGGGACGGTGGGGTTGGGGCCCGACTCGTCCAGCCGCCCCTGCGCGACCAGGGCCTCGAGGTTGCCGATGGTGAGCGCGCGCCGCTTGGCCGCCGGCGCCTCGCCGTCGCCGCCCACGTCGCGCGCCCAGTCGGGTGGCTCGTCGTCGTCGTCGGCGCCCGAGTCCTCCACCCGATCGAAGTCGTCGAAGTCGAGCACGCCCGAGCGCTCGAGGTCGTCGTACTGGTCGTCGTAGCTGACCTTGGCGGGCGCACCCTCGCCGAAGAGGTCGACCATCATGGCCGAGATCTTGCGGGGCGTGCACTGGAGGCCGGCCTCTTGCAGGAAGCCCTCGAGGTCGCGGTAGAGGTGATCGCAGTTGGTGTAGCGATCGGCCGGGTCGATCTCGAGCGCCTTCATGATGATGGCCTCGAGCGCGGGGGGGAACTGCGGGTCGACGAACGTGGGGGGCGGGATGTCGCCCTCGAGCACGCGCCGCGCCACCTCCTCGGGGCGGCCGCGGAACAGGCGGCGGCCGAGCGCCATCTCGTAGAGCACCACCCCGAGCGCGAAGATGTCGGCGCGGAGATCGATGGCCTGGCCCTGGAGCTGCTCGGGCGCCATGTAGGCCAGCTTGCCGGCGACCTGCCCCTTCTTGGCCACCGCCGACGCGCGCGTGGCCGCGATGCCGAAGTCGAGGATCTTGCAGGTGCCGTCGTAGCCGACGTGGATGTTGGTGGGGTTGATGTCGCGGTGCACGAGCCCGAGCGGGTGCCCGGCCTCGTCGGTGCGGGTGTGCACGTAGTGCAGCCCCTCGCACGACTGCATGATGATGCCCACGCCCACCTCGAGCGGCAGGGGGCGCCCCACCTGCATCGACGTGCGCAGCACCTGCACGAGCTCCTCGCCCTTGAGCAGCTCCATGGCGATGAAGTACTCGCCCACGATCTCGCCCAGGTCGTACGTGTGCACGACGTTGTTGTGGGTGAGCGTGGCGGCCATGCGCGCCTCGTCGAGGAACATCTCGACGACCTCGGGGCGCGCCGCGAACTCCTCGCGCAGGGTCTTGACCACGAGCTCCTTGGCGAAGCCCTCGATGCCCGCGTACTGGGCTCGATAGATCTCGGCCATGCCGCCGGTCGCGATGTGCTCGACCAGCACATACTTGTCCCCGAAGGGCGTGGGCTCGATGTTGCTCAAGGTCGCCGGTAGCCTAGCGGATTCGACAATTGCCGCCAAGAGCCAACGCGGGCCCGCCGCCCACCACGGGCACCCGCCATCCGGGGCCGTACGCGGCCGCCGGCCCCGTGCCCGCTACCACTCGCGCTCGGCCCGGAGCGCGCGGCCCATGAGGGCCCCCACCGCGTCGCGGACGGCCATTCCTCCGTAGAGGATGGCGTGCATGGTGGCCACGAGCGGCATGTCGACCCCTTGGCGCTGCGCCAGTCGATGGGCGGAGAGCGTGTTGTTGACGCCCTCGGCCACCATGCCCATCTCGTCGAGGATCGCCTGCAGCGTCTTGCCCTGGCCGAGGGCGATCCCCACCCTGCGGTTGCGGGACAAGCCCCCCGTGCAGGTGAGGACGAGATCGCCGAGCCCCGCCAGCCCCGAGAGGGTGGCCGGCAGCGCACCGAGCGAGATGGCCAGGCGGCTCATCTCGGCCAGCCCGCGCGTGATGAGCCCGGCCCGCGCGTTCTGGCCCAGCCCCGCACCATCGCCCACGCCGGCCGCCAGCGCGATCACGTTCTTGAGCGCGCCGCCGAGCTCCACGCCGAGGATGTCGTCGGTGACGTAGGCGCGCACCCCATCGCCCGACAAGAGCTGCTGGATCGACGCGGTCACACCGGGGTGCTCGCAGCCCACCACCACCGTGGTGGGCAGGGCCTGCGCCACCTCGGCGGCGAAGCTCGGCCCGCCGAGCGCGGCGATGCGCTCGCGATGCGCGGCCGGCAGCTCCTGGGCGAGCACGCGGTGCATGGTGTCGAGCGTGTCGACCTCCACGCCCTTGGCCGCGATGAGGTACATGGGCGCCTTGGCCTCGGGGTGGGCGGCGTACCATGCCGCCACGGCCCGCATCCCCTGGCGCATGCCGTGGCTCGGGATGCCGCACACGACGAGATCGGCGCCCTCGAGCGCCTCGCCGAGCTCGGCGGTGGTGCGCAGGCCGGTAGGGAACGGGAAATCCGGCAGGTAGCGCGCGTTGCGACCCTCGACGGCCATCGCCGCGTGGTGCTCGGCGGTGCGGGTCCACAGCACCGTGGGCCGCCCGCGACGCGCCGCATGGATCGCGAGCGCCGTACCCCAGCTGCCCGCGCCCAGCACGGCCACGGTGCGCAGCGGCTCCACCGCGGGGCTCGGCGTGGGGCTCGGCGATGGAGTGGCGGCGTCCTCGTCCATGGCCACGCGGTCGTACCACGGCCCGCCACCCGCGGCCCAGGCCTGCCCCGCGACCGGCCGCGAAAGGAGTGTCGGTTTCGAAGCGAATGGTGGCTCCCTTCCGTGCTATCAGGAGGCCATGACGGTGCGTTGGGGATGGGTGGCGATGGTGCTGATGGGCTGCGGCACCCCGAGCCCCGGCACCGACCCGACCGCCGGCGACGACCGCCCCGGCGACGGCTCCACCGGCGTCGAGCCGGGCCCGGGGCAGACGGTGACGTCGAGCCCCAGCCCCGAGCCCGGGACCGGCACGAGCAGCGACGAGGACGACACCGCCGGCTTCGTGGCCCCCCCCGATGGCGGCGTCGCGGGCCAGTGCGACCCGTTCCTCCAGGATTGCCCGCGCGGCGAGAAGTGCACCTCGTACGTGAGCACGCCCGGCGAGCAGACCGTCGACGCCACCAAGTGCGTGCCGATCGTCGGCATGGACGCGTGGGGCGAGCCCTGCGAGCGCATGCCCGACAACGACACGTGCGCGCCGGGGTTCTTCTGCATGACCGACGTCAGCGGTCACACCGGCACCGGCACCTGCCTCGAGTACTGCACCGCGGGCGAGCCCTGCACGTACGGCGGCGAGTGCTTCTCGTTCAACGACGGCGCGCTGCCGGTGTGCGAGGTGCTGTGCGATCCCCTCGTGCAGGACTGCCCCGCGGGCCAGGGGTGCTACGCCGCGTTCGACAGCTTCGTGTGCGCCATGCCGGGCGCGCCCGAGGGCCAGGGCAACGACGGCGATCCGTGTGCCACCGTCCAGGGCTGCAACCCCGGCCTGCTGTGCCGCACCGGCACCGCGGGGTGCCCCATGGACGGGGCGTGCTGCACCCCGGTGTGCGAGGTGAGCGGCCCGCCCGACCAGTGCATCGATCCCAGCGAGGCCTGCGTGCAGGCGCTCGACGATCCCCCGCCGGGCCTCGAGGACGCCGGGTACTGCGGCGTTCCGCAGTGAGCTTCCCTTCCTCGGCGCGCATGGGCGATACCTTCGAGCCATGCGGGCTCGCCCCACGCACGCCGCCGCCTGGGCGCTCGCGCTCGGCTTGGTCGCGCTCGGCTTGGTCGCGTGTGCCGACGACGCGACCGAGCCCCGCGCCGAGCCGCCCGCGCCCGGGTCGGACCCCGGGCTCGCTCCCGCCGCCCCCGCGCCCGCACCCACGCCCGCCGAGCCGCCGCGCGTGGATGCCTTCGCGCTGCCCGGCCTTCGCGCGCTCGCCCCGGCCGACCGCCTGAGCTGGCCCACCGAGAGCGTGCACCTCACGTCGAGCTTCGGCTTCCGCATCGATCCGGTGACGGGCCTGGGCACGCGCCTGCACCGGGGGATCGATCTGCGCGGCTCGCCCGGCGACCTCGTGCTCAGCATCGGCGCGGGCACGGTGTCGTTCGCGGGGCACGACCCGCTCTTGGGCAACCTCGTCATCGTCGATCACGGCGGCGGGCTCGAGAGCCTCTACGGGCACCTCTCCGACGTGCTCGTGGCGCAGCGGGCCGTCGTCGATCGCGGCGCGGCGATCGGGCTCGTGGGCAACACCGGGCGCAGCGCGGCGCCGCACCTGCACCTCACCGTGCGGCTCGACGGGATCGCCATCGATCCGCTCGAGGTGCTCGGCGAGCCGCCACACCGCCCCAAGGCGCTCGCCACCCCGCTCGAGGCGCTGGAGCCACTTCCGGTGGATCCCGTGCCGGCGCCCC
>WBZL01002196.1_pt1 | contig 11599 bp, 8 predicted proteins | sample 5204291 | NCBI WGS metagenome assembly WBZL01 (sample SAMN12344345, study PRJNA552823) | activated sludge metagenome | biome: Activated sludge suspended growth; feature: Nitrification reactor; material: Wastewater; isolation source: activated sludge from nitrification reactor of wastewater treatment...
CGCCTCGAGGCCCTCTCGGCGTTCGATCGCGAGCGAAGCACGGCAGACGACATCGCCTGGATGCGGGGGTTGTATGGCAAGACCGAGAATCCCAAGCTGCGCGCACGGCTGGTCAGCACCCTGTCGTACATCGGCGGTACCGAGGTCGATCAGTGGCTGCTCGGGCTCGCCCGCGACCCGGAGGTGGATTCGGACACGCGACGCACGGCGTTGCGTCGCGTGGGCCGCACGCTCCCGATCCCGGACCTGGCGCGGACCTACGACGCGGCCTCCGAGCGCAGTGTGCGCGAAGGGGTGATCGACGTCCTGCGCGAGCGTACCGAGGCCGAAGCCACGGACAAGCTCATCGACATCGTCAAGCGCGGGACCGACCCGTCCCTGCGCAGCCGGGCGATCTCTGCCCTGTCGAGCAAGAAGGATCCGCGCACCATCCGCCTGCTCATGGAGATCCTCGACAAATGATGCGCAACTGCCTTCTCGCGCTGGGCCTCGGGACGGCGTCCGTGGCCTGCGCCCAGGGACTCGACCGGCGACTGGACGCTGCCCGCGCGGATCGCGTGCAGTTCACCGCCGCCGCCCGCCCCGGGATCTGCGGCGACGGCCGGAGCTACATCCGTGTTGACGCGGACGCCTGGGTCGGGAGCTGGAACGATGCCACCCGGGCCAGTGCCTGCGAGGAGGGCCCGCTTCGCGTGGTCGTCACCCGGGCATCGCGCGAGGTCCTCCGCATCGAGGCGTTTGTGGGCCCCGCCACGGCTCCCGCCGACGGGGTGGAGGACATCGGGCGCGTGGCAGCGGCGGACGCCGCGACGTGGCTCTCCACCATGGTGCGCACCGGCGAAGGGCGGGTGGCGCGGGATGCCATGCTGCCGTTCGGCGTGCTCGACTCGGCGCGGGCGACGCCCGTCCTGCAGGAACTCGTGGCCAACCGCGAGTTGCCCCGCGATACGCGACGGTCCGCCCTCACCTGGATCGTCCGACGGCGCACGGCGAGCGACGGCCTCGGAGACGCGGGACTGGTCGCCCTGCTCGTGAATCTCGCCCGCGATGGCAACGAACACACCACGCTCCGGCAGTCCGCTGTTGGTCACCTGGCCCGCATCGAACCCGCCGGCGTGCCGGCCCTCATCTCGCTGACCGCCACATCCGACCAGGGAAGCTGGCTCGCCCGGCAGGCGGTGCAAGCACTCGGTCGCCACGGGGATCCGCGAGCCCGTCGTGCGATCCGTGCCATGGTGGCGGAGTCGGAGCGCCCGGCGGACGTGCGCGCCGCCGCGGTGCAGGCGATAGGCGGGGAATACGGCACGACGAAAGACGTGGAGGCGCTCGTGGCCGCCTGGCCAACCCTCGGTACGGACGCCGTGCGCGACGCGGCACTCGGCACCATGGCCTCGATCGGGGGCCAGGGGGCGCGGGCCTTCCTGGTGCGGACGGTCCGCGACGAGGGCGGGGTGACGCGGTCGCGTCGGCGCGCCGCCACGTTGCTCGAGCGCGTCGGCGTTCCCATGCGCGAGGTGGTCACGCTGTACGACGCCGTCTCCGATGGCGAGGTCCGCGGGCAGCTCATCGACCTCATGGCGCAGGCGGGAACGCGCGAGGCCTTGGACAAGCTGATGCGCATCGCGAAGGAGGACACCCAGCCGTCGGCCCGACGTCGAGCCATCGCGGCGTTAGGCAAGCGCGACGATCCGGCCGTACGCGACGCCCTCAAGGCCCTCGTCGGCTCCTGACCGGCCGTCCCGGGGTGCTCAGACCCTGAGCGTCCCGCGGAAGCCCCGGGCGGCGTAGTACGACTCGGCGCCGTTGTGGTAGGTGAAGACCGTGTCGTACCGGCGGTCGCAGAAGATCGCGCCGCCCAGCTTGCGGATGGGGTCCGGCGTGCGCACCCAGCTGGATGTCTTCGTGTCGAAGGCGCCGAGGGTCTGCAGCGCCCGGTACTCGTCCTCGGAGAGCAACTCGATCCCCATGGACGCTGCCATCGCCATCGCGCTCCCCCTGGGCTTGTTCTCCTTCCGCGACGCCAGGGCGGCCTCGTCAAAACAGAGGCTGCGGCGACCCGAGGGGCTTTCGGCGGAGCAATCGCAGAAGGTCACCTCACCGGTCTTCGCGTCGCGATCGATCACGTCGGGCTCGCCGCCGCTCTCCTCCATGGCCTGGAGCGCGGTGAGCTTCGCGGGGTTCGCAGCCAGCCGCCGCTCGACGACGTCCCACGCGATCCCCGGATGCCGCCGGGCGTGTTTGTCGAACCGGACCTTGAGGGCGGCGACAAGCGCCGTGCGCTGTTTGGCATTCATCGCGAATCCTGCGAACGGGCGATGGGTGGGCGGTTGCTGCGCCCGGGGTAGACCGACGCGTCAGGGTCGACGAGCGGCGGCATCGAGCGATTGCCACAATAGTGCGTGGCGCCGCGCGAGCTGTACATAGCGCCGCTCCTGCCTCGCCCCCTTCGCCTCGATGATGGCGTCGAGTTCGCGCCGCGCGGCGGGTGGCCATGCGGCGAGGGCCGGCCGGATCAATGCGACCAGCGGGCCGAGGAGGCGCCACCCCTCCCGCCACGCCGCACTGCGCGGCCTCCCGAGGACCCCGGCGGACAATGCCGGCTCGCTCCGCCCCCAGTGATCGGCGACACGTCGGCCCAGCGTCACCAGGTGCGATTCCGCGAAGATCGGTACCTCGCCTCCTCCCAGGTCGAGGACGAGGTCGGCGCCCGCCAGCCGTCGAAGCGTCGCGCGTGAGGTGCGATGGTCCGGGATGGTGCGGATCCGCGCCCGTTCCCGCGACGCGATCGTGCGCAGTGGGGCGCGCGCCGATCGAAAACCCAGGCGGTCGTAGAACCACCACGCGCCAGACACCAGGGCCTCGTCGTTCCCCGCTCCAAACTGGTAGGGATTCACGATGAAGCGACGAATCCCGAACAGGTGCCGGAATGCCCGCAGGGACTGGGCGAAGAGGAACGGCGCTTCGCTGCCACGAAAGGAGGGGAACAGGTTCGCGCCGGTATTCGCCTGGTTCGCGAGCGGCGTGACGCCGCCGTACCCGATCGGGACCCCGTTCGAGAACATGACGTACCCGTAGTTCGCCTCCAGCGCGCACCGGATCGCCCGATGCGTCCCCAGCACACAGAGTGAGGCACCTTCACCGAGGTCGGCGAGATAGACCTCGGCGAGGTTGGGATCCATCGTGGGCGTCACCTCCCGGGCGCGTGCGCCGAGGGCGGCGATGGAGGCGTCCACCCATGGTGCGGCCTCGCGAGCGCTCAGGCGACGCACGCTGCGCAGCGGCCTGGCGATGAACCGCACGGCGTCGGCGGGCACCTTCCGGAACGCCTGTCGGGTTACGGGTGCCGGGCGGGTCACGCGGGTGCGCGAGGCACTCCAGGGCGATGCGCCTAACGACCAGCGGAGCGGGACCTCCGCGAGCTCGAAGGCCCGGGCCAGGGCCGCCTGGCGTGCGTCGAGTGGCGACACCAACCAGCGAAAGGCCGCCGGCCCCCCGCGCGTGTGCAGGAACGCCTTCGCGGTCCAGGTGCCGCTGTCCCAGGCATCCTCTTCCGCCGGCGTGATGCGGTGGCGAATCAACGGCTCCAGGCGATCGGTCACGCTGGCGTCGTCCGTGACGAGGGCGACCTCAGCCTCGTGTCGCCGCAGCCATTGGGCGAAGCTCCACGGGAAGGTCGCGGTGGTGGTCGTGCCGGCGATGCCGGTGTCGCAGAGCGCGCGGACCCCCGATCCCAGCGGCCTCAGCCACCGGTCGAAGTGATCGAGGAAGCGCCGCGCGCGGGCCGACGTGGCACGGGAGGGAGGAAAGGCCACCAGGAAGAGCAACTCATCGTGCAGTGCAGAGACATCGGCGGCGCGGCGCGGGACGGCCCGCCCCGCCCGCGCCAGCAGCTCCCTCCGTTGCGCGTCCGCCGCGGCGCCCGGAACGGCGCGCAGTCCGTGCAGTCGCGTGACGAGTGAACCAGGGGACATCCGCTGCCCGGGCGAGTGGGATGGCCGAAGCTGCACGGGGCCGCGCCCCCGGCGTGTCGGGTCGCGCCTGATGGGAGGTCGGGGGAGTCACGCCTTTGTCGCGCCAGTTGCCCGGTATGGGACCATCAGGCGACATTACCCCTCCGCCGCCGCCGGCGGTGATGGGGTGTAGCTCAGCTGGCAGAGCGCCTGACTGTTAATCAGGAAGTCGCTGGTTCGAATCCAGCCGCCCCAGTCGTTCGGACGGTCCGTCGCGCATTCCGGGACGGACCGTTCGTCATTCCGGCCCACGCCCCGCGCGTCGCAGGTTCCGGGTTGCTCGCCGGAGGTTGCGCCGCCAGCCTCCGAGTTTTCGACACTCCCGATGCCGCTGGATCCCCTCGACGTGGCGCACGAACACGCGCGCGCCTGGCTCGCGTCCCTCGACACCCGCCCGGTGGCCGCGGGCATTTCGCGTGAGGAGCTGCGCTCGCGTTTGTCCGGGGCGCTCCCCGTTCGGGGAACCGATGCCTCCACCGTGGTCGAGGAACTGGCACGGGCCGCCGAAGGGGGGCAACTCGGGAGTGCGTCCGGACGGTTCTTTGCCTGGGTCATTGGCGGGACGCTCCCCTCGGCCATGGCCGCCGAGTGGCTCGTGAGCGCCTGGGACCAGAATGCCACGATCTACGCGACGTCCCCCGTGGCGTCGGTGGTGGAGGAGGTGGCGGGAGCGTGGCTCCTGGAGCTGTTCCGGCTCCCTGGCACGGCATCGTTTGGGTTCACGACGGGATGCCAGATGGCGCACTTCACCGCACTCGCGGCGGCGCGCGAACACCTCCTCGCGTCCTGCGGCTGGGACGTGAACCGCCAGGGCATGGCGGGGAGTCCGCCGATCCGGGTGCTGGTGTCGGAGATCCGCCACGTTTCCCTCGATCGGGCCCTGCGGTACCTCGGGATCGGCAAGGACCAGCTGGTGATCCTCCCGGTCGACGACCAGGGGCGCATCACCCCCGCCGCGCTCGAGGGCGCCCTCGTCGGCAATGCCCCAACCCTGGTGTGCCTCAACGCCGGTGATCTCAACACCGGTGCCTTCGACGACTTCCGGACGCTGGTGCCGATGGCGCACGCCCACGGCGCATGGGTGCACGTGGATGGCGCCTTTGGCCTCTTCGCGCGCACCTCGTCGCGGTACGACTCGCTCGTCGACGGCATGGAGCTCGCGGACAGCTGGGCCACCGATTGCCACAAGTGGCTCAACGTGCCCCAGGATTCGGGCTTCGTGGCCGTGCGGCATGCCGACGCCCACCGACGTGCGATGACGATCGTCGACTCGTACTTCGTCGCGGAGGCGAAAGCGCGCGATGAAATTGACTGGACGCCCGAGTGGTCGCGGCGCGCGCGCGGCTTCGGGGTGTATGCGGCCCTGCGCGAGCTGGGCCGCGTCGGAGTGGCCGGCCTGATCGAGCGGAACGGCGACCTGTGCGAGGCACTCGCGCATGGGATCGCAGCCCTTCCCGGCGCCGAGCTGGTCTCCCCGCCGCGGCTGAACCAGGCACTGGTCCGGTTCCTCGACCCACGCCCCGGAGCCAACGGTGCGGATCACGACGCCCGGACCGAGCGCGTGATCAGCGCGATCAACGCGAGCGGCGAGGCCTTCTTCGGTCCGTCCACATGGCGCGGTCAGCGGGTGATGCGGATCTGCCTCGTGAACTGGCGGACGACGACGAGGGACATCGAGCGGACCATCGTGGCCGTCGGGGCCGCCCTGCAGGGCGCCTGACGCTCCATTGACCGGAGGGGTACCTCGCGGCACCTTCGCGGCACCCGAACCCCCGGTCCATGCGCGTTGTCTCCCGCACCCTCCTTCTGGGTGTGCTCGTCCCTGCTCTCGTCGCTGCCCAGGCGAGCATTCCGACCCCGGCCTCGGTCCTCGGTTTCGAGCCAGGTACTGACCGCCGCCTTCCCACCTGGAAGCAGGTCACCGACTACTTCACCGCGCTCGACAAGGCGTCGCCCCGCGTATCGACGCGCGTGCTCGGCAAGACCGTGCAGGGCCGCCCCTTCCTCGTCGCCTTCATCTCCGACCCGGCCAACCTCACGAACCTCGAGCGCCTGCGGCAGGTGCAGCGCAAGCTGATGGACCCCCGCCTCCGCACCGAGGCCGAATTGCCGACGCTGCTCGAGCAGGGCAAGACCATCATCCTCATCACGTCCAGCATCCACTCCACGGAGGTGGGCGGGTTCCTCACTCCATTCGTCCTCGCCGATCGGCTGGCGCGCGGGAATTCGCCGGAGGTGATGTCCATCCTGCGCAATACGGTGATCATGCTGGTGCCGTCGCAGAACCCGGACGGGGTCGACATCGTCGGCAACTGGTACCGCGCCACGATCGATACCCCCGCGGAGGGGAGCTCACCGCCCGAGCTCTACCATTACTACACGGGGCACGACAACAATCGCGACTGGTACGCGTTCACGCAGCCGGAAACCCGGTACACGGTCGACTCCCTGTACACGCCGTGGAATCCGCAGATCGTCAACGACATCCACCAGCAGGGGTCCAACGCCTCGCGCATCTTCATCCCGCCGTACATGGATCCGGTCGAACCGAACATCGATCCGATCCTGACCGCCGGGACCAACGCGCTCGGGATGGAGATGGCCTGGCGACTGGTGGCCGAGGGGAAGACCGGGGTGTCGACCAATGCGAGTTATGACCAGTGGTCACCGGCGCGGCAGTATTCGCTCAACCATCGGGGCGTCCGCATCCTCACCGAAACGGCGAGTGCCCGCCTCGCGACCTCCATCAACCTGCCATTCCAGGCGTTAGGCGCCTCGCGGGGTTACGATGCGCGCACGGCCACGTGGAACTTCCCGGCGGTGTGGAAGGGGGGCACCTGGGGGATCGGCAATATCGTCGACTACCAGACAAGTGCCTCCTGGGCCATGCTCGCGGCCGCCGCGCGCGACCGCCGCATGTGGCTCGAGAGTTATGCGCAGCTCGGGGTGCGCGCCCTCGCCGACAACACCCCGTGGACGAACGAAGGCGCCGTGCCCTCCGCGTTCATCATCCCGAAGGACCAGCGCGACGCGCAGGCCCTCGGCCGGCTCATCTGGACCCTCCAGCACGGTCAGGTGGAGGTTCGCACGACCACCGAAGCCGTGACGGTCGAAGGCACGACGCACCCCGCGGGCAGTTACGCCGTCCTCGTCAGGCAGAACTTCGGCAGTTATGCCAAGGCGTTGCTCGAACGGCAGAAGTATCCCGACCTGCGCGAGTATCCCGGCGGGCCGCCCAAGCGGCCGTACGACGTCACCGCGCACACCCTGCCCTTGCTGTTCGGCGTCGACGTGGCGACGGTGATGGGACCCGCGCCGGCAACTGGTGCGCCCATCGCGATGATCGCGGAGCCGAAGTACTCGGTGGCGGGCCTCTCCGGGGCCAGCGGGCGCCGCATCGGCATCTATCGCAGCTACAGTGCCTCCATGGACGAAGGGTGGACCCGCTGGGTCTTCGACGCGCACCAGGTGCCGTTCACTTCACTCGTCGATCGCGACATCAAGGCGGGCAACCTCAAGGCACGATTCGACGCCATCCTCCTCCCGGACGCCTCGCCGGCCCAGTTCACCAGGGGGCTCCCCAACGCGTATCCCGATTCCGTGCGCGGTGGACTCGGCGAGATCGGCCAACGCGCGCTCGTCGAGTTTGTCGAACAGGGGGGCACCCTGCTCGCATTCAACGACGCGAGCCTCTATGCCGTCGACGCGTTCAAGCTCCCCGTGAAGAATGCCCTCGAAGGGGTGCGCAACACCGAGTTCTATGCGCCGGGGTCCATCTTCGCCGTCGAGGTGAACCGCGACCATCCCATGGCGCGCGGTTTCACGGCGCCGGTGCCCGGGGTGTGGTTCGAGGACTCACCCGCGTTCGATATCACCGACGCGTCGAAGGCGAAGGCGATCCTGACCTACCCGGCGTCCGGGAATCCCCTCCTCTCCGGATGGCTCATGGGAGCCCAACGCCTGAACGGCAAGGCGGCGATGGTCGAGGCCACCGTGGGGCGCGGCAAGGTGGTGTTGTACGGCTTTCGCCCGCAGTATCGAGGGCAGACCAACGCAACGCTGCCACTCATCTGGGATGCCATCGGTCGGAGCACCGCGCAGTAGCGGTTCGACGATTCACCGGCGACCTTCCTGACCATGTCACTCATCCGCGAAACCACCGTCACCGCGACGTCGACCGACACCTTCGGCCGCGTGCTGTGCAGCACGCGCAATCATCACTGGATCATCGACGGGCCCGTGCCCAACGGATGCCCCGGTGAAGCCGTCACCCCGCCAGAGGCCTTCCTCGCCGCCGTGGCCTCGTGCGGTGTGGAACTCGCGCAGGTCATTGCGAAGGAAGACCAGCTCCCACTCACGCGGGTCCGCGCGTCCATCTACGGCAAGGTTGATCGGGGGAACCCGGTCCGCCCCGATGTCACCCTCTTCAACGAGGTCGCCATCTCGTTCCAGATCGAGGGGCCCAGCCAGCAGGAGGCTGCGACGATCGTCGAGAAATTCAAGAAGCGTTGACCCCTCTACGGAACGGTCGCGGTCGCGACCCCGTCGGTCATCGTCACACTGCAGGGCTGAACACGAATGAGGGGCGCGGACTCGCTTGACGAGTTTCGCGCCCCTCGCATATCCCGGGGGGGGATCGACGCGCCCGGCACCGTGCCGGCCCATCCCCGTGTTTCGCCCCCCACCCGAAACAACCACGCGTCCAGACCCTCAGCCGAGCCTTCCCACGTCGAGCGCCAGAGCTCGGCGCCGCAGCTGTCACCATGAATGAGGCCACGTGCCCGTTCTGGACACTGTGGGATCCCACAGTAAGGTAAACCCTTACAATGGACTTGGCGGGGTGTCGTGCGGGCGCACTCCGGCACTCAGCTCACGGGACTCTTGGGGTCGCTGCCTGGGTGGAGTCAGTCCGCCCGCGGTCGATTTCGAGGCGCGCCGTGCCCGAGGCGGTCGCCCGAACCCTCAGCCCGGAACGGAAGGCGCGGACCGCCGATGGGGTCGCCTCCTGAAGTGTCGCCACGAGGTGCACCCCCTCGGCGAGGTCCCGGTTCATCGCGCGTTCTGCCAGGCCCCGGACCCGGTCGAGCCCCTCCTCGACCGGAAAGCGGGCGCGCTCGCGCAGGAAGCGGATGATCTCATCGTCCTTGAGCCAGGCGACTCCCTTGACGAGCCTGCTCGAGGTTTGCAGGTCATAGTCGAGATCCGGCACGACCAGTTGGTCAGACGCCGCATCGTACCTTGGTGTGCCGACGACGTAGAACTTGCCGCTCATGCTCCCGCCGAACCGCACCGCGAGGGAGACCCGTCCGGCGCCGATGCCGGTCAGCGCCACGTCCTCGATGATCACGTGCCGATCGCCACGGTTGACCCGCTTCTGGCGCAGGGCGCGCTGCAGCAGGGTGGTCGCCAGGTCGTACCCGATCTCCGCATCCAGGGCGACGCGCATGCCGCCACGCATCGAGTCCACCGGCGTGAGGGGTGGAAGTGGGGTGAAGAGGTCGAAGTCGTTGGGGCGGTTTCCGGTGATGATGCGCGGGCGCGCCACCAGGCGGACGGGAAGAACCAGTGCACCGGAGTCGGTTCGGGCCTCGCCCCGCTGCACCGCCTGCGGGTTGATCGTGAACCAGACGGAATCGGAGATGCGGATAGGCCGCGACAGCGCGCGCCACCACTGCTCGGCGCGCGCCCGTGTCTCCACTCGCGCGACGGTCTGGTCCAGGGATCGCAGCGGTCCGCCGAGGGCACCACGGGTCGCGGCGAGGACCTTTTCGGTCACGTCGATCCGGAAGATTGTCACGCGGCAGCGATCGCGGGTGTCCTCGCTGTACGGAGAGGCGGTCGCGATGCGTGATCGCGAGCGCACTCCCCACTCTGGCGTCAGGGTGAGGTCGGTGGTGAGGGCGAGACGCGCGCGCGGTCGGGGTACACCGCCGGTGCCACACGCGGCGCTCACTTCGGGACCGATGGCGGGATTGTACCAGCCCCGTCCCTCGTACTCGACGATCGTCGAGACCGTGGCGCGCCGCCCATCGAAGGTGATGCGGAACGGGGCGCGCGATGCCGCCCACGCGAAGTGGGCGCGGCGATTCCCGGGAACGGGCTGGCGCTTCGCGACATCCCCAAACCGGCGCGGAGCGATCCGCTCGATGGCCGACAAGGCCGGCGTCAGGTCGTACCGGACCTCCGCCTCGATCACCGATTCCGTGGCCGGGGGAAGGGAGTCCGCGAGGTCATCGACAACCAGCGGGGGTGGCGCATCGACGTCGGCCGCGCGCGCACAGGCCGCGGCCACGACGGTCAGGAGCAGGACGAGGTGTCTGGGGGCCACCCCCTGAAATGCCGTCTCACGGCGTGCGTGTCCAGTGGGCGTGCTGCCAGATTTGGCAGATGCGACGGCGATCCCTCGTTCTCCTGCTCTGGGCAGCCGCGGTGACGGCACAGCCGGGCGCCCCGCCCCCCGGCTGGCGCGAGCCGCGCTGTCCGTTTGGCACGGCGCCGTTTGCCTCGCCCCTGTGCACGGAGCTCGTTGCGACCCCCGATCTCCCGGCGGTGCGCGGGATGCTCGAGCTGCGCTGGATTCCCTCGCCCTTCAGGGTCGCCGTGCGCGCCGACGGCACCTTGCGACACTACCTCGTCGCCCGGTTCGAGGGACTCCCCGCGCCGGAATCGTTAGGCGGTCGGGCCCTGGTGGCCTGGGGCTACGATCTCACGCATGGACAGGAGCGACGCCTCGGGGACGTGCGCAACGGCACCTCCCCGCTTGGCGAACTCCCCTTCGAGTACTTCCGCGTCCTGGTCAGCGCCGAGCCCGATCCCCGCGCGCGGACCCGCCGGGGACGCCTCGTCGCCCGGGCGACCAGCCCCAACGCCCTGATGCTGGCGCATCGCGATGCCATGGCGCCCATGATGGGCAGTGAAGGAGGGCATGCGGGACACGACATGGGATGGCCCATGCCGCCGGTCGATCCGCGGCTCGCCCCAGGTGCCATGCGACACGACCCTCCCTCCGCGGCGCCCTGGCGCCCGGATACCACCGGCCGCGTCATCACGCCGCAGCGACCTCGCCAGGTGATCAGCGTGCGCGACGGCGACACGCTCGACCTCACCGCCGGCCTGATCCGTCGCACCGTCGCTGGCCGGACCTTCCTCCTCTATGGCTACAACGGACAGTCGCCGGGGCCACTCATTCGGGCGACGCAGGGGGCGCAGGTGGTCGTCCGATTCCGGAATGACCTCGACCTCCCCAGCACCATTCACTGGCACGGCCTGCGTCACGACTGGCGGGACGATGGGGTGCCGCATGTCTCCCAGGAGCCGGTGCCGCCAGGCGGCACACATACCTACCACCTGCGTTTCCCGGACGCCGGGATCTACTGGTACCACCCGCACGTGCGCGAGGACATCCAGCAGGAGCTGGGGCTCTATGGCAACATCCTGGTGGCGCGGCGCGCGCAGGCGCGTGTGCCGGTGCATCGCGAGGAAGTGCTTGCCCTGGACGACTTTCTGGTCGCCGATGACGGGTCCACGATGCCGTTCGGCGCCGACACGGCATCCCACGCCCTCATGGGTCGCTTCGGGAACGTCCTCCT
>WBZL01002180.1_pt1 | contig 11598 bp, 8 predicted proteins | sample 5204291 | NCBI WGS metagenome assembly WBZL01 (sample SAMN12344345, study PRJNA552823) | activated sludge metagenome | biome: Activated sludge suspended growth; feature: Nitrification reactor; material: Wastewater; isolation source: activated sludge from nitrification reactor of wastewater treatment...
AAAAATCGAACAATTAAAAAACCGCCTCTGGCGGCAGATCCTGGCCAATTTCCTGTCTTTAGGCCTGCTCAAGGCGACTGACGCGGTCGTTTTGATCCTGCTGATCCCGTATATTGTCGGTAAGGTCGGCATTGTCAATTACGGCATGCTGGCTTTCGTGACGGTGTTTCTGAATGCCGGCAAAACCCTGGTGGATTACGGGTTTCAGATCAGCGGTGTCAGGTTGGTTGCCCTGGCCCGGGAACGAAGCGGGCAACTCTCCGCGCTGTTTTGGAATATCCTGTACGCCCGGCTGGCGCTGTGCCTGGCATTTACCCTCGCGGTGGGCATCGCCGTCCAATTTATACCTTATCTGAAGGCCAGGGAATGGGTTTTTTACCCGGGTTTTCTGTTGCCGCTCGGACATGTCCTGTTTGCCGACTGGTTTTTTATAGCGGTGCAGAAAGCCAGGGTCATTGCCTGGGCCAACCTGGGGGTCAAGGTTTTGTATGGCTTGCTGGTGCTGGCGGTCATCCGGAAGCCGGAGGATTTTATCCTGATCCCGGCCTTGCAGGGGCTGGCCGGACTGGCGGCGGGCGTGTGGATCGTGTTTGCTGCCGCGCGGCAGTACGAACTGACGTGGACGCCTCCTGACAGCCGCCGTATCCTGGGCTTTATCCGGTCCGATTTCAGGTTATTCCTGTCCAACCTTTCCGTTGAATTCAATACTTCCTACAGCATTCTCATGCTCAATCTTCTGACAACGGACAGCCTGACGGGCTATTTCCAGGTGATGAACAAACTGGCCCAACCCCTGCGGTTCCTGCTGGTGATCTTCTCGCAGGCGATCTTCCCGGTTGTTTGCCGCAAGGCGGCCGAAGGGTGGTCGGCTGCCGTTCATTTTTTAAAGCGGGCTTACCTCTTTTTTTGCGGTCCTGCCCTGGGCGCTATCCTGTTGACCGTGATTTTTGCGCAACCGCTCCTGTCCGTTTTTGCGGGCCGCTCGGACGCTTTTCTGGTGGATAATTTCAGGCTCTACCTCATTGTTCCGGTGCTGGTATTGCTCAACGTACCGGCCACCCAACTGCTGCTGGCCTACGAGCGCAAAACAGCCTATACCGCGGTCTTCCTGTCGGCAATGGCGGTCAAAACCCTGTCGGATTACCTGATGATCCGGTATTGGGGGCTGCGCGGGCTGGTCCTTTCCTGCCTGATGGTCGAAGCCTGGACCCTGCTGGGGTTGTGGTTGGCTTCCATCCTGGGCAACAACCGCATGGCGAAGTCGGGCCAGGCGCTAAAAGTGTAAAGGCACTTTCAATTTTGCATTTAGAAAGGAAGGGGCTTTCGGGGTTTTGTTTCTTTGCAATCAATGGTGCGATCATACCTTAACCCTGTTGAAAATTGCAAAAATGCCTTCTGTATATGTGCTCATTCTAAATTACCTGACCTACAGCGAAACGATTCGGTATGTGGCGGAGCTCAAGCGCCAGCAGGGGATTTCCCTGTCGATACTCGTCGTGGACAACTGTTCGCCCAATAATGCTTACGCCGCCCTGCAGGAGGCCTTTAACTCCGATCCGGCGGTTGACCTGATCCGGACCCATCGCAACGGGGGATATGCCTTCGGCAACAACGCCGGCCTGCGCCGCCTGTCCGGCAAGCCGTTCGATTATCTGCTGATCTCCAACAACGATATCCGGCTGGATGACGAACAGCTGATCCTCCGGTTGGTGGAAGCCTACCGCGAATTGCCTTCAGCCGGGTTTGCCGCACCGCGCATGATGGTCGGCGGCGTGGAGGACCGCAAACACGAAGCCTGGAAACTGCCCCGATTCCGCGATGATCTGCTGGCCTCCCTGCGCACCTTGTACACCCTTGCCGACCTGGCGGGGATGACCAACCGATACCGGTTTCCGGACCGGGATCACGGCGCCCGGCAGGTGGATTGCCTGAACGGTTCCTTTTTCCTGGGCAGCCGGGAGGTGTTCCGCCTCATGGGGCCTATGGATGAAAATACCTTCCTGTACGGGGAAGAATCCATCATGGGACAAAAAATAAAAGCGCTGGGCCTGAAGAATTATCTGGTCCGGTCCCTGCGGTTCCACCATGACCTGGGCGGGACGACCCGGAAGATAAAGTCGGTTGCCCGGTTGCAGCGCTATTGGCTGGAAAGTTCGGTATATTACCAGAAAACATACAATGGGATGGGCCCGGCGGGAGCGGCGATGCTGCGATTCCTTTATTGGTGCTGGACGGCGGAAACCCGGATCTGGCATTTGTTCATCGGGCAAAAAAACAAAACCCGGCGCCAACATTTGACGCCGGGCCTTTCGGCTTACACTAAGGAGAAAAAAGTGTAAAATCCTGCATACACGCTACATTAATTATTCTTTCCGGGGCGGTTAGAAAAAGCCGGCGCGTCAAAGCGCCGGCTCATGTATATTACACCTAAAACCCTAAACAAAAAATTGGATCCATTCAGAAAGAGTCACGCTTTTCTTCAATCTTCACCTGTACAACCCCGGAATGAAAACCCGTGTTCGGTCCGGGATCAAAATTTTTTCAAAAAGAGGCAATTTTTTTTTCTCAGGCGGAAATGCAAGGCAGGAACCGAACATCCGCAAAGGGATTTTCCTTTTAAAAGGGAAGCGCTTGCGCTATTGCTAACCAAAAAATAGCCTTATGAAATTCCTGATTAATTTTTTGCTGATTGCCCTTTTCCCGTTTGTGATCAAACAGGGCGATGCGGGGGTTGCGGAAGATAACAAGGTCTATTGCAACGCCCGTTATGATTTTTGCATCGAATATCCCGAAAAATATTTCTCCGCTGCAGTAGAGGCGGACAACGGCGACGGCATCACCCTGTCTACCTTCGACGGCGACGGCAAAGTCGCAGTTTTCGGCTCATTCAATGTCATGAACTGGAGCCTTGAGGACATCTACTATTTCAATTTTGAGGCTGCTGTTCGCGAAAACCCGGAGGTGAAGACCGTAGAAAGCCACTTGGATGGCGACCAGGGTGATGTGACCATGCAGGTGGGCAATGAGACCCGGTTCTTCCGGATCTGGCGCCTGAAGGATACCTACGTGACCATGGAGATCGATGTGGATAAAGGCAGGGAAGTGCTGCTGGAAGACCTCAAAAAATCAGTGGTATTTCACCGCAATTCCTGATAAACGCGGCGGCCGGTCGATGCCTTTAATCGGCCGCTTGCCGAAATATTGGCCCTAAACGGCATATTTTTTTTACCCCTTGATCGAAAATTCGTTCATTTGTGATCCTTAAAAATCACAAACGCTGGAGAATGATCACGATCATTTTGGTAGTGCTGACGGGAATTATCTCGTACCAGGCCTTCAACAACCCTGAGTTCAAAGCGAAACTCCTTTTTCACCCGGTTACAATCCAGAACCAGGGAGAATGGTACCGGTTCATCAGTTCCGGCTTTATCCATTCCGATTGGGGGCACTTGTTCATCAACATGTTTGTATTGTACCAGTTTGGCCAGATCGCCGAAGGCATGTTCGACTACATCTTCGGCGACCTGGGCCACCTGGCCTATATCATTTTCTATTTGTCGGCCATCGCTATGGCTTCCCTTCCTTCCTATTTCAGGTACCGCAACAATTACGGATATGCCGCTCTGGGGGCTTCCGGCGCTACTTCGGCGCTGGTTTTTGCCTATATCCTGTTTGCGCCCTGGGAATGGTTTGTTTTCCCGCCCGTCCCCGCCATTGTCTTCGGCGTGTTGTACCTCCTGTATTCCTCTTATATGGACAAAAGAGGGGGCGACAACATAGGCCACAACGCCCACTTCTGGGGCGCCGTATACGGATTGGCCTTCATCCTGCTGTCGATCCTGTTGTTCAAACCGGTGCTGTTCCCGGTGATTTTGGATAATCTGATGCAAGGACCTTGGAAGTGAGAGCTGGATGCTGCCACGCCGAGGCGTGGCAGCATCCAGCATCCAGCATCATCACTTTACAGGCTTCAACACCCCATTCTCCTCCACCACCACAAACGCCGTATCAAACCCGGCAGCCCTGGCTACAGACACGGCCCGCTGGGCATCGTCCAGCGTGGAGAAGCCGCCGATGTACTTGACGGTCAATTTACCTTTTTTCCTTTCCTCGATCGGACCGAGGTAGGATATCCTCGACGGATCGAAGTTCTTGGGGTTGGAATAAGCTGCCAGTTGGACCTTGTAGGCGCCGGAACCCGCTGTAGCGGCCGGTGATTTGCTGGTGGTTGCCGGGCCGCTGACCACTCCGGGGCCGCCGCCTTCTTCCTTGACGATGAAGGAGGTCGGGTAACCTTTGGCCTTGGCCGACCGCAGGGCATTTTCCGCTTCCTCACGGGTGGGATATACGCCGACCCTGATCTTGTAGCGACCGGCCTGTTCGGCGTAGTAGACATTGCCCAGGCTGGCCAGGTCGGCGAACTGATCGAGGCTGGGCGAACTGATGGCGGCTACCTGGACGGCAAAACCCGTTTGCAGGTCAGGCTGACCCGGCGACGAGGGAATATCCGGGTTGCCGGTATCCGGAACGCCGGGAACTGCCGTTGCGGGCAGCATGGAGATCACGCCCAGGATGGTCCGGTCCAGGCCGCTTTCGGTGTCCACAGAGAAATTCAGTTCCTTATAACCGGGGCTGGAAAAGCGAAGGTCGTAGGAAGAATAGGGGCTCAGGGCCAGGAAATAGTCGCCGTTGCGATCGGTCTGGGCCTGGAGCTGCGCGCCGGTAATCCGGTTGGTGGCGATCACCAGTACGCCTTCGATCGGGGCGCGGGTCGTGTAGTTCACGATCTTTCCGGGATAGGATTCCCCTTGTTTGCTCAGGGCAACGCTGTATTCCCGGCTCTGGCTCGCTCCGGTGGAGTTCAGGTCGAAAGAGGCGGAGAGATAGCCGTCCTTGGTCACCGTTACGCGGCAGTTCAACCCTTGCACGGCCTGGAAGGTATACACGCCGTTGGCATCGGTCTGGTAGGCATTTTCTCCGCAGGCGCTGAAGTCGACCGTAGCGCCGGAGATCGGCGTGCCGTCGGAAGCGTTCGTGACCCGCAGGACGATATTGTCAGCCGACCGGTTGAGCCGGTAGATGTCTTCCGATCCCCGGCCGCCCAAACGGTTGGAAACCAGGTAACCCAGGTTGCGGAAACTGTCATAGATGAAACCGTAGTCGTCACGGGGCGTGTTCACGCCGTTGCCCAGGTGGAAGATCCTGACCCAGCGGTTGCCGGAGGATTCGGCCCGGAAGACGTCGAAACCGCCGAGGCCCTGGTGCCAGTCGGAGGAAAAGAACAGCGAAGTGCCGTCGTAATACGGCGAGATCTCATCGCCCGCCGAGTTCACGACCGGCCCGAGGTTTTCGGGCGTGCTCCACGACTGGCCGACCTTGTAGGACACATAGATATCGTAGCCGCCGAAGCCGTCGGGGCGGTTGGAGGCAAAGTAAAGGGAGTTGCCGTCGGGGGCAAAACACGGATACCCCGTGGAGTAATCCGATCCGTTGAACGGGAAAGGCTGCATGTCCAGCCAGTCGCCGCTGGGGCCGACGCGGGCCAGGTAGATGCTCAGCTCCATGCCGCTGGACGGGATCTGGCGGGTGCCGTCCACGAAGTTGTTTTTGGTATAGGCGACAAACTGCCCGTCCGGTGAATAGGAAACCGGGCCTTCGTTGAACTCGTTCTTGGTGCTGCTCTTCAGAAAAACGGGGGATTCGAGGTAGCCCCGGCCGCCGATCGTGGCCATGAACAACTGGTTGTTGATCTTGCCCTGAAATTGTCCGGACCGCTGGATATCCGTCCGCGCCGAAGAAAAGACGACGCTTTGGTTGCCGTAAAAAGCGGGGCCGAATTCCGAGGAAGAAGTATTGATGTATTCGTTGGTGACCGTATAGGCTGAGTTGACGCTCATCTGGGTCTTGGCGAAATCGCAGCTTTGGGCGAAGAGGTTGCCGGTGGCGGCTTCGTAATCGCGGGCATACAGCAGGAACCACTGTTTGGCCTCATCGTAAAGCCCCAGCGATTTGAGGGTTTGGGCGTATTGGAAGACCGCTTCCTTGGCCACCCCTTTGACGCGGGTAGCGCGGGCGTAGTACGTTTTGGCTTCGTCCATTTGGTTGAGGTGCCGGTAACAATCCGCTACCTTGCTCAGGGCTTCCACGTCATCCTGCCGTTTTTGCAGGGCGCCGAGATAATCATTGATGGCGACGTTGTAAGCGTGGATTTCGTAGGCTTTGTTGGCCCGGTTGAGGAGGGTACGGAAGGATTGTGCCGGAAGCATGCCTGCGAGGAGCAGGAAAGCCGCCAGCAAGGTTAGTGATTTTCTCTTGCTTGTCATAAACGGGTTATTTTATTGCGTATCAGTAGGTATCCGGCGTTATATCTGGCAAAATGACGCCGATTTCGCGTATAAATGTATGATTTTTTTTAGATATAAAACAAAAGAATTAGTTCTGACTGGCCCGGGCGGGCAGGCGGCCTTATACCTTGTAGTGCTTTTTAATCACGCTTTTGACGTGAAACAGGCGCACGACGCCGACGGCCATTATGATCGGGGCCATAATGGACAAGGCGATGCCGAAAGCCTCCAGTTCGGAGAACAATTCGATCTTGATGATCCCCATCCCGGTGCCGAACAGGACGATCGCCGTCCGGAAATAAGCTAAAAAGGTGCGTTCGTTGGCCAGCTTGGTGCGCTCGATGGCCAGCCAGTCTCTGACGATCAATTCGTTTCCCTCTTCCATTTTTAATATTGTGATTTTGGACCGATACCTGCGGGTTATTGCAATCCGCAAACAGCTTGTTCAAAGGTACGAATATCCTCCGATTTCCCGGCCACGTACAGCAGGTCGCCCATTTCGATCCGGGTATCGGGGGAGATGTCCTCCAGGTAATCGCCGTCGCGGTGGATGCCGATGACCTGGATATTGTAATTGTTCCGGATCCGGTTTTCGGCCATGCTTCGCCCCAGCAGGCCGCCTTGTTCGCGCGAAACCCGGAGAGAGGTCACGTTTACCGGTGCAAGCGGGGACCGGCGGCGCGGCTGAGCGGGGACGGCCTTGTCGGAACAGAACATTTCGTAATTATCGGACCTGATCTCATGGATCACCTCCTGGATGTCGCCGTCTGGGATGAGGTATTTGTGCAAAACCCGGGTGAAGATCTCGATGCTGGTTTCAAATTCCTCCGGGATCACCTCGTCGGCGCCGAGCCGGATATGGTCGCTGATCTCGCCGATGGTCCGGGTGCGGATGATCAGGTGGATGCTTTGCGAAAGGCTGCGGATATTGCCGATGATGGTCTTGGTGGCCACCGGGTCGGAAATGGCGACCACCGCTATGCGGGCCTTGTGGATATTGACGTGTTCAAGAATGATGGAATGGACCGCGTCGCCGAAGACAATGGCTTCGCCGTTGGCGCGTTCCTGCCGCACGGTCTGTGCGTTGAGCTCGATGATCGTATAGGGGATATTGGCAAATCGCGCGGCGCGGGCCACGTTGCGGCCGTTGATCCCGTAACCGATGATCACGAGGTGGTCTTCCATTTCCCGGATATCGGCCTCATTGGTCAGCGGGTTATATTTCTGACCCAGCGCGTTCAGCCTTTGCGTGATCGGCAGGTTCAGGATGCGGCAGGCGATGGATTCCGACCGGGGCAGCACAAACGGCGTGACAGCCATCGAAATGATGGAGATCGACAGGAAGTACTGGTTGACCTCGGGGTTGATCAACCCGTTATCGAGCCCCACCCGCGAAAGGATGAAGGCGAATTCCCCGACCTGAAACAAGGCCAGGCCGCCCTGGAAGGCTACCCTGGCGGGGTACTTCAGCACCAGGCCGGCTGCGGATGCGGCCAGGAATTTTCCGGCCAGTACAGCTGCGGTCAAGCCCAGGATGACCGGCAGGTGGTTGACCAGAAACCGGAGGTCGAGCAGCATGCCGATGGAAATGAAGAAAATGCTGGCGAATACCTCCCGGAAGGGCAGGATATTGCCCGTAGCCTGGTGGCTGTATTCCGACTCCGAGATCACCAGTCCGGCAATGAATGCGCCGAGCGCCAGCGACAAACCTGCAAAGGAGGTCAGAAAAGCAGCGGAAAAACAGATGACCAGGATCGTCATCAGGAACAGTTCCTTGTTCTTTGTTTTGGCCACCTGATACAGCAGGGTAGGGGTGATGTACCGCGCTGCCAGCAGGACTACCGCGATCACGCCCCCGGCCTTGGCCAGCATCCAGGCCAGCTCGGCGCCGATATTGGCGGATTTGCCGGCCATCAGCGGCGCAGCCAGCATCATCGGCACGACAATGATGTCCTGGAAAATGAGGATGGCAAGGGCTATCTTGCCGTGCGGGCTGTGTACCTCCCCTTTTTCCTGCAGGACCTTCATGACGATGGCCGTACTGCTCAGCGAAAACAGAAAACCGGCAAATACGGCTTCGGGCCAGGAAAAACCCAGCACGTTCGTCAGGACCGCCGTCAGCCCGATGGTCAACCCCACCTGGATGGCGCCGCCGATCAGGACGGCATTTTTGATCTGCTGCAGGGTTTTCAGGGAAAATTCCATGCCGATAATGAACAGGAGCAGGATCACCCCGATCTCGGCCAGGATCTCTACGTCGTGGCCGCCGTGTACCAGGCCGAACCCGTAGGGGCCCGCGATCATGCCGGTCACCAGAAACCCGATGATGGTCGGGATTTTCATGCGCTGAAAAGCCAGCAGTACAAAGACCGCCAGCCCCAGCAGCAGGGCGATATCCTGCAGGAGAGGCATTTGCATGGTGAATAACTTTGATGCGTTACTTCATCATTATTTTATGAAACCACCGATCACGCCGGCCCACAAATCGTAGCCCGTCTTGTTCATGTGCAGCCCGTCTTCCAGGAAAATATCCTTGCGGGGCGCGCCCGTTTCATCGAGCATGATATTCCAGACGCTGGCAAAGGCCATATTGGGTTCGTGTCCGGCATACCGCGCCATCTTCCGGTTCAGCCGCAGGTATTTTTTCTGCATCGACCACCTGGCCAGGCTGGGCTTGGGCGAGATCAGGACGATATCGGCCTCAGGCAATTGCCCCCTGATCTTTTCAATGAGCTCGCGGGTGGTTTTCATGATCCTGCCGGCCCGGATCTTGCCGGCGATGTCGTTGTCGCCTTCGTAGATGAACACCTGCGCGGGTTTGTATTTCAGGATCAGGTCGTCGGCGTAATAGAGCAGGTCGCTCATGGTAGAGCCGCCGAATCCGGTATTGACCACCTTTTTCTCCGGGAAATACGCCTGCACGTCCTTCCACATCCGGATGCTGGAACTGCCCGTGAACAGGCAGATCCGGTCATCGGGTGAGAAATGGCGTTCCAGTTGGTTGAGCGCATCCACTTCGCCCTGGAACCGGCCCGCGTTCTGGCCCCACAATAAGGATGAGATCGAGAGCAATATTCCGGACAACAGGGTATGGATTTTGATCTTGTTCATCGCGTCGGTATTCGTATTTAAGTTGACAAATTACCAGATCTTGACCCGGTTTTCGGGCGCCAGGTACAAGGTGTTTTGCGGTGTTACACCGAATGCTTCGTAGAAATCGGGGATATTCCGGACGACGCCGTTGACCCGGAAGTCAGCCGGCGAGTGCGGGTTGGTGCTGACCATCATCCGCAGGTTTTCTTCCCGGGCCTTGGATCGCCAGGCCTGGGCCCAGCCGAGGAATACCCGCTGAACGCCGGTGAAGCCGTCCATGACCGGCGCATCCTGGCCGTTGAGGCTCATTTTGTAGGCTTTCAATGCGATGCTGAGCCCGCCCAGGTCGCCGATATTTTCGCCGAGGGTGAATTCGCCGTTCACGTTGAGGTCGTCAAAGACTTTAAAGCTGTTGTACTGATCCACCAGCATGGCGGTCCTTTGTTTGAACCGTTCGCGGTCGGAATCGGTCCACCAGTTGCTCAATGCGCCGTCGCCGTCGAAGGTGCTGCCCTGGTCGTCGAAGCCGTGCCCGATCTCGTGGCCGATGACCCCGCCGATAGCGCCGTAATTGACCGCGTCATCGGCGTCCATATCAAAATAGGGCGGCTGAAGAATGGCTGCCGGGAAGACGATCTCATTGCCGGTGGGGTTGTAGTACGCGTTCACGGTTTGCGGCGTCATGGTCCACTCGGTTTTATCCACGGGTTTGCCCACCTTTTCAATTTCCTTTTTATACTCGGCCTCGGTGCAGGAGCGGATATTGCCGAAGAGGTCGTCGCGGCGGATCGAAACGTCGGAGTAGTCCTTCCAGGTATCCGGGTAGCCGATTTTGGGCCTGAATTTGCTGAGTTTTTCCAGCGCCTTTTGTTTGGTGGTATCGCTCATCCAATCCAGTTCCTTGATGCTGGCCTCGTAAGCCTTGAGCAGGTTGTCCACCAGTTCTTCCATCCTGGCTTTGGCTTCGGGCGTGAAGTGTTTTTTGACATAGACCTTGCCGACCACTTCGCCCAGGTTGTCATTCACGACGTCGACGGCGCGGTGCCACATGGGCAACGGTTGTTCGGTACCGCTCAGTACCTTGCCGTAGAAGTTGAAATGCTCCTGGTCCAGGGCCATGCTGAGCCGGGAAGCCGTAGCGTTGACCACGCTCCATTTGAGGTAGGTTTTCCAGGTATCCATGTCCGTGGATTTCAGGATGCCGTTGAGGGCTTTCATGTATTCCGGCATGGTCACGATCAGGGTCTCCACCTGCGGGACGCCCGCTTCGGCCAGGAAGACGCTCCAGTCAAAATCCGGCATCAGGTCGGTGCTCAGCGAACCGGCGGGGAAGGGGTTGTAGAGCCCTTCAATATTCCGGGTTTCTTCCTTTTTCATATGCTGGGCGGCCATTTTCGTTTCCAGGGCCATGATGGCAGCGGCTTTTTTATCGGCATCCTTGAGGCCGGCCAGTTCCAGCATTTTGGCGATATGCGCCTGGTAGGCGGTGCGGATCTGGGGGAATTTGCCGTCCTTGCTCAGGTAGAATTCCCGGTCCGGAAGGCCTAGTCCGTTCTGCCAGCAGTAGAGGGCGTTGGTATTCGGTTCCTTTAGGTCGGGCATGACAAAAAAGGCGAACGGAGCGGTGTAACCCGCGCGGTTGGCGTAGGAAAAGTAGGCGGGTAAATCCTTTTTGGAGGTCAACGCGTCGATCTTTTCGAATTCGTTCATCAGCGGGGCGATGCCGGTTTCATTCCGCCTGACGGTATCGAGGTAAGAGGCGTACAGGTCGCCGATCTTTTGCTCGTCGGTGCCGGCAGTGCTCTTAATCTCAGCCGCTCCTTCAATGATTTCGCGGATATTGGCCTGGATATTGTCGCTGAGGATGGACATTACGCCGTAGCTGGATTTATCGGATGGGATTTCGGTATCCTGTATCCAGTTGCCGTTGACGTACAGCTGGAAATTGTCACCCGGGGCGACGGTGGTATCCATGTACTGCGGATAGAGCCCGGAGGTCAGGTCTTTTTGCTGTTCGGCTTCCGGCGCCTTGTCGGAGCGGCATTGAGCGGACAGGATAACCAGCGCAATAGCGAATAAAAAAACGACGGGTGATGATTTTCTCATGGCGTGGATTGGTTATGAAATATTTTCGGTCGGTGGCCGGGCGGATGACCCGGGT
>WBZL01004721.1_pt1 | contig 11598 bp, 13 predicted proteins | sample 5204291 | NCBI WGS metagenome assembly WBZL01 (sample SAMN12344345, study PRJNA552823) | activated sludge metagenome | biome: Activated sludge suspended growth; feature: Nitrification reactor; material: Wastewater; isolation source: activated sludge from nitrification reactor of wastewater...
AATCCTGTCATGGCGACAGTAAGACGAGCGCGCCGCGCTCGAAAAGCGGATCGAGGACGCGCGGAAACTCGGGGAATGGCGGGAGCGCGATTCATCCCGTGCGCCGGGGATGCAGGCCGGGCGCGGCGAAGGCCGGGGCCAAGGGCAAGGGTTGGGGCAGGGGCAGAGCCACGGAGGCTTGAGCCGGTAGCATGGAAGGCGGGGATTGTGATAAACCGCTAAGCTGTTTATTTTCGGGGCAAGGCCGTTTTTGGAAGGATCAAAGGATCAAGGGCAAATGACAAAAAACAAAACCGTTACCCCCGGTCAACCTCTCGCCGAAGTTTTCGGTTTTCCGGTAGATAATCACTCCCCAGAGGCGCAGCGATACCGTAAAAACAAGCTATGCCCCTATAACAACAAGGTTCCCAATTGTACGAAGGACAAGGCGCTTGATCCTCTAGGGGTATGTTCCATCTATGACGAGGCCGGAGAGCCTACAATCACTTGTCCCGTCAGATTCCGGGAAAACTGGATTATTGCCGAGGACGCCGCCGCTTTCTTTTTTCCGCCTGATGCCGTCTGGACATCACTAACTGAAATCCGCTTGAAGGACGGAAACGGGCAGTCAGCCGGGAATGTCGATGTTGTCCTTGTGTCCTACGATGAGCGCGGGAGATTGGTTGATTTCGGGTCTTTAGAAGTGCAAGGCGTCTACATATCCGGCAATGTTCGCAATCCCTTCAGCCACTACATGGCCGATGTTGAAAAGCACGCCAAAATTCCTTGGCAGGGGGCGAATTATCCGCGTGCTGATTATCTTTCTTCCTCGCGTAAGCGGTTAGCGCCTCAACTTCTTTATAAGGGAGGGATTTTCAAACAATGGGAGAAAAAACAGGCTGTTGCTATTCATAAATCATTTTATGCTACGTTGCCGAAGCTTCCAGAGGTAAGCCCGGAAGATGCCGATATTGCTTGGTTTCTTTACGATCTTGAATATGTCCCGCAGGAGAACCGTTTCAGACTTGGCAGATACAGCACTGTCTACACGGCCTTTGAACCTGCCATGCTGAAAATCACATCCGCACCTGCTGGCCCTGTTTCTGATTTCATCGCACACTTACAAGAAAAATTGGATGACCAATTGAACCCACCAGACGCGCCAGCTTTACAGGACATTTTAGACGGGGTGGATAAGTAGCTCGAACATTTCCGCGTGATGCGTGTTCTTCATAGGAACTTTGTCGATTTTAAAGCCCCGTTTTTCCGCCATTTCGCGGACGGAAGCGGCATCGTCATAAGTCATCATGAAATCCCCTTGAGCAAATCGGCAAAGATCAAAAAGCCTTTCGTGGTCTATTTCAGAATAGCGGTAAAGGCGTTTTCCTGCGCCTTTACCGGGAGCCGTATACGGTGGGTCAATGAAGTAAGTAGCATCACAGCAGGAAGCCGTTTTTTCCAAGTATGCTAAACCGTCTCCCTCAATGAAGGTTATGCGGTCTCGTAGGGAAACCAAGCCGCGGATGCGCCGCGCCAAGGTTTCGGGATACCATCGAGAAGCAATGCCCTTGCCGTTTTCACCGTGTTTGAGAAGGCCGCTTCCCGGAGCCAGAATCCCACCGTGAAATGTTCTGTTTTTGAGGATAGTTTGAAAGGCGGTTTCTTCCTTTGAGGAAGCGGGGACGGAAAGAACCTCCCGGACGTTTTCCGGGGTTAAATCAAATTTTATTATCTGTTGTGCCAACCATTCTGCATCACCGCTAAAAATAGTTTGCCAGACGGCCGCAACATCAGGGTCAAGCTCAATCATGGTTACGTGATCGGCAAGGTTTTCAGCCGCAACAGTTAGGCCGACGATTCCGCCGCCCGCGAAAAGCTCTATGAACTCGGAAGGATTCTCTTTCTTGTGACGAAGCCATTTACGCACTTCGGGAATAAGCCAAGTCTTGCCGCCCGGATACCGGAAGGGGCTTAGTTGTTTGACCGAAGCGACATTGACGATATGCCTTTCAGGAAGAAGCGAAGGGCGATCAAACAACGTTGCTTGAGCTGGCAAAGTTTCCATGTTTATTGATCCTAGAGTAGCCGGAAGGCGGCGGCCATAGTTTTTATTCTTTCCCCATCGCCCGCCGCAGCGTCGCCACATCCACCCCGAACAGTTCAGCGACCCCGGAGCGGGTTTCCTCCCCGGCTTCGATGAGCGCGCGGGCGCGGGCAAGCTGATGACCTGTCAGCTTGCGGGGACGGCCTATCGCCTTGCCCCGGCGCTTGGCGGCCTGCATCCCGGCCTTGGTGCGTTCCCCGATCAAGGACCGCTCGAATTCCGCCAGAGCGCCCATGACGTGGAAGATGAGACGGCCCCCCGCCGTGGTGGTGTCGATACTCTCGGAAAGCGACTGAAACCCGGCCCCGGCCTTCCCTATGCCGTCGATCATGACGATGAGTTGCCCGAGGGAGCGCCCGAGGCGATCCAGTTTCCAGACGGCCAGCACATCCCCGGCCCCGAGCGTGGCCAGAGCGGCGGCGAGGCCCGGACGGGCGGACTCCGCCCCGGAAATCCCCCGATCCTCAAAGACCCGTTCGCACCCGGCAGCTTCAAGCGCCGAGCGTTGCAGGTCTAAATTCTGTTCATCCGTCGAGACGCGGGCATAGCCTATTTTCATGCCCGGAATTTTGCCCTACCCTTTTGCCGCTTGCCAGCCTCAAGCGAAACAAGGGTTTAGAAAGCCGTGGACAACCGCGCAAAAGGGAACCTTTTTGCACAGTCTGAATGCCATGGTAGTTTGATGGAAATTCTACGCAGTGCAATGTAAGAACTTGTTGCGCGCGCGAAGCGGTTCGGATTAATGGTGTTCTGTAGGATATTTAGAAAAAGATCATAGGTTATTCTCGTGGGGGGGGTGAATGACGATCGATTTACGAGGAGCTTGGGGTGAGAAAGCTCCAATAAATAAAAATATAAATGCTGAAACTCACGCCAAAAAGCCAGTAAATACAAATAAAAAAACAAAAATTAATCAATCAGAAAAGAGGAATGAGTATAATTTTTATATCAAAAAGACTCTTTTAGGATATTGTAATTTTTGGGCTGAGCTTATCGCACACACGTTCACAATCATTTTAATAGTTCTTTGCTCTACATTGAGTGAAATAGCTCTTCATCATCTGTTGGGAAGTGATTTTGATAATCGTTTGCTATATAACAAGTTGCCGATGCAGTGGATATTCGACACAATTGAGTTATCCCCTTTGGTATGCTTTATGTTCTTCGGAATTTTTAATATGCTTAAGAGCTTACGATACACAGAGAGGGATCAAAAATGATTAAAATACTAAGAAGAGCCATATCTTTAATGCCATTTTATTTGATGTTCGCTTACATAGGCGTAAATATACTTTTCTTAGTAGTAGGTATATATACGCGAGACCTTAGAATTTTATTAAATGCCTTTATTTTATTATTAATATTTTTAAGTCTAATCGGAGCGCAGGTAGTACGCAACAATCTGGAAAGGTACAAACAAGAGCGTGAAAATATTATTGCAAATATAAAGAAAAAACGCAGAAAAAAATTATCAAAAGAATATTTGAAAGAAGAGAAGAAGAATGTACGTAGGAAACTAACGGGGTAGATCTTGAAAAATTAGAACTACCGCCCATATTTATTTTTCCTTAGTTACGTTGTAAAACTTTTTTCCGACAGAATGCAATAAACGCCGCATCAGGTTTTTGCGGCGGTCCCTTTTTCTCGATCCATTCGCGCCATTGCCTTTCGAGTTCGTACACATCCCACCCCGGAGCGTTCTGTTTCGCCCGTTCATAGGTGGAGGTCCGCAAATGCGGCCCGGCGTTCCCCTCGTGGATAGGCAGCGGGAGCAACAGCGGTTCCAAGGCGGGCGGATTCCTGAGCCGAGGCAGCGCGGGCGGCAGTTGCGCCACATGCGGCTTGCTGGGCTTGAGCAGCAAGCCCCGCTCCCCGTCCTCAACATTGGCTTCCGGGTAGAGGATGAGGACGGCCCGCAGGTGGTCCAGAAAAGCCGCTTTGAATTGTCTGGTATGGGTGTAGTCGGCCCCGAACTGCATTTGCAGGGCAGGCCACGGGATTTCCGTAGGCTTGTGTAGGTAGGACATGCGGTAGGTCAGCCAACAATAAATATCCAAGGCCAAGGGCGACCGCTTGAGCCCTTTGAGCGCCCGCATATCCACTGGAACAGGGCTGTTTATCGCCTCCTCAAAAAACTTTTTGCCCAGTTCGATGGTTGATTTCCACAGCGGCGCTTCATCGGGCGCTTTCGGGTTCCACCACAAACGCGCTTCCTCAACAATCTGCACGTTGAAGATTCCCGTCTTCTCTTTGTCTTCGTACAGGCAGGAAATTGAGGCCGAAAAAAGCCGGGTCATCTGGTCCCGCAACCGCGTGATGCTTCCCCATCGGCCCCCCGTGGGCGTCAGATCCAGTTCCGCCATGAAGGCCGATAGGGACGGCCCGAGTTCCAGAACCGGGGATTTCGTGCGGACGGCTTCCGTTGTCACCCACGACACGAGCAGCCGGGGAATCGAGCCATAGGGCAACCCTACGTCTGGATGAGCCAGCATTGCCAGACTGAAAGACCCGTTTTGCCGCTTGAAGACAGGAGCTTGAATTCTCCGGTGTGGCATGGTGGCTTGGGTCAGGGCGCGGGCCATGAAGCGGACGGCCCCGGCCTGCCGCGCCTCTTCCGCCTCGATCATGAAGGCTTGCCTTACGAGCTTGTCGAGATCGTCGCCATCATCGCGCATGTTCTTTTCCTACCGCCCTTTCAAGGAAAAGCATAGGCCGATTTTATCCACAGAAGGGAGCCTTTTTAGGAAGTTGTCCACGCATAAACGGTGACGCTTCAAGCGCCCGTTCACGCATAAACGGTGACGCTTTCACGCATAAACGGTGACGCCTTGCCATCTCAAAAATAGCGATAACCAGTTATATTGATTTAATTTTTTACGATTTTCCCGCGCGCTCCCTGTAGTACCCTGTAGTTTTTAAAAACACCTGTAGTTGGGCGGGCGCGGCGGTGGAAAATTCGCCAACCGGGAAAACCAGCCCCGCAAAAAGACAAAAGACGGCTTGGCAAGGGGGAGGAGGCCGAACGGTTCGAGGCATACCCAAACAGCGGATGGGCTTTAAACCATCCAAAGCAAGCGGGGGGAGGGCTTGAAGGGGAGTGGAGGAAACCCGAACCCACGGCGCGGGCGGTAGGAAAGAGAAAAAGGGGGTTGGGGGGAGATTTCTCCCCCAGAGGTTCAAGAAACAACCTTCGGACCCGGCAGGAACAAGCGAGCGGCACGCGAGAGAAAACCGCCCCCGGACCCTTTCCCGACCCTCGCGGCGCGGATCAAGGGCGCTTTCGCGGCGTAGGACATCATCCCCTGCTGGAACTGCGGCAGGCCCGCGAGATGCGGTAAGACCTGGTGCGACCACACCCGCCATTGTCGCGGTTTGCCGAAGCGTTCGGCGACTTCCACCCGGTCATAGGGCGGGCGGTCCGGGTTGGGCAGGTAAGACCCGGCGAGGTCCGGGCGCAGGTAGTACGGCCACCGCCAGCCGAGAATGGGCTTGAGAGCGGGCGTTTTGCCGCCGATGAAACAAATTTGCTGGTTCAGGCCGAGCCGCAAGATTTCATCCGGGAGCATCAAGGGACGTTGCGCGGCGCTTTGCAGCGTCGATTGTTGCAGGTGTGCCGCCGCCGCGAGGATGACTTGCGGCGAGCCGTTGCCGCTCACCAGCAACCCGAAGGCTTGCTGGCGGTGCGGAACCTGATAGAGCGGATCATCGTAGAGCACGGTTTGCACGCCGAGCATGTCGGAGACGACCCGCGCCGTGTCGGGGTGTCCCACGCCGAAGAACTGGCGAAGCTGGGCAGATTCCATGAAGGCTTGAATCCCGGTGCGGCCGTAATGTTCCTCAATCTGGCCGAGAGACTGGAAAAAGGCCCACGTCCGCACCCCGCCGCCGCGCTCGAAGCTGAACGCTTTTTGCAGCATCTCGAAATGGCCGAGCTGCGAGGCTTCATCCAGCAGAAAGACCACGCGCGAGCTGGCCCGCCGACGGCTCTTGTACAGCATGGCGACGCCGACCATGAGCCGGATGAAGGGCGCATAGGTTTTGATGTATTCGCCCGGCACGATCAGATAGACCGTGGCCGGTCTTTTCTCGGTCAGCGCCGACAGCGAGAAATCCCCGCCGCGAAGACAGCGAGACAAGGCGGGGTCGGCGATGAAGGACAGGGCTTCAAACAGCTTGCCCATGATCCCGGAGAACTCGCCTCCGGCTTTCTCGCGCTTCATTTCGATTTCCCCGATGACCCGGCGCACTTCGATGTTGGGAAACGCCATCAATTCTTGGACGATCCGTTGCCACAGACCGGGGTCGGCGAAGATCGAGGACAGCACGGCATAGAAGCGCGGCGCGTCAACGCTTCCTTCGGTGACGGTCTGCCAGAACAGCACGGCAAAGACGATTTCCCGAGGCTTGAGCGTCCAGTAATCGTCCCCCCCGTTCATGTGCTTGGGGATGAGCATTTCCGCGACCAGCTTGCAATCGGCGAAGAGCGAGAGGCTATCGCCGCCCGGCGTCAGCACGTCCAACGGGTTGACGTTGTGCATGGGCAGGAACCACGGCGGCCCGCGATGCAGGCCGAAGGGGTTGATGCAATAGGCGTCCTTGCCGAGCTTGTGTTGGTGGTGCAGGGTCAGGGCGGCGTTTTCGCCTTTGGGGTCGAACACGAACAGCGGCCCCGGATAGTCGAGAATCGCCGGGACGATGACCGAGGTTCCCTTGCCGGAACCGGACCCCGCCGCCGTGAGAACGGGCGCGTCCCCGTCGAGCAGGAGCGCGGCGCCGTCCGGCCCGTGCCCGAACAGCAGGCCGGGCGAACGGTACAGGCCCGCTGCGGCAATCTCGGCGGTGCTCGCCCATGCCGCCGAGCCGTGCAGCGTGTCCCGGCTCACGTCTTGTCCCCCAATGCGCCGACGAGAAGCACGAGGGCGATGAGCCACACGTACCACGGCACGGACCACCCTTTCTTTCCGTTGAAGAAGGCGTCGATATCCCCTGTGGTGCGGACGCGCAGGAAGTTGTGAATTATCACCTCATCCACGAGGAACATGATGCACCACAACACCAGCAGGAATAGCGCGAACGGCGCAATGAAGTACAGCAAGGCCGCGATGTCCTTGCCGATAGTAGGTATGGACGCAGCGAGAAACTTGATGATGAGCGGCTTGACGTGAGGCCACGCCCAAATGCTGAAAGTAACGCTGCCAATCCAGCCGAGGACGATCGCCAGCCCGCTATGTTCCGAAGTGTGGGTTTGCTGCCGTTGCATGGCCGCCCCCTCATGCTGGAGCCGCCGAAGCGGTTCTGGCTTTTTTCAGGAGGTCTTCGAGGGCGATGGCTTCCCGGTCTTCGGCCTTGGTGACTCGCCGATTGAGCAGATCGACGAGGGTTTTGGTCATGCCCGAGTCGGGTTGCTCTTCGATAAAGCCGAGAATGGCCCCGCCCGTTATGCGGTGGCGTGCGTCTCGGGTTTTTTTGGCTTCCTTCAACCGCTTGGAAATGTCTTTGTGTTGCGCCTCAAGAATATCAAGGTCGAGGATTTTCGCGTTCACTTTTGTTGCACCTCGTGGGCGAAGTTTTTGGATTTTTGCGCGGAGGTAGCCGCGCATCGGAGGCGGGATCAAACCGCTTGGCAGGAAAGAAACATGCTCACCATATGAAAACAAATAATATATGTAAACAAGTAAGCTTGTAAACAATCATAGATAAAAGTTTACTTGTTTACTTTCCTATCAAGTGGACAAGGGGTAAAATTCGAGAAGCAACAGCAGCTAAATCAACACAACTTCATGATTTTTTAAGGAGAACTTGTGATTAGACAATCCGAACAGGAGCCTCCCTTTAAGGCGAAAAAGCCTTCTTCTGACATTTGGTCAATCCGTGGAGTATCCGATGAAACGAAGCGCAGGGTTAAAATTGCCGCCCTTCAAGCGGGGATTCCGGTAGGTGAGTATGTCGAGCAAACGCTTCTAAAGATTGTCGATGCTGAGCTTCCCCCCCTAAACCTACAGCCTCAAGCTACGCGCACCCACAAGCGAGGGCACTGAGCAATTTTTATCGTTGACTCTGGCTTGTTTTGTCGCTATGGAAAAGCGATGCGAGAAGAGTCGGCAGGGGTGCATTCTTTCAGGATATCTAGCGAAACCAAACATTTGGTTAAGCTGGCGGCTGCTTTCCACGGCGTGACCATCGGCCAATGGGTCGAGCAGGCGCTAAGGCAGAGGGCGGAATCTGATTTGCCTGAAAATTTGCGCCCCAAACCACCGCAGCGGGGCTGAAGGCGGTTTTAGCTGTTGCCTGTCATCATCTTCCCCAAGCGACTCCAAAAACCTGTCACTTCGGGCTGTTCTTGAGGTTTGGGACGCTGATCGGTAAGCAAGGCCGTCAGCTTGGCTTGCGCCGACCGCCGTTCTTCGGTTTCCTCGTCCAAACGGCGGCGCAGGTCATCGCGTTCGCTTTTCAGCAGTTCGATTTGTTCACGCAATAGGTCATGTTCGCGCTGTAGCGCACTGTCTTTTTTGTCTTTTTGCGGTGTGTCATGGTGTCCTTTCGAGACGGTTTCGGACGTGTCCGAAAGTGTCACGCTTCCGTAGGCGCGCTCCAGTTCGGACACATCGACATACGGCTTTCCCCTCCCGTCTTTGCCTACGGAAACCTTGCCATCCTGAATATCGCGGTACAGCGTACTTCTCGCGACCCCAACCGCTTTTGCCGCCTGATTGATGTTCATTCGCATGGTGTAGCGCCTTGTCCGATTGCTCCATTTTCGGACAGTAGCACAGTGTCTGGAGCGCGCAAGACTGAAACGGAAACGGCCAGCCACGATATGAAAATCGAAGCGAGCCGTTCGCCACCCCTTCTGGCCGTCCTGCGGTCGGCCATTCCCCCCGCTAGGCTATTTTCCCTTTGGCGCGGTACAGGGTGGGAGGCGGCGGCTTGATGTTGTGCTTCACATAGAAATTTACGACGCTGTTATAGAATTTGCAGAGGTAGCTTTCCAAGGCTTGGTTGAAGTCCCGAGGCCCGCGCAACGCCTCGGCGTCTTTCATGAACTTGGCGATGGATAGATCGGGTTGCCGCACCAGCCAATCGAACGCCTTCCAGTAGGCAAGATCAAGCGTGACTGGCTCCATCCATCCGCCGGGATGGGGAAGCATCCGGGTTGCAAGCGGCTCTTCGTCTTCCATGCCCTGCCTCTTCTATCGGCTTCGGTCAAAATCCTTTTTCAAATCTATCTGTTTCTTCTGCTTTTTTTCAAGTTCCGGGAGGCGCTTTTTCAGGCTGTCCAGATATTCTTGATTCCGTTTGTTTTCTTGCACCGCCATATCGACCTGGTTCGCCATCGGCCCAAGAGTCTGGCCTCTAGGTCGAAGCGTCTGTTCTGGGGAGGGCTTCCTATCGTCTTGCGACGTTCTGGACGGTTCGGCATCCCGCGCCTTATGGAATGTTTCCTTGATGGATAAATCTTGCTTGAGGTCCGGCACGGTCCTTTCTCTCTCTGGCGGCTAAATCCAAAGAGTTGGAGGGACGGGGAGCGGGCGAGTTGCAAAATTTCCTGTGCATGGCGGGTGAAACGCGAACCGCAAGCTTGCGGAAATCCGTATAATGTCGGGTGTGGCGAGCCGTGTAGCGAGATAGGTTTTCGTTACACGAAAACGCCACTCGCCAAGGGGGAGAATCCCCCTGTGGAACCCCCCGCCGCCTTTCGCGCGGCAAAAAAGTTTTTTCGTTGCCGAAAAATTTCGCGAGGAATCGTTATGGCAAGGCCGCGCAAGGCGGATGCCGAGCAAAAAGCCCGATTCATGGGTTTTCGCGCGACGCTCGAAGACGAAACCGACATCAAGGACAAGGCCGGACTGCTGAAGCTGCCGGTTTCGGAATACATGCGGCTGTGTTGCCGACAGGAAACCTTGCGGGTCACTTACGAGGAAGGCCACGACCCGGAGAAGGTGCGGGCGTTGCTGGCGGTGGGAAACAACCTGAACCAGATCGCGCGGCACGCGAACGCAACCGGGAGAATCGACCCGACCGAACTGCACGAGGTTTTGGCGATGGTGCGCGCCATCCTCACCGAAGCGGGCCGTCAGGCATGGTCCCGCGCGTAAGCCGTCCGGGGCGCAGCTTCACCGGCGCTTGGGCTTACTACTTCCACGACAAGCGCGACGCGGCGCAGATCGAACGCGGGGAAGGCCAGCACACGGCGGCGCGGGTCGAGTGGTTTCACGTCGAGAACGCGGCGGGCATCGAGGACGAGCGCGCGGCCATCGGTTTGATGATCGACACGGCCCGGCAAAGCAAGCGCTGCGAAAAACCGGTTTATGCGTTTTCCCTTGGCTGGCACCCGGAGCAGCGGCCCGAGCGCGCCGAAATGATCGAGGCGGCGCGGGCGGCGTTGAAGGTGCTGGAGATGCAGGACCATCAAGCGGTGTTCGTGGCGCACAACGACACGGCGCACAAGCATGTGCATGTGATCGTGAACCGGGTTCACCCCGAAACCCTCACGGCGGCGAACAATTACCGGGATCAAGAAAAGCTGTCGGCGTGGGCGCTCGAACAAGAGCGGGCGCAAAACCGGATTTACTGCAAGGCGCGGGAGTTTCGGGCGAACGCCCGCGAGATGAGCAAGGCGAACACAGCGCGGACGCAGGAAAAATCACCGCAGACGCAGCAGAGGCCGCCGCGTTCGCGCTACGTGGACAACACGCTCGCGGAGTGCTGGACGCGCAGCGACGGCGGGAAAAGCTTTCTGACGGCGCTTGAGGCGAAGGGTTGGAAGCTGGCGCGCGGCGACCGGAAAGAAAACGTCCTGATGGCGGTCACCCCGAGCGGGCGCGCGTTCGCGGTCTTGCGCGAACTTAACAAGGGACTGTTGCCGGGCCAGAAGCTCAAGGGCGCGGACGTGGACCGCAAGCTTGCCGACCTCAACCGGGAGCTTTTGCCGTCGGTCGAACAGGTGCAGGGGGCGATTGCCGAAGAACGCCCGCGCCGGGAGAAGAAGAAGGAGAAAGAGCAGAAGCAGGCGCAGGCCCGCAGACCGGAAGAACAACAATGGGCGCTCGACATGCGCATCCGGGAGGAACGGCGCAAGCTGCACGCGCGGCACGAGCGGGAGCGACAGGAACAGGAGAGCAAGGCCGCCGCCAAGATCGAGACGGCCCGGCGCGAAGCGATAGCGGCGCAACGCATCACGCAGCAGCGCGAAACCATCAAGGCGCTTGAGGCGCGCTTGCAAAAGGGCGGGTGGCTCTATCGGGCAACGGGCAAGGCGAAGGAAGACCGCGAGAACCTGGAACAGGCCCGCGCCGGACTCGAACGCTCGCGCAAGGTCATCGGTTGGGCCACGGACGGCGCGCAGGCCCGCGCCGCCGAGGAGGCGAAAATCCTGTCATGGCGACAGGAAGACGAGCGCGCCGCGCTCGAAAAGCGGATCGAGGACGCGCGGAAACTCGGGGAATGGCGGGAGCGCGATTCATCCCGTGCGCCGGGGATGCAGGCCGGGCGCGGCGAAGGCCGGGGCCAAGGGC
>WBZL01004722.1_pt1 | contig 11598 bp, 12 predicted proteins | sample 5204291 | NCBI WGS metagenome assembly WBZL01 (sample SAMN12344345, study PRJNA552823) | activated sludge metagenome | biome: Activated sludge suspended growth; feature: Nitrification reactor; material: Wastewater; isolation source: activated sludge from nitrification reactor of wastewater...
CGCGGTCTCGGTGAGGCCGTAGATCTGGATGAATTCCCAGCCCAGCTCGGTCTCGATGCGTTCGATGGTCTTGGTGGGCGGGGGAGCGCCGGCGCAGACGATGCGCACCCGATCACGGCCGGGGATCGGGCCGTCCCACTTGGTGGCGGCCTCGAGGATCGAGTTGGCCACGGCTGGCGCCGCGCACATGACGGTGACGCCGTGCTCCTGAACGCGGCGGAGGATCTCCGCGCCATCCACCTTGCGCAGGATGATGTGCTGCGCGCCCATGCCGGTGACGGCGTAGAGCACACCCCAGCCGTTGCAGTGGAACTGGGGGAGGGTGTGCAGGTACACATCGCGGTCGTTGATGCCCAACTGCCAGCCGAAGGTGGTGGCGTTCAGCCAGATGTTGCGGTGGGTGAGCTGCACCCCCTTGGGGCGGGCGGTGGTGCCGCTGGTGTAGTTGATCGTGGCGGTGGCGTCTTCGTCGTACACCCACGGCTGCGGCTCGGCATGTTGCGCCGGCGCGTCGCTGGCGCTGCCGATCACGAACACGTGCTCGCATTCCACCCCGCTCAACGAGTCGGCGAGTTCGGGGTCGATGTACAGCGCTCGGGCGCCGGAGTGCTGCACGATGTACTTCACCTCTTCCTGCACGAGGCGGAAGTTGATCGGCACGAGCACCCTGCCCGAGCCGCTGACGCCGAACAGGGCGGTGAGCAAGCGGGCCGAGTTGTGGCTCACCATGGCCACCCGCTCACCCACGCCGATGCCCAGGGCATCGAGGTGGGCAGCCATGGCGCGTGCCTTGGCCGCCATCTCGGCGTAGGTGTACGAGCCCCACGACTCGGCCGGCTGATCCGGCTCGTCGACGACGCCGATGCGGTAGGGGTAGATCTCCTCCGCACGACGGAGGAAGTCATTGACTGTGAGCGCGACCTTCATCGCCGTAGTCTGGCCGATGTGCCGCGACAGAACGTCAACGAGCCCGTGTCGTCGAACTTCTACGCCGACGCCGTCCGCCTGTCGGGCCTGGCCTGATCGTGTCGCGTCGATGAGCGGGAAGTGGAGAGCGGCCTCCGCCCGCCGCCGGCAGGATGCTGCCGAGCGGCTGCTGTTGCGCACCGGGCAAGTCCCCACCCCGCTCACCCCCGCCCCGCGCCTCGCCGAGTTCCTGTCGCGCCTGCACCCGGTGACCAGCGAGCACGAACTCATCCGCGTGGGCGCCGAGGGCGATGGGGGTTACCTGCTGCCCGACGACCTCGACGGCATCGAGGCCGTGTTCTCGCCCGGCGTGGGCACCGTCTCCAAGTTCGAGCGGGAATGCGCCGAACTCGGGATGGACGTGTACATGGCCGACGGGTCGGTGGAAGGCCCGATCGGCGCCCACCCCCGCTTCCGGTTCATCCGCAGCTTCGTCGGGGCGGTCAACGACGAGCAGACGATCACGATGGATCGTTGGGTGCGGTCGGCGATGCCCCGTTCCACGGGCGACCTCCTGCTGCAGATGGACATCGAGGATGCCGAGTACGCCGCGCTGGTCAGCATGTCGCACCGACTGCTGGCCCGCTGCCGGATCATCGCCGTCGAGATGCACGGCCTCGACCGCCTCTTCCTGCAGCACGGCTTCGACCTCATGCTGCCGACCTTCGAGAAGTTGCTGCACCACCATGTGTGCGTGCACATCCACCCGAACAACTGGGAGCCACTCGTCACCCATCGGGGCATCACCCTCCCACGCGTCGCCGAGTTCACCTTCCACCGTCGCGACCGGCTGCACCCCACCGGATTCGCCCGCGCCTTCCCTCACCCGCTGGATCGCGACAACCGACGCGGGCACCAACCCGTGCACCTTCCGGCATCCCTGCGCCGATCGGAACCCTGAACAGATCGGGTGTTTCCCGAATCCGCCCGATCCAGCCGTTACCCTGGAACCAACATGTCTGGATCGAATCGCCCTCCCGGCCAGCGACGGGGGAGGCCCCGTAGCTCGCACCGGCCCGCAGAACACCTCACCCCACCCCCGCCGCCGGCCATCACGCTCGCCAAAGAGGACTACATCCCCACCGGATTCATCGATCTCGGGGTGCCACCGAACGTCGACTTCGGTCTCGCCGCGGCCGGCTTCACCGCCCCCTTCGCCATCCAGGTGAAGGCCATCCCGGTGGCCATCACCGGTCGCGACGTGTGCGGCCGCGCCAAGACCGGCTCGGGCAAGACGCTCGCGTTCGGCGTGCCCCTGCTGGCCCGCCTCAACGGTGAGGGCCAAGCCCGCCGGCCCACCGCACTGGTGATGGTGCCCACCCGCGAGCTGGCACTGCAGGTCAGCGAGGTGCTGGCCCCGGTGGCCATCGCCTGCGGCCGGTCGGTGCTCGCCGTCTACGGCGGCGCCTCGCGCCAGCAGCAGATCGATGCGCTCCAGCGCGGGGTCGATGTCATCGTGGCCACCCCATTGCGCCTCATCGACCTGCTGAAGGAGAACGAGCTCCAGCTCGACGGCATCGAGATCGTCGTGCTCGACGAGGCCGACCGCATGGCCGACGACGGGTTCACCCCCCAGGTGGAATGGATCCTGCGCAAGGTCACCGGCCCCCACCAGACGATGCTGTTCTCCGCCACCCTCGACGGCGATGTGGCCCACCTCGTGGCGCGCTACATGACCGACCCGGTGGAAGTCGCCATCGATGCCCCCACCGACACGGTGGGCACGATGCACCACCTGTGGCTGGCCGTGCACCACATGGACAAGGACCGCGTCGTGGCCTCCATCGCCAGCGGGATGGACAAGACGATCGTGTTCTGCCAGACCAAGCGCACCTGCGACCGCGTGGAGGAGAAGCTGCTCGACCTCGGTGTGAAGGCCGCCGCCATCCACGGCGACCTCGCCCAGGCCGCACGCGAACGAGCGCTCAAGCGCTTCACCGACGGCCAGCTGTCGGTGCTGGTGGCCACCGACGTTGCCGCCCGCGGCATCGACATCGACGACATCGGCGCGGTCATCCACTACGAGCCCGCCGGCGATGTGAAGGACTACCTGCACCGCAGCGGCCGCACCGCCCGCGCCGGGCGCGACGGCTGGGCGGTCACGCTCGCCGAGTACAACCAGCACACCCAGGTGCGCATCCTCCAGCGCGGCCTCCGCCTCGATCCGATGGCGCCGATCGAGGTGTTCAGCAACAATCCCAAGCTGAAGAGCCTGGGGGAGTTCCTCTCCGACTGAGGCGCGCCGTGACGGTCTACGCGGTCCGCCAGGGCGGCCTGGGGAATCAGTTGTTCCAACTCGCAGCGGCGATCGGGCTCGCCGGCGACGGCGACGGCCGCCTGCTGCCTCCTCAGCGCCGCTTCCTGCTCGATGTGGAAGAACTCGCTCCCGGGTTGGTGCCTGGCATCACCCGCCCCGACCGGCAGATGGTGAGGTCGATCCCTCCCTCGTTGCAGTACGTCGAGCCGCACTCGCTCGCCGGTGCGTTCGCCCCTCGGCCCCACTTCACGCGCCGCCCGTGCCTCATCAGCGGCTACTTCCAACACCCCGACTGGTACTCGGCGGCACTGCCCACCCTCGTCGATCGTCTGCTCGCTGCGGCGCCGCCCGGCACGATGGCCATGCCCACAGCGCCGCCGGTGGTGAACGTCCGCGGCGGCGATTACCACCATCACGGATGGGTGCTGCCCACCTCGTTCTACGTCGATGCTGCGCGGGTGGTGCCGCTCGCAGGGGCGGTCGCCATCGCTGACGATCCCGACCGCGGCGCGATGATCGCGACGGTGCTCACCGCCACCGGCACGGAGGTGAGGCCACCCCAGCCGTCCACCCCGATCGGCGACTTCTGGATGCTGGCCACCGCCCCCGTCGTGGTGATGGCCAACTCCACCTTCACCTGGTGGGCCGTCCACGTGGGCGACGAGCTGTACCGCCGCGCCGGACTTCAGCGCACCGTGGTGTTCCCCGGGCAGTGGCTGCATGGTGAGGGCGCGCCCCTGTGCGCCCCCACCTGGATCGCCGTCTGACGCCGCGCCACTCGCGCAGCGGTCACTCCAGTGTCTGCGTTGCCGGTGCCTCGAAGCGGTGCTTCATGCGCAGGAAGGGTTGCTCCACGAAGCGGTACGACACGATGGTGGCCGCCGTCATCGCGACGATGGCCAACGGGTATTTCAGCTCCGACGCCACCCCCGCCTCGCGCACCACGCGCCCGCAGAGCAGGATCGCGGGGATGTGCCACAGGTACAACCCGTACGACACCCGCCCGACGGCGCGAAGGGGAGGGCTGGAGAATGCCCGCGCCACAGGGCCGCGCTTCACATCGACGAGGCCGATGATCATCAGCAGCGAAGCCACGGGCACCGCAAGTCGCGTGGTGTGGCCGGCATCGTGCACGAACAGCACGATCGCGAGGAAGGCCGCGACACCCACCGGCGCAGCGGCCGGGCGGATCCGCTCGAGCAGTTGCGCGCCGGGCAGTCGCAGGCTGCGGATCTCGGCCAGCAGGCACCCGGCGAGGATCGCGTAGGCGGTGGAATCGGTGCCGGCCACGGCGCGGATGGTGTGCCCGTCGGCCAGCAGGTGCCACTGCCACCAGGCGGAGGCGACGATGCCGATGACGGTGAGCGCCACGAGTCGCCGCGTGCCAGGGGAGGCAGTCGCGCCGCGCCTCCGGCCGTGCAACACCACCACCATCACCAGTGGCCACACGACGTAGAACTGTTCCTCCACCGACAGCGACCAGAGGTGTGCCAACTCGTCCCAAGCGCCGTCGGCGACGGAGAACCAGTTGTAGCCGTAGGTGAGCGCGCGGAGTGATTGCACGAGGGCATCGTGGCCCGACGATCCGCCCGAGGTCAGCGCCACCATCACCGTGTAGCCGACGAGCATCACCACCAGCGCGGGCAGCAGGCGCAGCACCCGCCGCATCCAGAAGCGGCCCACGGAGACCCCACCAGTGGTGGAGGACTCGCTGAGGAGCAGTGAGGTGATGAGGAACCCGCTCAGCACGAAGAACAGCTGAACGCCCGCCCACCCGCCGGGCGCGGAGGATTGGTGCAGGTGGTACACCACCACCGCCACGACCGCGATGGCCCGCAGCCCGTCGAGGCTGGGCTGATAGCCGAGCGGGCGAACTCGCTGGTCGGTGCCGGTGTCGGTGCCGGTCATCGTTCGGGCTGACCATGCGTTTCATGATCGGCTCAACACGCCGCGCAGGAAGTTGTGCACGACGGTGGTGAGGTGAGCAGTGGCCTCAGTGCCCTCGCGGCGGAAACCGAAGGCGGCAAAGGTGAGCGGCATCAGATGCACCAACCCGATGAACTGCTCCGCCGCGGTTTGCAGGTCGTCGATGGCCAACTCGTCGGAGTGGGCGGCCAACACCTCGATCACCGACGTGATGAGCGGCGAGCGGATGAGTTCGTCGGTGGTGAGTGCGATCTCGGCGAAGCGCGGGGCCTCCGCCATCACCATCCGGATGAGGCCCACCGTCTCGGGGTCGATGGCGCGCTGGTGCGCGGCCTCAGCCAGCGCATGCAGCGCCTCCTCCAGGTTGTGGCCCTGAGTCTTCTCCAGCGGGTCGAGCCAGTTCAGGTTCTGCAGCGCCCACGGGATCACCGTGGTGAACAGTTCGCGCTTGTCCGAGTAGCGGGCATAGAGCGCGGGCTTGCCGATGCCCGCGGCGCGAGCCACCTCCTCCATCGTCACCCCATCGAAACCGCGCTCGATGAAGGCCTGCACCGCCGCGAGGCGCACCTGCTCGTCGAGGCGCGCGGCCTGCTGGCGGGTTGGCCTGCCGGCAGAACGAGTGGGAGAAGAGGGCACCGCTGATCACCTGTTGACTTAATCGAACGACAGCGTTACATTACTGTTCACGCAGTCAGGGGGACTGCGCCGACACTATGTCGAAGGAACGGAGCACACCGATGACCGACCTCGATCAGGTGAACTTCTGGGCAGCGCCCAAGGAGTTGATCGACGACCCGACGCCGTACTACGAGCACCTGCGCGGCAAGCGCCCGATAGCTCACGTCGACACGATGAACGTGCTCGCCGTCACCGGCCATGCCGAGATGTCCGAGATCATGCGCGACACCACCCACTTCTCCTCCGCCAACTGCCTCGCCGGCATGTTCCCCCCGCTCGATGCGCCCGCCGATGCCGACGACCTCGGGCCCTACATCGAGGCCGCCCGCGCCGGCGTGCCCGCGGAGCTGGCCCCGATCGCCAACCTCCTGGTGAGCCTCGATCCGCCGGTGCACGACGATCAGCGCCACCTCCTGAAGCGGGTGTTCTCGCCCAAGCGCCTTGCGGAGAACGAGGAGTTCATGAAGGTGCTCGCGCACCGCATCATCGACGAGTTCATCGAGCGCGGGTCGTGCGACATCATGCACGACTTCGCCTGGCCGTTCACCACCTTGATCATCGCCGACCTGCTCGGCGTGCCCGAGGCGGATCGCGAGTTGTTCCGCGAGAAGGCCAACCTCGGCAACACCCCGCTCGAGCTGATGGGCCAGAACGGTGAGTTCCCCCTTGCGTTCATCGAGGGCTACTTCAAGGATTACATCGACGATCGCCGCGCCAACCCGCGCGACGACTTCCTCACCCTGCTGGGCGACGCCCGCTACCCCGACGGCTCGCTGCCCGAGAGCTCGGTGGTGGCCACGCTCGCCTCGTTCATGTTCGCCGCCGCCGGCGACACCACCTCCGGCCTGATCTGCGCCGCCACCCGCATGCTGTGCGAGGTGCCCGGCCTGCAAGACCGGCTGCGCGCCGACCCCGACCTCGTACCCGACTTCCTGGAGGAGACGCTGCGCCTGGAGGGCACCACCAAGAGCACCTTCCGCATGGCCCGTCGCGAGACCGCGGTGGAGGGCACCCCGATCCCGATCGGCACCCCCACGATGCTGCTCGTCAACGCCGCCAACCGCGACCCGCGGCGCTTCGACGACCCCAACGTGTTCAACCTCGACCGGCCCAACTCGCGAGAGCACCTCGCGTTCGGGCGTGGCCCACACGCGTGCGCAGGCGCGCCACTGGCCCGAGCCGAGTCACGGGTGGCCTTCCGCACCTTCCTCGAACGCCTCTCCGACATCCGCCTCTCCGACGAGCACCACGGCCCGCCCGGCGACCGTCGCTACGAGTACGAGAACTCCTCGGTGCTGCGCAAGTTGTTGCACATGCACATCACCTTCTCGCCGGCGACCGGAGCAGGAGCAGGAGCATGAACCTGCAGGGTGGGGTGGCATTCATCACCGGCGCGGCATCGGGCATGGGGCGGGCCACGGCCCGCCGCCTGGCCGCCGAGGGGATGAAGGTGTGCGCACTCGACATCAACGCCGAGGGTGTGCAGGCAGTGGCCGACGAGATCGGTGGGCTGGCGATCGCGTGCGACGTCAGCGATCAGGCGCAGGTGCAGGCTGCGTTGGCGCGATGCGTGGCCGAACTGGGTGTGCCCACCGTGGCCCACCTCAACGCGGGCATCGGCACCGGCATGCCCCTCACCGACTTCGACGCGGCCCGTTACCGGCAGGCCACCGGGGTCAACCTCGACGGCGTGGTGTACGGCACCATCGCCATCTCCACGGCCATGCGCGAGCGCACCGATGGTGTGCGTGGGGGAGCGATCGTGATCACGTCGTCCACCGGCGGGATCGCGCCCTTCGCCGGCGACGCGGTCTACGCGCTCACCAAGTTCGGCCTCATCGGGTGGGGCCGATCGATCGCCCTCGCATTGCAGCCCGACGACATCGCCGTCCACGTCATCTGCCCCGGCCTCACCGACACGGGCTTCCTCGGCCCGGTGCGCGAGTTCCTCGTGGCCAACGAGATCCCGATGATCACCTCCGAGCAGATCGCCGACTCGGTGGTGTTCGCCCTGCACCAGCCCGCCGAGACGACGGGCACCTGCTGGGTGTTCATGGACCCCAAGCAGAGCGAGCCGTTCCCGTTCACCTTCGCCGAGCTGCCGCCCGACGAAACCGCCGCCCGCATCGGCGCCGCCCTCGCCAACGTCAAGTACTGAGAGGAACTGGCCATGTCCATCCGCGTGTCCATCGACCGCAGCCTGTGCGACAGCCAGGCGCTGTGCGTCACCATTGCCCCCGCTGTGTTCACCATGGATGACGACGATGTCACCCAGGTGCTCGTCGACGATCTCGAGGGCGTCAACCTCGTGCGCGCCCAACTGGCAGCCAACTCCTGCCCGAAAGGCGCCATCACCCTCGTGGAGGAGTGACCCGGTCCCCCGGGCGCCGGTGGGCTCGCCCTCTGTGTAGGCTGTGTGGTATGGCTGAACGGTCTACCACGTCGACTACCATTCGAGTGTCGAAGGCAGTGCGTGATGAAATCGGCGCGCTCGCCGCAGACGATGACGTGACGCTCGACGAAATGCTGCGGCGCATGGCCAGGGCGGAACGGCAGCGCCGCATGGGCGCCGAGCTGGCGGCGCACCGACCGGCCGACGGTGACCAGGCGGTCATTGCGGCGGGCCTCGCCACGGCGGAGCGCCATGCACGCCGGTGACATCATCACCATCGATTTCGGCGTGCCCGCAGGCAGCGGTCCCGGATTCGAACGCCCGGCAGTCGTCGTCACCGCCGATCTCGTCGTCGCTCAGATGCCCCGCACATTCCACGTCGTGCCGGTGACGTCGAACGTGCGCCGGGCGATGGCCACCGACGTGCCGCTGGAGGGAGACGGACTCGACAAGAACTCGGTCGGCCAATGCCACTTGCTGACCGTGGCAGAAATCGAGCGCGTCAAGGATGACGGCGGCCGCGGCAACGTCGGCCCGGTGGCACTTGCGCGCATGCGTTCGGTGATCGCCGACCTACTCGACCTGGGGTGAGTGATGTCCCCGTCGATCGGTGTCACGGTTGACGCGCCACCCGCTGCTGATATCTACTATTCGTAGATATGGACGTGACGCTGCTGCGACGTGCCCGCACACTGTCCGGGCTGAGCCAGGTCGAGGCAGCTCGGCGCGCGGGCACGGCACAATCGGCGCTGTCCGCGTACGAGAGTGGTGCGAAGGTTCCTACACCCGAGGTGCTCGAACGCATCCTCGATGCGCTCGGCTTCCGGCCATCGCAACTGCTCGCCCCGAATCGGCAGCGGATCATCGATGTGGCGGCACGGCACCACGCCTCCGACGTGCGAGTGTTCGGCTCTGCCGCCAGGGGCACCGACACCGCCACGAGCGATCTCGACCTCCTCGTGCGGTTCGAACCCTCCAGCAGCCTGTTCGATCTGGTCGATCTGGCCGACGAACTCGAGACACTGCTGGGCGTGCACGTCGACGTGGTGAGTGAGGGCGGCCTCCGCGACCGCCACGACGAGATCCTGCGCGATGCGGCGCCGATATGAACGGCGGTCCGCACGTCCATCGCGCCGTCGCCGATCTCTTGCGTTTCGCCGAGGAAGCGGCCGAGCTGGCAGCGCGGGGGCGCGACGCGTTCGAGTCGGATCGCATGCTGCAACTCGCCGGCCTCGCCATCATCATCCGCATCGGCGAGGCCGCCGGTCGCGTGCCGCCGGAGGTGCGGGCCCAGCATCCGCAGGTTGCGTGGCGTCAGATCGTGGGTATGCGGAACCGCATCGTCCACGACTACGACGTGGTCGACTACGCGTTGGTGTGGGAAGTCATCGAGCGTCATGTGCCCGAGATGCGGGTCGGCCTGCTCGGCTGACGCTCGACGATCGCACCGACCTACTTCAGCCAGGCGGGGCGGGTGGCCTCGTAGGCGTCGATCGCGCTCGCATGGCTGAGCGTGATGCCGATGTCGTCGAGTCCGTTGAGCACGCGGTGCTGCACCTGCGGGTCCATCGGGAACGTGGCGGTGATGCCCGCGGCAGGCACCTCCACGGTGAGGCGGGCCACGTCGATGGTGATCTCCACGCTCGGGTCGGCGTCGATCGCCGCCCAGATCGCCTGCACGGTCTCCTCGGGCAGGATCACCGCGAGCAAGCCGTTCTTGGTGGAGTTGTTGCGGAAGATGTCGCTGAAGCTGGGTGCGATGACGGCATCGAACCCGCCCTGCTGGATCGCCCACACGGCGTGCTCGCGCGACGAGCCGACACCGAACGACGGGCCGGCGACGATGATGCTCGCACCGGTGTAGCGCTCGTCGTTCATCACGAAGTTGCGATCGTCGCGCCAGATCGAGAACAGGCCCTTCTCGAAGCCCGTGCGCTCGACACGCTTCAGCCACTCGGCGGGAATGATCTGGTCGGTGTCGACGTCGCTGCGCTTGAGCGGCATCGCCCGTCCAGTGATGACAGAAACTGATTTCACAACGAGAGTCCTTTCTGAACCGCGGCGAGGGAAGCGCCAGCGACGAGCCGCACGGAGGGAGCGGCCAAAGTGAGCGTGAGCGAACGGAGGCCAGTCCCGACCATCAAGAGAGTTCCTCCGGGGTGGCGAAGTGGCCGGCCACCGCAGTGGCGGCGGCGACGGCGGGCGACACGAGGTGGGTGCGGCCACCGCGCCCCTGACGCCCTTCGAAGTTGCGGTTGCTGGTGCTGGCTGCACGCTCGCCCGGCTGCAGCTTGTCGGGGTTCATCGCCAGGCACATGCTGCAGCCCGGCTCACGCCAGTCGGCGCCGGCGGCCCGGAACACCTCGTGCAGGCCCTCGGCCTCGGCCTGGGTCTTCACCGCATGGCTGCCGGGAACCACCATCACGCGCGGCACCGTCACCGTGCGGCCCTTCATCACCGCGGCGGCGGCGCGCAGGTCCTCGATGCGGCTGTTGGTGCACGAACCGATGAACACCGTGTCCACCTTCACTTCGCGGATCGGGGTGCCGGCGGTGAGGCCCATGTACTCGAGGGCACGAGCGACGGTGTCGGCGGCGGTGCCCTCGTAGTCGGCCGGGTTCGGGATCACGCCGTCGATGGGGATCACCTGGGCCGGGTTCGTGCCCCAGCTCACCTGGGGCTTCAGCGAGGTGACGTCGAGGGTCACCTCGGTGTCGAACTTCGCGCCCTCGTCGGTGGCCAGGGTGCGCCAGTCGGCGACGGCCGCATCCCAATCGGCGCCCTTCGGCGCGTGCTCGCGGCCCTTCAGGTACTCGAACGTCGTGTCGTCGGGGGCCACCAGGCCGGCCTTCGCGCCCAGCTCGATGCTCATGTTGCACAGGGTCATGCGGCCCTCCATCGAGAGCGCCCGGATGGCCGAGCCGCGGTACTCGATGATGTGGCCGATGCCGCCGGCGGTGCCCACCTTGGCGATGATCGCGAGCACGATGTCCTTGGCCGTCACCCCGGCGGGGATGGCGCCCTCGGCGGTGACGCTCATCCACTTGGGGCGGCTCTGCAGCAGCGTCTGGGTGGCCATCACGTGCTCCACCTCGCTGGTGCCGATGCCGAACGCCAGCGCACCGAACGCGCCGTGGGTGGCGGTGTGGCTGTCGCCGCACACCACCGTCATGCCGGGCAGGGTGCGGCCCTGCTCGGGGGCGATCACGTGCACGATGCCCTGGCCGGGGTGGCCCATCGGGTACTCCACCACGCCGAAGGCCGCCGCGTTCTCGCGCAGCACTTCCACCTGGCGAGCCGAGATCGGGTCCTCGATCGGCTTGTCGATGTCCTCGGTGGGCACATTGTGATCCTCGGTGGCGAGGGTGAGGTCTGGGCG
>WBZL01000597.1_pt2 | contig 11594 bp, 9 predicted proteins | sample 5204291 | NCBI WGS metagenome assembly WBZL01 (sample SAMN12344345, study PRJNA552823) | activated sludge metagenome | biome: Activated sludge suspended growth; feature: Nitrification reactor; material: Wastewater; isolation source: activated sludge from nitrification reactor of wastewater treatment...
GGGGAGGCAAAGGTTAGCGTCCGAAGATAATCGGTGATCGCCCAACGATCCCCTTCATTCAAAGAAATCGTCACATCGGGAATTTCCGTGAGATTGGGATGATCCATACCCGTCAGCAGGTCTTGTTTGGATAGCTCTGACATCAACACCTGATCCGCAAAACTGGCTATTCCGTTGCTATAGTTGGCGGCTTCAACGCCGTCGCCCCGCCCTGTATCTCCGTGGCAGGTAGCGCAGTTGGCCTGATAAAGTTCCTGGCCGCGGGCCACCGTCTCGGCAGGGGTGCTGAGGGTCATCGCATAGGCCAAAACATCCCAGCGCTGACGTTCAGTTAAACTGAGAAAGGGGGGCATGTACCGATCGATTCGGCCTTCGGTCACCACCTGGAACCAATCGCTGGGGTTGGCCTGGCGGGCAAATTCCGCGGTCCCAATCGGAGAGACGGGATTGGGAAGGTCGTTGGCGTCCGGGCCGTTGCCGAGACCCTGTTCGCCGTGACAAGGCTGACATTTTTCGACAAAAATGGCCTGCCCTACCGCCGGATCGGGCGGTACGGATGGGTAATACATGATGTCTTGGGTAGGGGGCGGGGGGACATATTCGTACCCTGGCGGAGGGGTAATATCTTGGGCCAGGGAGGAACAACCCGTCACAAGTACGAGCGCGATGGAGAAAATGAGGAGGCGAAGGGTAAATTTCATCGAAAAAGGTTTTATTAAATATCAGTAATCAGTTAAACAAGTAACAAAATCCTAACCTAAATTCTGATTACTGGACTTTGGCCCCGCATTTGGAGCAGAATTTATCGACGGTCTGGAATGGATGCCCACACTGAGAACAGAACCCGGCGGATTTGGTTTTGCGTTTTCCGCGGCGGGTAGCGATCAGATTTTCGAGGTCATCATCCGGGATGTGAACGGCGTGGGCGGTTGGCGTTCCATTTCCCGTCCCGGCCATACTTTGTGCGCGCCGAGCCGCAATCGCCGCTTCAAGCGCATCCGTTTTCCGGCCATGCTGAGGTTGGAGGGCATCCAAATTTTTCAAAATATCCGCCCCCTGTTGTAATAAGTACGTCCGTTGGGCTGGATAATCGGCTTCAGGAATTTTGCCAAGTTTAAAGTCGAAGTCCAATTCCTGGAGGGCATCAATGACCCGATCCCGCCGGGCGAGCCAGGTGGAGAGGGTTTGTTCTTCTTCACTTACCGCTCTCGCCTTGCGGTCGAGCAAGGGGCGGGCAATGAAGATAGCGACAAGAACCAAAAGAGCGAGGAGGAGAAAGATTGAGCCGAGGTCCATAGGGCAGATTGCGTGTTAGCGTTTGCGTATCCCAAACTTTGTATGCGGAAGTGCAAACCCCAAAACGAGTTAGGGTTCAAGTAATGGATCAATCAATGCCGTAATTTCTTGCAGAGATTGAAAAGGTGAAATTTTTGCGGCGGCGAGATTGCCGTTTTTGTCAATGAAGTAGGTTTCTGGCACGCCCGTGATGCGGAATAATTGGGATACACTGGTGCGTAGATCGGGACCGTTCAGATAGGTAATATCAAATTTGGTGAGATACCCTAACGCTTCAGGCTCAGTATCCACATAATCCACCCCCAGGAAAACGACGTCCCCGCGGGGTTCGTAAAGCCGCCACGCCGTTTCCAGATCGGCGGCTTCCTGCTCACAAGGTTTGCACCAGGAAGCCCAGAAATTGAGGACAACGACCTTCCCTTTCAGTTCACTCAGTTGAATGACTTCGCCATCAAACGTGGTAAAGGTAAAATCAGGGACGGCAGACCCAATCGTGATGGGGCCTTCTTGTCTGCGATGTAACCCCACAGCAACGAGAATGAGGAGGGAGATCAAACCGACCCAAACAATCAGCCATCCCCAAAAAGATTTTTTGGAGCGGAGTATGGTTTCATCAGGTTGAGGAATAGAGGAGGCAGTAGTTTCCATAGCAGTTGTTATCCGCGTGTATGAGTGGTTATATCCAATTAATTTCTTCGTTTTAACTCGTCTTCAAGACGACGAACGTAATCGTCATCCAGGGTGGGGGGAGCATTGCGTGCCGCCTGGATCGTTTGAGCTTTCCAGGTACGAAGCACCTGCACCACGATCACCAAACCAGCCAAAACAATGATGGGGGGAATGACATAAATCAGCCAATTCAAACCGGTCCGAGGTGGTTCAGCCAGGACGCGATCCCCATACTGTTGGACAAAGTAATCTTTGATTTGTTGTTCCGACCAACCTTCCCCAAGCCGTTGACGAATCAATTCGCGCCATTGGGCGCAGGCCTGCGTGGGGCAAACATCCAGGGGGACATTTTCGCAAACCGGACAAAACATATCTTTGGCAATAGCATTGACTTCGTCATCCGAAATCCCGTCATTGGGAATGTCCGGTGTGGTTTCTTGTGCCAATACCGGAGAGGCAACGAGGAGGATTAAAAGCACGCCAAAGAGAATAAAACGTGAGGGGTGAGGAAAGATGCGTGACATTCGTGTTGATCCTGGCGGCTATGCTTTTGCACCAACCGCACGTTGTCTGGATGTAGATCGCACCAGGGCTTCTTCTTTGTCTGGCCACGCGGCAATGATCGTCCCAAAAATGAAGACAAAACCACCAAACCAAACCCAGTTCACCAACGGGTTGTGGTACACCTTGAAGGTCGCGGCCTGGCTGGAAATTTCCTGCCAATCCACCAGCAAGACGTAAAAGTCGTCTTCAAAACTGCTTCGCACGCCCGGAATGGTCATCGGTTGTTGAGATTCGTAAAAGTAATCCCGCCGAGGGTACAGTTCCCCGACAAAATCCCCATCCCGAAACACACTCACCACCGCCCGCGCCACGTTGCGATTATCCGCCGTGTCAAACTCAGCCAGGGAGTCATACGTAAAGGAGTATCGTCCCAACGACATCGATTCGCCCAAGGCGAGTGTCCCCTGCGTTTCCGTTTGGAAGATTTCGATGCCGATAATGCCAATCGCCATTAGGACCACCCCCAGGTGAATCACGTACCCACCATAGCGTCGGCGATTACGCGTGGCAACCTGCCAGAGCGCTACCGCAAGATTTTCGCCATGTGATTTGTATCGGGCATACGCCGCACGCCAAAACTCATACAACGTCACAAACCCCACCACCGTCGCCAACCAGACCCCCAACAAAGCCCCCACATTTCGAATGCCCGCGACAACCAGCACCACAGGCACAACAAGTGAGACGAGCGTGGGCTTCCAGATCACACGTCCCAGAGTTTTCGCCGTGGAATGACGCCACGCCGCCAGGGGGGCGATCCCCATCAGAAGCAGTAACCCCAACCACAGGGGGCCGGTGGCACGTTCATAAAAAGGTGGGCCGACCGTCACTTTTTGCCCCGTCACCAGTTCAGAGACAAGCGGGAAAATAACGCCCCAAAAACATACAACCAGGATGCCCATGAACAACAAATTGTTGACCAGGAACATCGATTCGCGGGAGAGCATGGACGTCAATTGATTTTCGGATTTCAGCGTATCCCAACGATAGTAGATCAACGCCAACGAAACCACTAACGTGATCCCGATGAACCCGAAAAACAAGGGGCCAATCGCGCTTTGGGCAAACGCATGGACGGAGGACAGAACCCCCGACCGGGTTAGGAAGGTGCCGAAGATCATCAAATCGTATGTAAGAATGATCAACACCATATTCCAGCGTTTGAGCATCCCGCGTTTTTCCTGGATCATGACCGAGTGAAGGAATGCTGTCCCGGTCAACCAGGGCATGAACGCCGCGATTTCCACAGGGTCCCACCCCCAATAACCGCCCCAGCCCAACACATCGTACGCCCATCGTCCGCCTAAGATCAAGCCCAACGAGAGGAAAAGCCATGCGGCCAGGGTCCAGCGGCGAGTGATGCGAATCCAGCGGTCATCATTCCGATTGGTAACCAGGGCCGCTATCGCAAAGGCGTAAGGGATTACAAAGGAGACGAACCCCAGATAGAGCATCGGGGGGTGAATGACCATGCCTGGGTGGCGTAACAGGGGGTTTAACCCACGCCCATCCAGAGGGGTATAAAGCGTCCCATTCGCGGGTTGGAACATGGTAGTGACCAGGTCCGCCTTTCCGGGCACTTGCCAAAGCCGGACGAAGGGGTTTTCAACAAAAATCACCAGCGAAAGGAAGAAAGCCAGGGTAATGAGACAAACGATGATCACCCAGGGGAGGAGTTCCCGATCCCGTTCCCATTTCCGCAGAGTAACAGCGGAAGCAAAAGAGGACATCAACCACGCCCAGAAGACGAGTGATCCAGCCTGGCCACCCCACAAGGCTGTTACCTTCAAATAGAGAGGCATACTTTCACTGGTGACAGAGGCGACATATTCGACTTCGTAGGAGCCACTAACCAGTAAATAGATGATACAAAGTGCGGAGAGTGTGATGAGGGGGAACGTTAACAGCATCGCGTGTCGCGCGCTGTCCACCCACGATGGGTGGTTGAGACGTAAGCCATAGAGTGACGCGCCGATGCCATAAAAACAACTGACAAAGGCAATGATAAGGGTTCCGTAACCGAGATTGGCAATCATGTTTGATTCGATTCCTTCGCCAATATCCAATACTCAAGAGCCGAGATTGGAAATTAGTGCGTATTACCCTTCAACTTCTGGTTTCGCTTCTTCATACCGGGTGGGGCATTTGAGCAATAATTCGTCTGCGTAAAAGACGCCATCTTCCCCCAACTTTCCGGTCATAATGGCCTGTGCTTCATCCCGAAGCAAATCCGGTTTGACGCCGACATAAACTACTTCAAGCCGTGTGCGCGTGGGGTCAATCACCGCCGCATGGAGAACAGCGGCCAGTCCACCATTTTTCTCTACCTCATCCAAGTCGCCAGGAACATGGACCACGGTGAATTTTAAGGTCAAAGATTCTGCATCATAGGAAATTGTTTTCCCATCCACCGCCCCCGAAAGGCGGATACTTTGTCCAACAACGGTCGCACCTTTGGCAGAGATTTCATCAATCGTATAAAAATATTCCGCCGTCGCTGAGGTTGCAGAGACGATTAAGTAAATCACCGCAACAATAATCAAAACCCCGCCTACGACAAATTTCATTCTTCCACCGGAAGTGGTCTGTCCATCTAATGAAGTTTCCATAATATACATCTCCTTGTGTAGGTGTTCGGACTATCACACCAAATATCAAATGTTGGTTTCTCGCCTGATTTAATCAGATTTCCAACAATTTCTTCATAAAGTTAAACCGAATTATACCTTTCGGGTTTCGTTTATTCTTTAATTATAGGCATTAAGGTTCGATAAGAATTGCAAGCGGCTTAATGTGGGCAAGTGTGGGGGCTATCTTAACCGCCCGATCCCGATAATCCGCCTGACACCTGTCCCATCAATAAGAGGACAGGTGTCCCTCATATATCCTTAATTTTGCTTATACGGAACAACGAATAAGCTCTGAGTATAGCTCTCCAGAAAAGTGTTTTCCAAAGCGAATTGCGTATTCCGTATTGCTTAAGGTCAAAATACGCAATACGGAATGCGAGAAAGATTTAACCTGGATACCCTTCCAGATCATATGTCGCCTAAGATAATCAAAAGTTATTAAAAAACGATAAGAGAAAGTGATAATTGTCCTGTATAATCCGGTGGCAATTGACATTTATTCATTCATCATCTAAAACTATAATTGTTCCCATTTCCTAGAAACCCAAATCTCTATACTGGAGTATGCTTCATGCGACGCAAACCACTTCTCATTACCGGTTTATTTCTACTTGTATTAACCCTTTTCCTTGCAGGATGTGCGGCAGGTAAAGAAGGCGTTGAAGGGCCTGTTGGCCCCGCCGGCCCCGCCGGCCCCCAAGGCCCCGCAGGGCCTCCAGGCGATGACGCCAGTGTGCGCCTCGAATATGTCGGGGCCGATAAATGTGGTGAATGTCATGAAGACGCTTACGCAAAATTCGTATTGGCTGGACACTCATCAAACTTGACTAAAATCGTCGATGGACAAGCACCAACTTACCCTTATGACAGCATCACGGGCGGGATCAAAAATCCCCCTCAAGGCTATACCTGGGATGACATCTCCTATGTTTTAGGTGGTTTTGGATGGCAAGCCCTTTTCATTGACCAAAATGGCTATCTGATCACCAATCCCCCTGGCGAAACCGGGATCACCGACTACGAAAACCAATATCATTTTGCAAACGAAGACCTGGATGAAAATGCAGGGTGGGCCAGTTATCATGCCGGAGAAGAAAATGTCACGATGGATTGTGCAGGTTGCCATACCACAGGGTATCATACCGAAGGCCACCAGGATGATCTCGAAGGCATCGTGGGCACGTGGTCCTTTGAAGATGTTCAATGCGAAGCCTGTCACGGGGCAGGAAGCCTCCACGCCTCCGATCCCTACGGGGCCCGCATGGTCCTCGACCGCACCAATCAGGCTTGCGGCGAATGTCATACCCGCGCTAGCAACACGCAAATTGACGCCGCAAACGGCTTCTCCCAACACAACCAACAATTCGACGAACTCTACAACTCCAAACACTTCGCCGTGCAGTGCATCGCCTGTCACGATCCCCATGCCAGCACCGTTTATGCAGACCCGACGATCAACCCCACCGCAGGCATCCGCCAAACGTGTGACACCTGTCACTGGCAAAATGTGTACCAAAACAACGAAGAACACTTCAATCTGGACTGTGTAGACTGCCACATGCCAACTTTAGGCCAATCTGCCTTGGCAAACCCGGAAATCTTCAAAGGCGACATCAACGCCCATATCTTTTCCATCAATCCCGACCCCGATGCGCCACAATTCAACGAAGACGGCACCCTTTCCATGCCCTACATCACCCTCAATTACGCCTGCAACAGTTGCCATGGTGTTTTCGCCACCGCCAAAGACACCCAAGAACTCTCAGACATGGCCCATGGATATCACACCCCACCCCAGCCTACGCCCACCGCAATGCCAACCCCAGAACCCACCCCGGTGCCATAAGTGGAAACCCCTCACATGATCCCATCTCCTACTAAACGCCACCTTCCAGGCCTGTTCATCCTCCCGGTCCTGCTATTGGGCGTCACTTTCCTGGTTCTAGTAGGGGGGCGCGACGTCCGCGCGGAATCTCCGCCCGATCAAGCCCGCCCGTTCCTCCAGGCCACCCCCGGCACCGTGAACTTCGTCCCGATGAGTGATGATCAATGCCTGGAATGTCACAAAAACGAAAGCATGATCCTGCCCCTCCCCAGTGGAGAACAACTCAGCCTGAAAGTTGATCGCATCGAATATCGCACCTCCGTCCATGGCCGAAAAGGGTACGCCTGTGTCCAGTGCCATACAGACATCACCGGTTTTCCTCACCCCGAACAAAACTTCCAGGATACGCGCGATGTCACCATCTACATGTCGCAAGCCTGTGCAGGCTGCCACGAACAACCCGCCACAGATTACCATGCAGGAACCCATGCTTCCCTCTTAGAAGAAGGCAACAAAGACTCCGCCACCTGTGCCGATTGCCACGGGTCCCACACAATTCGGGAATTTAGCAACTTCCGCACCCGTATCGCCGCCGCATGCCAGCAATGCCACTCAGAAATTTATGACGTCTACAAAGAAAGCGTCCATGGTCAAGCCCTTCTGGATGACTTCAACCCGGACGTTCCAGCCTGTATTGACTGTCATGGCAACCATAACAACTCTGGCCCCACCGCGGAAGGCTTCCACATGGCCTCCCCTGACATCTGTGCGAAATGCCATACGGACGAAAAACTGATGGAACGCTATGACGTCAATACCAACGTCTTCGGCACCTACTTCTCAGATTTTCACGGAACCACTGTGCAAATTTTCGAAAAAACAACCCCTGGTCAGGAAACGAATAAACCCGTCTGTATTGATTGTCACGGGGTTCACGACATCAAAGCCCCGGACGATGTGGGCAGTACGGTCATTAAACAAAACCTCCTCACCACCTGCCAACGTTGCCATCCGGACGCCACCCCGAACTTCTCCGACGCCTGGCTCAGTCACTATGAACCCGATCTGGAGCATAATCCCATCGTCTATCTGGTTACTCTGTTCTACAAATTCTTCATCCCAGGTACCCTCGGTATCATGGCCCTTTTTGTCGTCACGGATTTTTGGCGTACACGAATCTACAAACCCAAAAGCGCGGGAGGCGAAGAATAATGAGCGAGCATAATCAAGAAAAACCGTTTCAAAATCGACATCTTCGCTTCCCACTCGTTCGCCGTATTGAACATTGGCTCAACGGCTCAGCTTTCATCACCCTGGCCCTGACGGGATTGCCCCAAAAATTCTACGAAGCCCCAATCTCGGAAGAATTTATCCGCCTCTTAGGTGGTGTAGAGAATATCCGCATCATTCATCGTGTTGCCGCGGTCGTTCTGGCCCTCGTCGCGATCTGGCATTTTGGCTACAACATATATGTCTGGTATGTGGAACGAAAAAACCCCAGCATGTTGCCCAACGCCCAAGATGGTTTTAATGCCTGGAAAACCCTCAAATACAACCTGGGTTGGGAAAAAGAACGTCCGCAACAAGGGTTTTATACCTTTGAAGAGAAAATGGAATATTGGGCGCTGATTTGGGGCACGCTGGTCATGGTCATGTCCGGTTTCTTCTTGTGGAACCCCATCACCGCCGCGCGTTACTTTCCAGGCCAATGGATTCCTGCCGCAAAGGCCGCCCATGGCGGGGAAGCAATGTTAGCCGTTCTCGCGATCATCGTCTGGCACATGTATCATGTATTTATTCGAACCTTCAATAAAAGCATGTACACCGGCTATATGAGTCATGAAGAGATGAAGCATGAACACCCACTGGCACTCTACGAACCGCCTCCCCCCAAAGTAGACCCGGCCATCCTCAAACAGCGAAAGAACCGGTTTTGGATTGGGTACGGCATCGCGGCCACCATTTGGTTAATTGGGGTTGTATGGTTCGTCACCAGTGAGCAAACCGCCACCGCCACCATTCCCGAACCAGCAGAGGTAGAAGTCTTTTCCCCGCTATCTCCTACCCCCTTCCCGACCCTGGTGTCAAATCCAGAAGCCGCCTTACGCTACGGCACCACCTGGGAAGAGAGTGTCGGCACCATCCTTGTTACTCGCTGTGGAGAATGCCACAACCCCCGCAACGGCGAGAAAAATCTCGATCTGAGCACTTACACCGGGGCACTAACCGGTGGAGACTCGGGCCCGGCAGTCATTCCTGGCGCACCTGGGATTAGCATTGTCCTGTTTTGGCCGAATTTTGAAGACCATCCAGGCAAACTCAGTCCTCTGGAAGCCGCCGCGATTCAACAGTGGATTCAAAACGGAGCACCCGAAAAGTAGTCAAAGGGAAGGTGGAGGTGAAACAAATATCCCCTCCACCTTCCCTTTTATATAACAATTAAGGAGGTTTACAGGCACATTAATGAGTTAGTGCCATACTTCACACCAGGCATAAAAATGCCTGAGTATTCACGAAAGTCTGCGTAATGCAGGCTTTCATCGTTTCCGGGATGGGTAGTTAAATATTTCACAAATGGGCAAAGGAGACGCTCCGATGTTTCGCAAACTTTGGTCTGGTATCAAGCGATTCTTTCTTCCCCCACCTGGCACCCCCGTATGGCTGCGGTTGTTGCCCTTTATTATCTTGGGTATTCTTACGTTCACTTTCCTGACTGCAGGAACTTATGCGTGGGAATATACCAATTCCACGGTGTTTTGTGGCACGACATGCCACACCATGCCGCCAGAATATAGCGCGTATCAACACTCGCCCCACGCGCGCGTTCAATGCGTCGAATGCCATATTGGCCGAGACGTAATCACCACTCAGTTCTCCCGCAAAGCGGGCGATCTACGTCATGTCGTGCTTATGCTCACGGCAACGTATGAATATCCGATCCATTCGACAAACATGCGCCCCTCTCGGGATTCGTGCGAGCGCTGTCATTTCCCGGAAAAATTCTCGGATGACAGTTTACGAGAGGTGCGGCATTACGCAAACGATGAAACGAACACGCCAAAAAGCATTTTTCTGGTGCTAAAAACTGGCGGGGGGAGTAAACGCGAGGGTTTAGGGCGCGGAATCCACTGGCATATCGAAAATCAAATCTATTATCTTTCCACGGATGAACTCGACCAAACCATCCCCTACATCCGCGTCGTGGATGAGAATGGCGTGGCCGCTGAATACTATGATGTCGCTTCAGGCATCACCCCCAACGATGTCGCCGGAAAAACCCTTGAAACGATGGATTGTATCACCTGCCACAACCGCATCACGCACGCTATCCCCAGCCCCGAAGAAGCCGTTGATGAGGCCCTACTCAAAGAAATCATTCCCCCTGATCTTCCCTTTGTTCGAGAACAATCCGTTGCACTGCTTACTTTTGCTTATCCCGATCAACAAGCAGGATTAGATGGGATAAGCGAGCTAGACGCCTATTATCAGGATAATTACCCGGAAGTTTATAGCGAACGCACTGAGGAAATTCAAGCTACCATTGTTGCTTTGCAGGAAATTTACCAGCAAATCGTCTTTCAAGATCAGAAAATTGATTGGGATACCCACCCGGACAACCTCGGACACAAAACCGACCCTGGATGCTTCCGTTGTCACGATGGAAAACACCTGACCCAAACCGGGGAAGCGATTCGCCTTGAATGTAACCTGTGCCATTCGGTCCCCGTCACCACCGACTCCAACAAACTAACCACGAATATCGAACTGGTCAATGGTCCCGAACCTGCAACGCATACCCACACAAGTTGGATTGCCTTGCACGGCAAAGCCTTCGACTCGACGTGTCTGGCCTGTCATACCTCCGATGACCCCGCGGCTTTTCTTGAGCAAATCCAAACAGAAGGCAAACCGCCCGCAGATGGTTCCTTCTGCGGAAATGAGGCTTGTCACAGCAATGTATGGACTTTCTCAGGGTTGGATGACCCTGCCCTCGCCCCTATCCTGGAACGACAGTTGTACATTCTTCTCAACACCAGTCCATACATCACCCCAGGCGTCCCCGCAACCTATGAAAGTGGGTTCAAGGGTATATTTGACGGACGCTGTACCGCGTGTCATAGCGGGTCAGACCCCAAAGGTGGGCTAGACCTGAGTTCCTACGCTGGAGTTCTTACGGGTGGAAACAGTGGCCCAGGTATTGTCCCCGGTGATCTGGATGCAAGCGCGATATATCAGAAACAAACCAGCAAACCAAGCCATTTTGGGCAAATGATTCGGGACGAATTAAATGCGCTAGAAGAATGGATTTTAGCTGGCGCACCAGAAGAATAGATGCCAATAGCCAAAAACCTAGAGAATTACTTATAGAGAATCAACTCGGTTTTTCAGGCAGGCACCCCAAAGATATTGTAAAAGAAGGAGAGGGCGATCTAGATCGCCCTCTCCTTCTTTTTGAAATTCTGTTTATTTAGCCGGAATTTTTATGCTTTTCCTGATTCCAAGTAGCCACTTAGGCAGTTCCAAGAAAATAAATCGTCAACAGGTCAGGCCGGTAAAGGTGGGATACGCACAAAATACTTTTCCAGACCGGACAAGCGCTCCAAGCGTTG
>WBZL01004723.1_pt1 | contig 11587 bp, 15 predicted proteins | sample 5204291 | NCBI WGS metagenome assembly WBZL01 (sample SAMN12344345, study PRJNA552823) | activated sludge metagenome | biome: Activated sludge suspended growth; feature: Nitrification reactor; material: Wastewater; isolation source: activated sludge from nitrification reactor of wastewater...
CGCTCCTCTTACTGTGCGCGTTCCCCGCCTCCCGCCCCACTGGAGAACCCCCTAGTTTTTGCGTGTCGAGTGCCCTATGGGAAGACACTAGGGTTACCGCCAGTTGAACGACTGACCGTGCGGCGACACACTCGTGCCGACAGCCTGTGTGCCCCATCTCGTCGAGAAAGGAGAGTGGTCATGCGACAGCTCATTCTTCGCAGCCTACTAGGCTTCGTAATTGTTGCGGCCGGCGGGTGCAGCTATCTATTCTATCCTCACGCCAAGGACTTCACCGAGAAGGCAAAGGGTGGTACGACCATCGAGACCTTGATCAACTTGACCGATATGATGGAGGCCACTGCCAAGGCCGGCCGACAGGGGAAAGGAAACGATCAGGCTCTTGATGATCTGCACAACCAGCTCCATGCCTTTGACAACACGATCTGCTGCGTCGACAAGAACAAGCGCGATCTACCGGCCTATGACCTGCTTGTCACGCACAATAAGGAGCTCTGGGCGATTTTTAAGCGCGCCTGGAAGTTCAAGGATGACCAACCTCAGCGCAGTCAACACATGGAGCTGTTTGCCACGGAAGTACGGGAGCTCCGGGACTCGCTCCACGCATTGCAATGAATGCCGGAATGTTGCACAGTGCGCCATAGCGGGGAGTCAGGCTCGCTGACTCCCCGCCGTTGCACGATTTTCGACGCTCCCAGTGGAACCTCAAGCCGCCATGCTTGACCGGTCCAGGCTTACGGGGGCACAGCGAAAGGTGCGTGGCCCATGCGTGCCGACAGTTTCAAAGACTTTGTTCTGGATCAACTCGGCCCACTCCCTCAGCTCATGTGCAAAGCGATGTTCGGCGGCCACGGTCTCTATCAGCGCATGACGTTCTTTGGAATCATTCACAAAGGCCGGCTCTACTTAAAAACCAATAGAATGACACAAGCGAGCTATGCTGCGCGCGGCATGCAGCCGTTTCGTCCGAACGGCAAACAACTCCTCGCACACTATTACGAAGTGCCGGTCGATATTCTGGAAGATGCCGAACAGTTGGGAGCCTGGGCACGGCAGGCTATTACACCACCGACTGCGCAATTGATGCTTCCGTTTCATGACCATCCCCCGACACGGGACGTTCTCACCCACGGGTCATGAGCCGGCCGCTCACCACACCCCCTCGACGTCTCTGGACCATCGGGCATTCGACCCGTTCCAACGAAGAGTTGCTCATACTTCTTCGATCTCAGGAGCTCCAACGGCTGATCGATATCCGTCGTTATCCCGGCTCAAGGCGATATCCTCATGTTCATTCGGCTGCGTTGGCCAAGAGCCTCCCCGCAGTTGGTATCCGGTATGAAGACATGCCGAGGCTCGGTGGACGGCGAACGGCTCGATCCGACTCGCCAAACGGCGGCTGGAAAAACGCGAGTTTTCGAGGGTATGCCGATTACATGCAGACGGAAGCATTCGACCAGGCACTCGACGCGCTGATGGCCCATGCCGCAGAAGCACGGACCGCCATCATGTGCGCAGAAGCCGTCCCCTGGCGGTGCCATCGCTCCTTGGTCGCCGATGCGCTTGTCGCACGCGGCTGGAAGGTCCTCCATATTCTGGGAGTCGGCCAGGTCACGCCGCACCGACTGACGTCGTTCGCGATGGTCCAGGATGGCCGTCTGATGTATCCAGCGCCAGTCGATCAGAGCTCCACCCTCCGGATGTGGTAAGCATACTGCCGCTCATTGTGTTCATCCCGAGGTTACTGCACACTATCGGCGATGTGGTATCGTGTCGGCGCCGACCTGGTCCTGCTGCTGCACCTGGCCTTCGTGCTCTTCGTCGTGACGGGTGGACTGCTGCTGGTGAAATGGCCTCGCCTTGCCTGGCTGCATCTACCGGCGGCGGTCTGGGGCGCGGTCGTGGAATTCACCGGATGGATCTGTCCGCTGACGCCGCTGGAACACCACTTACGCACTTTGGCCGGTGAGTCGGCCACGGAGGCCGACTTCATCGGCCACTATCTTCCACCCCTGCTCTATCCCGAAACATTGACGCGCGAGATCCAACTCCTGCTGGGCTTGCTCGTGCTCGTGGTGAACCTGGCCCTGTACTGGTGGGTGTTCTGCAAAGCCTCGGGTGAGAAGCCGTAGCGATCGGCCCGCTATCGAATCGGTTCGTTCTTTGATGAGGTCATGATCAGCGCCAGGCAGCCCTGCTCACTTGACGTCACGGGGTGGACAGTGCCCGCCTCCGCGCGGTGGTAATCTCCGACCTGCAGGACCTGCCCGGCGCAGAGACAACTCCCCTCCAGCACATAGAACTCTTCGACCTGCGGATGACGGTGCCCGATCAATGTGCCGCCGGGAGCCAACCTCAACAACATGGTCGTGCGCGCAGCTGCGGGATCGTGAAACAGCACTTTCATCGACAAGCCCGGCGCTAATTCCTGCCACGCCAGGCCCTTGCTCCGGACGAAGGTAAAGCCTGCGCCGTCAGCCGGCTCCTGCGGTTCTTGCGCGATGCGCGCCATGAGCCGCTCCTTGAGGGAAGCGGGCGGGGCGATGGCCGGGCCGCTATAGGCAAGCTCCTGCACCACATCCTGAAAGGCCGCCACCTCTTCGCGTGTGGAGGCAGAGGCCGTCTCCAACGAACGTGCACACTGTCGCTGCGCCTCGTCGCCAAGGGCCTCTAATGCATACAGCGCCGCAAGTTCAGCCAAGTCTTGTTCGTGCCGAGGGTCGGTCATGACAACAACCCCTCCCCGTGAGGCGCGAGGACTTCTCGCAATCGGATCATGCCCAGCCTCATCCGCGTCTTCACCGTCCCCAGCGGCAGTTTCAGCCGATCGGCGATTTCACTCTGGCTCAAGCCCCAATAGTAGGCCAGGGCGATCGCCTGACGCTGCTCGACAGAGAGGGTCGCGAGGGCATCCTGCACCAGCCGTTGCCGTTCCAGCCCCGCGCTATATTGCTCCGGCGTCTCTTCGCGCCCCGGCAACTCGGCCGCTTCGTCCAGCGGCACGTGCCTCCCCCGCTCCAGGTAGCTGCTCCGGAATCGGTCGATGGCTCGATGCTTCGCGAGCGTCATGAGCCAGCTCCCCGGCGTGCCCCGCTCCGCATCGTAGGTCGACACCCTCCGCCAAACCTGCGTGTAGACATCTAGGGTCGCTTCTTCTGCGGCAGCGCGATCCCCGAGAATTTTCATCGCCAGGCCGAACACCTTCGCGCTACTGACATCGTAGAGTTCCGCCAGTGCGGATTGATCGCCGCCGGCAATACGCGTGAGAAGTCCCGCCCATTCCTGCTCGTGAGTCGAAGGTGCGTTGGCCACAGTCTGCGTGTCGCACATGGCTGCCTCATCACGTTCTACGAGGCCACCCGTGTCCTTGGATGTCCGGTCTGTTCCCGAACCCGACGGAACTGTAGCACCGGGACCACAGCGGCGCAACGGCACTTTTTTCGCGTGGCGGACATCCAGTCGCGCCGTTGCCTTCGTAATCACAGACAGCGCGGCCGGTCGACGTGGACAAGCACCGGTCCCGCGACACACACTTTTAACCAGGAGGAACCAGCATGTCTCATCGTCTTGCATCCCTTGCCATGATTCTCGGTCTTGCGCTGACCGTCTCAGCCTGCAACAGCCTGGGCGCCCCATCCCCCGGAACTGCTGTGACGGAGAAATCCCTCTATGACCGCTTGGGCGGCAAGACCGCTATCACCGCCATCGTGGACGATTTTGTCGGACGCGTGGCCGCCGACACCCGCATCAACGGCAAGTTTGCGAACGCCAATATTCCACGCCTCAAATCGATGCTGGTCGATCAGATCTGCCAAGCGTCGGGCGGCCCCTGCACCTACACCGGCCGCGACATGAAGAGCACCCACGCCGGCATGGGCGTCAGCAGCAGCGACTTCGATGCGCTGGTCGGCGATCTCGTCGCCTCGCTGAACACGTTCAAGGTGCCGGAACGGGAGAAGAACGAGTTGCTGGGGGCGCTCGGGCCGATGAAGGGCGATATCGTCGAGAAGCCGATGGCCTCGATCCGGTAGCGGCGGTGCCCCGAGCGGGGCGATCGCAACGGTCGCCCCGCTCGGAAAACGCAGCGGCCCTGTGTTGGTCCATGGCATACTTGCAGCCGTACATTGAAGCCGCCAGGGGAGAGCCCTCCCGCCGACATGCCGCAGAGCCGTACGCCGGCTTGTCGCAGCAGCGTATCGGCGGTTGCAGGAGAACTTCTCATGAATAATGCGGGCTGGGGCTTCTCGCCCTCGTGCCGGTGGTTTATAAGAAGTACACCACCGCCTCGGCATGAGGACTCGTATATCGTTTCCCTCCCTACACCGAAGGATGCCACGTTATGACGACAGAGCCGCCTCCACGCATTGCCGGAAAGACTGAGCACCAGCAACCTCTCATGCTTCCGCACGACGAGTACAACCAGCAACTGGTTGCGAATGTGCATCCGGCCGAGTGGGTCAATCCCGAGCCGGCAGGGCGCTACAACATTGTCGTCATCGGAGGAGGGACGGCCGGATTGATCACCGCAGTCGTGGCCGCAAGCCTGGGAGCCAAGGTGGCACTGATTGAACAGCATCTGATGGGCGGCGACTGTCTCAATGTCGGCTGCGTCCCGTCGAAGGGCGTGATCCGGGCAGCCAGAGCGTGGGCCGATCTCCGCCGGGCCACGGACTTTGGCCTCCATGTGCCGCCCGGCGTGACCTATGACTTCGGCGCCGTCATGGCGCGCATGCGAAAACTGCGGGCGCGCATCAGTGCAAACGACTCCGCTCAGCGCTACGCCAAACTGGGCGTCGACGTCTATCTCGGCAGCGGGCGATTCAGCGGACCCACGACCGTCCAGGTGGAAGGACCGTCGGGCCATCGCACCCTGACCTTCGTGAAAGCCGCCGTCTGCACCGGCGCCCGGGCATCGGCACCTCCGATTCCGGGACTGCAGGAGACCGGGTATCTCACCAACGAAACCGTGTTTTCATTGACGGAGCTGCCTCGACGTCTCGGGGTGATCGGCGCCGGCCCCATCGGCTGTGAACTGGCACAATCGTTCGCCCGCTTCGGCAGTCAGGTCTCCCTCATCGAAGCCATGCACGGCATCATGCCGAACGAGGACCGCGACGCGGCCGAGATCGTCGAGCAACAGATGATCCGCGACGGCGTGACCCTGCTCTGCTGCGGAAAGGATCTCAGGGTGGAGAAGTCCGACGGCGGGAAACGGTTGATCGTCGATTCGCATGGCCGGCACTACGATGTGACCGTCGACGACATCCTCGTGGGTGTGGGGCGGACGCCGAATGTGGACGGGATCGGATTGGAGACGGCCGGAGTCGAATACAACAAACACGGAATCACGGTGAACGCCCGACTGCAGACCACCAACCCCTCGATCTATGCGGCAGGCGATATCTGCTCGCGCTATAAGTTTACGCATGCCGCCGATGCCATGGCACAAATCGTCATCCAGAATGCCTTGTTCCCGCATCCCTTCGGTCTGGGCTACGCCAGTGTCGATTCCCTGGTCATGCCCTGGTGTACCTTCACCGAACCGGAAGTGGCGCATGTCGGCATGTACGAGAAGGAGGCTCAGGAAAAGGGCCTCGACGTCGAAACCTACACGTACACGTTGGACGAAGTCGATCGAGCGATTCTGGACGGAGAAGACGAAGGCTTTGCGCGGGTCCACATTCAAAAGGGAACCGACAAGATTCTGGGGGCGACCATCGTGGCGGCCCATGCCGGGGAGATGATCAGTGAGTTCTCACTCGCGATGAAAATGGGAGCAGGGGCCAAGGCGATCGCGGGAACCATCCATCCCTATCCGACACAGGCGGAGGTCAACAAAAAGGTGGTCAATCTCTGGCGAAAAGCCCACTTCACGCAGAGGACCAGAGAGTTCTTGATCAAGTTGTTTGCATGGATGCGGCGGTAGGGTTGCCCTGCCCGGGAACAGGAGAACTTATGCACCTCGTGGATTTTAAAGGACACAGACGATGCCACCAGCAACTGCTTCCCTGATCGTCGGCCTCGCGTCGTTCCTGTTGGTCGGGATGATTCTGGGAGACCCGGCCCGACTGGACGCCAACTCGCCGGACACCCAGACGATCGGCGCCTTTTCGGCCGCCGCGGCAGGAGGCCCCTGGCCCGACGGCTGGAAGCCGCTCACGTTCCCCAAGATCCCGCAGCACACCACCTACGGTCTTGTGAAGGAAGGGGAACAGGTCGTCGTCAAAGCGTCCAGCCAGGCCTCCTCCTCAGGCATGACGCGAGAAATTCGCATCGACCCCAAGGACTATCCGATCATTCGATGGCAGTGGAAAGTCTCCAACGTGCTCACGGCGGGCGATGTGGCCCACAAGGCGGGCGACGATTATCCCGCCCGGATCTATGTCACCTTTGAATACGACAGCGCGAAAGTCGGACTCTTCGGCAAGGCGAAATACGAGACGGCCAAGTTGATCTATGGCCGCTACCCCCCGCTCGGCGCCATCAACTATATCTGGGAGAGCCGCGCACCGATCGGCACGACCGTTCCCAACCCTTTTACGGATCAGGTCTACATGATCGTCGTGGAGAGCGGGACGACCAAGCTCAATACCTGGGTCACGGAAGAACGCAATGTCTATGAAGACTACAAGCGAGCGTTCGGCGAAGAGCCACCGCCGATTTCCGGCGTGGCCATCATGACCGATACCGACAATACCGGCGAGTCGGCGGAAGCCTATTACGGAGACATCCTGTTCAAGAAGCAGGACTCCTCATCCAGATAGCGGCGGGTGGCTAGCCCGATCATTCATGCGACCCGACATCCGGCCGCGGATCGGCGACAAACCCCTGACGATTGGGCATCCGGACGGCGGGAAGGGTCCCGGCATCCATCACCGCATCCGTGGAGCAGGCAGGAAAGGGTCGCGGGCTACTGACCGTCAGAATCTACCTTGAGGCAGGTGCGATCCGTCACAACCTATCCCCCTCCCCCGCACTCCCTTACAACGCACTCGCAGTCTCTTCGATGTCACTGGCTGTGGAAGCTTCCCATAATTTGAGACACGCAAAAGGATAATCTTCTGGCAGAATAGACCGCCTAGCCCAGAGGTTTCCATGCGCCAGTCGAAGACCACCGAGACGCAGATCGTCAACATCCTGCAAGAGGCCGGTGCGAGCTGCCCGGTCAACAAGATCCGGCGACGGCACGACATCCGCTCCTCGGCGCACTACAATTGGTTCGGGCTCGATACGGGGAGAGGGGTAACACCCTTGGCTGCTCCCGCTCGGTTTGGATCACGCCCCAGCGTCCTATCACACCCGGTTCATCATATGCTGTGTTATCGAAAATCGGATCTCCAACTTGCAAGACCCGCTACCTTCATCAAACCATTCGAAAGTTGGTCCTTGTGATCACCATACCCGCTGCTCCAGCCAACCGCTCCTGGGTGACCCGGACCTCCATATGGATCTGGGCGCTCTGTACCGCGCTGTACACTTCGATCGCGTTGCCGGCGTTGGCACATGAGCCGTGCACCTCCCTCTCCTGCACGTCCCCGGATGGCTGGCAGTATGGAGCCTACCTCGATGTCAGCTATCCGCTGAACTTCAATTTCCCTGAGAACCATCTCTGGCGAAACCGCTCCACCGTGCCACGCCATAACGAACTCAGCCCGAATATGGCCATGGCCTATGTGCGTAAGGCGGCGACTCCCGGTGCTGAATGGGGCATGGAATTGGCGGTGCAAGGCGGCTATGACTCACGGGAGTTCGCGTTCCTCCCGGGCGAGCCGAAACTTTCCGGTGCCGACACGCTGCGCCATGTTGGCCTCGCGAACGTGTCGTACTGGGTCCCGAAAGGTGACGGCCTCACGTTGACCGCGGGCCTGTTCAGTAGTTTTCTCGGCTCCGAAAGTCTCTACGCAAAGGACAACGTCCATTACACACGGGCTTGGACCTCGGACTACAGCCCCTATCAGATGTTCGGCGTCAATGCGGTCTACCGCATGAACAAGAACGTGACGCTTTCTGGATTCATCGTGAACGGCTATGCCCATCTGTCCCGGCCAAACGATCACCCCAGTTATGGCTTTCAACTGACGTTCACGCCGCTGCCATGCGTGACAATTAGTCATACACTCTATGCCGGACCGGACCAGCAGCGAACTGATCTCGATTTTTGGCGGTACTATCTGAGCAATGTCATGAAGTGGGAAGACCGGAAGTTCTTCGTCACCCTAACCTATGATGTGGGTACGGAAAATATCGCCGATCGGCCTGGCGCCCCGCGTGCATTCGTGATGGGTGGGAATGCCAGCATCGGCTGGAAATTCGCGTCCAGTGCGTATGCGGCAATCCGGCCGGAATTCTACTGGGACCGCAACGGGCGATGGACGGGCAGCGAACAATTCGTGCAGGCCATGACGACCACGCTGGACTACGCGCCGTTCTCTGATCGCGGGCCACGCGTCTTCAGCAAGACTCACGTGCGGCTTGAGTACCGATGGGACGACTCGACAGGGGTCAACGGCGGGTTCTTCAGACGAGGCGACATCTCGCCGGGTGTGCCGGGCCTGACCGGCTCCCAACACCTGATCGTCCTCGGCCTCTTATGGACCTTCGACCGAGAGTCATCGTAACCAAGGCGAACCACCGGGATGCGATCTAGTGGCAGGGTTTAGTAGAGGAAACCAGTGGGTCCGGCTTTTTATGCGATGACTGTGAGCGGCAAGGACAACTCCTGCAATCGGGCCGAAAGTCTGCCTGCGGCGACGCGGTTCAGTGAATGGGTGGATTCGATGACGGACATGCGGGCTATGCCGTGCGAATGTCACAGAACAATGTGCGATGTCGAGAACCGAGCTTGATAGAAGAGAGCGGGCCGGAAAGGGCTACGGAGGGATCTGCAAACAGAATGGAACCAGATTCCTGCACGACACCGTTGCTTCTTTGACCCAGGATTACAGTGAGAGGGTCCGGTTGCGTTCTAATGACGGTGCTCAACTCCTCCTTCGGATCGAAAGTTCGGAAACGTCGATGTGGCATATGTCGAATGACAGGCAACGCAGGTATCCAGCAGCCGGGAGAAGTGAAACGAGACGGCCTCGGCGTCCGTGGCCTTGGCCGCGTGGGCAAGCTTCTCGGCTCTCAGATGAAACGCTTCATCGAAGGCCTTGAATTGTTCGGGGAGCTGTTCGAGGTCGTGCCTCTGGGTTGTCGTGAGTGTCTGCTCAAGCACGTAGCTGTTCCGCATGGCCATGGCGGAGTCGGCGATGCCGTCCCAGTTCGCGATCGGTAGCGCCCCCGCAATGCGCTGCGTGCCAAGCAGAAGCTCCCTCATCTCTGCCTGAAACAGCTGCTGAAGGTCCGGGGACATGTTGAGGCTAGGGGTCGGTGCGGACTGCTCCGCCGGCAGAAGCCTCGGCGTCACAAAGATCACGATGGCGAGGCCGAGAGTGAGCGCGACTGTTCCGAATTTCATTCCTTACTCTCCTTTGGGTGGGCCAAACGTTCGAGCTGAGGCGCGAAAGAATGCGAGCCAGCCGTCCGATCCACCGTGAAGTTAGGCAGAGAGGCAGCGCTGATGATCATGCATCGTCCTGCGAGGGTGCTCGCCTCTTGAGCTCGTTGACGAACTCATTCCACATCTCTGCTGGGTGCAGCGAGGCGTCCATTCCCTTCATGTACCAAGCGATCATGCGCAGGAAAAGCTGCTGCATATCCCTGACGAGACACGCAAAGTCACGGGCACGGCCGCTATCGACATCGAAGACCCCGAGTCCGACTCGTTCCTGGCTCCGACTGAGACTGCCGTGGAAACCGAGACGATTACGCAGATGCTTCAGCTCCTGCTTGAACGGATCCAGTCTCCTCACACAATCCTGCAGATCCTTGCTGAATGGATGGTCAAACCCCTGCCACACCCTCACCAGGTTGATGGAGTCCGGCCTGTCTTCGAAGAGCGAGTACAGGAAGCTGGATGTCTCAAATACCAGCGTGCCGAAGCGGGTCAGATGGAGCGGCAGGAGTTTCGTGGAACCAGCAGCAGTTTCGAACTGCATCTGAGCCAGGTAACAGAAGCGCATCATTCTTTCGACGCTGATCGTCAGGTCCTCACGCGGTCCGTCCCCTGGTTTACCCACGCCGAATTCCGTATTCTACTGCCCAACTATGTTTAGGCCGATCCGCATAAGAACCGGATGGACCGCCTCCTGTCCATATACCACGCCGCTTCCGTTTGCGAACCATGCGCCCTACCTGCCCTCGTTTCAATGAATTCCATCTGCGTGACCATTGATCACGGGGTCTTATACGGATCGGCACAACCGTCTTCACGTGGCTTCACATCCCATCCAACGAACTGCGAACACCGAGTATAGAAGATGGGACTCCGTCACGCCCGACAGCCCGTGGTCAGGAACCGTTAGGGAGCGGCACGCCATGTAGTGACGGCCTTGGCAAACTGTCGAAAATCGTCCAAGTGGCGACTGCAGATCTGATAGACGATATTCCAATCGATGGCTTGGTAGCTGTGCACCGCAAGGTTTCTGAATCCCACAGCCTTCTTCATCCGGTCCGCCAGGGCCGGACTGATTACCTGCAGTCGATTGAGCACATCGAAGTGTTCCGCCATGGTCGAGGGCGGCGGCATGTCGGTGTCCCCGATGAGATGGGAGGCTACATCGACGGAAAGCTGGACAGCCCGCTGAAGATTGAGCGCGATGATATCCTGCAGATCTGCGCTCTGCGCCAGATCTTGAGAGGAAGGAGGCGTCTTGTCGGCAATCCGCTCGACGCAGCGTCGAAGCGATTCCAGCTTGGCCGCTACGAGGTCCCGATCCATGCTTGCCTTCGCGTGGCCAAGATCCGTCGATAATAGGGCATCACGTCGGCCTCCTCGTAGGCCAGGCGCCGCAGGAGCTCGGCGTACTCCGTGCGGTTCCGGCAGAGGATCAATCGACCGGTGGTGAGCACTTGCTGCAGGAGAGGCCCATGCGCCTGGCTGAGGTCGATCAGGTCGATGGGACGCCCCACGGCTACGGCGAGTTCGTCGATCAGCTCGATGCGGGCGTGGGCGGTGAGCGGCACGGCGGAGCTCACGGCAAGGTCAAGGTCGCTGTCCGGCCCTTCGCGTCCGGCGGCCAGAGAACCGAACAGCATGGCCATGGTCACGGAGGGGTGACGTTCCAAGACTGCGGCAATGGCGGCCCGGACCTTGGCATTCGGTTCATCCTGGCGTGGCGTCTCTGCACCGTCGGCATTCATACAAGTTCAGCTATCACGAAACCCTCAGCGATGCAAGCGAAGGCCGACCGGTTTCCCCCCATTGGCCGGACACCTGCAAAATATGTTACATAGAGTTCATTCCATATCATCCTAGGGAGACATGAGGGAGATATGCCCACCGACGATATTACTCAAAAAGTCAGCGAGCGCTACGCCAAGGCCGCCTCAACGGGCGAGCAGATGTGCTGCCCGACGAGCTACGACATGAGCCACCTCAAGACTTTTATCCCCGAGGAGGTGCTCAAGATCTCCTACGGCTGCGGGACCCCGGCGGGGCTGGAGACGGTGGAGACCGGTGAAACCGTGCTGGATATCGGCTCAG
>WBZL01004724.1_pt1 | contig 11585 bp, 12 predicted proteins | sample 5204291 | NCBI WGS metagenome assembly WBZL01 (sample SAMN12344345, study PRJNA552823) | activated sludge metagenome | biome: Activated sludge suspended growth; feature: Nitrification reactor; material: Wastewater; isolation source: activated sludge from nitrification reactor of wastewater...
GTTGAGAAATAAGAACGCCCGGTGCGCAGAGACGCAGCCGGGCGAGGGTGGTGGAAGAGCAGGTGGGCTGGTGCTGGCTACAGCAGGCCCCGTTCCGCGAAGCTGACGGTGCCACCCCGGGTGACGATGAAGTGGTCCAGCACGCGCACATCCACCAGCGCCAGCGCAGACCGCAGGGTCTGTGTCAGCGCCAGGTCGGCGCGTGACGGCTCGGCCACGCCACTGGGGTGGTTGTGGCAGAGGATCACGCTGGCGGCGTTGCGGGCCAAGGCTTCGATCAGCACCTCGCGGGGGTAGACCGAGGTCTGGGTAAGCGTTCCCCGGAACAGCTCCAGGGTCTCGATGACGCGGTTCTGGGCATCGAGGAACACGACGGCGAACACCTCGTGCGGCCGGTCGGCCAGCAGAAGGCGCAGGTAGTCGCGCACTGCATCGGGTGAAGCCAGCGCGTCCGACTCTCGGGCTTCGCACTCCAGAAGCTCCAGGGCCTGCTGCACCACGAGGGCGCGGGTGTAGAGCGTGGCCGGGTTCATGCTGCGTCCTCCGCTTGGGAAGCGGCCACGGGGGCGGCCAGTTCGGGCATGAGAAAGTCCACAGCCTTCTGGGCCAGGGATGCGGCGCTGAACACCAGACGCTTGTCATTGCGCAGCGCCTCCAGCCAGGAGGCGATGTAGCTGGCATGGTGCAACTGCCCCTGCAGGCCGCAGTGGCTGGACAGGAAGGCAGACCCCATCTCGGCCACCAGCTCCTCGAAAGCATAGGCCTCGATGTGCTGGCGGTTGGCCAGGGTGCGGCTGCAGCGGCTTGGGTGCCCGGTCCAGTGCGTCAGCTCGTGCAGGGCGGTGCTGTAGTACCCCTGGAAGTCGGCGAACACCTCCACCGGCGGCATCTGGATCAGGTCCAGGCTGGGGCTGTAGAACGCCCGGCTGCCGCCATGCCGGATCGTGGCGCCCGAGCGTGCCAGCAGCGCCTCGGCAGCCTCGTAGGCGGTGCCCTCGGGCTGCGGGGCGGGCGGCCAGGTCAGGTGCGCGGGCAGGCCCTCGACCTGGGCCTCGTTGAACACGGTGAATGAGCGCAGCAACGGGATGACCTTGCGCGCAGGCTCGTCATTGGCGGCCTGAAAGCGGCTGTCCTGTGCGTCATCCCGCTCCAGCAGCTTGAAGAACACGATGCGCGTGCCGGACTCGCCACGGCGCACATGGGCACCCAGGTTGTGCGCCTGCTGGAACGTGAGCCAGCGGTTGGCGGGGTAGCCCCCCGCCATCTGGCGCAGATTGAGCAGCAGCACATTGATGCCCCGGTAGTGGCGCCCGGTGGTCAGGTTGGCGGGCAGCAGGCTGCCATGCTGCCGGTCCCAGGGGCAGGCCCAGGGCGTGGTGCCGGCTTCCAGCGCGGCAATGATCTGCTGGGTGACCTCGGCGTAGAGATCGACGGTGGTGGTCGTGTTGGAACGGGTGAACTTGGACATGGTGGACTCCAGAAATGAAAACGCCCCGGTGGGTGAGCACACGGGGCGGGGGTAGGGCGCAAGAGCGCGGCGAAGACGATCAGAGGGCTTTGCGCATGCGCTCGGCAACCGATTCCCATGACTTGCGCCCGAAGTTCATGACCTCTTCACTGACCTGGGCGCCCGTGTTCGGGGTGGTATGGGTGAATGAGGCCAGTGCCTTGCAGGCGGCATCGAGCTTGCGGTCGGACAACACCAGCTGCACGGCAGGGTGGACCAGGTACTGGCTCAGCGCCAGCGCCAGCAGCGTGCCGACCAGCCACAGCAGAAAGCTGAGGAACAGGCCCAGCGCTGCGACTTCAACGATCCAGGCGCAGGCGATGGCCAAGCCCACGCCAACGGCGATGTCACCGCAGAGCGCGGCAACGGTACGAATGAGGGTATTGCGACGTGAAGACATGGGAAACCTCGACAAAGGGTTGAACAGGGGATGCAGGGACATGCGGAACTGCAGGGTGTTCCACAGGCTCGGCTGGCGGTAGCGCCCGTAGTGGCGCGCTCTGCGATGGCGGGCCATGGTCAGACGTCCAGACGGACGTAGCCGGGGTGGTAGTGATGGCCATCGATGTAGCCAAAGGCCTTCTTGGCCAGCGAGGTGCCCACGCTGGTCAGCAGCCCTGCGAACGTGGCTGCCATGACGCCAGAGAAAGTGCCCCAGTGGATGGCCAGGGTCAGGACCGTGACGGCGACGTCGATGGCCATGTCGTAGCGCAGAAGGCGCAGCATGGTGCGGCGCTTGAGCTTGATGAAGATGAAGACCAGGCCCAGGAAGATGGCCATACCGGTTTCGAACATGAGGTACTCCTTGAAGCGTTGATGAATCGCCCTTGCAGCCGACAAGCCGCAAAGACAAGGTCAGACGCACGACGCAGGCCCGGACGTAGGACGGGGCTGCCATGTGGTCACACAGCGCCAGTCAACCCGGCGGCTTTGCCGACGGGGGATTCAAGAAGGTGAAATGAAAAAGGAGTCTCTTGCCACAGCGGCAAAGAGACTCCTTATGGGGTGGGGAAATCGAAATCCGAACCGCCCCGGTCAATCTATCGACCCGGGGTAAAGGGTCCACGCAGTCGCCTTCGAGGGTGTGAACCCCGTTGTTAAAAATTTTTAGAAAATTTTTATTGCTGGATTTTTTGTCGGAAACGGAGCAGCCCCTCAGGAGCGTGTTGACCCACACTGCCTGCTCTGACAAAGTGTGAATCTACACAGGAGGCGTTCCGCATGTCAGACAGTTCGAATTCCCGCACCCGCAAGGCCACGGACGCTGTCAAGCGCGGTGCCGAGGTTGCCGCCAACGGCATTTATCAGGCGACGGACTTCGTGGCGCGCAACGATGGCCGGATTGCCGATGGTGCGCAGGCGTTCACGGGCGTTGTCGGTTCGGGCCTGGACAAGGCCGGTCGAGGACTGGCATCTGCCAGTCGAAGGACAAGCCAGGTGCTGCATGGCAACGCCGATTTCGCGGCCGACAGAATGCGCGAGGCCATCACCGGATCAGGAACGGCAGGGCCAGCGCGCAAGGCCCTCGGTGCTTTCGGGTGGTTGACCGCCAAGGCGACGGTGCATGCCGCCGGTCTGGTGGCGGGTGTGGCTGCTGTGGGTGGCAAAGCGGTCGCGGCCACAGGGCGACTGGCCGAAAGTGCTGCCCCTGCCGTTGGCGGCACCGCCGGTGGATTGGTGCGAGGGGCCGCCAGCATGGCCTCGAACACCGTGGATTCGCTGGCATTGCCCGCCTCTCGCATCGAGGCAATGCGTGAGCAATTGCGCACGCTTGGCCATCTGGAGATGGCACGTTCAGAGCAGCGCATGCAGGCCATCGAGTCGGCCCAGAAACGCCGGCGCAAAGATGAACTTCTGGACCTGCTGGTCGTGGCTGGTTTCACCTTGTCGCAGGTGCTGCGCGAACCCGCCAGCGTGCCCGAGAATGTGCAGCAGGCCTTTGCATTGGCCTACCCGGACCTGGCCCAGACCGAGACCTTCTCGGACGCGGTGGCGCGCATGTCCAGCGACGAGCTCGTAGGCCTGGTGTCTGGTGTCAAGGGCAAGCTGTTTGAGCTGGAGCTGGTGGACCACCTCAACAGCGGAGGTTTGCCCGATGGCTACCATGCCGAAATTGCCGGCTCTGCAACCCAGCCGGGCTGGGACATTCGGGTGCTGGACGAAAACGGACAGGTGAGCGAGCTGTTGCAGGCCAAGGCCACCGAGTCGGCCCAATACGTGCAGGAAGCCCTGCAGCGCTACCCCGATATTGACGTCACCACAACCACCGAGGTGCATGCCCAGCTGGTCGCTCTGAGCCTGGCCGAAAACGTGCATGACAGCGGCATCAGCGAGGCCGTGCTGCAGGCCAAAGTGGAGGCGGCAGCGGCCCAAAGCGATGCAGTGTTCGATGCCAGCGATCTGGTGCCTTCCAGTATCGGTTTGGCCGTGATTGCTCTGTCGGTCTTCATGAAGAAGGACGCTTCGCTGCGCGAGAAGGGGGAACAGTTCGGCCAGCGCTCTGCCAAAGCGGGTGTCTCTGCGGGAGTGGGCAACGCACTCATGGTTGCCTCGCAGACGTGGTGGATTGCGCTCATCGGCGGTGTCGCCACGAGCTGGCTGGCTGGCCGTGGGCTGGGGAAGCGGGAGCAGTACGAGGCACTCAGGAAGGCGCTGGATGTCATGATGGAGCGGCAACGGAAACTACCTGCGCCAAGACTGCGGATTGGCTATGCGCCGTAGTGCCGAGCCTCAGGCGGTAAACGCATGTTGATTGACACGCGAGGGGTTATTGAGCGTTCTCCAAGCAACGCACCATGGCTTGTTCATCGGAAATCTTCAGGCATTTTTCGACGGGATGCTTTTTTGTTGCATTTGTGTTTTTGACGTTCCGTTGTTTGGCCTCTGATGGCTGCGTGCGGGCGACCTTTTTTGGTTTTTGCGGTGCCGTTGTTTCTTGCATGGGTGCAGGAACAAACTGTTGGGGCTGTTGTTGAGATGCCGTGCTGGATGTGTATGACTGCGGGGCGGACCGCTCAGAGTGCTGCCAGATCAGTAGCGCTACCAGTGCACCCAGCAACGCGGCTGCTTTGAAAAAATCCGTGAGCGCCTTGTCGCGTTTCGCTTTGGCCTCCTCGGCCCTGATTCGCTCAATGCGGGCCTTTTCCTCGGCAGCAGCAACTTCTTCCGGCGTACGGTGGATCGGCGTCTTTGCGATTTGCCAAGAAATGTAGGTTGCGATTCCAACGAACACGAGGTCCACTCCCGTGTATGCCGGGTTGCCGGCCGCAGCGCCCACAACGATAGCAATCAGCGCTGCAATGACAACAGCGCCTTTGTTGCGGGTCGTATTGGCAACAAAAATGACGCCGACTGCGGGAACGAGCGCTATCAACAATACCGTCAGCGACATATTTCAGTTCCCATATTTCTTTTTTCTGGTGCGCATTAGAATTTTTGGCTGAATTTTGGCGCCGAATTAGGGGTGCATGACAGGGGACGATGGTGGCTATTATTGCTGTCCTGGTAATTTTAATTAATTATTGGTTCGTGTTTTTAAGTGAATATATTAAATATTGAATTTCGTCAGCTGTTTTTTTGCGTCGGAATATTTGCTGTCCTTGGTACCGTTTTTTCATCTATTCTGGAGCCATCAGCGAAGGCTAAACTTTCCATGAACCATTCTGGAAATATGGTCTTGGCCTCTCTTAGTCTCCTTAAGTCTCGATCTCGTGGGTCATCTTGCATCCAGAGGGATTGAATGACCGTTTTTCCCTGTCCTAGTCTTGTTTCGAATTTGAATGGATAGGATCCTAAATTATTGCCGAATGCGTCCCGAATGGTTATGTAACCAGCTAGTCCAATAATTTCTTTCTCCGTGTTGTTTTTGACCTCTATTTTAAAAACCCATTGTTGGCCAGTAGGTTGATTGTAAGAGTTGAATTGAGTCTCAAGGCCATAGCTTAGTGCCTTGCTTGAAATAGAATTTAAGATAAGCTCATGTACACGTCTTCTGTGTTCGCCATACGATTCAACTTGCTGTCTCTGAGCCTCAAGTTTTTCCTGTTTTGCTTGTTCTATTTTTTCTGCTGCTGCACGCTCTGCGGCCCTCTGTTCGAACTCTTTAGCCTTACGTGCTTCGTATTCGACTTGTGTACTAATTGCGTCTTTCACGCTTTGAACAGATCCTTCTCCACCAAATTTTTCTCCGACAGCATCTCTTTGGCTCCAGCGTAAAAATAGTTCACGATCTTTATCTGGTAAATTTTCCGCTAATTTTTCAGCTTGTGCAGGAGTCAATTTTCCGTTGATTTTGGTCCCGTATGGATCGCTGCAAGAGGTTAGGGTTACACAAAGAATTAGAATTAAGGAAGTTTTTACTTTCATTATTAAATTCCTCTCTTTAGTTTTGCTCTGTTTACTAGCGTAAATTTCGCTGGCGCGTTGGGTACTTTACCGAGTGTCTACCCCCCGCGCCCTCAACGCCTCATACAACTGCGCCGGCCCCAGCAAGATGGCCTTGAGCCCGGACCGCACCCGCTCGCTGTCCAGCGCCTGTTTGCTCATGCTCGTGTAGGCATCAAAGGCGTCGATGATGGCGTCGGTCAGTGCGCTGTCCAGATCGGGGGAGTTGTCGAACTGGCCCTTGCTGTTGTTGCTGGCCTGCTGCACCAGGATGTCGGACTCCAGCAGCTTGCCCTTGACGTGGTTCACGTACACCAGCCGGTCGTCGTCGCTCAGTTCGCCGTCAAACAGGTCGTTCACCTTGGCCACGATCTCTGACAGCAGCACCTTCTGCTTGTCCTGCACCGCGCCGCCACCAGTATCGGTCAATGGCTGCAGCTTGTATTCCCCATCCGTGTCGTGCAGCGCCAGGCTGCGCTGGCCTTGCTCTTTGAGCCGGTGGTGGGTCAGCACCACCTTGGACAGGTCCACGCCCTCGCGCTCGCGGCCGAAGTCCAGCAGGGGCAGCAGGCGCTTGAAGAACAGGGCGCGCTTTTCGATGGCGGTGTTGCCGTAGTCGAACACCTGCCCCAAAAAGGCATACACGCGCACAAAGGTGCCCAGGTCGCGCTTGAACAGGTTGAGGGCCGCCAGTTCGTCCTTGGCGGCCTGGGCTGCCGGGCCGTCCTGGATGGCGCTGGCCTCTGCGTCCTGCAGGCTCTGCCGCGCCGCCTTGTAGCGCTTGAGCAGCCGGTCGGCCACGGGTTCGATGGCGGCCACCAACATGGCCTGCGTGGCCTTGGGGTTCAGCTCGGCCAGCACCACGCGCTCCACTTCAAATTCGTCGTAGTGGCCCGAGGCGTCGAGCTTGGCGCGCAGGTCGTACACCAGGTGCGGGTCGGTCACCCCGGCCAGCTCGGCGGTTTCGTAATAGGTCTTGAACGCTGCCAGCACGTCGTCGGGCTCGTTCACAAAGTCGAGGATGTACGTGGTGTCCTTCACGCCGAATGGCCCGCTGTAGGCCCGGTTCAGGCGGCTCAAGGTCTGCACCGCCTGAATGCCGCCCAGGCGCTTGTCCACGTACATGCCGCACAGCAGCGGCTGGTCAAACCCGGTCTGGAACTTGTTGGCCACCAGCAGGATTTGGTATTCGTCGGTGGCAAACGCCTCGCGCATGTCACGGCCCTTGAGGTGGGGGTTCAGCTGGGTGCTGTTTTCCGTCACCGGGTCGGGCAGGCTCTGCGGGTCGTTCACCTCGCCCGAGAACGCCACCAACGCGCCCAGTTGGTAGCCGTTGTCCTGGATGTAGCCCTGCATGGCCAGTTGCCAGCGCACCGCCTCTTGCCGACTGCCCACCACCACCATGGCCTTGGCATGGCCGCTCAGCAGGGGCTGCACGTTCTCCCGGAAGTGCTCCACCACCACGGCCACCTTTTGGCTGATGTTGTAGGGGTGCAGGCGCACCCAGCGCATGAGGCCCTTCATGGCCTCGCTGCGCTCGACCTGCTTCTCATCCCACTCCTTGCCCTCGTTCGCCAGCTTGAAGGCCAGTTTGTAGGGCGTGTAGTTCTTCAGCACATCGAGGATGAAGCCCTCCTCGATGGCCTGGCGCATGGAATAGATGTGGAAGGGTGCGGGCAGGTTGCCCGGCCCGGCGGGCTGGTCGGGCTGCGGGCGGCGGCCAAACAGCTCAAGGGTCTTTGCTTTTGGCGTGGCGGTGAACGCCACGTAGGTGATGCCCTTGTCGTTGGCCCGGGCCGCCATCTGCACTGCCAGCAGGTCTTCGGTGCCCACCTCGCCGCCATCTGCCAGGTCTTTGAGTTCTTCGGCGCTCAGCAACTGCTTGAGCTTGGATGCGGCCTCGCCGGTCTGGCTGCTGTGTGCCTCGTCGGCAATCACGGCAAAGCGCTTGCCCTGCGTGGCGGCCAGCTCCTGCACGGCCTTGAGGGCGAACGGAAAGGTCTGGATGGTGCAGACCACGATCTTCTTGCAACCGCCCAGCGCCTCGGCCAGCTCGCCGCTCTTGCTGCCCCCTTCGCCCTTGATGGTGGCCACCACGCCCTTGGTGCGCTCGAAGTCGAAGATGGCCTCTTGCAACTGCGCATCAAGCACATTGCGGTCGCTCACCACCAGCACGCTGTCGAACAGCTTGTGGTTGCCCGCGTCGTGCAGGTCGGCCAGAAAGTGCGCCGTCCAGGCAATGGAGTTGGTCTTGCCGCTGCCCGCGCTGTGCTGAATCAGGTACTTGTGCCCGGCCCCCTCGGCCAGCACGGCGGCCTGCAGCTTGCGCGTGGCGTCCAACTGGTGGTAGCGCGGGAAGATGAACCCGGTCACCTTCTTCTTGCTGTCGCGCTGGGTGACGAGGTAGCGGCCCAAAATCTCCAGCCAGCTGTCGCGCTGCCACACCTGTTCCCACAGGTAGGCCGTGCGGTGGCCTGCGGGGTTGGGCGGGTTGCCCGCACCGCCGTGATCGCCCTGGTTGAAGGGCAGAAAGCGCGTGGTGGGGCCTTGCAGGCGCGTGGCCATCATCACCGTGCGGTTGCTGACGGCAAAGTGGACCAGCGCACCACGCGGAAAGTCCAGCAATGGCTCGGCAAACGGCCGGCCCTTCGGTTTGGGTATGCGGTCAAAGCGGTACTGGTCCACCGCCGCGTTCATGTCCTGCGTGAAGTCGGTTTTGAGCTCCGCCGTGGCCACGGGGATGCCGTTCAAGAACAGCACCAAATCAATCACATCGTCGTGGCCTGTGCGGCACTGGCGCACCACGCGCAGGCGGTTGGCGGCGTAGCGGGCCTGCAAATCCGGGTTCATGGCCAGCGCGGGCTTGAACTGCGCGAGTTTCAGCGGGCTCTTGAGCCCCAGCAGGTCGATGCCCACGCGCAGGACTTCCAGCGTGCCCCGGTCGTCCAGCGCCTTGCGCAGGCGGTCCAGCAGCATGGCCGGTGCAGCGGCGCCGTGGTTCTTGCTCAAAGCCTCCCAGGCTTGCGGCTGGGTGGCCTGCACCCAGGCCAGCAGGTCGGCGGGGTAGAGGGCGCGGGGGGTGTCGTAGCCGCTGGCGTCGCCATCGGTGCCGGGTGCGCCGTAGAGCCAGCCCTGCGCTGCCAGGTGGTTGCAGATGTCGGTCTCGAACGCGATTTCGTTGTGCAGGGCCATGGCAATTTTGAAATAAACAGGGCTCTAGCGCTTGCCAGACAAGCGCAAGCAGCTATGAATTTGATAGTTAAACGCCGTGCAAAGGCTCACACCAGCCCCCATTCGGGGTGCTGGGCCTGCAGCCAGCGCTGCGTATGCCCCAGCAGCTTGTCTGCGGCCGCCAGGCAGGCTTGTAGGGTGGCGTCGGCAATGGGGTCGCCCTCGTAGTCGTTCACGTTGCGCTGGCGGCGAAGGGCGTCCAGCACGATCAGGTCGGGCTTGGGCAGGCCCAGGGTCTGGTCCAGCGTCTGGATGGCCGTCTGGTGGTGGCCCGGCTGGCTGGTGGAGGTGCGCCAGCCGTTGGCCCACAGGCCCAGCATGGCGCACTGCATGATGCATTTGTAGGCCGCGTCAAAGCGGTTGCTGGCGCTGATCTGCTCCACCCGCGCATCGGCCAGGTTCTGCCGCGCTGCCTGCAGCATCTTGGCCATGGCGGGCGGGTCAGGCGGCTGCGCCTGCAGGCGGCCAATGGCCTGCAAGTTGCTCAAGCTCATGGTCGTCTCCCTGGATCCACAGTTTGGGTTTGCGCAGCACGTCGCGCACAAAGGCATCGCCCGCCCGGGCCTTGTCGGCCAGCTCTTGCGGCGCCCAGACCACCGGGTTCACCTCGCGCCCCAGTTGTTCGTGCAGCGGGTACAGCGCCTGTACCACCGCCACAAAATCGACGCTGCCCACCAGCAGCACATCCACATCGCTGTGCGGGGTGGCGGTGCCGCTGGCCAGCGAACCATACACAAACGCCAGCGCGATCTGCCCCGCCAGCGGCTCCAGCGCCGTGCGCAGCGCGGGCACCACGCCATGCGTCTTGCGGAACATGGCAGAGAGCTCAGGGAACAGCGGGTGCTGCACGTTGGCGCTGTAGCGTGCCTGGTTGCCCTGGTCGCTGCGCAGCAGCAGCCCCGCCTGGGCCAGCTTGCCCAGCTCGCGCCCCAGCGTGCCCGCATGGCTGCCCGTCAGCCGCGCCAGCTCGCGCAGGTGCAGGCTGTGCCCCGGCTGCAGCAGCAGCGCCGCCAGCACCTGCTGGCGCTGGGCGGGAAACAGCAGGTTCATGGCGTCCTGTGTGTTGCTCATAAGGCGACGATTGTTGCCTTTAAGGCTTCATGGGGCAAGTGAGTTGGGTGGATTTGAGGCGAAATTGGCCTTAATCGCTTACTGCATAAGCGCTAGCAGCTATGAAATCAGGAGTATTTGCGCCGCCCGCCAGCCCGCGCACGTCGATCTGGCCGGTGACGGCGGCGGAGATCAGGGCGGTGCGGCGTTCTTGGAGTAAGTCCACTGCCCGTCGGGCTTCTGCCGTCAACGCATTAAACCTTGTAAGTTCATCCGACAGGAATCTCATGATCGCATCCTGCTCGGCAACTGGCGGCACAGGAATAACTACTGAAGCAATCGTGTAGGAATAGATGACTTCAATGGTCGTCGCATTGCTCTGGTAGCTCAATTGAGTTCGGAGCAAATCACTGTCCTGAATCAGCGTACGCAGGAAAGCCGTACGGAGCCGCTGAGTGTCTGGCTGAATACGCAAAAGACATGGATGAAGAATCCCGCGCTCAGCCCCATCCGGAAGAATGGCTGCGCCCCGCTGCTGCAGCGCGGCCAGTTTCTCTGCATGCTCCGAGAGGGTGCCGTGAAAAACTTTGGCCAAGGAGCGGTCTTTGCGTTCCTTTTTGTCATCGAGGGTTTGGAAGGTGAAGCGGCCTTTGGGGTCGAGGGCGTTCAGGAATGCCTCGGCCACGACAAGATCCGGAATCAAGGAGGGGTGCTGATTTTTCATTTCGCACCTCCATTGCCATCAACCCAGGCGAAGAATGCGGCCTCGTCGATCAGCACACGGCGTCCAACACGGCGGATGACTTTGTCGAAGCCGTTGGAGGCCGCGTGGAAGATGAGGTGGCGCAAGCCCCCGATGGGCGGCCAGGGGTGGCGCTGATTCCAGTCGGTGACGGGGATTAACGGCCCGCGCTGCTCAGTGCCTGCGCTGGGCGCAAGCTGCACCGCCGTCGTTTTCGTGCGTTTCTGGGGGAGGGGAGACGCCTGGTTTGCAGCCGCTGCGGCGGGTGCATTGAGACGATGGGGGTCACTGTGGTGACCAGGAGTGATGTCGCTCGCCATGGAAGTGGCCTTTCGTGCGATGGAGACAAATCACCAGTTCAAGGCTGCAAATCAATGCAGCAAGGACTGGCACGAGGGCTCCACCACACGCCACACCGGCGATAGGCTTCATTGCACAGCGCAAATAATTGCGCGCTCGGAAATGTTAGCGTTTTTTGCCTGTTGAGGCTAACTGTTTCCCCCTTTCGTCTTCGGTGGTATTGCTGCGGCTACGACTCAGGCAACTCCAAAAATCTTGTCGTTCATGGCGGTCACGACCTTCGCCGTGTGGCTGTTGGCCAGATGGCTGTAGCGCTTGACCATCTGGAGTGTTTTGTGCCCCAGCACGGCGGCGATTTCCATCGTGGTGGCA
>WBZL01004728.1_pt1 | contig 11583 bp, 9 predicted proteins | sample 5204291 | NCBI WGS metagenome assembly WBZL01 (sample SAMN12344345, study PRJNA552823) | activated sludge metagenome | biome: Activated sludge suspended growth; feature: Nitrification reactor; material: Wastewater; isolation source: activated sludge from nitrification reactor of wastewater treatment...
TCTAACTCCCTTTCGGGCGGTATTGATCCGATTAAATCCCGCAACATAGTCCTGCCTCAGTTGCCTGACAGCCTCCACATTGTTACCGGTAAGCTCGAATGCGAGATTCATCACATCGGCACATGGGCTGCCCATATTCGGGGTTCCAAGCATGACCAGATGAGCGACCTTCGGGCGGCCGTCCGGCAGATTCCCTTCCATGATCTGTGCGATGTAATATCGCGAGATCAGCCCGCCCATCGAGTGAGCGACGATGTCCACGTGCCATGCATTCCGATCCTCCTGAGCGTACTTGATGTAGTTTTCGAGCTGGCGCGCATTTTCCGCGATCGAATTGGTCGGCTGCGTCGAGAGGAAGCTGCCGCCAGTATTCATAAGGCCCTTGTCAGGCCGTTCGCCAACCGGAAACGCCTTCCAGTCGTACGAATGTGAGGTGGTCAGGATATTCTGCCATGCCTCCCACGCACGCCAATTGCTCCAGAGCCCGTGTACGAGGACAAGCGGCTTTGGCGCGATCTTGATGTTCCGCGTTTCGTCGTCCACCAGCTTGTTCTTTTCCCAGAGTTCCGCTTTGACCCGCTGAACGAGCCGGGGCCGGCCGTCATCGAACCAGGCGAATCCGCTCGTATCCCACAACACCTCAACTTCGCGCTCCTCGCCCGGGTCGAGCCTGACGTTAACGGTACTGTCCTTTAACGGATAATCAGGCCGGGCTCCGTCCCACTTGTCGCCCTTGTAGGTCTCTTTTACGGCAAGCTCGGCCTCACGCGATTCACCCGAGGCGTTTAACACCTTTGCCTTGATCTTGACCCAGTTGCCGTCGATCGTTCCTTTTTGCTCCACGATCTCCTGCCAGTCGTCCCAATTCGGGAACTTCATATCCTCGAATTTGAGATCAGTGATCCTGAGCGGGGCTCCGCACTTCTCCAGATTCCAGACGATCGTCTCGGTCATTCCGGCAAGTGTTTGGCTATAGCTGCCTGATAACTTGTTAGGATTTGCGGGGTCGACACGATTGGAACCGTCACTTGTCAGCGAATTGCCGTCGACGCTGGTGTCTGACTCAGGCATTGAAAGGTTTGTGCTCTCCTTCGGTGCGCATTGGCCGCTGAAGGTTGCGGACTGGCTGCCTTTTATTTTGCCCCTGATCTGCGGCAGGCCGACGCTGACCGAATACGTGCCGTCGTCGTTCACCCCGACCGTTACATTTGCTGAAACGCCGCCCTGGCTCGCCGAAGCCTCGGACTTGGACGTTGATGTACCGCGCATATCACGCCAGGTCTTCCCCCGGTCACAAGAGTTCTTTTCGACTGCGTCGACCTTTTCGATCGACGAGAACGAGTGATTGATCGTCGCCCGCCCTTCGCTAGAGCCGTTCCTCTCCGGACTTTCAATGACAGCGACCTGCGCCTTGTAGTCATACTTCATTTGCCAGTCGCGGGTGTCATATCCGCGACCAGAAACACGCTCGATACGTTTATTGTCGTTCTGTGATTGCGTGCGTGTGTAAGTGATAGTGCCGGTCCACGCCCCGGAGCACTTCGGTGCGGCCGCCGGAGCCTTGTTCGACGCCGAGGTTTTCCCCGATGGCTTTCGCTGCGCCCAAATGCCCATGGACGGTACAATGGCCGCCATCAATAACACGAAACTTACCGTTCTCCGGATCAATTCAAGACACGTTTTATTCATATAGGATCTCCCGGGCAGTCAGAAACTTCCCTTTGCTTTGTAGGGCGTAGATAACCACGCGAAAGTATCACCGACACAAAAAAAGACGCCTCGAAAGGCGTCTTTTGGAGATGTTTGTCTAGAAATAGCTCTACTTGAGCTCAGCTATTTCGGACGAACCGTAACCTTCGCAAAGGACAAATTTGCCGCTCATGTATTTTTGAACATTAGCGATAATGTGCTTATCGGCCCATTCCATCGGCATCGGCTTTTCGATCTCGCCTATTCCGCTTATCGCCTTGGCATACTTGATGTAGTCCGCCAGTTCCGAATCGTCATCGACCAAAACCAACTGTGTGTCGGGTTCCTGATCGTGAAGTTTCTGTGCCAGTTCGATCAGTTCTTCTTTCTTTAGCCCCGACGGGATCTTAAAATAGGCGAACTTAATGCCCTTGATCGAATAGCTGTCGAGTTTTGCGGGTTTGTCAGATGTTTTTGCTTTGTCTTCAACCGACGGCTTGCCGCTATTCGACGGTTGCTCGCCGCTCTTGTTGGAGTTCCCGAGATCGCCGCAGGCCAGTCCGGACACGACCACGAGTGCCGCGGCGAAAAGCATGCTCAAAAAGCTTTTGTTCATTGCATTATTCTCCGTTCGTTTCGAGAATATCACACCTTTCGGCGTCAGCATCAATGCGAAATGGGACCGCCCCTGAGGACAGTCCCACTCATGCGAATACGCTGCCGTATCTAGGCTACTTCTTCGGCGTTTCGGCGGCTGCCGGCTTGGTATCTTTGTCCTTTTCGGCGGCTTTCAGATCCGTCGGTTTCGGCTGTTTGGCATCCTTTGCGTCCTTGCTCTCCTTGGTGTCGGCCGGCGGAGCGACCGTCGGAGCGTTCACCGGCGTCGTCGGCTGTACCGGAAGCGGGGTTGCGACCGGTTTGTTTTCCGGTTTGTTCGGTGCCGTATTGGTCGCAGCGTTGCCGCATGCTCCCACAAGAGCGGTGCTGACCGCCAAAACTGTCGATAAAACGATTGTGCTTCTCATTTTTTACCTCTAAAAGTAATTCGGAAACGGGCTCTTGCCGCCCGCGAGCTGACATCCACACAGTCAGAATGACCCAAGCCGTCTTTCCGCAACGACCACGCATAATAGCCAGATCGCTGCCAACTCAGATCAACACTGCGCCATCTAGAACGGCGTTCAAATACGTTCTTGCAACATTTTTTCAATTTTTAGGGCCGGTTGCAAATATTTGGGCGGTTAGCGGTGAAATGTGCAGAATTCCTTTGGCTGAGTGTCCTCAGAGAATGACCGTGCCTCTTTGGTCGGGCAATTTATTGTGGCCCGCATCCCCGTCAGCGGACAGATCATAACGGTCAGTGTTCCGCGCGAGCGTCCCTGCGATCCGCTCTTGCCGTCTTTCTTTTCCGCCAGTGCCCCAGGCGGCTCGGCTCCGTCCTGCCACGTTCCAGAGAGCGGCGTCGGTACCGGCGTCGGCCGCGGATCCGAGTTCGGATTTAGACTCTCGTCGATCGTCGGCACCATGTTGCGGTTCGGCAGCGTACCGAGCAAGAACAGTTCGACACGGCGAAACTCAGCGGGCACATCGGTCACAAATACTTCTTTCGGCGCCTCGGGCAGCGGCTCGTCATATAAGCCGGGATCGGATTCGGGCGATGGCTTTTTGGGCAAAGGTGTCGGCGTCGGCGTCTTACCGGTCACGGCCGGATCAGCAGCGTCAAGTTCACGGATGAGCGTTCCGTTGCGAATATCGATCTCAGCCTTCTTGATACCGCCCGGCATTGCCCAATCACCGTTCCACTCCGGGTGCATATTGAGTGCCTGCTGCATGAAATCTGCCCAAACAGGTAACGCCGAATCTGAGCCCTTCATTCCCAGATCGTCATTGTTATCAAATCCGACGTAAACCACACATACCAGCTCAGGCGTAAATCCGGCGAACCAGCCATCACGTGATGTCCCGGTTTTCCCGGCAAAAGCCGTTTTGCCCGCGATATTGCGAAAGCCCCAACCTTGGGCCGATGCCGCAGTACCGCGATTAATGACATCCTTCATGATATCGTCCATCACGTATGCGACGTCGGGCCGAACGACCGTTTTGCGATCCGGCGTCTGCAGCGAGATCGTGCGGCCATCACCTGCCGTGATCTGTTTGATCGGCATCGGCAGCACGCGGTCGCCCAAATTGGCAAACATAGTATAGGCGGTCGCGACCTGCAGAGGGGTCGCTTCTGCGGTTCCGAGCGCCATCGACGGGTACGCTTTTTCGACCTTTGGGAATCCCGCCTTTGCCGCAAAATTCATCACTTTACCGACATTCAATTGCATCGCGAGGTCTACCGTTATGACATTTTTGCTTTTCACGAGGGCATCGCGGAGCGTAGTTTCCTTGTTAGAAAATACATCACCGAAATTACCCGGTGTATACGTATCCTGATTGAACGTAAATGTCTTCTTTTCGTCTCGGAAGATACTTGCCGCCGTGAATATACGCGAGCCGGAATCGTACGCAGAATTTATCGCGGCGGCGTACACGAATGGCTTGAAAACTGAACCCGGCTGGCGCATCGCGTCGGTAGCGCGGTTAAATTGGTTCTCGAGATAATCACGCCCGCCGACCATTGCTACTATCTCGCCCGTTTTGGGGCGGATCGCTACTAATGCGGCATTGAGACTGCCTTTTGGCTTTTTCGGAAAATGCTTGTCGAGAGCTTCGAGCCGCTTGCTGACGGTCTCGTATGCGACCCGCTGTAGGTCCGGGTCGATCGACGTATACACTCTAAGATGCTGCAGAGCCTCAGGATCGCTAACGATCTTCGGGAGTTCCTCGATCGCGTATTGCGAAAAGTACGGCATTCCCTGCAGATCCTTTGTGTTCGATATCTGTTTCGGCTCGATCGGGATCTGCTTAGATTCAGAATACTGCTGCTGGGTGATCTCGCTGGCTTCAAGCATCGATTCGAGGACCTGATTTCGACGCTCAGTCACCTTTGACGGGTTCTTATACGGATTGTAACGATTCGGACTGCGGATAATGCCGGCAATGAACGCCGCTTCCGGCAATGTCAACTGTGTTACATCCTTTCCAAAATATGCGTTTGACGCCTCGCCGACGCCATATATCGAAACGCCGGACTGCTGCCCCAAATAGATCTGATTCGCATATAGAGTAAATATCTCTTGTTTCGAAAGCCTTGTTTCCAAAATGACAGACATGTATGCCTCGGTTAGCTTACGAGTCAAAGTCATTTCGTTAGTCAGCAGCATATTTTTGATCAGCTGCTGAGTGATCGACGAACCACCTTGATTATTGATACGCGAATTTTCGTCCGGATCGTATCGTCGCCACAGCGCGCGTGCGATACCGCGGAGGTTCACACCATAGTGTTCAAAAAACGCACGATCCTCGGTCACCGTTATCGCCTTGATCAAGTGGGGCGGCAGATCCGAAAAACTGACAGATCGCCTTCGGCCATCCCCTTCGGCAGCGATCGAGCTCAGCAATTTCGGTTCCAGCCTGGATTCTTTAACCTCCGCTCCCACGTCCTTGTCGGTCAAAGCAGCGACCGACCTGCCGTCCTTCTTGAACCGGACGGCAAGCGCCGGAAAGACCTTTTGTCCGTCGATGGTACCGGTCACACCGGGCTCAATGTTTAGGACGTCGTTCTCTATCCAATACCGGCTGCGGGTTTTGTCCGCACGGTCATTCCGCTCGATATAGCCGGCCGATTTCAAGTATTGAATGAGTGACTCAGCCGACGAAGCCTCATCGACACGGATGGTCTTCGCCGCCGAATAGATACCGGCCGATTGGGTGAAAACATCGCCCGACAGCAGCTTTCTATCGATACGGTCCGAGAATTCAAACCAGAAGTATGTCAGCGTCAGAAACGCCGCCAAAAGCCCGATCAGAGTGATCGATATTGTCCATCCATTGATGAAAAACCTGAGTATCCGCCGAAACCGCGACGGCGGCGGAGCCTTGTAAACCGACCCTCGGCGGGCACGCACCCAGGACGGCGGCGGCTTCTTTGATCTTGTGCTTTTTCGCGGCGAACTATCCTGCATCCGGACGTTGGAATAACGATGAAATAAGTGAGATTATCGACTTGGGCGACTGCCCTGCTTAATCATATCGGTTTTGCGGCAGGCATGTCGACCATAATATTACGGATGACGATTCCAATCCCTTCGGCATTTCAGACGATAACCGGACGCAGGCTGCTTTTCGCGGCGTTTGTCGTCGTAGGAATGATCGTCGTCGGTGCTGTTGGATTTAGGGCGATCGAGGGCTTCAGTTGGCTCGACAGCTTTTACACTTCGGCCCAAACGGTTACGACCGTCGGCTACGGCGACCTTGCTCCCATCTCCACGGGCGGCCGAATATTCGCCATCCTGCTGATGCTCACGGGTGTCGGTACTGTGCTGTATGCATTGACCGTCCTTGCTCAGGCCGTCATCCAATCCGAGCTCATCGAGGCGTACAGTCTTCGGCGAAAACTCAAAGATATGGAAAAACTCCAGGGTCATTACATCGTTTGCGGCGCTGGCCGGGTCGGACGACGCATCATCCGCAACCTGCAGCGGCAGGATCTGCCGTTCGTGGTAATTGAGAATGACGAGCGAAAGCTGTCCGATCTCGAGAGCGAAGGCTCACGTTTCTTGATCGGCGACGCAACTTCGGAAGCCAATCTTCTGGCCGCCGGTGTTGAACGTGCCCGCGGCCTAGCGACTTGTCTTGCGGATGACGCCGCCAATGTTTACGTTGTGCTGACCGCCCGCGGACTTAATCCCGGTCTGCATATCGTCGCCCGAGCGGTCGAAGAGCAGGCGGAACCTACTCTTATCCGTGCCGGGGCAAACCGAGTTGTGGCCCCGACGATCATTGGCAGCCAGTCGATGGCCCGGGCTCTGCTTAAACCCGCGATCGCCGATTTTATGGATTCGATCGTGGCCGAGACGCTCGACCTAGTGTTTGAGGAGATCGCGATCGACGCAACCTCGGTCTACGCCGGCAAGTTTCTCAAAGACACTAATTTGATGAGTGAACTAAGCCTGATAGTCGTTGCGATCAGGCGAAAGGACGGCGAACTGTCTTTTCACCCGAATGGCGAGACGTTGATCGATGACGGTGACCTCCTGATCGTGATCGGCAAGGCCGAATCGGTAAAACGGCTCATGGAAACTAATAATAAATGAAAGTACTTGTAACCGGCGGCACCGGCTATCTTGGCACCCACGTGCGTAGGTTCTTTAACGCCGACGATCTTTCCCGACGAGGCGGGCGAGACCTGTTGGACGTCGACACTCTGACCGACATCGGCGAATATGACGCCGTCATCCATATGGCGGCAAGGCTCGACAGGTCATTCGCGACTTCGTCGGAAACATTTCAAACCAATGTTCAAGGGACGATAAATTTGCTCGAGAGGGTCCGCAAGGACGCGGCTTTCGTCTTTATTTCATCCAAGGACGTCTATGGTTGTTTTGCCGGGAATTACCAGAATGTCCCTGAGACCTGTCAGACGATGTATTCCGGGCAGTCGGCACACGAATGGTCAAAGCTCATCGCCGAACATTATGTCGACTATTATGCCCATCAGAGAGCGTTTCGTTCATGTATATTTCGCCTGGCGACGCCGTACGCGCCGCCGTCGGAGGGAAATACCCCCAACATTATCGGCCACTTTGCCAACGCGATAAATTTCGGCGAGCGGATCCGGCTTCCCGGAAAAGGGCTCCCGATACGGGACATTCTACACGTCGACGACCTCGCCGCTGCCTGTCGTTCGTTTATTGATTCGATCATACGTCACGGAACATACAATATTGGCGGCGGCCCGAAAAACGCGTTATCGCTCCGCGAGATCGTCAATAAAATGGAAGAAGTTTCCGGCCTTCAGGCGGTCATCGACGACGAAAATCCGCTGCCTGATCCGACTCCGTACAATTACGTGACCGACCTGTCGAGGATCGATCAGGAATTGGAGTGGGCGCCGCAGATCGGCGTCGAAGACGGTCTCAAAACCCTCTTCTGAGTACCGGATCCAGTGCTGCAGAGGGTCATCACCTTGTTTATCAATATTTTCCCTGTTAAGTTTTTCGTGTGAAGATTCTCGTCCGAGGAACAAATTGGATCGGCGACGCCGTAATGTCGGTGCCCGCCCTGCGCGAGCTCCGGCGCATCTTCCCGAATGATTCGATCACGCTGCACACGCGGACATGGGCGGATGGATTGTTTTGTGATGCGGATTTTTTGGACGAGATCGTCACTTATGATCCGGCCAAATGGCGGATCCGCGATGTTCTGGACAACTCACAGTTTCTGAGAAAGGACGATTACGATCTGGCGATCATCTTGCCGAACTCATTCGAGTCGGCAATGACATCGTACCTGTCCCGAATTCCGCGCCGGATCGGGTACAACAAGGACCTTCGCGGACTGCTGTTGACGGACCCGGTCGCTGTACCGGAATGGAAGACCCGGCGTCATGAGGTCTTTTACTATCTGAATCTCGTCAGCGAGATCGAAAAGCGGATCATCGGTCGCGACACGATCGGGCAAACTGAACCGGATATCAGCCTCGATGTTTCTGCCGAGCGCCGAAACACCGCCGCGAAAATGCTCGCCGACTTATCGGACGGGAGCACCGGGCCGATCGTCGCCCTGGGTGTTGGATCGACAAATTCGCGCGCGAAGCGTTGGCCGGCGAATTACTTCGCTGAGCTCGCAACGAGGCTGAATGCCGAACTCAACGCTGTGATCGTCCTGATCGGTTCCGCCGATGACAGTGAGGTCGCCGGCGAGGTCGCGTCCATGTCGGGTGTAAAGACGATAGACCTTTCGGGGAAAACGACGATCGCTGAAGCAGTCGCTCTTTTAGCCGAGGTCGATGTTCTGGTCGCTAATGACATGGGACTCGCCCATATAGCACCGGCGGTGGACACTCGAACAGTTGTGATATTCGGCCCGACCGACCCGACGACGACGCGGCCGTATTCGGACAATGCCGACATCCTGAAATATGATGTAGAATGTTCGCCGTGCATGCTGCGTGATTGCCCGATCGATCACCGTTGCATGACTAACGTCACCGTCGCAGATGCTTTCGACAGAGTTGTGGCGGCACTTTATCCCGAAGAGAATGAGCAATCGACCTAAACCGGCGATCTTCGTTGATCGCGACGGCACACTCATCGAAGAGGTGGATCATCTTTCGAACGTTGACGATCTGCGGCTGTACTCTTACACCAGCGAGGCGGTGCGGATCGCAAAGGAACGCGGCTATCTCGTAATAGTTGTGACCAACCAATCAGGGATCGGCCGTTCCTATTTCGACGAGGCGGCAATGATGTCAATTCACGAACGCATTCAGCAGCAATTGGACGGGGCGATAGACGGTTTCTATTTTTGCCCGCACCTGCCCGATGCCGGATGTAGCTGCCGAAAACCGGCCACCGGCATGATCGATGCGGCGCGTTCCGATTTTGAAATTGATATGTCCGGGTCGTGGATAATTGGCGATAAGTCGCTGGACGTTCTGACCGGCGTCAACGCCGGCATCAAAAGCGCCCTTGTGCTTACCGGTTATGGTGTGGGACACCGGGAAAAGGCATCAGGACATGCGGACCTGATCGAAAATGACCTTCTGTCAGCCGTCCGGGCTATTATGGATGCCAGCTTCGGTGAAAACTGAGTTAGGCCCGTGTTAACTGCGTCCGAAATCATCTTCTAGCCTGACGATGTCGTCTTCGCCAAAGTAATCGCCGGTCTGGATCTCGATAAAAACAAGGTTCTCATCGGTACAGGGATTTTCGACACGGTGAGCCGTCCCAAGCGGGATATCGATGGCCTGACCGCTGGTGACTAGTTTTTCCTCGCCGTTTAATGTTACTTTAGCGGTGCCGGACGTCACGAACCAGTGCTCGGAACGCCTGGAATGCCGTTGATAACTCAGCCTTTTTCCCGGAAGCACCTCGATCCGCTTTGCCTTGAAGTTTGGAGCTTCGTCGAGGATCGTGAAACTGCCCCATGGCCTGGTTTCGGTCATTGCCGCCTCCGGTTTTTCGCTTTTGTTTTCCATAATTTGCCGGCTTGATGTCCAAGAAGCGTTAGTTTAACCGAAAAGCAAGTGACAGCCAATACAAACTATACTCAACGCATTCAAACGCTGATCATCGGGCGGCTGTTGGTTATCTTTTTGCTGCTCGTGACGAGTTGGATCTGGCACAGCGGCCGTCTGCAACTCTCGTTCGAAAATTTTCCGCAGGGACTGTTTCTCGTCTTTATTATCTCGGTCGGATTGACGATCCTTTACTTCTTTCTGTTGCGCCTCAGCAAGGAGATCGCCTGGCAGGTGCGCCTCCAGTTCCTAATGGACGCGTTACTGATAACCTGGCTGGTCTGGCGCACGGGCGATCTAACCTCACCGTATATCACGCTCTACATTGTTCTCATCAGCGTCGGGAGCTTTTTCCTTCGACCGCTTCAGACATTATTCCTGGCGGTCTCGTGCGTCTTTCTCTTCACGATATTGGCACTGATGACCGTAAACCTGGTGCTCGAACCGTCGGGCCCGGCCCAAGCCACCAGCAAAGTTGTGCAGATCGTCAGCTTTCACATCGTGGCTTTTTTGGTCGTCGGTCTTTTGGCGTCTCGTCTGAGCGAGAGGCGAAATTCGGGCGAGCAGCTCGAAGCCACCGAACGATCGCTGGCGAGCCTTCGGGTTCTACACGAGAGGATCATCGAATCGATCAGATCCGGCTTGATAACCACCGACCTTGACGGAAACGTCATCACATTTAACTCCGCAGCTACCGAGATCACCGGGCTGACCTCGGCCGAAGCCCGCAATCGATCGGTGCACTCGATCTTTGGCGACATCACCGAGGCGATAGAGCTTTCGCTGGATGCGGCCGAGAATGGCGAGCATGTTCCGCGCTTCGAGGCTGATCTTATTACACCGGATGGTTTCGCCGTAAAGATCGGTTATGGCGTCACCCAACTATTTTCCGAAAACAGCGAAACGGCGGGGCTGATCATCACGTTTCAGGATCTGACCGAGATCCGTTCGATGGAAGAGAGCGTCAAGCGCAAGGACCGCCTGGCCGCCGTCGGCCGGGTTGCGGCCGGCCTCGCTCACGAGATACGCAATCCTCTCGGAGCAATGCGTGGAGCGATCCAGGTTCTCGAGTCAAACACGGAACGTGGATCGATGAATGCTGAGTTAATGGAGATCATCTTAAAAGAATCCGATCGCCTGAACAGTATCATTACCAACTTTTTAAGTTATGCACGGCCGCCGGCCGCCGAATTTGTTCAAACAGATGTCGCTGAGGCGGTTCGCGAACTAATGAAACTGCTCAGACATAGCCCCGATGTCGAAGCACATCACGAATTGATAGACGATTCCGGGTCGGAATCGATCATGATAGCGGCTGATCCGGCACAGCTTCGCCAGATATTTTGGAACCTCGCCCGAAACGCAATGCAGGCGATGCCAAATGGCGGTAAATTGCGGATCGGCCTGGAGCGGATCCCGAACAACCGCGTCCGGATCACCATCGAAGACACCGGCAAGGGGATGTCGCCTGAACAGGTCGAGCAGCTCTTTGAACCATTTTCAAACTCTACATCGGGTGGGACCGGGCTTGGACTGTCGATCGTGTATCAGATCGTGCGTGACCACAACGGCGTAATAAACGTTCGCAGCCTCGAGGGCAAGGGAACGACCATAACGATCGACCTTCCGACCGGCGAGCAAACACGGCAGAATCTGGCCGTGACGACTGATGATCAGAACGGCAGTGATCTGGCACTAAATAAATTTTTGAACGTGAATAAAAAATAACGATGTGCGTTCGCCTTGAACTGCGGTGCGGAGATTTGTGA